>Ga0180431_10001977_pt1 | contig 27833 bp, 21 predicted proteins | sample SS_ome_11_FD_132459 | JGI IMG/M metagenome (GOLD analysis project Ga0180431, IMG submission 132459) | Hypersaline lake sediment archaeal communities from the Salton Sea, California, USA - SS_1_MS_1 metaG | ecosystem: Environmental > Aquatic > Non-marine Saline and Alkaline > Hypersaline >... | reverse complement strand
TGATAATTGGCGGCTAAGGGCATTTAAGTTAAGTCGAAAAGAAATAAATGCATATAGAGAAATATATCGTTATTATCCAATGTATGCTGAAATACTAATTTGATAACGATAAAATAATGCAACTCAGTAAAATAATTGACAGGGTTGAAAAATGTACTATCTTTTCATTGGTTTAAGCTATGAGGAATAAATCTATTAAGAAATATATTTTTTAGTTTTTCAAACAGTTTTATTACCGTTATACCCACAAAGCTTTTAGAATCATTCTATATTTACCTTTATAACTTTTCGACCTTTCCCCGACAAACAAAAAAGGAGTCATACCGCAACAGTTAATCCCTTGTTTTTAAGTCGGGCTGGAGAAGAAAGAGTTCGAACCCGCAACCTCCGGCCTTTCAGGCCGGAGCGAAGAAATACAGGAATCGATCGTTCCTGATCGATGGATATAAAAAAGAAACCGTGTCATTTGGCATTGACACGGTTTCTTTTGATTCGTTCTTATAAACGGCTCAGTATCCGACGGGCTGCTGGGTGCCGAAGCCTGGCCCCAGGAATATACTGTTGAGGAGCAGCCGGGTTGTGCCGTAGAAATACGAACGGTAGTTGGGTTCTCCGGCGAACAGGATAATCTGTCCCTTGCCATATGCTTCCCTTGTGGCGTACGCCGATTTTTCCCATCGTTTCCGGGCTTCTGGCCAAAGGAGCCCGGAGAGACGCAGATCGGACGCCTCGCTGAAGCGGGCTGCGGTTTGGACGGGTTTCTTGGAAAGGTAGGCGTAGGGTGTGTACAGGATGGCAGGTATCTGTGAATCGCATCCAAAGTTCAGCCAGTGCTCCGTGTCAAGATCGACGCGCAAGATGGCGCCCCGGGGCATGTACACTTGCTGTTTTTTATCGAGTGAGGCCAATGCTTTGACATCCGCCTTCGGTTCTTCTTTTTCCTTCTGTTTGGGCTCGTTCGTGCCGGTGCCTTCCCATATGGCCAGGCTGTCGATCTTTATGCGTTCGATACCTTTTTCCTGCAAGTAGGCAGCCTCGTATTGTGCCAGAGTCTTGAGCACCTGACGTCGCTGGCGTACTTTACTGAAGGTTCGGGTGGTGTCTGCCAAGAACGCGGTACTGTTGTCCATGCCGATGAGGGTTCCGCCGTTGGTGACCCAGTCTTTCAGTTCCTTCAGCCCCTTCTTGCCGAAAAGCTGCTGCAGCGTTTCCGGGTTGCTCCGGGTTGAGGGCAGTATGAGTACGTTGTACTTACGCAGATCGATCCGTCCAATATCCAGGATGTTCAAAATGGTGTGCTGGCACTGGAGTTCATAATCCAGTAAGTACCAGAGCGCTCCGAAGTTGGATGTATTGAACCCCGGGCCGGTCAGGAGTGCGACTCGCGACGGATAGAGAAGCCGGAATTGCGGACTCCCCAGGTCCGGGCCTTTCTCCGTGAAAGCAGTATTGACTCCCATAATTTGGACGTGGGTCGCTTGTGCCACTTTTTGAATGCCCTCCGGCAGCGTCTCAGGATTTTCGTTGATTCTCAGGAGCAGACTGCCCCGGCAGAAGGATTTTTTCTCTATCTCGAACGGTTTGTTGGCAGCGTAGATTTTGTAATCCGAGTCCAAGAGGGAGATCAGGGCGTCGACCGCATGGTCATCGCAATAATCGATGAGATAGCCGTACGCCGGCTGTGGATTCGTCACTCGACCCTCAGGCTCCAGAAGCTCACGAACGGTCGATGTTTTTACCGAGGGATAGGCTGTGGAGGTGTACGCATCCACGCCGTAGGCCATGAGCATGGACCAGGCGCTGACTTCGTACATACGGGTACCTCTGCCCTTTTCCAGGGATTCTTTCTCTTCTTGCAGGAATTTGGACGTCAGCCTCGGATCGAATTCCAGGATAGCGGTAATGAGCAGACTGAGCGGCTGATTCATTTTGATGATATACGTGCCCTGGGGCAATGTTCGGGTAACTGGTTTTGAATCCCAGTAACTCTGGAGCTGATTGATACGGAAGTCTGCCTCTGCTCTCTCGACTTCGATGCCTTGCTCCAGGAGTTTTTCCACCAGCCTGCGGGCTCGCGTTGGATTCGTTCCCGGAGTGATGTAATACGCTTGTACGTCTCCCCGTTTCGTCGTTGAGACTGCCTCTCGTTTCGTCTGATAGTAGTCCCGGAGAATCGCCTCACGATTCCTGGTAGCCGTGGTGATGTTGGCCATGGAGCTCGTGAATTGATGATGTACGGCTTCCCGGAAGGTAAGCGTGGTACCGTCGGGCCTCTTTACTTGGGTGCCCGACGTTCGGGCCTGTTCGTACAGGATGCTTACGGCACCCAGAAAGTAGCCCCACGAACTGCCGTAACCCGGGTACCATTCGTCGAACGATTCCGCGGTGTAATAACTCCAGCCGTATCGGTCGAATGCCTCGGCCTGATCTTGGGCGAAGATCGTCCACCATTTTCGTATGGTGGGCGGTAGATGCAGACTTATGGGCTCCCGGGGAGGATTGAAAAAATACGTGGAGAACGATCCCATCTCATGGGCATCGACCACGAATTGGGGATGCCACTGAAGAATCGTCTTCACACGGGCTCGGGTCTCCGACTGCGACAGGATGAACCAATCCCGATTCATGTCGAACAGGTAGTGATTCGTCCGTCCACCGGGCCAGACGCCGGAGTGAAAGATGTGCTGAGTATCCGATGTGGGCACGACCCCGTTCCATTGCTGGAGCTGGGCCAGTGTCCGTTCCCTTCCGTCGGGATTTTCGCTGGGATCGATGCCTACGATCAGTTCCTTACGGATGGTTTTAGTGGTCTCATCCGTTCCGGCGGCCAGTTGATACGCCACTTGCAAGGATGCATCGGCACCCGAGAGTTCGTTGCCGTGCACGTTGTACATCATCCAGACCACGGCAGGATTGCTGCTTATAATCTCCTGCGCCCGGGCCGAGGATTCTTTTCGCCTGGGATCGGCTAACACCGACAGGTTCTTCCGGATCTCATCAATACGCTCCATGTTCTCTTCCGAGCTGATGATGGCAACGTACAGTCGTCTTCCTTCATGAGTCTGCCCTGTCTCCAGAAGGTGAACGCGGGGCGATTTTTCAGACAGAGTCATGAGGTATTTGACGATTTCATCATAATGGGCCGGCCGTTTACCCAACGGAAATCCCAGGACGTCCTCTGGCGAAGGCACATCCTGCATGTAGGTTCCTTGAGGATAGAAAGGTCGTTCTTCCGCTTGTGAGAACAAGGCGCCGGTATTCCAGACGAATACAAACGCCAACACCCAGACAAGGACGGGTAATGGATGGTTATGATGTGTGTGGTTCATGGCAGATATCCTCCTGAACTAATGAAAGTATAGATTCTTTTATTTGCTTAAAAACCATGTCCGTATAGAGATGGTTGCTGTGCGGCATGAGATGAATGCCGTCCTCTTGCAAGAATTCCTTGAGGCGGATTTTTCTCCTTTTGACGAGAATATGCAGATCGATGATGGAAGCCTCAAGTTCGCAGGCCGTTTCTCTTATGGCATCGTTACACGGAGCATGGTTCGTCCGAAGGGACCGTCTGTTCCCCTGCCGTACCGATCCGGTTCCCAGGGGATGGTTTACGATGAAGACACAATGTCCGTTTCGTGCATAAGCGATGGAATTCAGTCAGGTTTTTTTTGAATTCTTCGATTCCTACGCGTGGTACGCGCGTCCATTCTCTTACGTTGCTGTCGTTGATGCCAAATTCAACGAGGAGAACACCCGGAAGAAGCGGGATCACATCTTCCAAGAATCTGTCCAAAGCCAATGCCATTGTATGTGTCCCGATACCTTTGTTGTATACGATAGATGTGTGCGGGTACCATTCATCCATTTTGTTATGCAGCAAGGCAGGCCACTGATTGGTAATTGCGAATTCGGAGGCTTGGGTTATCGAATCCCCGAAACAGATGATGTTCATTACAATATGCCTTAAGACGACTCGATCTTCCTGGATTGGAATGCTTTGAAGGATGAAAGCAGTCATTCAGGGAGATACGTAAAAGTAATTGGATTAAAATACTACTTTCGTCGGTATAATGCAAGAAAAATAGCAGGGGAGACGACCGAAAGATGCCCCTGGATACGGATCGTTCGCTTTTTTATCGAACCATCATGAAGATGTCGGCTGTTTGTTTCTTTAATCAGATTTTACTATTTGTCGGCAGGTGTACGTCTCGATTCTTAAACGGGATTGTTATTGATGTTGGTCGGTTTTTGAGTGAGCTTCTTCTTAATTGTTCCAGCTCCAGCTCACACCGATGGAGGGCAGCAGAGGAAACCAATGTACGGAAAGCTTGCTTATTGTGTTCGGGGGATGGTCATCCGACGGTGTGTGTATCAGATAATCGTAGTAGGCCACGTTCTTGCGGTTGTAGAGATTCATGATTTCAAGAAACGCCGTGACGCGTCCCCTGGGTGTATTGAAATGCCGATTGATACGTACATCCATGCGATGATAAGCCGGATAACGAGATCCGTGATACTCTCCCATGCTCGCACGCTTGTATTCGTCTCCGACCAAAACCAACTCTGTATAGGGACAACCCGTATGGTATTCCCAGGCAATATTGAATTGCCAGTTGTGGGTAGGTCGGTAATTAATATCGAAGTAGACGGTGTGACGCTGGTCGTATGCGCCGGGGAAAATGCGATCGTAATGCCGTATCCAGGTATGGTTTATGATATCCGTCACATGATCCGATACGTCGGAAAGGGCATAGCTGGCCCACCAGGTAAATTTTCCACCCGACACTTTTTTAACGTAAATTTCGATTCCCCGCGCCGTCGAACCGTTCATGAAAATTTTAAGACGATCGGAGGACATCTCAGGGAAAATCTCATTATACCGCTGCCAGTTCCGATAGATGGGTCGCAAGTGGGATAATTGTTTGTAATAACCCTCTATCCTCAAACGGATTCCCGGCATGAACTCGTGCTCCAAACCGATGATGGTGTGTTCAGCACGTGCTGCTGCCGGAACAAATTGTGTTTCGCCGTCCTGTACATACAGTTCGTGTATACCTTGGGTCTGATGGAAATGACCCCATCCACCACGAATACACGTCTTGGGTCCCAGCGCAAACACCAGGTTTATTCGTGGGTTTAATAGTCGATCATTGGTGTAAGATGTATAATCATAACGGAGCCCCACCTCTGCGGTCAGGGATGACACGATGCGGTAACGATTGGAGAGGTACAAACCGAGTTTGTGTCCCGAGGGCCGCAACGAAATTTTTGTTTTGTTCGATGGATCGTCGTAGGAATAATATTGACCGTCCTGTATAATGCTGTTGTATTCGTATTCTGCGGAGAGCATTTGAACATCCATACCCCACGTGAGATACGTGGATGGATCGACCTCCAGATTCCAGTCCTGCTTAAAGCCGTAGAAGCTGAATTCTCGTTTGTCCGTGACCATAAAATCATCATCATCATTCACGGTCTGTGCTTGCATGGCTTCCCGATTATGGCTGATGCGGCCCGTTGAAATGATGGTTCGTACGAACATCCGTGGATTCAGGATGGATTGAAGTGTTAGCCAGCCGTATGTACTGCCGTATCGGGTATTCACACCCTCTTTATAGAAATCGATCCGGTCGTCAGCGTGCAGGATGTGAAAGGCCAGTTTGTTTTTCTCGTTGAGCTGATTCTCGACTTTACCGAGAAAGTCGTAATACACATTACCGGGTTGGTATTCGCTGGGTCCGGTAATCTTTAACAGATTGTTGAGGTATCCTCTGCGTCCCGAGAACAGCCACGCTCCCTTGTTGTTGTTGAATGAGCCTTCCGAAAATACCCGTGCGTTCATCAGACTGAAGCCTATCGAGTATCGCTGCTCGTCCCGTTCGGGCGATTTTGAAGTAATCTTAAAAACGCCGCTCATCCGGTCACCGTAGGCGGCCGAAAAGGCTCCCGTCATCAGATCAATGCTTTCGATAGCGGCGGCGTCGATGATACTCAAAGCACCACCGAAGATATCTTTCAGATGGAACGGTTCGTACACCTGGAGTCCGTCGATGAGCGTTAGAATTTGATCGTGCCCGCCACCCCGAACCGTGAATCGGGAAGAGAATTCGTTGGATGTGAGTCCGGGCAGCCGTTTAACGGCCCGGTATATATCATCGCCAAGCTGTGGCAGGGTTTCGATATCCCGGCGTGTCAATGTTTGGCTGATGGTTGGTGTGGATCCCATGATGGCAAAACGGCTGGGCATCACGACCAGTTCTCTGAGTCGGAGTGGCTGCATGTTCATTTCGATATCGAAGTGAGACCGGGTGCTGTTCGATACCTGAATGTTGGGTATGGCTTCTCGAGCGTACCCGATGAACATACAATTCAAATCATAAGAGCCGTCGGGAATGCCGTAGATGATAAATTCCCCGTTCTCGTTCGTCGATGATCCCAACGTGGTGCCGGCCAGGAAGACGTTAGCGCCCCTCAAGTACGCTCTCGATGCGGCGTCGATAACGCGGCCTTCGATGATACCTTTTCCCATGAAACTGGAATTCTTTTTATAGAGCACGACGCGCTTGTCGGATTGAAATCGAAAAGAGATATCGGACTGCTTGGTGATGTATTTCAGTGCGTCATCGAAAGGCGTATTTTCAAATCGGCAGGATATCGTTTTACCATCGACCAGTTTATCATCGTACACGAATTTGGCATCTGTCTGTTTGCTGATATCTTCCAGCACCAGTCGCAGAGGATGGTTTTTACAGTGCAGCGTCACCCGCTTGTTCTGTATAGACGGGCTGGCCCATAAAAGGGTGCAGCTCACGCCCGCGTTGAACACGAGGATGACGATTTTCCGGATAAATTTTTTCATGTTGCGCGATATCTTCTATCTTGCCAGAATGTAATCGCCCTTATCTACCATGTACCGTATGTTCAACGTCAAACAAATGCTCGACAAAATTTCATCAATCGTGGCATCTTCAAAATCAGCCGTCATCGTTCGATGGGTCAGAGACGGATCGGCAAACTCGATGGATACATCGAACTTGCGCTGCAATTCGTCCACGATCTCGCTGAGCGGTGTTTTTATGAACACCAGTTGATCCCTGAGCCAACCCAGAGAATAATGGGTGTCGACGTCCGTGGGAGGCTGCGGTGGACTTCGTCCGATGACTTTGCTCATCTGTCCTTTTGTGATCTCAACCTCGACACTCTTTGAAATAAGGGAGCTTAAACGTACGAGTCCCTCCTTCACGATGACGCGGGTTTCCTCCCCTCTGGCCCAGACGTTGAATTGGGTGCCAAGGACCGTGGTCTTGGCGTGTTGTGTGATGACGGTGAAGGGCCTTTCGTCGGGAATTACAGAAAAGTAAGCTTCTCCTATCAGCCTGACGGTTCTCTCGGTAGCCGAATCTGTTTTTGGATACTGAATTCGGCTTCCGCTGTTCAATACGACGCGGGTTCCATCGGATAACGTGACTTCTTGCGTTTGTGTATTCCGAGTCATCACAGTATGATACGAGGATTTCAACAGAGCGCTTTTCCATAGAAAGAGACCCATGGCTACTATCAGTATGGCTGCCCCCGAGGCAAGGGCCGGACGGTATTTCAATTCGAATAAGTTGGCTAAAAGCCGGTCGATGTTCATAAACATTTTCGAGAATGAACGCTCCTTTTCGAGTCTGGGCAGGGATGCCTCGAATCTCTGCCAAGCTGCTTCCACGTTCGGTTCAAACGGCATGGGGGTGTGCTTTTGTCGCTCCCAGGTTTTCACCCAACGGTCATATTCCTGCTGACGCTCGGGGGACTGCTGGAACCACCTGTCCAGGGCCTTCTTTTGTTTGGGGGTAATGTTCCCCGTTATGGCCCTGACGCTGAGTTTAAAGTACTTGGATGCATTCATTTTTATATCCTGTCTCTTTCACGCTCTCTAAATGTATGACGTCTCAGGAGCGGAAAAACCTCCATGGATAACCCTAAATAATGTATGAAAGATATCCGAGTATTTCAGCATGATAAACGAGTCCTTAGAATCCGCAACGCTCTTCCGATGCGGCTCTCTACGGCCTTGATGGAAATATGGCAGACGCTGGCAATTTCATTGTACTTCAAGCCTTCGAACCGACTGAGGATGAAGACCGTCCGGAGTTTTTCGGGCAAACTGTCTATGGCCGATTCGATATCGATCCTCAAGTCGTTGTCACGACTGTATGCGGGGGATTGTTTCGCGATTTGTTGGACGATATACTCGGTTTGATGGGTCTTTTTCCGGTATCGGTCGATGATGAGATTATTGGCCATCCGGTACAAGTATGCCTTCAGGGACTTATGGATCGTGAGTCTGTGCCGGTTCACCCACAGTCGTGTAAAGATTTCTTGAACCAGGTCCTCTGCGATATCCACGGAGTTCGTGCGGGTCCATACAAAATTGCACAGACGGCTGTAATAGCGGTAGTATACCACCTTGAACGCGGCGAGGTCCGATTCTTTTGTCAGGCGGGTCAGATTCTCGTCGGATAATGATTCATACTGCGACATTATAAAAACCTGTCGAAGGGCTTCCTTATTTCTTCAGCTCAAGACTAAGTATAAAATTCCGTCCGGGGCCGTTCAATCCGGAGCCGTGTTCTCGATAGTTCACATCCGCGATATTTTCGACGGCAAACTGACATTTCCCGAAGTTTCCGAGATGGTATCCCATGCGAACATTCACGGTCTGCCATCCGGGTGTTCCTCCCTGTGGAATGCGGGGGTCGTCCAGATCGTCGGCTGAAAGACGATCCTGTTTTTGGGCGAAACGCATATATACGTTAACGTCATACGACGGCTTTTTCCAACGAAAACCCACCAGGCCGAACAGGGGAGGAATACCCCCGATCGGTTCGTCCTCTGTCGTATTGTGCCCGTACGTATAGGTCGCATTCCCGTGGAACATGAGCGATTCCAGGAATCGAACGTTCACCGTGGCCTCGATGCCCCGAATGAAGGCATTGCCGATGTTCTGCTTGGACTTCACCTTGTAGAGCGCATCGTTTATCTCAATCGTCGATGAACCGTGATACGTGGTTTCGGCGCTGGCGATCAGGTCGGTGATACGTGTATAATATACGGAAACATCGGCCTTGAAGCGGTCGATATCCACCTTGAAGCCACCGTCGATACTCAGCATTTTCTCCGGTTCCAACTCGGAGTTGGGGACTTCGTAGATATTGCCCTTGGACTCCCCCAGTTTGGAAATATCGCTCAGGTTTGGGGCGCGGAAGGCTTGACCGATGTTTATGTTGAGATAGACATGATCCACCAGTTGCGCCGTCGTACCGAGATTTCCTGTAAAAGACCGGAATGTCTGTCGTATATCCCCTGGCGAGAGTGCCGGATCGTTCCCTGGAATCGTAAAATGCGTCGTAAACGTGCTGTACCGTATGCCCGGAGTGACGGTCCACCGGGGCGAGATGCGCACTTCATCCTGCAGGAAAAACCCAAAACTGTTGTACGTGGCACCGTCGGGATACCTCGCCTGGAGATCGATATCCACAGTGCCCGTGTTCAAATCCATGTAGGTTCTCCGGCTCCCGACGTTATCCAGATATATGTCCATGCCGTAGGTCAAAAAGTGTCTCCGCAGCAATGTGTTGCATTGAAGGAGAAGCCCCAGGGTTCGGACGTCCACCCATTCTTTTGTCAGGGGAGATGCGGTTTCTTTCTGGATTTCCCGTCCTTCTTTCTGTCTGTGGTACGAGAGGGATGCCCGGAAAGACGTCATCCACGTGGTTTGCAGTCGGTTCTCGTACGTCAGGTAGGCGAGGTTTCGGATTTGAGGATGGTAGAGCCAGCGTTCGTATCCGCTGTTTTCGTACTGGTCGTAGCGCGGCACTTCATTCTGCCTGGACTGTTGATAAGCCAGTATAAACGTTTGAGAGGGGGACAGGCTGTAAACCAGTTTTGAGTCAAAATCGTAGGCCGTGAATCCGCTGGGACTCTGCTTCAGGCCGTTGGTGGATTTTTCCAGCTGGGGGTATTGGCTATTTCCCCCGCGCCGGAGATCGCCGTAATCTTTGTAGCTGAAACCGGTCAACAACGCGACTTTCTTGTTTCGGATGGATAATTCGGCCCGGGCAGACTTTTCCTCATCGGCCGAGGCATAACGGCTGAGGAGCCTATAGTCCACCGACAGGCCGGAGCCTTGGAGATTGGGCAGTCGGGTGATGGCATGGATGGTGCCGCCCATGGCATCGCTACCGTATTGGACGGATGTGGGCCCGCGAACCACCTCGACTTGACCGATGATGTTCTCATCCACGGTTGTCAGGTACTGATGATTGCCCAGCCTGTACGTGGCGTTGTTGAGGCGGATACCATCCACCAGGATTAATATTTGATTCGAGCTGAGCCCGCGAATGATGGCCGACCCGCCGCCGTGGTTTGTTTTTTGTATAAAAATGCCTGTCTCCTCACGCAGAGCCTCGGCCGTGGTTTTGGCATTCCGTTCTCGAATTCTGACCTGGGGTATGAAATTCATGGGCTTGGATACTTCCATGAGGCTCCGGTCGGTCCGAGTAGCCGTAATCACGATGCCGTCCAGTTTGACGATATCATATTCCAACACGATCGTCGATAGATTCAGAACACGGTTGTCCTGTATTTCAAGATCGCTGATGACTTTTGTCTTGAAACCGATGTGATCCAATTTCAACGTATAACATCCGGGTTTGATGTGTTCGATGGAAAAATAACCGTTTTTATCGCTTACGTCACCTATAAAAGTGTCCTCCAGGATGGCCTGTAAGTTAGAGATGGGCTTGCCCTGGGCGTCGACAACCGTTCCTTCGATTTTTCCAAAACGCGATCCTGCCACGGCCGTTTTTATTATCACCATCAGGATAAAAACTGCGAGCCACTGAAATCTAAACGTTTGTATATGCTTCAACATCCGGTTTTTATGAGGCGTATCCGTTTTATTCTTTGTACGCATAGTAGACGAGCGAGTTATCGTGGGTAGACATGATCGATTCTTTCTCTATAGTAATACGTGTGAATCCGACATTTCCCAGCATAAGTCGGAATTCTTCCCGCCCGTACCAGCGCAGGCTCAGTTCGTCCAGATAGGTTTCTGTCAACCGGCCCTTGCGGTAGAGTTCGTATTTATACCGGCCTCTCTGAATCTGATTTTCATAGTCCATGTCTGTGCATGCGTGGCACAGGAAGGTTTCATCACCGTTCCGGGCTGTTCGTCCCAGCGTCCACACGCCGCTCTTTCCGTTGGGAGTTTCCGACCACAGAGGGAAGAGATCGAGGACAAAGCGACCGCCGGGCTCCAGATGATCATAAACGGTATGCAGGCTTGTCATGGCCATATCGAAGTCGTCCACGAGTTGAAACGAACCCCCGGAGATGAAGATCAACGCGTACTGCTTGTCGATCTTAAAATCGACCAGGTCATGCCGATACAGGGTGGTCGACAGGTCCATGGTATTCAGTTTTTCCTGGCAGATATCCAGCATGTCCTGGGAAATGTCCAATCCGTCGATGGCCGCGCCTGCCTTCAGGAAGGGAACGAGCAGGCGGCCCGTACCGCAAGCCAACTCCAGGACAGCGCCGTCGGCCTCTTCGACGATGGGTGTGTAGAATGCGATATCCTGGTGCTCGTTCTCCAGGAGTTTATCGTACCAGCGGGCGACGAGGCCGTGGTAATGGTTTTTAGGGTTGACCTTATTCATGGCGACCTTTCGGATTTCATGCGTCCATTGAAAGACGTGAATGTAGAAGCTGACGAAACGTCCTACTTTGTCTCCGCCAGCGGACTGGATACAACGGGCATTTTGGGTGTAAAATCGTGCTTCGCATTCTCGACTTCGAGTTCCTCCAAGAGCAGTGATTCAGGGACGATGAAGGAGGCCGGCACGCCCTGGGTGGATATGCGTCTGGCGTAAGAGTACCAAACATCGATACCGCCTACGGCCGGTACCAGCGTGTTGTATACGAAGCGTTCGTTGGAAGCTCCCAGGAGGTGACGCAATGTGCTGAGAGACACATCGCCCAGCTTGACGGATCGGACGGGCTCTTCCCGTCCGTCTTCCACAGAAACACGGTAGACGAGGATAGGTTCTGTCAGGGCCGTCGGTCGTGAAGAACCGCCTCTTGTCGTCAGCCACGCCATGGGATCCATGCGGAGATCAATACCGCTAATGGGGCACGCAAGTTTGCGTACGATGATGGCGTAGTCCAATCCTTCCTCCCGGGCCAGTTCTAAAAGCATTTTTTTCATCTCTTTTACCGGCTTGCCCTGGGATGTCGATACCGAAATCACGCTGGGGCCCAGAGCGCTGGACGCCATCAGGCCCGTGGCGATTATGGGCCGCCGATGGCCGTTGGATGTTTTTATTTTCGGTGTGGGCATTCGGTCGTGCAGGAGCGTTTTCAGCATGCCGTTTTCCACGAGGAGGATTTCTTGTGGCGCCCGGACGCCCTCGCCATCCACGACTGTGGTTCCGATGAGGTTTTTACCTCGATGGGTTTGTTTGCCTGGCAGTGCTTTGATGGAGAGATCGCGGGATAGAATGCGCCGGTCGATGTTTTCTTCCAGAAGCCTTCCCGATGTTTCGCTGAGATACCGGGCACTTCGGGCATCGCTGACCGCGGGTTTACGGTGGGATAGCAGTCCGTTGACGCCAGTGAAGAGTCTTTGTGTGAAAAATTCGGCCACGGCCTGTCCTTCCAGCAAGATAGGGCCCATATAGGAGTCGTCGAACGTCGGAGCCGTGCGCAGGACGACCATTTCCTCGGCCATGGCCTTGATGCCGTTTTCCATGGCTGAGAGTGAGGGCAGGTCGGCGGGGGTCAATCCGTAGTAGAGCACATGATCGTTCAGGGGTTCCCCGTCCACAGCCTGGGTCGAGGCGTTGATGGACACACTGGACAGGGTCAGGGGCTGCAGGGTCTCGGTGCCCTCGTTGTTGATGAAGTACACGTTGGCCTGATACAGGAATACGCGGACCTGGGAGGAATACAGATCGGGATAACCCCGGAAGATGCGGGAGAGCGCGACGGCGTGGTTTTCCCATCGCGGGCGATCCATTTCCAGCACTCGGGGTGGCTGGGTCACCTGGATAGCGGGCGCTTTAGAGAAATCATCCAAGGCTTCCGCCTCTTGGGTGAGATTCTGTTGCTGGAGAGCGGCTTTCTTCCGTTCGTAGTTTTCGGAGGCAATCTTATACACATTATCCGTGGCAATCCACAGGGCACGCCGGATGCCCTGATAATCATCCTCCAGAGGCAGGGCATCGGCGTTCTGCAGCCTCGTCCGCCGGTAAGAGCCCCCTCCGAAATCCAGGAAATTTTCGTCCGTACGACTGTAACTGCCCACCATCACGCGTACACTGTGATTGCGGTAGCGGTTCTCGTCGGATCGGACGACGGCACCCAGTGTGGCCGTTACCGTCATCGTCTTGACGTCCCGGATCGTATAACTGATGTAAAAAGGGGACTCCAGGTTTTCCAGTGTAAGGCGTTCCACGTTGCGGGCCATTTCATCCCGCATGGCCCGTTGTATAATGTCTCTCGTTGATTTTTCTGCGGCAAAGAGCGATAGACTCATGCAGATTGCTAACGCATATCCGAGTCGGGAGGTATACCGTTTATTCTTAAATATCATTGACGTTTCCTTGTCTTTGTTGTCCGACATCGATTCGGGATTCATTTTCCGGTTTCGATGTCCGGTCTGGGCAGAATGGGCGGGCGTTCCTGGGACTTTGTCTTTTTCTGCACTTCGATCTGGGACACGAGCATGGCCGGAGCCACGGCAGATACGGGTACTTGACCGGACTCTGCTCCACACAGACCCGTGAAGATGTCGAATTGATCCCCGGTGTCTGATATCATGGAGAACATGACCAGGGGTGTTCCGACGAGGTCCACGCCGCGTACGAGTTCGTCGGGCCTGCCGTCCGTGTAGACGCGGTACACCTCGATTGGCAGGACGTTGAACATGTTGGGCAGGGATCGTCCCGTATACGTGAAACCTCCTTGAATATCCTGGAAAAGGAGGCCGAAAAGCTTGCCCTGTTTTTCACATTCGGCGATGAGCTTCTGCCGCAGCCTGTCTTCTGGAACGGTCTGGGACGCTGTGATAATCATATTAGACTGCCTGGACACGGGTCGATACCCGGCCTGGGCACGGCCGTGGCCGTTGGAGCGGGGAAAGTTTTCGATGGGCGAGCGGGACATCAGAAATGCCTTGAACACACCCGAATCGACCACCGTGACACTGCGAGCCCGAACGCCCTCGTCGTCGTACAGGTAATGGCCCAACAGGTACTGTCCGTTAAACCGACGATTCGTGGGATCGAACGTCACACGGAAATCCTGGGGAAGAATCCGTTCTCCCACTTTATTCTTGAACGTCTGGCCTTCTTCTTCGCTTTTCTGGCGATGCCCTTCGACCCGGTGGCCGAAGACTTCGTGGAAGAACACACCGGCAGCGCGGCCCGAGAGGATCGCCGGCCCCGTGTACGGATCGACGATGGGCGCGTCCTGCAGAGCATCGAGTTTCTGCATCATCTTGCCCACGTCATCCAGGATGGTCTGGTCGTCGGGAAGACCGCCGGGTTCAAAAGCGAAGTAGCTCCTGTAGAGCGGCAGTTCCATGCCGTCTTTGGATTTGATGAAGGCGTTGATGATGAGCCTGGAATACATCAGATTCTGGGCCAGCCGAGTTCCCTCGGTGGTCACCAGATACTTCCGCTCCACGGTGAAGCTGAAGGTGGCCTGGGCATCGTAGATATCGGCGTTATCCAAGAAAGGTCGTGTATAGGTCTTGATTTTCGTCTCCCAGAGCGAACGATCGGGCAAGAGCGTTTCGATATTTACGGGCTGTTCGTAATAGACGGTCGGTTCGGACAACCTTGAAAAATCGGCAGACGTATCTTCCTCTGCCACTTTAACGGCGACGTTGGCCTTGACTTTGGTAAACCGCTCCACGGCTTGGCGGTATTCCCGGTTGGTCTCCTGCCACAGAATGGCACGGATCGCTTCGGGATCGTTCTGAAGGGGGATGCGAAGGAATCCGCCGTACCGCACCATGAACTGGTCGAAAGGATCGTCCCGCAGTTCGTGGAAGTTGTCCATCTGGTAATCGCCCACGCGGACGATGACAGACAGCAGCCGGTGCTCGGAACTCTCGGATTCCGTCAACACTCCAAAAGACGCACTCACCGTGGTTTGATGAACATCGCTGACGGCATAACTGATGAAGTAGGGCGGTGTCTCCTGAGATTGGAGGGCGGTCATCTCTCGTTCCAGCTCATCCTGCAGGATATCCATCAGACGATCCTGGGCCGTGAGAGGCGTGATGTTCAGCAGCAGTCCCGCCAAGCCGAGGATCGCCACAGGAACACCTTCCAGAAGCATTTTATGAATATGTCGCAATCAATCCTCCTGTAAAATTTCATTATATTATTGGAAAAAATATACATAAGTCTGCAAGTAATGTCAAGGCGATTTTGTATCGCATCCAGCGCGGCAGGAAAAGGGAATTGACAAACGTTCAAAATATCGTTATACTATGACACGAAATAGTCAACCATCTCAAACAGTATCGGGCACGCTGTTTTGTAGGATTACCATCGAGCGGTGAAGGCATGACATCCCAAAACATACAAATCACGGATGGGGGGTTGGACATAACGCTTCGGGAAGTACGGGAAGACTGGGAATACCAGGCATGCGTAGACCTCCAGAAGGCGACGTGGGGTGATTGCCCGGGAGAAATCATATACCGGACGACCTTCATCATCAGCCAGAAGGTCGGAGGCATCACGGCGGGTGCCTTCGATGCGAAGAACCGTTTGCTGGGCTTCGTGTTTGGATTGACCGGCATACAGAGTGGACGCCCGGTTCACTGGTCGCATCAACTGGCCGTGCGCAACGACTACCGGGGACAGGGTATCGGACGCCGGTTAAAGCTTTACCAGCGGGAATGGCTCCTGAATAGGGGGGTTGAAATCATGCAGTGGACGTACGATCCACTGGTGGCCCGGAATGCTCATTTTAATCTGAACCGGCTGGGCGCACGCATCAACGAGTACGTGATCAACATATACGGTGAAACCACCGGTGATATATTGAGCAAGGGTATCGGTACGGATCGATTCATCGTGGAATGGCGGATGGCGGAAGAGCATGCCGTGAATACAATCCAGGGGAAACGAGAGAAAGCCCACCGAGCATCGACCGATGTGCCCATCCTGAACACGGCCAAGGACAAAGATGGCACGGTGACGCCCGTGGACAATTCACTCGACGAACATCCTGCGGTTCGCGTCGAAGTGCCCGGTCATATTCTGGCCATTCAGAATGCGTCTCTCGATTTGGCAGCCCGATGGCGGGCCAATACACGGCGTGTGTTCACGCATTACCTTGATCGAGGCTACGGTATCGATTCTTTTTATCGTGAGCCGGACAGCCGGCGGTGCTTTTACGTACTGAAGAAGCCATGACAGTTATCAACCGGGAAGGAAGAAGATGCTGAGAATCAAACAGATCACCCTGCGGGAAGTCGTATTACCGTTGAAAGAACCGTTTCAAATCTCGTCGGGAACGCAGAAGGATCGCCGTATTTTTCTTATCACCCTCGAAGACACCGACGGCAGGATCGGATGGGGCGAGTGCGTAGCGGGTGAGGCACCCAATTATTCTCCAGAAACCATCGACACGGCCTGGCTGATCGTCCGGGAGTGGGTCGCTCCTCGAATCCTGGATAAACCGTTCGGGAATCCCTGTGATATCCATGCTGCCCTCGAGAAGGATTTTCGAGGCCACAAGATGGCCAAGGCGGGCGTGGAGATGGCCGCATGGGAGCTGGCGGCTCACATTCAGGGCGAGCCGCTGGCACGGCTTTTAGGGGGTGAGCGGGAAAAGGTGGCTGTGGGCATTTCCATCGGCATACAGGAAAGCCCGGAACGACTCGTTGAAAAAGTAAAAACATGCCTGGCCCAGGGTTACCGAAAAATCAAGATCAAAATCATGCCAGGAAAAGACGTGGTGTATGTCAAGGCCGTGCGTGAGGCCGTCGGCCTCGACGCGCCCCTGATGGTGGATGCCAACAATGCCTACACGCTGGACGATGCCGACACGTTGAAACAGCTGGACGAGTTCGGGCTGGTCATGATCGAACAACCCCTGGCCTGGGATGATGTGGTAAGGCATGCGGAACTCCAGGCACAAATGAAGACCCCCATCTGTCTGGACGAATCCATCACGGGTGTCGACAAGGCGGAGGACATGATCCGTCTGGGAAGCGGCCGGATCGTCAACATCAAGCCTGGCCGGGTCGGGGGGTTCACGGCTTCCCGAGCGATTCACGATCTCTGCCAGCGCCACAGGATTCCGGTCTGGTGCGGCGGCATGCTGGAGAGCGGCGTGGGACGGGCACACAACGTAGCTCTGGCATCGCTATCGAACTTTACGATTCCGGGCGATATTTCGCCCAGCTCCCGGTACTGGGAGAAGGACATCGTCGTTCCCGAATGGACGATGGAGGACGGGTATATCACCGTTCCATGGGACAAGCCAGGCATGGGCGTTTCCGTGGACATCGATCGGGTGGACGATCTGACGGTACGATCCGAGACATTGCCGGCCTCATAAAAACATCAGAAGAACGGGATAGCATCCCATGCGTCAATCGGAATCGCATCCACATTTATCCGAGGGGATTCGACCATTATTCTCACCCTCGCTTTACGAAAAGCTCCTGGCTCTGCGTCATGAACTGCATCGGCATCCCGAACTGGCCTTCCAGGAAGAGCGGACGGCAAGCCGTCTTTACGATGAACTGGCAGCGCTGAAGCCGATGGAGGTTCGTCGTGTGGCCGGCACGGGTGTCGTCGCCAGGATCGCGGGCAGGCATCCCGGGGCCAAGGTTGTGGCCCTGCGGGGAGACATCGATGCGCTGCCCATCCAGGAGGCGACGGATCTGCCCTATGCATCGCAGAACGACGGGATCATGCATGCCTGCGGGCATGACGTACACGCTTCCTGGGTTGTTGGCGCGGCCTGTCTACTGTCGGAGAATCCGGCCTGGGGCGATGTCCTGATCGTCCTGCAGCCGGCTGAGGAGTCGGGACAGGGCGCGGTGAAGGTTATTGAGAGCGGTGCTCTGGACGGTGTTTCGGCGATCTTCGGAGGGCACGTGGATCGGCGTTTTGAGATGGGTCGTGTGGTCGCGCAGCCGGGGCCCATGGGGGCCAGCACGGATTCCTTCGAGATCGATCTCCTGGGCAGACCGGGCCACGGAGCCCGTCCGCACGAGGCCGTCGATCCCGTCGTGGGATTGGGCGCGTTGATCATGGCGCTCCAGACCATCGTATCCAGAAAGATCGATCCGGCATCGCCTGCGGTCGTTTCCATCGGCCAGATTACCGGCGGCAGTGCTCCGAACATTATACCTGCCAAGGTGAGCATGGCGGGTACACTCCGGGCGGTTCATCCCAAGACACGACAGTTACTCATGGATGAGGTTCAAAAAATCACAAAATCGACGGCTGCTGCCTATAACCTGAAAGTCGACATACGGTTCGGGAACGGAACGCCCCCGGTCATCAATCAAACCGAACCGGCCGGTTGGGCCAGGCACGCCGCTGAATCGCTCCTGGGCGAGGGCGCTGTCGTACCCATGAAATACCAGAACATGGGCGGCGAGGATTTTGCGTACTACCTGGAAAAGATACCAGGGGCTTTTCTCCGCGTCGGGGCCTGCGAACCCGGCGGGGAGCCGATAGCGGCCCATTCCCCTCATTTTTACGTGCCCGATGAAACCGTTTTTCTCGGTGCGGCACTGATGGCAGAGGTCGCCAGGGTTGCATCGGACGCCATGAACGATTGAACTTTCTCATCGAATCCAACGGCCCGGATATAGCGTGGGTGAGGACAATGCCCTTGACACCGCACATCAGCCCGGAAACAGAAGGGGACGAACCGGACATCACGGTCGTTAATGACCGGGCCTTCGGTCAGAAGGATGAAGGAAGACTCGTCCAAAAACTGCGAAGAACGGAAGCGTTTCTACCGGATTTATCCCTCGTCGCTGAAATCGAAGGTCGAATTGTCGGGCATATTCTATTCTATCCGGTTGTTATCAGCACTCCCGACGGCGATCATCCGACGCTGTCGCTGGCACCCATGTCCGTCCTGCCCGAATACCAGAACAAGGGAATCGGCAGTGCACTGGTGAGAGAAGGACTGCGGATTGCCAAGGACTTGAATTTTACATCGGTCATCGTCATCGGACATCCCCATTATTATCCACGATTTGGGTTTCGGAAGGCCGGCCGTCGGGGCTTGCGATCCCCGTTCGACGTCCCGGAAGAAGCCTTCATGGCCATGGAGCTTGTGGAACGTGCGCTGAAGGATAAGGGCGGGATCGTCCAGTATCCGAAAGAATTCGAAGAGCTTTAATCTCCTTCATTGCTGTTATTCCCGCTCCTTACGATTTTCTCTATATTCTCATTGTACCGGACTGTATCTCGTTCGGAGGCGCGCATCTGGCGTTTTGTACTCCTTGTTGAAATCACGCAGAATTCATCCCTCATCCGATAAGGGACACAACGGTTTGGTGTATTTTTCGTATAATGGAAATGTCCGATGATGGTCGGTTTTATCTGGCAGTGGTTCCGTGCAAGAACCGATGATGACAGAATAATCGATGTAAAATAGCTTGAACGTTATGAAAATAATAATGATCTTTGATTAAACCATATACGCGTATTACCGGTCTAACAGGTGAAACAAGGATGGCTGACTGGATGCAGGAAAAAGAAATCGTACGACGATGCCAGGAAGGAGATATCGAGGCTTACAGGATGATCTATGACCGGTACGAACAGCCGCTTCTGCATACGGCGTACCGAATGCTGGGACAACAGCAGGATGCCGAAGATGCGGTCCAGACAACGTTCATAAAACTCTATCGCAGCATCGGGAATTTCAGGTATCGCGCCAAATTCAGTACGTATCTGTTCCGTATCTTGATGAATGTATGCTTCGATGAGCTGGAGAAGAAGAATCGGATGAAAACGCAGGATTTGGACACCATCAGCCCGTCACACCGCCCCAACCATGATGTGCGTCTGGCGCTGGAAAACGCCATCGATGGACTTCCTGAGCAGCAGCGGGCCTGTTTCGTGCTGTTTGCCATGGAAGAACTCAAGCAGACCGAGATTGCGGAAATCATGGGGCTGAGTCTGGGAGGTGTGAAGTCCAACATTCATCATGCCAAGATGCGATTGCGTCATGTGTTAACCGATAATCAGGAGATTCGATGATGGTGAATCGCTCCATCCATCACAAAACCGCACACGTCACGGCAAAGAAAATCGCCAATCTCATCCTTATCCTATGGGGAATGCCCGTCTTCCTGCATGCCCAGCAGACAGCGGATACGCTGTTCAATCCAGTCATCCCACATCCGGCGTATCCCCAGGGCCAGGGGCCCGTCGTCCTCATCGATGAGGCCCACTATAATTTTCATACACTGGGAGGCAGGTACCGGGCATTCGGAAGAGTACTCCAATGTGACGGGTACATCGTAAAATCCTCGTCCGCTTCCTTGGATAAGGCGTCCTTGGAAGGGGCCGACGTCCTGGTTGTCTCCAACGCACTCCACGAGCGTAACGTCGAAGACTGGTCACTCCCCACGCCATCGGCGTTCACGCAGGACGAAATCAAGGCCGTTTCCGAGTGGGTCGAAAGCGGGGGCAGCCTGTTCCTCATCGCCGATCATATGCCCTTTCCCGGGGCAGCGGAAGCGCTGGCAGCCGCGTTCGGGTTTCGGTTCAACAACGGATTTGCCATCGATACACTCAACACGGATGTTACCCTGTTCCGCCGTCGCGACGGTTCCCTGGCGGATCACGCCATCACCCGTGGCCTCAGATCCGGCGAGAAAATCGATTCTGTACGGACGTTCACGGGGCAGGCTTTTCTTGGGCCGGATGATGCCGAACCCCTGTTGATTTTTCGGGAACCCACGATATCCCTGATGCCTGAAACGGCCTGGCAGTTTAGCGAGGATACGCCCACGATTCCGGTGGATGGATGGTTGCAGGGAGCGGTCATGCGGTTCGGGAAGGGACGGATCGCCGTGTTCGGCGAGGCGGCCATGTTCACGGCGCAATCCGTGGGGGATGGGCAGCGTTTGTTCGGCATGGGATCGCCGGGTGCCGAACAGAATCAGCAGTTTCTGCAGAATATCATGCACTGGCTGTCGGAACGTTTTTAGAGGAATGAGGAAAAGCCATGCCGTGCAATTATTATGAAAAGTACGTCTTGGGAAAGCTGGACGAGGAGGCATTCCGAGAGCACGCCCAATCATGTTCAGTGTGTAGTGATCTGATGGAAAAAGATGCCAATCTACTCTCTCTGGCCAAGTCGCTAAAACGGCCCGTCCACGCGCCTCTGTTGTGGGGCCGCATCGAACGAAGTCTCGATTCAGAGGCATGTCGAGCGGAGCAGCCTCGTGTCCTTCGTTTTCCACGCAGGACATATGCGGTACTGCGTTTTGCGGCCATCCTGGTCGTGATGGTGACTGTGGGCGTCATGATTTGGTCGAAGTCTCAGCGTAAGCCGTCCCCGTCCAGGCTTCTTGCCCGATCGGCCCTTGAGAAGGTCGAACGGCAGGAGCTGGCCTATCTGAAAGCCATCGAAGACCTGGAGAAGATGGTCCAGCCCAGGATGTCACGTATGGACGTGGAACTGGCTTTGCTGTACAGAGACAAGCTGGAGACCATCGATACACAGATCCAGCGATGCCGAGATGCATTGGCCGATAATCCAGCCAATGCCCATATTCGCAGATACATGCTGGCAGCGCTGCAGGAGAAAACAAAAACGTTGCGAGAGATAATGCGTACATGAATCCTTGTTTCAACGGTTGCATCCAAGCCGGAATCATCCGGATGACCGATTTTTCGAGGAGGCACTCATGCATAAACGATTTTTAATACCGACGGCGTTGGGACTCTTTCTCGTCATATATGTTCTGTCTGATGTGCACGCATCGGACGATTCGAGTCCACGAAGCCTGCAATCCAAAACGTTTTCCGAGCGTATTGCCTCGGCATCGGGGAAGACATTGTACATTGACGAGACCCAGGCCGATATCACCATCATCGGTTCGGAGGGCAATGAAATCACTGCCGAAGCGTTGGTGGAGGTGAAAGACAGTGACAGGGAGTTCGTGGAGCAGTATCTTGAGCATACGGAATTAATCCTCGAACCGTACCGGGGTGGCTTTCGAGTGGCATTAGAAACGCCCCACCACAGGGGGAGTGGCAGAGAGGGCGGGGACTTCACGCGTCTTTTTAACAGACTATTTCACGGCGACTATCATCTTTCGGTCTCCGCAGAGTTGGAGATTCGTGTACCAGCTCGCCAATCTCTGGATGTAGAGAATGAATACGGCGATGTGCACATCCAGAACGTGACCGGGAGTATGACGGTGGACAATACATCGGGTGAAGTCGTCATCGAAGATTGTGGCGGGGAGTTGGACCTGAAGAACAGTTATGCCTCGGTGGAGGTTCTGGAATTCAAGGGGTCTATCAATGTAGAAGCTTCGAGTGGCGATGTTTCTCTGGAGCATATTATGGGAAACGCCTTTGTCGAGAACAGTTATAAAACAGTGAGATTCACGAGGATCGACGGTTCTCTCATCATCGATTCCCAGAGCAGTTATGTGTACGGCAGTCATGTTTTGGGTGATTGTGAGATTCGAACCTCGTACAAAGAGATCGATGTCAGGCGTGTTCGCGGCAGACTGGAGATCGATGGCGGGAGCTGTGTGGTGAGTGTGAACGATGTTTCGAAGGATGCCGTTATTGCCAACAGTTACAAATCCGTGACCGTGGACAGCGTCGGAGGAGCGTTAACCGTCAACGGACAGTCCAGCGATGTAACGGCGGAGAACGTCGTCGGGGATGTCTCCATTGAATCCTCGTACAAACCCATACGCGCGGAGCACGTACAGGGCGATTTGACGATACGCAGTCAGTCCAGTCCGGTGGATGTCCGAGATGTTGCTAAAAATGTGTCCATCCGGACATCGTACAAAATGATTCAAGTGGAAGACGTCCGGGGATCACTAGAAATCGACGGTTCCTCCTGTCCTGTCACGGCACGGGATATCGTGGGTGAGGTGTCCATCATCTCCTCATACAAGGATATTCTGGTGGAAAATGTGGGGGGCGGCCTGAGCATACGCACGGGCTCGGGCACCATCACGGCCAGGGATATAAAAAAGGATGTCACCGTGGTATCCACGTACAAGCCGCTGCAGTTCTACGATATCGGGGGTGACTTGGAGGTCGACGGCGGATCATGCAGTGTGATGGCGGAAAACATCGTCGGCGATGTGAAGGTGACCAATTCGTACAAATACGTCGTCCTGAAGGGAACGTCGGGGTCGATTTATGTCCGTGGGAGCAGCAGTCCCATCGAAGTGTCGGGTATTCGCACACTACCGGCTGAGGCGAGGATTGAACTGGTGACGACGTACAAACCCATCACGCTGACCCTGCCCCCCGATGCCAATGTGGCCATATCGGCCGAATCCACGTATGGGAAAATCCGTTCCGACTTCCCCGTGTATCTCAACGACGATGAGAAGAGTGCCCGTCTGGAACTGGGCGAAGGGAGCGTTTTTGTCCGTCTTGAAACGAGTCAGGATATCACGCTGAGGAAGGAATAAAACGATCCGTGTTATGTACAGGTGGATTATTCGCTTTTTAACACGAGCTGGATCATCGTTTTACCGATGTATGTATTGTCATGTATGCCTCCAAATAGGGTGCTCCCCGGTCCGAAGCCGAACAGGGGAACCATCTCGCCCGTGTGGGAGGTTGTCGTAAAATCCGCTTGACGAATGATGTGGTCCTCTACGGAACCATCTTCCAGGGCAAAACCGCCTGTTTCATGGTCTGCTGTGACCAGAAGGAGCGTTTGCCCGTCTTTTTCGGCAAAATCCAGACCCACGCCCACGGCCTCGTCAAAATCGATGGTTTCCTGGATGATGTACTCCACGTCGTTGTCGTGTCCTCCCCAATCAATCTGAGAGCCTTCCACCATCAGGAAAAAACCGCCGTCGCTGGCAGACAAAAGTTCGATGGCTTTCCGGGTCATCTCGGCCAGGGAAACGAGCCTGTCTTTTACCCTGGGCAGGTCATTCAGGGCTAACAGCCCCACCGCTTTATCCACGTTTTCCAATGCCCTGAATGCTTCCGGTGTTCGGACGATACGGTGCGTCGTCCCCCATCGAGTGATTAGATTCTTGTCATCCCGTCGTTTACTACCCTCTTGTGTCTTGGGGAGAAAATACTCCAATCCACCTCCGAATACGACATCCACCGGACTGTCGACAAGCTGTTCGGCGATCATGATTTCTTTATCCCGATTGTCGATATGCGCCGCGAAACAGGCCGGGGTCGCATGGGTGATGCGGCAGGTTGCCACGAGACCCGTGGATTTCCCCCTCTCCTCGGCATATTCCAGAACGGTTTTGAGTCGTTCCCCGGAGGGCGAAACCGAAATAGTCCCGTTGGTCGTCTTGACACCTGTGGCCATGGCGGTGGCACCGGCCGCAGAATCCGTGATATACTTGTCGATGGAATGCGTCGTAAGCAGACCCATCGTCTTGCATCGTGTGACATTTAGAGTTCCATTCACGGTGAGGCCGGCTGTGATATGTGCCACACCCATGCCATCGCCGATGAACAGGATAATGTTTTTCGGTGTAATGGATTGGGCTACCGTTAATGTCGAACCGATCAGCACGAAAAAAGACAGGATGGTTACAGTGCATCGTCCGCTGAATTTAACACCATGTTTTGACATCGGGAGAATCTCCTTTGTTTTATGTTTGATTCGATAATAGAAAAGATACAAAAATTTTTGAATAAATCCATTGAAATTCGTTGTTGATCGTTGTATATTACATATCAATCCGGAGGAGTGTTTGACCGTTTTTTCATGAGATCCACCTTCTGCCTATGAAACGACCCATCCGTCAGATGATCCGAAAATTTCAAGCCCATTGGAAAAATTATGTATTCCAGAGTCTGTTTGCCACGGTTGTCATGATAGGAGTGTTCATTGTACTAACCCTGCAGAACGTCGTTGTCGTGGCGTCCCTTGGATCCACGGCATTTGTGATTTTTGCCCTGCCCAAGAGCATCACGGCCCAAGCCCGAAATGTGATCGGTGGTAACATGGTCGGACTCTTGTCAGGCTCGCTCTGCGCTTTGATACCGCAGCCTCATTATTTCATGTCTCTCCTGGCGTATGCGTTGGCCGTGGGCGGTTCCATCTTTATCATGGTCGTGACGGATACGGAGCATCCGCCGGCGTCGGGATTGGCATTGGGCTTGGCTGTTTCGGGATTTTCATGGAGTGTCGGTATTGCCGTTGTGACGGCCGTGGTCGTACTCTCTCTGGTTCATCATTTCTTCAAATCGATGATACGTGATCTGGTTTAACAATATTGGAGTGATTCCATGCAAGATTATTTGTTCTGGTTTGTTCCCTTTGGATCGATTCTGGCTTTGCTGTTCGCATGGCTGTTTTTCAAGCAGATGATGAAGGAAAGTGAAGGTACGGAAAAAATGGCCACTATTGCCGCTCATGTCCGTAAGGGCGCCATGGCCTATTTAAGACAACAGTACAAGATCGTGACCATCGTCTTTATCATCCTGACTTGCTTTTTCGCTTTCTTGGCGTACGGACTCCATCTGCAGAATCCCTGGGTGCCCTTTGCATTCCTGACGGGGGGATTCTTTTCCGGTTTGGCCGGATTCTTCGGCATGAAGACGGCAACTTATGCTTCTGCGCGGACGGCCAACGCCGCACGGAATTCCTTGAATGCCGGCCTGAGAGTTGCCTTCCGTAGCGGGGCCGTGATGGGCCTGGTTGTCGTCGGCCTGGCTCTCCTGGATATCTCCCTCTGGTTTATCGTCCTGAACCGATTTGTCGACGACGCAGACGCCGGCCACAAACTCATGATCATCACGACAACGATGCTCACTTTCGGCATGGGAGCTTCCACCCAGGCACTGTTTGCCAGGGTAGGCGGGGGTATTTTTACCAAAGCTGCCGATGTCGGTGCGGACCTTGTGGGAAAGGTTGAAGCGGGAATCCCCGAAGACGACCCCCGGAATCCGGCCACCATCGCCGATAACGTGGGCGACAACGTGGGGGATGTGGCTGGCATGGGCGCCGACTTGTACGAGTCATACGCCGGGTCTATTCTGGCTACGGCCGCTCTGGGCGCGGCTGCGTTCATGGCTAATCCAGTCATTCAGTTTAAAGCGGTTATCGCTCCCATGTTAATCGGAGCCATCGGCACCGTGCTGTCGATCGCCGGTATTTATATCGTCCGCACCAAAGAGGGGGCGACTCAGAAGGATCTGTTGAAATCATTGGGCAGGGGTGTGAATCTCAGTTCGTTCTTTATCGTCGTCTTGTCCTTGGCCGTCCTTCATCTTCTGGATATTCCCAATGCCTGGGGTGTTTGGGGCTCCATCGTGACGGGCCTGCTGGTTGGCATGGGCATCGGCAAGGTCACGGAATACTTTACGTCTCATTCCTTCAAGCCGACCCGGACCATTGCGGAGAACACCAACACAGGGCCGGCAACGGTGATTATCGCCGGCCTGGGGACCGGTATGCTCTCCACGGCATTCCCCGTGCTCTTCATCGTCATCGGAATGATTTTCGCGTACCTTTTTTCCTCCGGATTTAGTTTAAGCAACATGGGTATGGGATTATACGGTATCGGTATTGCCGCCGTGGGCATGCTCTCAACGCTGGGAATCACACTGGCGACCGATGCCTACGGGCCTATTGCGGACAACGCCGGAGGCAACGCGGAAATGAGTGGTCTGGGGGCGGAAGTGCGTAGCCGGACCGATGCCCTCGACGCACTGGGTAACACCACCGCGGCTACGGGCAAAGGCTTTGCCATCGGTTCCGCCGCCTTGACGGCGCTGGCTCTTATGGCTTCGTACGTGGAGGAGCTGAAAATCGGTTTAATCCGAATCGGTGAACACGTCCTTCAATTTACCAACGAGACGGGCGAGGTGGTCAGCCGTATACAAACGCAGACGGCGACCCTGAAGGATTTTATGACGTACTACGACGTGAACCTGATGAATCCCAAGGTGCTGGCCGGGGCGTTCATGGGATCGATGATGGCCTTCATGTTCTGCGGACTGACGATGAAGGCTGTGGGTCGCGCTGCGGCTAAAATGGTGGATGAGGTTCGACGCCAGTTTCGCGAGATCAAGGGTATTCTGGAAGGCAAGACCGAGCCCGACTACGCGCGATGCGTGGCCATTTCGACGCGCGGCGCCCAGCGGGAGATGATGCTCCCGTCGTTCTTGGCCATTATAGCACCCGTGGTCATGGGCCTGGTGTTCGGCGTGGCCGGTGTGATGGGACTCCTGGTGGGTGGTTTGGCTTCCGGGTTTGTACTGGCCGTATTCATGGCCAACACGGGCGGTGCCTGGGATAATGCCAAGAAATACATCGAGGAAGGCCATTTGGGCGGAAAGGGTTCCGATGCCCACAAGGCGGCTGTTATCGGCGATACCGTGGGCGATCCGTTCAAGGACACGTCGGGACCGAGTCTGAATATACTCATTAAACTGATGAGTATGGTGGCTATCGTGATGGCCGGCATCACAGTGGCATTTTCTCTGATCTGATTCGTTTCGAATCATATTTTTGCGGACAAGGCAATCGATGCACCGATTGCTTTTTATGAACGTAACACTCTTAACGTTTTGTCGTATAATAATCCT
>Ga0180431_10001975_pt1 | contig 27838 bp, 27 predicted proteins | sample SS_ome_11_FD_132459 | JGI IMG/M metagenome (GOLD analysis project Ga0180431, IMG submission 132459) | Hypersaline lake sediment archaeal communities from the Salton Sea, California, USA - SS_1_MS_1 metaG | ecosystem: Environmental > Aquatic > Non-marine Saline and Alkaline > Hypersaline >... | reverse complement strand
GTGCCGCCGCCGTTGGTGTCGGCCGGCCGTACGTTTACGGGGCGGCGCTGGGCGGAGCCGACGGCATCGTCCACGTGCTGCGTGCGATCCTGGCCGAGGCCGACCTGATCATGGCCGTCGACGGCTATCCCGCGCTGAAGGACCTGACCCGGGAGGCGCTGCGCCGTATCGGCTGAACACGGGCCGCCAGATCGCCGCCTGGCATGTTGCTGTCGGGCATGTCGATGTCGGGTCTGTGTGCGACGCTGATGCGATGCCGAACCCATCAACCAAGGTTTCCCGGCTGCGCGAGAAACAGAGCACATCCCGCGAGGGACTCGACACCGTTTTGGACAGCACGCCGCTGGCAACTGTGGCGTTTGTTCGCGATGGCCACCCGGTGGCTCTGCCGATCGGGTTCGCCCGGGTCGAGGATGACGTGATCATCCACGGTTCGACCGGATCTCCCTGGCTGCGCGATCTCGCACTCGGCGCGCCCACTGCGGTCTGCGTCACCACCCTGGACGGCGTCGTGGTGGCGCGGAGCGGGTTCGAGTCGTCGTTTCATTACTGCAGCGCTGTGCTGTTCGGCAGTTTCCAGACCGTCGGCGAGGACGAGAAGGTCCGGTACCTGCACGCGCTGACCGAGGCCTTCATTCCAGGTCGGGTGAGCGAACTGCGGGACAGCACGGCCAGGGAACTGGCCGCCACACTGGTGCTGCGCCTCGAGATCGGGCCGGACAACTGGTCGCTGAAAGTCGGCGACGGCTGGCCGGAGGATCCCGAGGAGGACGTCGCCGCCGGTGGCTGGGCAGGGGTGGTGCCGATCCTGACCAGTTACGGCAGCCCGCTGCGGGCGCCGGACTGCGATGAGAGCGTTCCGGTCCCGGCGTCGGTTCGGACGATGTCCGGGCGGGCGGTCGGCAGCCACGAATAATGAGCGGATAGTTCACGGGAGTAACGGGCGGATAGTTCACGGGAGACTTCAGTGCCCCCGGCGAGGATTCGAACCTGTGGCCGGGGTGGAAGCCCTCCACGTTCCGGGTGGTTTGACATGCTTGTTCCATGACCGCGGAGGACCGGGACGTGCGCGGCGACGGCTCGGGCGGGGCGAAGAGGCGGAATCCTTGGATTCCCGCTTCGGTCGCCATCGCGGTGCTGATCGCGGCTGCCGTGCTGGTGCTGGTTTTTGGTCGGGAAGAGACACAGCAACCACCAGCGGCCGGCGCCGCGCCTGCAAGCGAGCCAACCTCAGCACGGGGGGTGACAACGACACCGCCACCACGCATCAATGTTGTCGAGCTCTCCGCTGACCCTGAAGAGTGGGTAGGCGTGGAGGGCCCATCGGGCGATCCGGGCTGTTGGGTCAGGGCCGCTTCGGTCAGTTGCGGCACGCGGACAGGGAAGTTCGACTTCCCAACCCCGCTGCCGGACGAGAACCTATGGGGAGGACACCCGACCAACATCGTCACGCTCGGCGCAGACGGCGATTGGGTTTGGACTCTTGGAAATATGAGCCTCGTCGGCGACAAGGTCGTCACTCTGGTCGACGGGATCACCTATCGCGCACATGGATGGACCATCGAACCCACACGCGGGGGCCTAACGTTCAGCAACGACAGGACCGCACACGGAATGTTTGTCAGTGTCGACCGCGTGGACCCGTTTTAGATCAACTGAGCGGACCGATCCGGCTTCGGCAGCGTTGGGAGGTGAGTCTCACGAGCGTGTTACAACTCATCGAAGACTCCCCGACGGACGTCGGCGGACCGCCTCGGGCGTCTGCTGCCTGTACGCCGAGATGAGTGCATGATCTTGGTACCCAAATGGGATTGCCCGATGATCGCGCGGATTGTGAAAAATGGTCGCAAAGCCAGTGCCCCCGGCAGGAATCGAACCTGCGGCCTTCTGCTCCGGAGGCAGACGCTCTATCCCCTGAGCTACGGGGGCGCATACGCTGCGCCGTCGGGCGCTCACAGCGTAACGCATAGGATAGTGCCCCGTGACCCCCGCCGATCTCGCCGACCTGGTGCGCACCATCGCCGCCGAGGTCTTGACCGTGCACGGGTTCGATCCGGCCGTTCTCCCGGCGGAGGTGGTCGTCGAGCGACCACGCAATCCCGACCACGGCGACTACGCAACCAACCTCGCGCTCCAGGTCGCCAAGAAAATCGGCGCCAATCCCCGCGAACTGGCGGGCTGGCTGGCCGGCGCGCTCGCCGACGCCGCCGGTATCGCCTCGGCGGATATGGCCGGGCCCGGTTTCGTCAACCTGCGCCTGGAGACCTCCGCGCAGGGCGCCATCGTCGCCGCCGTGCTGGCAGCCGGGGAACGCTACGGCCGCTCCGACTTGCTCGCAGGGTGTGCCATCAACCTTGAGTTCGTCTCGGCTAACCCGACCGGCCCGATCCATATCGGTGGGACCCGCTGGGCCGCCGTCGGCGATGCGCTGGGCCGGCTGCTGAGCACTCAGGGTGCGCGGGTCATCCGCGAGTACTACTTCAACGACCACGGCGCCCAGATCGACCGGTTCGTCGACTCGCTCATCGCCGCGGCCAAAGGTGAACCCGCGCCCGAGGGCGGCTATGCCGGTGCCTACATCGGCGACATCGCCGAGCAGGTGCTCGGCGCAGCCCCGCACGCGCTCGGACTGCCCGACGCCGAACAGCGCGAGACGTTTCGGTCGATCGGCGTGAGCCTGATGTTCGACCACATCAAGGCATCCCTGCACGAGTTCGGCACCGACTTCGACGTGTACACCCACGAAGATTCGATGCATACGGGCGGTCGGGTCGACCAGGCCATCGCGCGACTGCGGGACAACGGCGCAATCTACGAGAAGGACGGCGCGACCTGGCTGCGGACCACCGAGTTCGGCGATGACAAGGACCGCGTCGTCATCAAGAGTGACGGCCGGCCCGCTTATATCGCCGGGGACCTGGCCTACTACCTGGACAAGCGTCAGCGCGGGTTCGACCTGTGCATCTACATGCTCGGGGCCGACCACCACGGGTACATCGCCCGGCTCAAGGCCGCCGCCGCCGCACTCGGCGACGACCCGGCCACCGTCGAAGTGCTGATCGGCCAGTTGGTCAACCTGGTCCGGGACGGGCAGCCGGTGCGGATGAGTAAGCGGGCCGGCACCGTGATCACCCTCGACGATCTCGTCGAGGCCGTCGGGGTGGACGCCGCCCGGTACGCGCTGACCCGATCGTCGGTGGACACGCCCATCGATATCGACCTGGCACTGTGGTCCTCGGCGTCGGCGGAGAACCCGGTCTACTACGTGCAGTACGCGTACGCGCGGCTCTCGGCACTGGCGCGCAACGCGGCCGACCTCGAACTGCAACCCGACACTGCACACCTCGGCCTGCTCACACACGACAAGGAGGGCGCCCTGATCCGCAGCATCGGAGAGTTCCCTCGGGTGCTCCAGACAGCAGCGAATCTTCGTGAGCCGCATCGTGTTTGCCGCTATCTCGAGGATCTCGCCGGCGACTACCACCGGTTCTACGATGCCTGCCGGGTGCTGCCACAGGGCGATGAGGAGGCGGGCGATCTGCACCGGTCGCGGCTGGCGCTGTGTGATGCCACCCGCCAGGTCATCGGCAACGGTCTCGACATTCTCGGCGTCACCGCACCGGAGCGGATGTGAACGTCCATCCGGCCGGCCCCCGGCACGCCGAGGAAATCCAGCACGGAACGGCGCCGCAGCGGCCGCAGAGCGCCGCCGATCTGATGGCGCTGGCGCCGAATGTCTGGCCGCGCAACACCGTTCGTAGTGCGGACGGCTTGGTTCGGATAGCCGGCGTTCCGGTGACCGAACTGGCCGCGCAGTACGGGACACCGCTGTTCGTCATCGATGAGCAGGACTTCCGCGGCCGCTGTCGCGAGATGGCCGCCGCGTTCCGCGGTGGCACCAACGTGCACTATGCCGCGAAGGCGTTCCTCTGCGGCGAGATTGCCCGCTGGATAGCCGAGGAGGGGCTTTCCCTGGACGTCGCCAGCGGGGGCGAACTGGCCGTCGCACTGAACGCCGGCTTCCCGTCCGCGCGGATCGCACTGCACGGCAACAACAAATCCGTTACCGAGCTGACCGAGGCGGTCAAGGCCGGTGTCGGCTACGTGGTGCTGGACTCGATGACCGAGATCGGCCGGCTGGACGCCGTCGCCGCCCGACTCGGCGTCGTGCAGGATGTGATGGTCCGCATCACGGTCGGCGTTGAAGCCCATACCCACGAGTACATAGCCACCGCACACGAGGACCAGAAGTTCGGGCTGTCCCTGGCCGCCGGCGACGCGATGACCGCGGTGCGCGAGATCCTGGCCGCCGGGAATCTGCGGCTGGTCGGTTTGCACAGCCATATCGGCTCACAGATCTTCGACGTCGGTGGGTTCGAATTGGCGGCTCGGCGGGTCATCGGACTGTTGCGCGACATCGTCTCCGAGTTCGGTGCGGCTCGGACCGCCCAGATCGACACCGTGAACCTTGGCGGTGGGCTGGGTATCTGCTATCTGCCCGAGGATGATCCGCCGCCGGTGGCCGACCTGGCGGCCAAGTTGACTGCGATCGTGGCCGCGGAATCGGCCGCTGTCGGGCTGCCGGCACCCAGACTGGTGGTCGAACCCGGCCGAGCGATCGCAGGACCGGGGACGGTCACCCTGTACCAGGTGGGCACCATCAAGGACGTGGCGATCAGCCACGGTGCGCAGCGCCGCTACATCAGCGTCGACGGCGGGATGAGCGATAACATTCGGACGTCGCTCTACGGCGCCGACTACGACGTGCGTCTGGTGTCCCGGGAGAGCGCTGCGGCTCCGACGCTGTCCAGGGTGGTCGGCAAGCATTGTGAGAGCGGCGATATCGTGATTCGTGACGCCTGGCTGCCCGACGACACCGCGGCGGGGGATCTGCTCGGGGTGGCTGCCACGGGCGCGTACTGCTATTCGATGTCCAGCAGGTACAACCTGATCGGCCGCCCGGCTGTGGTGGCCGTGCGTGACGGTTCAACGCGACCGGTGCTGCGCCGCGAGACCATCGAGGATCTGCTCAGTCTGGAGGTGCGATGACGGTGAATACGGCGAGTAGCGAAGGCGGAGCGAAAATGGGCACACCAGAGAAGCCGATCGGGGTCGCGGTGCTGGGCCTGGGCAATGTCGGTCGTGAGGTGGTCCGGATCATCGGCGAAAGTGCCACCGACCTGGCCGCCCGCATTGGCGCGCCCCTGGAACTGCGTGGGGTGGCGGTCCGGCAGGTGACGGCAGGGCGCGGTGTGCCGGTCGAGCTGCTGACCGACAACGTCGAGGATCTGGTCTGCCGCGAGGATGTCGACATCGTCGTGGAACTCATGGGCCCGGTCGAGCCCTCGCGCAAAGCCATTCTCACCGCGCTCGAGCACGGTAAATCGGTGGTGACCGCCAACAAAGCGCTACTGGCCCAGTCCACCGGCGAGTTGGCCCAGGCCGCTGAACGCGCCCATGCGGATCTCTACTTCGAGGCCGCTGTGGCCGGCGCCATTCCGGTGATCCGCCCGCTGACCCAATCGCTGGCTGGTGACAGCGTTCTCAGTGTCGCGGGGATTGTCAACGGCACCACGAACTACATCCTGTCCGAGATGGATTCCACCGGAGCCGATTACGCCACCGCTCTGGCGGACGCCGCTGCACTGGGCTACGCCGAGGCCGACCCCACCGCCGATGTGGAGGGCTATGACGCGGCCGCGAAGGCCGCGATTCTGGCCTCCATCGCGTTCCACACCAGGGTCACCGCCGACGATGTCTACCGGGAAGGCATCACCAAGGTCAGCCCAGCCGACTTCGCCGCCGCCCGGGCGCTGGGCTGCACCATAAAACTGCTCGCCATCTGCGAGCGCATCACCCCGCCGTCCGGGCAGGAATCGACCCAGCAACGGGTTTCGGCACGTGTCTATCCGGCGCTGGTGCCATTGGAGCACCCGTTGGCGACCGTCAACGGCGCCTTCAATGCCGTTGTGGTGGAGGCCGAGGCCGCCGGGCGGCTGATGTTCTACGGGCGCGGCGCGGGCGGTGACCCGACCGCCTCGGCGGTGATGGGCGATCTGGTGATGGCGGCGCGCAACCGGGTCCAGGGTGGTCGCGGGCCGCGGGAGTCCAAGTACGCGCAATTACCGATCGCACCCATGGGGATGATTCCCACTCGCTACTACGTCAGCATGAAGGTCAAGGATCTGCCCGGCGTATTGGCCTCGGTTGCAACCGAATTCGGTAAGCGTGAGGTCAGCATCGCCGAAGTGCGCCAGGAAGGTGTCCTCGACGAGGAAACGGGCCGGTTGGCTGGTGCCCGGATTGTCGTCGTCACCCATCGTGCCACCGATGCGGCGCTTTCCGAGACGGTGGCGGCGTTGGCCGGGCTCGACGTGGTCGATGAGGTAACCAGCGTTCTCCGGATGGAGGGAACCAGCGAATGAGTATTACCAAACCGGCCGTGCACACCCCGTGGCCGGGACTGATCGAGGCGTATCGCGACCGGTTGCCGGCGGCGGCCGACTGGACGCCGGTGACACTGTTGGAGGGCGGAACACCACTGGTGCCGGCGGTTCGGCTGTCCGAGCGCACGGATTGCACTGTGCACCTCAAGGTCGAGGGTCACAACCCGACCGGATCGTTCAAGGATCGCGGGATGACCATGGCGGTCACCGAGGCGGTGGCCCGCGGACAGCAGGCGGTGCTGTGTGCGTCCACCGGCAACACCTCGGCGTCGGCCGCGGCCTACGCCGCCCGGGCTGGCATCACGTGTGCGGTGCTGATCCCGCAGGGCAAGATCGCCATGGGCAAGCTTGCTCAGGCAGTCATGCACGGCGCCAAGATCATTCAGGTCAACGGTAATTTCGACGACTGTCTGGAATTGGCCCGTAAGCTCACCGCCGACTACCCGACCATCTCACTGGTCAATAGTGTCAACCCGGTTCGGATCGAAGGCCAGAAAACCGCGGCCTTCGAGATCGTCGATGCGCTCGGCACCGCCCCCGACGTGCACGCGCTACCGGTGGGCAACGCCGGCAACATCACCGCCTATTGGCGGGGCTACACCGAGTATCACCGCGACGGTATGACGGACAAACTGCCGCGGATGCTGGGCACCCAGGCCGCCGGTGCGGCCCCGCTGGTTCTGGGCCACCCGGTTAGCAGCCCGGAGACCCTCGCCACCGCGATCCGGATCGGTTCGCCGGCGTCGTGGGACGGTGCGGTCGGGGCCAAAGAGCAGTCGGGGGGCAGATTCCTGGCGGCAACCGACGAGGAATTACTCGCCGCGTATCACCTCGTCGCGCGCGGCGAGGGTGTCTTCGTCGAACCTGCCTCGGCCGCCAGCGTCGCGGGACTGCTCAAGGCCGTCGAGGACGGCTGGGTCACACCGGGTTCGACGGTGGTGTGTACGGTCACCGGGCACGGCCTGAAAGACCCCGACACCGCGCTGCGGGATATGCCCGACGTCACGCCACTGCCGGTCGATCCGTCTGCCGTGGTGGCTGCGCTGGGTCTTGACTGAGGGAGTTACCGGTGACCTTGACCCTGCCCGAGGGGCTGATTGCGAGTGTCTCGGTCGCCGCATCCAGTGCCAATCTCGGGCCTGGGTTCGACACCATGGGGCTGGCCCTGGGGCGCTACGACGAGATCGTCGTCGAGACGGCTGCAGAAGGTCTGGAGATCGAGGTCTCGGGCCAGGGTGCGGGGGAGGTTTCGGTTGGCGACGATCATCTCGTGGTTCGGGCCGTCCGTCGTGGGCTGGCAGCGCTCGGAGCTGATGTGGATGGACTTATTATCCACTGCCGCAACACAATTCCGCACTCGCGCGGTCTTGGTTCGTCGGCGTCGGCCGTCGTCGGCGGCCTTGCTGTCGCGAACGGTCTGGTGGCGGAAACCGGCCTGGAACCGTTACGCGTATCGCAGTTGATCCAGCTCGCATCGGAGTTCGAAGGCCATCCGGACAACGCCTCGGCCTCGGTGCTGGGCGGTGCGGTGGTTTCCTGGGTCGCGGCACCGGCAGGCGCCGACGACACGCAACCGCGCTACTCGGCCGCGCCGTTGCGGTTGCACCGAGACATCCGGCTATTCTCGGCCATCCCGGACCTGCGCTCCTCCACGGCCGAAACCCGAGCGGTGCTGCCGGCGCGGGTCGCCCATCGGGACGCCCGGTTCAACATCAGTCGGGCGGCGTTGCTGGTGCTGGCGCTGACCGAGCGTCCGGATCTGCTGATGGCGGCCACCGAGGATGTGTTGCACCAACCGCAGCGCGCCACGTCGATGCCGGCTTCGGCCGAGTTCCTGCAGTTCCTGCGCCGCAGCGGGGTGGCTGCGGTGCTCTCCGGCGCGGGACCATCGGTACTGGCACTGACCAACGGCACCGATCTGACGGCGGAGGCCGTCGAGTTCGGGAGAGCTCGCGGCTTTGCCGTCGCCGAGACGACCGTCGGTGAACCGGTGCGCTGGAGTTCCGGTGTCGCGGCCGCCGCGTCGCGGCCACGCGGGTGAGGCCCGTTCTTGCATGAGAACGCCGAGCCGACTATCGTCGGGGGCGTCCAGCTTCTGCAGCATATGCATTACGCCGATCACTAGGACGATCACCTAATTTGTGAATCCATCCAGCGGGCCGACTGGTTTGCCTCCCGGCTACCTCTCCTGGCGCCCGCTGACACCGACGACGGTGGTCTTGCGCGTTCAGTCACTCGGTTGAGCGCAGGAAACCCCCACGAGTTCACGCCGCGGGGGAAGAAAGGAAATCCGTGACCGAAACGGACCTCATCACGGCACAGGGGCGGACCCAGGAAGCCGCTTCGTCGGCGGCCGCAAACCCCGAGAGCCCCGCCGAACCTGCCGCTAAGGCCGGTGGTTCGCTGGCAACCATGGTGCTGCCGGAACTTCGCGCCCTCGCCGGTCAAGTCGGCGTCAAAGGCACCTCCGGTATGCGTAAGAACGATCTGATCGAGGCGATCAGGGCAGTCCAGAGCGGCCCCCGTGATGCCGAAGTCCGCAACAGCGGTAAAGACGGCAACGTCACCAAAGACACCAAAGACACCAAAGGCGCTGAAGGCGCCAGAGGTGGCAACAAGGAAACCCCCGCGCCAGCCGCGGCGGCTCAGGCCGGCGGCACCGAGTCGTCCGGGCAGGCGGCCGGCGAACGCCGGGGCGAGCGCCCGGCCCGAGACCGCGGCCAGCGTTCCGCCCGGGATGGTGCCGATGGCGGCAACAACAACAACGGTGCGAACAAATCCCAGGCCCGGGACTCCGGCGATCAGGGCGGTGGCGATTCCGGTGGGCAGCAGAACCGGGACGACGACGGCGAGAACCGCGGCGGCCGGCGCGGTCGGCGGTTCCGGGATCGCCGTCGCCGCGGCGAACGCACCCAGGGTGACGGCGGCGAGGCCGAGCTGCGCGAAGACGATGTCGTTCAGCCGGTCGCGGGCATCCTCGATGTGCTCGACAACTACGCCTTCGTCCGGACCTCCGGCTATCTCGCCGGCCCGAACGACGTCTACGTGTCGATGAACATGGTCCGCAAGAACGGGCTGCGCCGCGGCGACGCCGTCACCGGAGCCGTCCGGGTGCCCAGGGATGGGGAGGGCGGCGGTGGGAACCAGCGGCAGAAGTTCAACCCGCTGGTTCGCCTGGACAGTGTCAACGGCGGCCCGGTCGAGGCGGCCCGAAACCGTCCGGAGTTCAGCAAGCTGACCCCGCTCTACCCCAATCAGCGGCTGCGGCTGGAAACCTCCGCGGAACGGCTCACCACCCGCGTCATCGACCTGATCATGCCGATCGGCAAGGGGCAGCGAGCGTTGATCGTCTCGCCTCCCAAGGCCGGCAAGACAACGATCATGCAGGACATCGCCAACGCGATCACCCGCAACAACCCGGAATGCCATCTGATGGTTGTGCTGGTCGACGAGCGTCCCGAAGAAGTCACCGATATGCAGCGTTCGGTCAAGGGCGAGGTCATCGCCTCGACCTTCGACCGGCCTCCGTCAGACCACACCCAGGCCGCCGAACTCGCCATTGAGCGAGCCAAGCGACTGGTTGAGCAGGGTAAAGACGTGGTTGTGCTGCTCGACTCGATCACCCGACTGGGCCGTGCGTACAACAACGCCTCGCCGGCCTCGGGCCGCATCCTGTCCGGTGGTGTGGACTCCACCGCGCTGTACCCGCCCAAGCGGTTCCTCGGTGCGGCGCGCAATATCGAAGACGGTGGTTCGCTGACCATCATCGCCACCGCCATGGTCGAAACCGGCTCCACCGGCGACACGGTGATCTTCGAGGAGTTCAAGGGCACCGGCAACGCCGAACTCAAGCTGGACCGTAAAATCGCCGAGCGCCGGGTGTTCCCGGCCGTCGACGTCAACCCGTCAGGCACCCGCAAAGACGAGTTGCTGCTCTCGCCCGACGAGTTCTCGGTTGTGCACAAGCTGCGCCGGGTGCTCAGTGGCCTGGACAGTCACCAGGCAATCGACCTTCTGATGAGTCAGTTGCGCAAGACCAAGACCAACTACGAATTTCTGGTACAGGTGTCCAAGACGACGCCGGGCACGATGGATTCCGACTAGTCGGGCGGATCGGCGCCCAGACGATGGACACCGACGGGATCTGGCGCTGCGTCGACGAACAACGGGCCGGCCTCGCCGATCTGCTCGACGGCCTGAATGCCGAACAGTGGATGGCGCCGTCGCTCTGTGATGGTTGGCGGGTTCGTGACGTGGCCGCCCATCTCACCCACTCCGGCATGCCGCCGGTGCGGATGATTGTCGAGGCGGTGAGGTCGGGCCTCCGGTTCGACTCGATGATCCGCCGGCTGGGACGACAAGACCCCCGCTCGCAAGCCGAGATTGTTGCCGCGCTGCGGGCCGTGGTGGGTTCCCGGGTCAAAGTGCCCGGAACCAGTGCGCAGCAGGTGCTGATCGAGCTGCTGGTGCACGGCCAGGACATTGCTGTGCCGCTGGGAATCGACCTTCCCATGCCGGTCGATGCCGCGGTGGAAGCGGCACAACGACTGTCCACCATGAAGTTTCCGATCAACGCCCGTCGGCGGCTGCACGGCATCCGGCTGGTGGCGACCGACGCTGATTTCGCGGCCGGTGCGGGCCGCGAGGTCTCCGCTCCGATCCGCGACATCGTCATGGTGCTGTCCGGGCGCGCCGAGGCTTAGCGACACGCTGTGGCCGACACCGTCCAGCAGCTACTGCGGGAACGTCGCGGCGATAGCGGCGCGGCCATGAAGTACCGCGACCGGGTGTGGACCTGGGCCGAACATCTCGACGAGGCAGCGCAACAGGCCGCGGCCCTGATCAGGCTGGCCGACCCGACCCGGCCCCTGCACGTCGGGACGCTACTGGGCAACACCCCGGCCACGCTGAACGCGATGGCCGCGGCCGGGCTGGGCGGATACGTGCTGTGCGGGGTCAACACCACCCGGCGCGGGGACGGGCTGGCGCGCGACATCGCCCTGGCCGACTGCCAGCTCCTGCTCACCGACTCCCTTCACCGGCCTCTTCTCGACGGTCTGACGCTGGCGGGGGTGCGGGTGCTCGACGTCGACTCGGCCGAATGGGCGAGCTTGCGGGCCGGTGCCGGCGCCCTGGTCCCGCACCGGGAAGCCGGTCCGAACGACACCTTCATGCTGATCTTCACCTCCGGCACCAGCGGTGAGCCGAAAGCGGTGCCGGTGGCCCACATGATGGTGCCGTTCGCCGGAGTCGCCCTGGTGGAGAGGTTTTCCATCACCGCCGCCGACGTCTGCTACCTGTCGATGCCGCTTTTCCACTCGAACGCCCTGATGGCCGGCTGGTCGGTGGCGCTGACCGCCGCGGCGGCGATGGTGCCGGCCACCTTCTCGGCCTCCGGTCTGCTGGATGACCTGCGCCGCTACGGCGTTACCTATCTGAACTACGTCGGCAAACCGCTGGCCTATGTGCTGGCCACGCCCGAGCAGTCCGACGACCATGACAATCCGCTGCGGATCGCATTCGGCAATGAGGCGGCCGAGCGCGATATCGCTGAATTCGGTCGCCGGTTCGGATGTGCGGTGTGGGACGGATTCGGCTCCACCGAGGGGGCGGTGATCATCACCCGGGAGGACGGTTGCCCGTCCGGTTCGGTGGGCCGGGGTTTCCCGGGCGTGGCGATCTACGACTCGGAGACGATGCAGGAGTGCGCGCCGGCGCGTTTCGATCATGCCGGCGCACTGACCAACGCCCATGAATCGGTGGGCGAGATCGTCAACACCGCCGGGGCGGGGCTGTTCGGCGGGTACTACAACGATCCGGAGGCCACCAGTGACCGGTTGCGCCACGGCATGTACTGGTCCGGCGACCTCGCCTACCGCGATCGCGACGGATGGATTTACCTCGCCGGACGCACCGGCGACTGGCTGCGGGTCGACGGGGAGAATCTGACCTGCGCCCCGATCGAACGGATTCTGCATCGGCTCGCCCCGGTGAACCGGGTTGCGGTGTACCCCGTTGCCGACGAGCGGGTCGGTGACGCGGTGATGGCCGCGCTGGTCCTCAACGACGGAGCGTCCCTGACCCCGGAGGAGTTCGGGGAGTTCCTCGATGCCCAGCCTGACCTCACACCGAAGGCCTGGCCCCGCCACGTCTGGATCGCCGACGACCTGCCCGCCACGGCGACGAACAAGATCCTCAAGCGCCGGCTCAGTGCCCAGGGGCTGGATGTTCCCGCCGGCCAGGTGTGGATCCGCCAGCCCAGAGGACGGGACTATCGTCGCCTCTGAACCGGCTCGTTTGGGCTGGTGGCAGCCGAACTGGCATACTGATTCAGACCCCCTCCGGTACCGGTTCACGCCATCAGAACGGGCGACCCGGCGACCACCAACAGCAGAGGAAACCATGAAGAGCGGCATTCACCCCGCCTACGTCGAGACCACCGTGGTCTGCGGCTGCGGCAATAACTTCACCACCCGCAGCACCAAGGAGAGCGGCCACATCGTGGTCGAGGTCTGCTCGCAGTGCCACCCGTTCTACACCGGCAAGCAGAAGATCCTCGACAGCGGCGGTCGGGTCGCACGATTCGAGAAGCGCTACGGCAAGCGTGCGGCGAAGACAGCCGACGCCGGATCGGAATCGGCCGACAGCTAAGTTCATCGCCGACGCCCGCCGCTCGCCCTGTGCGAGCGGACGGGCGTCGGTTTTATCACGGCACCGACGGTTTTCGACGGCGCGAGAGGACAGACGGGGACCGACGAGGACGGACGAGGACTGAGGATGACCCGAAGCGCCCCCGCTGTCGCGATCGAAGCCGTGTTGACCGAGCACGCCGACCTCGAACGCCAGTTGTCGGATCCGGAACTGCACAGCGACCCCGGTAACGCCAGACGGGTCGGCAAGCGGTTCGCCCAACTGGCGCCTGTCGTCGCCACCTTCCGCAAGCTCGACACCGCTCGCGGTGACCTCGAGGCCGCCCGCGAGCTGGCCGCCGACGATCCGTCCTTCGCCGCGGAGGTCGTCGAGCTGCAAGCCAGCGTCGCCGATCTCGATGATCAGCTCACCGACATGCTGGCACCACGCGATCCGCACGACGCCGACGACATCGTGCTCGAGGTGAAGTCCGGCGAGGGCGGGGAGGAGTCGGCGTTGTTCGCCGCCGACCTGGCCCGGATGTACATCCGCTACGCGGAGCGGCGCGGCTGGACGGTGACCGTCCTGGACGAGACCTTCTCGGATTTGGGCGGCTACAAGGAAGCCACCGTCGCCATCGCCGCCAGAGGCGATGCGGCCGACGGGGTGTGGGCCCGGCTGAAATGGGAGGGCGGCGTGCACCGGGTGCAACGGGTGCCGGTCACCGAGTCGCAGGGACGGGTGCACACCTCCGCGGCCGGGGTGCTGGTCTACCCGGAGCCCGATGAGGTCGAGGAGGTCCAGATCGATGAGTCTGATCTGCGCATCGACGTCTACCGCTCCTCGGGCAAGGGAGGTCAAGGGGTCAACACCACCGATTCCGCGGTTCGTATCACCCACCTGCCGACCGGCATCGTGGTGACGTGTCAGAACGAGCGCTCCCAGTTGCAGAACAAGGCTCGCGCCATGCAGGTGCTGGCCGCCCGCCTACAGGCGGTCGCGGAGGAACAGGCGCAGGCGGACGCCTCGGCGGACCGGGCCAGTCAGATCCGCACCGTCGACCGCTCCGAGCGGATCCGGACCTACAACTTCCCGGAGAACCGGATCGCCGACCACCGGATCAACTTCAAGGCGCACAATCTCGACCAGGTGCTCGACGGCGATCTCGACCCGCTCCTCGATGCGCTGGCGGCCAACGACAAACAATCCCGGCTGCAGGGGACATGACCGCGGCGAGTGCCGGTGGGGGACCGGCTACAGCCTGCCTGCGCCAGGCGATCCTCACCGCCGCCGTGACCCTGGCCGAGGCCGGCGTCGACTCGGCGCGCCACGACGCCGAGATGCTGGCGGCGCACGTGGCCGGCATCGAGCGGGGCCGGCTGGCCCTGCTGGAATCACCCGACGCCGAGTTCTACGATCTGTTCGATGCTGCCGTCGCCGCCCGGGCCCAGCGCATCCCGCTGCAGCACATCACCGGTACCGCGGCCTTCGGGCCGGTGCGGTTGGAGGTGGGCCCGGGAGTGTTCATTCCGCGGCCGGAGACCGAGGCGCTTCTGGAGTGGGCTCTTGCACAGCCGCTTCCGGTCGATCCGGTGATCGTCGACTTGTGCACCGGGTCGGGGGCGCTGGCGATCGCCCTGGCCGCCGGCCGCCCCGACGCCCGGGTGATCGCCGTCGACGACGACGCCGCGGCTCTGTCCTATGCCGAACGCAACGCATCCTCGACGGGGGTGCGCCTGGTGAACGGCGACGTGACCGATCCTGATCTGCTGCCGGACCTCGTCAACGCTGTTGATCTACTGGTGGCCAACCCGCCGTATATCCCCGTCGGCGTCCCCGTCGGTGGGGAACTGGGCGGGGAACTCGACCCGGAGGTCGCCCGCCATGATCCGGAGCACGCTCTGTTCGGCGGTGCCGACGGGATGGCTGTGATCACACCGATCATTCGTCGGGCCGCTGACTGGCTGCGTCCCTGTGGTCTGCTGGCGATCGAACACGACGAGACCACCTCGGAGTCCACCATCGACCGGATCAGGGCAGTCGGCACTTTCGCGAATATCGCGGCACATCGGGACCTCACCGGTCGGCCTCGTTTCGTGACAGCCCGACGGACCGGCGCGGCAACCGGCGACCGGTAATAGAGGGGTAGTAAACGTGACACAGCTGTTCGACTGCCGTGAACCGGACCGCCGTTCCGATGCCATCACCGCGGCGGCGGCAGCGGTCAAAAGCGGCCGGCTGGTCGTCATGCCCACCGACACCGTGTACGGGATCGGTGCTGACGCCTTCGACAGCCAAGCCGTCGCCGGACTGCTGGCCGCCAAGGGCCGCGGCCGGGACATGCCGGTCGGGGTGCTGGTCGGCTCCTGGGACACCATTGAGGGCCTGGTCCTTCACGTTCCCGACGAAGCTCGCGAACTGGTCCGCGCCTTCTGGCCGGGCGCCCTGAGCCTGGTGGTGCGGCAGGCGCCGTCGCTGCAGTGGGACCTCGGCGACGCCCGCGGCACCGTCATGCTCCGGATGCCGCTGCAGCCGGTGGCTCTCGAGCTATTGCGGCAGACCGGGCCGATGGCGGTCTCCAGCGCCAACGTCTCCGGTCAGTCGCCGGCCACCACCGCGGCCGAGGCGCAGTGCCAACTCGGCGACCTCGTCGATGTCTACCTCGACGGCGGTCCATCTCAGTGTCAGGTGGCATCAACCATCGTCGACCTGACCGGGCCCACGCCGCGCGTCCTGCGCCCGGGTCCGGTCAGCGCGGAGGCCATCGCCGAAGTCCTCGGCGTCGACCCCGCCGCGATCGTCGATTGACCTCCGTGATGGTGCAGTACCGTTGAATCCAATGGTCACGCTGCTGGCGCTCTCCGACCAGAGCGCGATTCTCGCGCTCTCCGACCGTGGTGCCGGCGTTCCGTTGCGGGAGCTTGCACTGGTCGGTCTCACCGCCGCGATCGTCACCTACTTCGCCACCGGCGGGGTGCGGGTTCTGGCCACCCGGCTCGGGGCGGTCGCCTACCCGCGCAAGCGTGACGTCCACTCCACACCGACTCCGCGGATGGGTGGGCTCGCCATGTACGCCGGGGTCATCACCGCGGTGTTCCTGGCATCCCAACTGCCGGCTCTGAACCGCGGCTTCGTCTACTCGTCCGGCATGCCGGCGGTGGTCATCGCCGGCGGTCTGATCATGGGGATCGGGCTCATCGACGACAGGTGGGGCCTGGACGCGTTGACCAAGTTCGCCGGCCAGATCACCGCGGCCAGCGTCCTGGTCACGATGGGCGTCGCCTGGAGTGTGCTCTACATCCCATTCGGTGGTATTGGCACGATCGTGCTCGATCAGGCCTCCTCGATCCTGCTGACGCTCGCCCTGACGGTCGCGGTGGTCAACGCGATGAACTTCGTCGACGGACTCGACGGACTGGCCGCCGGGCTGGGCCTGATCACCGCCATGGCGATCTGCATCTTCTCCGTCGGCCTGCTGCGCGACCACGGCGGTGATGTGCTGTTTTACCCACCGGCGGTGATCTCGGTGGTGCTGGCCGGGGCCTGCCTGGGGTTCCTGCCGCACAATTTTCATCCGGCGAAGATCTTCATGGGCGATTCCGGGTCCATGCTGATCGGCCTGATGCTCGCGGCGGCGTCCACCACGGCGGCCGGACCCATTTCGCAGAGCGCCTACGGCGCCCGCGACGTGTTCGCGCTGTTGTCGCCGTTCCTACTGGTGGTCGCGGTGGTTTTCGTACCCGCGCTGGACATGCTGCTGGCGATCGTCCGACGCACCCGGGCCGGTCGCAGCCCGTTCAGTCCGGACAAGATGCACCTGCACCATCGGCTGCTGCAGATCGGGCACTCGCACCGCCGCGCGGTGCTGCTCATCTACCTATGGGTAGGGCTGGTCGCCCTCGGTGCGGCCAGCACGATTTTCTTCGATCCGCGGTACACCGGCGCGGTGATGCTTGCGGCTGTCGCGGTGGCGATCGTGGTCACCGTCATCCCGCTGCTGCGCGGCCAGAACATGCCTGATGACGACGAGCTCACGGCCCTGTACGACAGCCTTTACGACGGCAAGTAGTAGGCCGGTTTGGCCTGGTTTGACATGTGGTACCGTGCCGATGCGCGCCCGTTCGGGCCGACCTTCGGACTGACGTGATTGTGGGTGGATGTGTGACGACACCAGCGCCTGAAGCGCCGTTGGTGTTTCCGTCCGTTGCCTTCCGGCCGATGCTGCTCCTGACGATCTGCGGCGTCTTCTCGGTGCTCGCGATCGGGCTGTCGGCTTGGGCCGGTTATGTGATGTTCGGGGTGTTCTTCAGCGTCGGCCTGGGTTTGGGCCTGATCAACGCACTGCTGGTGCGGCGTTCGGTCGCCTCGATCACTGCGGAAGATCATCCGCTGAAGAAGAAGATGGCCGTGAACTCGGCCACCCGGCTGCTCATCATCACGACGATCGGTCTCAGTATCGCGTTCGTCTTCCGCCCGCTGGGTCTGGGTGTCGTTTTCGGACTGGCGTTGTTCCAGATCGTGCTCGTGCTGGCCACCGCGCTGCCGGTGTGGAAGAAGATCCGGACCGGTGAGGCCGACGAATACGCCCCGGATGGGACCCCTCCGACGGATTCTTCTCGCAATACCGCCTCAACCGCCGACAATATGTTCAAGGATTGAGCACCATGACCGAACGCATCCTCGCTGTGGGCTCGATCGAGGTCGGCCACCACACCACGGCCACGTGGCTGGGTATGACGGTGAACACCGATACGGTGCTGTCGACCGCGATCGCCGCGGTGATCACCCTGGCTCTGGCGTTCTTCCTGCGTGCCAAAGTCACCTCGACCGGTGTGCCCAGCGGGGTCCAGCTGTTCTGGGAAGCCATCACCACCCAAATGCGCAGCCAGATCGAGTCGGCCATCGGTATGAAGGTGGCCCCGTTCGCCCTGCCGATGGCGGTGACGCTGTTCGTCTTCATCCTCGTCGCGAACTGGATCGCCGTGCTGCCCGTGCAGTACGGCACCGCCGACGGCGCCTCGCACGAGGTGCTCAAAGCGCCCGCGGCGGATATCAACTTCGCGCTGGCGCTCGCCCTGTTCGTGTTCATCAGCTACCACGCGGCCGGTATCTGGCGTCGCGGGCTGATCGGACACCCGATCAAGGTGCTCAAAGGTCACGTGTCATTCCTGATGCCGATCAACATCGTCGAGGAACTCGCCAAGCCGATCTCACTGTCCCTACGTCTTTTCGGCAATATCTTCGCCGGCGGCATCATGATCGCGCTGATCGCGCTGTTCCCGCCCTACATAATGTGGGCGCCCAATGCGATCTGGAAGTCCTTCGACCTGTTCGTCGGCCTGATCCAGGCGTTCATCTTCTCGCTGTTGACGATCCTGTACTTCAGCCAGGCGATGGAACTGGAAGAGGAGCACCACTAGAACCCGCTCACGACGAGACCCCGAGCAGCGGGACCATCCCGCGTGTTCGACCCCGAACTACCCATAGCCCTGGTAGTAGACCTACCAGCAACCAAGGAGGATAAGTAATGGCAGACCCACAAATCATGGCCGGCGCTCTGATCGGCGGCGGTCTCATCCTGGGCGGCGGCGCCATCGGCGCCGGTATCGGCGACGGTATCGCCGGTAACGCCCTGATCTCCGGGATCGCCCGTCAGCCCGAGGCACAGGGCCGGCTGTTCACCCCGTTCTTCATCACTGTCGGTCTGGTCGAGGCGGTGTACTTCATCAACCTGGCGTTCATGGCGCTGTTCGTGTTCGCCACCCCCGGCGCCTCCTAATCCACGATGGGCTCAGCAATAGGAGAAGCCGGCGTCACCCTGCTGGCGGCTGAGGAAGGCGGCGAAACCAGCAACTTCCTCATCCCCAACGGCACCTTCTTCTTCGTGCTGGCCATCTTCTTGATCGTGCTCGGCGTGATTGCCAAGTTCGTCGTGCCACCGATCCTGAAGGTGCTGGGTGAGCGGGAGCGAATGGTGGCCAAAACCACCGAGGACAACCGCAAGGCCACCGACCAGGAGGCCGCCGCTGACGCCGACTACCGCACGGAGTTGGCCCAGGGGCGGTCGGAGGCCGCGATGATCCGCGACGAGGCCCGAGCCGAGGGCCGCGCGGTCGTCGACGAAAAACGCGCGCGCGCCAACGAAGAGGTTGCCGACACCGTGCAGGCGGCGAACGAAGAACTCAAACTCGCCAGCGATGCGATTGCCGGCGATCTGCGCGCATCGGTGGACACGTTGTCGGCGACACTGGCCAGTCGGGTGCTCGGCGTGGACGTGACGAGCACGTCGGCGACGACGGGACGGTAGCGGCAATGTCAACATTCATCGGAAACGTCTTCGGCTTCGCGCTGATCGTGTGGCTCGCTGTGAAGTTCGTGGTCCCGCTGATACGCCGTTTGATGGTTAAGCAGCAGGAGGCGGTGCGTACCCAGCTCGAGGAGAGTGCCACGGCCACCCAACGACTGGCGGCCGCCGACGAGCACCATGCCGAGCGTGTCGAGGAGGGCCGGGTCGATGCCCGGCATGTCGTCGAAGAGGCCCGGTCCGACTCAGTGCGGATCACCGAGCAACTCCGCGCCCAAGCCGACGTCGAGGCCGAGCGAATCAAAGTTCAAGGTGGGCAGCAGATTTCGTTGCTGCGCTCGCAGACGCTGCGTCAGCTCCGCAGCGAGCTCGGCAGCGAATCGGTACGACGGGCGAGTGAGATCGTCCGCGCCCACGTATCCGATCCGCAAGCCCGGGCGGCCACCGTGGACCGGTTCATCGACGAGTTGGAGGCGATGGCGCCGGCGGCGTTCACCCCGGAGATCGGCACTTCCGGGATGCGCTCGTCCAGCCGGGACGCTCAGAGCGCGCTGGTCGAGCGGTTCACTGCGATGTCCGGCTCGCTGACCGGGGAGCAGCTGTCCACCCTCGCGTCCGAGTTGGTCTCGGTGGATGCCCTCCTGCTAGGTGAACCGATCCTGGCCCGCCACCTCGCAGAGGCGACCGGCGAGACCGCGGCCAAACAACAGATGTTGTCGCGGCTGCTCGCCGGCAAGGTCGGTGCGAACACCCTTGAGATTCTCAACACCGCCGTCTCGGTGCGCTGGTCGCGGACCGCAGATCTGGGTGACGCAGTCGAGCACATCGCTCGGCTGGCGCTGCTGGTTCGGGCGGAGCAGGAAGGCCAGGCCGACGAGGTCGCCGAACAGCTGTTCCGATTCGGTCGGATCCTCAATGCGCAGCCCAGGTTGAGTTCCCTGCTCGGGGACTACACCCAGCCGGCGCAGCAGCGGATCACGCTGCTCCGTTCGGTTCTGGACGGCGCCGGCGGGGTCAATCCGACGGCGGCGGCGCTGTTGACCCAGACCGTCGAGTTGCTGCGCGGGGAGCGGGCCGACGATGCGGTGCAGGAGTTGGCGGAGTTGGCCGTCGCGCACCGTGGCGAGATCGTGGCCGAAGTCGCTGCCGCGGCGGAGTTGACCGATGCGCAGCGCCGGCGGCTGACCGAGGTACTCAGCCGGATCTACCATCACCCCGTTTCGGTACAGCTCAACGTCGATCCCGAACTGCTGGGCGGCCTCTCGGTCGAGGTTGGCGACGAGGTGATCGACGGAACGCTGTCCGCCCGGCTGGCGGCGGCCGAGATCAGGCTGCCCGACTAACCGCCGACGACCCGGGCCCGAAACACCCGATACCCCGAATTCGCATAGAGACAAAGAGGAAGACGAAAAGCCATGGCAGAGTTGACAATCTCCGCTGACGACATCGAAGGCGCCATCGCAAGTTACGTCTCGAGCTTCGAGGCGGGCACGGGCCGGGAAGAGATCGGCACCGTCATCGACGCCGGTGACGGTATCGCGCACGTCGAGGGGCTGCCCTCGGTGATGACTCAGGAGTTGCTGGAGTTCCCCGGAGGGGTGCTCGGTGTGGCTCTCAACCTCGACGAACACAGCATCGGCGCGGTGATCCTCGGCGAGTTCGAGAAGATCGAGCAGGGCCAGCAGGTCAAGCGCACCGGTGAGGTGCTCTCGGTTCCGGTGGGCGACGCCTTCCTGGGCCGCGTGATTAATCCGCTCGGCCAGCCGATCGACGGCCAGGGGGATATCGCCGCCAGCACTCGGCGCGCGCTGGAGTTGCAGGCGCCGTCGGTGGTGCAGCGCCAGAGCGTCAGCGAGCCGCTGCAAACCGGCATCAAGGCCATCGACGCGATGACCCCCATCGGTCGCGGTCAGCGCCAGCTGATCATCGGCGACCGCAAGACCGGCAAGACCGCGGTGTGCGTCGACACCATCCTCAACCAGCGTAAGAACTGGGAGACCGGAGACCCGAAGAAGCAGGTGCGCTGCGTCTACGTGGCGATCGGCCAGAAGGGCACCACCATCGCCAGCGTGCGGCGCGCGCTGGAGGAGGGTGGCGCGATGGACTACACCACCATCGTCGCCGCACCGGCATCCGACGCGGCGGGCTTCAAGTGGCTGGCGCCCTACACCGGTTCGGCCATCGCGCAGGAGTGGATGTACGACGGCAAGCACGTGCTGATCGTGTTCGACGACCTGTCCAAACAGGCCGACGCCTACCGGGCGATCTCGCTGCTGCTGCGCCGGCCCCCGGGCCGCGAAGCCTTCCCCGGGGATGTGTTCTACCTCCATTCGCGGCTGCTGGAGCGCTGCGCGAAACTGTCCGACGAACTCGGCGGGGGTTCGATGACGGGCCTGCCGATCATCGAGACCAAGGCCAATGACATCTCGGCGTTCATTCCGACCAACGTCATCTCGATCACCGACGGGCAGTGCTTCCTGGAGACCGACCTGTTCAACCAGGGCGTGCGGCCGGCCATCAACGTCGGCGTCTCGGTGTCCCGCGTCGGCGGTGCCGCCCAGATCAAGGCCATGAAAGAGGTGGCCGGTTCGCTGCGGCTGGATCTGTCGCAATTCCGCGAACTGGAGGCGTTCGCCGCCTTCGCCTCCGATTTGGACGAAACCTCGAAGGCGCAGCTCGAACGGGGAGCCCGGCTGGTGGAGCTGCTCAAGCAGCCGCAGTACAGCCCGATGTCGGTCGAGGACCAGGTAGTGGCGATCTTCCTCGGCACCAAGGGGCACCTGGATTCGGTGCCGGTCGCCGACGTGTCCCGCTTCGAATCGGAGTTCATCGAGCACCTGAAGGCGTCCGACTCGCCGGTGCTCGGTGATATCCACACCTCGCAGAAACTGAGCGAAGAGACCCAGGCCACTCTGGAGCGCATCGTCGCCGACTTCAAGAAGGGCTTCGCCACCACCGACGGTAGTTCGGTGGTCCCCGACGCCCACGTGGCGGCGATGGACGAGGCCGATGTCGAGAAGGAAGCAGTCCAGGTCCGCAAGCCAGCGCCGAAGAGAAAGTAATGGCAGCGACACTGCGCGAACTGCGCGGACGTATCCGCTCCGCCGGGTCGATCAAGAAGATCACCAAGGCCCAGGAGCTGATCGCCACCTCTCGGATCGCCAAGGCGCAGGCACGGGTGGAAGCGGCGCGGCCCTACTCCGCCGAGATCACCAACATGCTGACGGATCTGGCGGCCGAGTCGGCGCTTGACCATCCGCTGCTGGTGGCCCGCGATAACCCCAAACGGGCTGCGGTGCTGGTGGTCTCGTCCGATCGCGGACTCTGTGGTGCCTACAACGCCAACGTCCTGCGCCGCGCGGAGGAACTCATCTCGCTGTTGCGGGAGGAGGGCAAAGCGCCGGTTCTGTATGTGGTAGGGCGCAAGGCTCTGGGTTACTTCACCTTCCGCAACTGGGATATCGCCGAATCGTGGATCGGCTTCTCCGATCGGCCGACCTACGAACAGTCCCAGGAGATCGCGGATGCGCTGGTTGCGGCTTTCCTGGCCGGCGCCGACGACGAGGGTGACAAACCCGGCGCAGACGGCGTCTTCGGCGTGGACGAGCTGCATATCGTGTTCACCGAGTTCCGGTCGATGTTGGCCCAGGTCGCCGAGGCCAGGCGGATCGCCCCGATGGAGGTCGAGTACGTCGAGGAGGAGGCCGGTCTGCACACCCTGTTCTCCTTCGAGCCCGACGCCACCACGTTGTTCGAGTCGCTGCTGCCGCGCTATGTGGCGACCCGGATCTTCTCCGCACTGCTTGAGGCATCGGCGTCGGAGTCGGCATCGCGGCGACGTGCCATGAAGGCGGCATCGGATAACGCCGACGATCTGATCAAGATCCTCACCCTGATGGCCAACCGTGAACGTCAGGCGCAGATTACCCAGGAAATCAGCGAAATCGTCGGCGGCGCCAACGCGCTCGCTGATGCAGCGAAAAAGTAAGCCCCGTCGGAAAAGCTTAGGAAGCGAAGAGAGAAATGACTGTCACCGCTGATACCAAGAACAGCACTGCGGGGCGCGTGGTGCGCATCACCGGCCCGGTCGTCGACGTGGAGTTCCCCCGCGGTTCGGTGCCCGAGCTGTTCAACGCGCTGCATGCCGAGATCTCCTATGGGGCACTGGCCAAGACGTTGACCCTCGAGGTGGCTCAGCACCTCGGTGACAACCTGGTGCGCACCATCTCCATGCAACCCACCGACGGACTGGTGCGCGGCGTTGAGGTGACCGATACCGGCGCCTCGATCTCGGTGCCGGTCGGCGACGGGGTCAAGGGGCACGTGTTCAACGCACTGGGCGACTGCCTCGATGAGCCGGGCTACGCGAAAGATTTCGAGAAGTGGTCGATCCACCGTCGGCCGCCGGCCTTCGACGAGCTCGAGCCCCGCACTGAGATGCTCGAGACCGGCCTCAAGGTCGTCGATCTGCTGACCCCCTACGTGCGTGGCGGCAAGATCGCCCTGTTCGGCGGTGCCGGTGTGGGCAAGACGGTGCTCATCCAGGAGATGATCAACCGCATCGCTCGTAACTTCGGCGGCACATCGGTGTTCGCCGGGGTGGGGGAGCGCACCCGCGAGGGCAACGACCTGTGGGTCGAGCTCGCGGACGCCAACGTGCTCAAGGACACCGCGCTGGTGTTCGGCCAGATGGATGAGCCGCCGGGCACCCGCATGCGGGTGGCGCTGTCGGCGCTGACCATGGCGGAGTACTTCCGCGACGAGATGAGCCAGGACGTCCTGCTGTTCATCGACAACATCTTCCGGTTCACCCAGGCCGGCTCGGAGGTCTCGACGCTGCTGGGCCGGATGCCCTCGGCGGTCGGGTACCAGCCGACGCTGGCCGACGAGATGGGTGAGCTGCAGGAACGCATCACCTCCACCCGGGGCCGTTCGATCACCTCGATGCAGGCCGTCTATGTGCCTGCCGACGACTACACCGACCCGGCGCCGGCGACCACCTTCGCCCACCTCGATGCCACCACCGAACTCTCCCGCGCGGTGTTCTCCAAGGGCATCTTCCCGGCGGTGGACCCGCTGGCCTCCAGTTCGACGATTCTGCACCCGAGTGTGGTGGGTGACGAGCATTACCGGGTTGCCCAGGAAGTCATTCGGATCCTGCAGCGCTACAAGGACCTCCAGGACATCATCGCCATCCTCGGTATCGACGAACTCTCCGAGGAGGACAAGCAACTCGTTTATCGCGCCCGTCGAATCGAGCGGTTCCTCAGCCAGAACATGATGGCCGCCGAGCAGTTCACCGGCCAGCCCGGCTCGACCGTGCCGCTGAAGGAGACCGTCGAGGCCTTCGACAAGCTGACCAAGGGGGATTTCGACCACCTGCCCGAACAGGCGTTCTTCCTGATCGGTGGTCTCGACGACCTCGCCAAGAAGGCCGAGAGTATGGGCGCCAAACTGTGAGCGGCGAACGAAAGGTGACCTGAGATGGCCGAACTGGACGTCGCTATCGTCGCCGTCGAGCGAAAGATCTGGTCGGGTAAGGGGACATTCGTCTTCACCCGGACCACCTCCGGTGAGATCGGCATCCTGCCCCAGCACATCCCTGTGGTGGCGCGGCTTGTCGAGGACGCCATGGTGCGGGTTGAGCGCGAGGGCGAAGACGATCTGCGTATCGCCGTCGACGGTGGCTACCTGTCGGTGACCGAGTTGGGTGTGACGATTCTGGCGGAGTCCGCCGAGTTCGCCTCGGAGATCGACGCGGATCAGGCCAAGGCCGACGCCGCCTCCGACGACCCGCAGACAGCCGCCCGCGGCAGAGCCCGACTACGGGCACTCGGCCAGCTGGACTGAGCCGGACCGGCCGATGAGCGCGTCGATGATCGTCATGGTCGCGCTGGTGGGTGTGCTGTTTCTGGTGGTGCTGGCGTTGAGCTACCGGCTGTGGAAGCTGGGCCAGGGCGGTACACCGGCAATCCTGCGTGATAGCCCCGCGGTCGGGGGCCACGGCTGGCGCCACGGTGTCATTCGGTACTGCGGCGATGAAGCACGCTTTTACCAGCTCTCGAGCCTGCGGTTGTGGCCGGACCGGCGTCTCGGCCGACGCGGACTGGAGGTCGTTTCTCGTCGGGGTCCTTTCGGTGACGAGTTCGACATCATGACCGAGGAGATCGTGGTGCTGGAACTCCAGGACAGCACTGGTCCGCAGGTCCGCGCTTATGAAATGGCACTGGATCGCGGCGCGTTGACAGCCTTCCAGTCCTGGGTCGAGTCGCGACCCTCACCGAGGGCGCGGCGGCGATCGTCCTGAGCGGCCCGGTTACCTCGCGGTGCCGGGGTCGCCCGGCCCGCCCGGGCGCCACAGCACGTCGCGACCCTCGTTGGCCACCCGCGACAGGATGAACAACAAGTCCGACAGCCGGTTGAGGTAGCGGGCCGGAAGCGAGCTCACCGTGTCGGGATGGGTCCTGACCGCGATCCAGGCCGATCGTTCCGCGCGGCGGGCCACCGTCCGGGCCACATGCAGTAGGGCCGACAGAGCCGTGCCGCCGGGCAGCACGAACGAGTTCAGCGCCGGCAACGCGTCGTTGTACTCGTCGCACCAGGCTTCCAGTCGGTCGACATAGGCCTCGGTGATCCGCAGCGGCGGATGCTTCGGGTTCTCCGCGATCGGCGTGGACAGGTCCGCCCCGGCATCGAAGAGGTCGTTTTGAATCCAGGTGAGCACGGTCCGGATCTCCGGGGTGGGATCGCCGAGTGCCACCGCGACGCCGATGGCCGCGTTGGTCTCGTCGCAGTCGGCGTAGGCGATCAGCCGTGGGTCATCTTTTCCGACTCGGGAGAAATCGCTCAGACTTGAGGTGCCGTCGTCACCGGTCCGGGTATAGATGCGGGTCAGATGTACTGCCATAGGTAGAACCGTACCGGGCAGTAGGCGATGAACCCGGCCCCGGCTCCTCTAAACTAACGCCGTGGCTGAGCGTTTCCTGGTGACCGGCGGAAACCGCCTGTCCGGCGAAGTGGCGGTCACCGGCGCCAAGAACAGCGTCTTGAAGCTCATGGCCGCCGCACTGCTGGCCGAGGGCACCACCACGATCACCAACTGTCCGGACATTCTGGACGTCCCGTTGATGGCGGAGGTGCTGCGAGGTCTCGGCGCCAATGTCGAACTCGACGGCTCGGTCGTCCGGATCACCTCCCCCGATGAACTCAAGTACGAGGCGGACTTCGCCGCGGTCCGGCAGTTCCGGGCGTCGGTGTGTGTGCTCGGTCCGCTCGTCGGTCGCTGCAAGCGAGCGCGGGTCGCACTGCCCGGCGGGGACGCGATCGGCTCCCGCCCGCTCGATATGCACCAATCAGGCCTGCGTCAGCTCGGTGCCGAATGCGCTATCGAGCATGGCTGCGTCGTCGCCTCCGCCGATCGTTTGCGCGGCGCCGAGATTCAGCTGGAGTTCCCGTCGGTCGGGGCCACTGAGAACATTCTGATGGCGGCCGTCGTGGCCGAAGGACTTACCACTATCCACAACGCCGCTCGGGAGCCCGACGTCGTGGACCTGTGTCAGATGCTGAACCAGATGGGCGCCGTGATCGAGGGTGCGGGCACCTCGACACTGAGGATCACCGGCGTGCCGAAACTGCACCCCACCGAGCACCGGGTCATAGGTGACCGTATCGTCGCCGCGACCTGGGGTATCGCCGCGGTGATGACCCGGGGCGACATTTCGGTCAACGGTGTCGATCCGGCCCATCTGCAACTGGTTCTGCACAAACTGCACGACGCCGGTGCCACGGTCACTCAGCACGACAATGGCTTCCGGGTGGTGCAGTACGAGCGGCCGAAGGCCTGCAATGTCGCCACCCTGCCGTTTCCAGGGTTTCCAACGGATCTGCAGCCGATGGCCATCGCGTTGGCCGCCATCGCCGACGGAACATCGATGATCACCGAGAATGTCTTCGAGGCGCGATTCCGCTTTGTCGAAGAGATGATCCGCCTCGGCGCAGACGCCCGCACCGACGGTCACCACGCGGTCGTGCGCGGCATCACCCAGCTGTCGAGTGCGCCGGTCTGGTCCTCCGATATCCGGGCCGGCGCCGGTCTGGTCCTGGCCGGGCTGGTCGCGGACGGGGAGACCGACGTTCACGACGTGTTCCACATCGACCGCGGCTACCCGCTGTTCGTGGAGGATCTGCAGAGTCTGGGCGCGGAAATAGAACGGGTAGAGTGAGCGTTACTAGACGGGACTGTCGCGGTACTGCTCTGAGCAGGACGAACTCCGTGTAAAACCCGGGCTTGACATCAGATTGCATGTTGATCTATGTTGGTAGGGTTGCCCTGCGAGCGGATGCAAGCGGGTGTGTTGTTTGAGAACTCAATAGTGTGTTTGGTGGTTTTTGTTTGTTGTTTTTTTGTTGTGCTTTGGCTCCCCCGGGTCAGGGTGTGACGTTTTTTGTTTTGCCAGAT
>Ga0180431_10001973_pt1 | contig 27856 bp, 22 predicted proteins | sample SS_ome_11_FD_132459 | JGI IMG/M metagenome (GOLD analysis project Ga0180431, IMG submission 132459) | Hypersaline lake sediment archaeal communities from the Salton Sea, California, USA - SS_1_MS_1 metaG | ecosystem: Environmental > Aquatic > Non-marine Saline and Alkaline > Hypersaline >... | reverse complement strand
GCCTATATTACTTCATCTACTCTGTCAAAACAACACTCGAAGCTCTTTGGCTTCGTGATCTTCAACTTTTAACTCTTTCGCTCTGTTGAAGATGGCACCATTATGCAGAATGGTTCGATATTTTCACAACCCTTTTTTTCTTACTTTCAGAAAAAAAATCAAATCGGCTAAATTCGACGCTATGTTCAAGACTAAAGCCCGCACATTTCCCCCAGGGACATTCATCCCGACCCCTCTTAGAATAGTTGCCATCATCCAATTATGCATTGCATTTTCCGCTGTCCTTTATGACATGGGCCATCCCTTTATGGGACAACTGTTCGAGCAGAAACGGCTCAAAGGGGTATATGAATCCATTATTCAAGAGAATGACAGGCTCCAACAACTTACCTATAAGCAACAGTTAAATATCCAAGAAGGTTACAAGGAACTGGCTGACAGTATGCAGTTGCCATTTTCTACAAAGATGAGCCAGTCGGCCAGAATCCTCTTGATCGAACTTCCCCCATTTCAAAAAGCGTGGATCTTTTTCTCCATCATCATTCCGATCCTGATGCTGATGAAAATCGACGGAGCGCATCGAGCTGCATGGGTCCTTCCAATCATTACCCTTGTCTTTATCGCCAATCAGTACACCTTTCCCGCTGTTCCAGAAAATCTGAAAGAACACGCTTTGTTCCCAACCGAAAAAGAAATATTTGAAGAGTATCTTAAAGTCCCTTTAGCTGACAGTATCTCCGATCAACGGGAGCAGCTGATCAATGGGTGGCATCTTTACCTGATTGATCAATGGGTAGACGAAGAACCTTCGAACGACCAGAGTATTTTCGAAAGACAAGTGGCTGATGGATTATTCGCTTTCAACATCTCTAGAATCGCAGCGATCAAGCAGGATTCGGCTTTTCCATCTTACTTACGTAAAAAGGGCCCATTTCTATTAATGACTTTCTTAGCCTGGAACCTCTTTTTTGCCTGGTTTGCCAACCGCCGGAAATGGTTTCACTAACAACCTCTTATATATAGGTTATATTCCCCTAAAAAGATAGAAGCAGATTCCCATAATGACAGCGGGATAGATCGCTGATGCCAAAAGAGAGACAGCAGAGATGCCGTCGTCAAAATATTTTCCCAGAATTGCCTGACCGGAAGGATTGGGAGCATTGGCGATCACTGTCAGACCGCCGCCGGTGACCGCACCGGCAACCACAGCATATTTCATCGTATCGGTAAATGTTGGGATCAATGTTGCAAGGAAGGTGATTTCCGCATTGTCGTTAAACGATGTAAGGAACGCAGATAGGACAAGAAGCGCCCCTTCTGTAGCGTTGCCTAAAACGGGGGCGATCCACCACCCCTGCAAATTCCCATGAACAACAAGGCCGGCAAGAAAAAAACCAACAAGAATCGCGGGCTTCAGGTCGAGCTGCTTCTGATAAGACAAAGTTGCTTGATAAAAACCTAAGAACAGCAAAAATGTTCCAAGAAAAATCACGGGATAATGATTGTGCGTGACTGTCCAGGCCAAGAAAAACAGATGCACAAAACTGATCCAAACAGGGATTTTTCTTTCCTCTTTATGCTCTTTATCCTCCCAGGCATTTCGAAGTTTGCTGTTTTCCTGTATTTTGTCGAACTCATGTCTGAACAGCAGATAGTATGTCAAATTACAGATCAAGATCCCAACAATCGCCTTCCAGCCAAAATGAAACGCCATATAAGGAGTGTCCCAATGCCAGCTTTTCGCGACCATCAACACAGGCGGAGCGGCGAAGTGGGTAAATACTCCCCCAACTGAAATATTTGTAAACAGAAGGCCCAAGGTCGCATAAGCAAATTTAGGGCTGGGCTTCAGCTCGTAAAACTGTTTCGAAAGCAATAAAGCGGAAATCGTCATTGCACCCGGCTCGGTGATCAACGAGCCTGAAATGGGTCCTATCGTTAGAATCGCCCACCACCAAGCCTTGACAGAACCTCCCCCGCAGGTTGCAAAAAGCCGAAGACAATCTTCCGCTAATTTGACGATTGGCGCCGATGAGGCAAGGACCATGATCACCACGACAAACATCGGCTCTAAATAGTCGATCCCCTCAATATAATGGACGGCAGTATCCCAGTTGTAAGAAAAGGCGATCGCGAGAAAAAGCGGGATCACCCAAAGACCGAAGACCACTTCCACCTCTCCCATGAACCGAAGCATTTCCACCCCAAAGGAATCGACGGGATCCTTTCCCAAACGCACATTCCTCATTCTCCACTTTTTTGAGAGGGAAGTAAAATAGTGCGCGAAAAACGTATGAATAATGGCGCAAACGAATAAGATCAAAGAGATCAAATTGAAAGGCTGCACATGAACCCTGTGCAGGAGCTGTTCTAGTGTGCTTTGGTAACCTTCATCTTGATAAGCGTCCAGGGAAAGGATCAATTCCTGTCCGGGAGGCGTTTCACACCCTTCCTCACAAACGACAAAGACAAATCGGGCAATTCCGGTGATCAGAATGATGTAAAAAGATAATAGAAATAGGGCTTTTAAACGCTGGCTCATCGCATTTCAGGACTGAATTTTAGCTCAACATACAATAAATGCGTTCACATGTGAAGGATTTTTTCATTAGGGTATTCTATACGGTAAATTAATTATCATTAATAATTTATATTTTTTTTTAACCAAACAACCCAATTAATATTCAAATGCAAATCGTTAATTATTTTAATCCATTATCAACAGGATTTAATGAAGCCAGGCACAATTTTCATCATCTTTCCAGAAGGGAAAAACTGGCGGTCGTCATCACTTCATTAGCTGGAACCATCTTTTTTCTCATCGGCGGAGTTGCAGCTTTCCGTTTTGCTGTCGAACAACTGAGAAAAGGCGATGACTCAACAGCAGACGCTGTTTCCTCAGTAGCAAGCCGCACTCCTCCATTAGTAACACGACCCTCAACCCGGCCAAGGCTCCCCCTAGCCGAAAAAGTGACCGAATTTGATAACAACAGGCTTCACGAAATCACAACAGTCAGCCACTTGCACGATCCAGCACAGGCGTTAAGAGAAAAAAGAAATCAATTGCCAGCTGTCCACTCTCAGGGAGTAGAACTTGCCAGGCGATATTATTTTCAAAGCAACTGCTGGGGCGGGAATTGTTTTTATTTAGGCTTTACCTCCGGTTGGCTGCATCACCTTCTCCGCGAACAGACAGTCAAAGATAACACGACTGCAATTAACGACGCCGTCACACTTCTTCGTTCGTTTCCTAATTTTTATACTGCATTTGTAGTCGATTGTCTCAACCAATTGAACGCGGATCCTTCACTAGACACACTATATTCTATTCTTCAAGATAAGGATTATATGAGACGGTTTACCATGTGCTTTCGAGAGATCGCGATTCACGGCATCAATACCATCGAAAACCCCCAAAAAACTGGTCTGCAGTGGGATCCCGAAGCCATTGAGGTTTATATCCAGATGAGTGAAAATTTGCGAAGAGCCGTTGCATCAGCTACAAATCCCGATGATCGAAGATGGCTCTATTGTCAATATCAAAAAGGTAACGGGGCCGATATCCAACCTCCTGAAATCGCCGTCCTAAACGAATTGATCTGCCCTATTTCGATTTGCGGATCGATGGACGCTGAAAACGAGAGATTGAGGGGATTTGGACATGAATATGCCGAGGGAAATCCAATCACATTATTCAGATGGACAGACCACTACGATACATTGATTCCGAAATAGACTAGATAACCCATATAGGCAAGATAAGAAGCGAACATCAATGCCCCTTCCCACCTAGTGACATGGGTCCCTTGTCGAATGATCAACCACAGCCCGATAAACAGGGCGATCATATAGGAAAAATCGATCCAATTAATGTTTTGTACATGGATCGGGTTGATCACTGCGGCAATTCCAACAATTCCCAACATATTGAAAATATTAGACCCTACCACATTGCCGATCGCCATGTCTCCCTGTTTCTTAAAAGCAGCGACCAAAGAAGCTGCCAATTCCGGCAAACTTGTCCCGATCGCGACAACGGTCAATCCAATCACCCGGTCCGAAAGTCCGAAAGTCTTGGCCATCGTCACTGCCCCTTTCAAAAACAGATGGCCGCCAAGAAGGAGTATTGCCAATCCGGCAATCACACAGCCCACTTCCAGCGTCCAGTGGCGCATGGCATGCGGCGAGGGTTGGGTTGCAGGAATATGGGTCTTCATTCCTTGATCAATTGACCAAACCGTGTAGACAATCAACCCGGCTAACAGCATAACGCCGGCAAGTCTCGTGTAGATCGGCGAGACAACAAAGATGCCGAACAACCCAAAAGCGATCAGGATCATAAAGGGTGTATCCGTATCCAGCAGCCGTTTATGGATCGGCATCGGAAACAGCATGGATGAAAACCCCAGGACTAAACCTGTGTTGGCAATATTGGACCCGATGACATTGCCCAAGGCGATGTCCCCTTTATTGGAAAGGCTCGCTTGCGTGCTCACGACAAGTTCCGGAGCGCCGGTCCCATATCCCATGATGATCAGTCCAATCACAAGAACAGGCAGTCCAAGCCGCAACGCCAGCCCTGCCCCTCCCCTGATCAGAAATTCAGCCCCAAAGTACAGGAAAACGATTCCCAGAATCAGATGAAACACTATCATTTCAATGGCCACACATAGGGGATTGTCAACGAGCTGATCACCCAAATAATCAAATCCATAAACAATCCGATTTTAAGAAAGTCGGTAAACTTATATCCCCCGGGTCCATACACGATCATGTGCGTCTGGTACCCTGTAGGGATCGCATAGGCGCATGATGCCCCGATGGCGACACATACGCCGATCGTCCGGGTCGCCTCGATCGACTCAAAGCCGGCAAGCTTGGCAACAGTGATCGCGATGGGGAAAAGGATCAATGCCGCCGCATTGTTCGTCATCAATTCTGTACAAATGATGGTAACTAAAAGGATCCCTCCAATAAACATCTGAGGTTCGGTACCAAAAATGGTCAGTATAATCTCCGCGAAATACGCGGCCACCCCCGTCGTTTCCATCGCCGTCCCCATCGCAAATGAACAGGCGATCAAAAGCAAAATGTTCCACATCACGCTATTTTGTGCTTCCCGTATCGAGATGGAGCGGGTTGCCAGCAGAATGAACACTGCCGCCATACTTGCGACCATGATCGAAGCTCCCATGCTGGCTGCTAGAACCATGACAGCCATCACCACCGTGACAAAAACGGCGCGCCAGGGATTGAAAGTGACCAATTTTTCCGAGTTGCGAATAAAGTAAAAATCCTTGGAGTAATTGTCAGCTTCAAATGGCTCTCCCGAAAGGAGCATCAACGTATCCCCAGCCTCCAGTGTGACATCCCTTACATCTCCAAGCACCCGCCATCCCTGCCTGTAGACCGCCATGACGGAAGCGCCATAGGCGGACCTGAAATTGATCTGACGAAGCGTTTTCCCTACAAGCAAAGAGGTTGTCGGGATCACAATTTCCGAAAAATGGGATGATTTTACATCCAGCTTGAAATGAGGATCGGCCGCGGACTTCAGGTTTGGGATATCGTGCAGCTCCGCGATCCTGTGGATATCCCCGATAAACACAAGGCGATCGCCGACAAAGATCACCAGATCGGCCGGAGGTGAATCGATCACTTGATCATTCCTTTCCAGCTGGATCAATGTTTCCTTTCGGAAATACCTTCTGGATGCCTCGTGAATGGTGCGATTGACAAGCGGGCAGTCTTCACCAACGACAAACTCGCCGGTGAACTCCCTCGATTCTTCTGAAATCGCGGTCGTCGGGTCGGTCCTATCCGGCAACAGCCTCCAACTAAACAGCGAAAGGAACAAAAATCCAGCAAGAGCGCAAGGGACGCCGACATATGAAAGTTCAAAAAAAGTAAATCCCGCTCCATCGGTATACTGCTGCATCAATCCGTGGACAACGAGATTTGTCGACGTTCCGATCAGAGTGCACGCGCCTCCAAACAGGGCGGCATAGGAAAGAGGGATCAAAAATTTTGAAGGGGAAAGTTTATTTTTCAACGCCCATTTTCTTACCATCGGGGTCATCAACAAGACGATCGGAGTATTGTTCAAAAATGCAGACCCCACAGAGACTGGAACACACATCGAGAGCATCTGTACAAAGAATTTTTTCGACGAGACAAGAATCCGCTTAGCGATCACCTCCAGAACTCCATTGACCTCCATCGCCCGCACGATGATGCACAACATCGCGATCGTCATGAGAATCCCATTCGAAAACCCTTTCAGGAACTCTGTTGGTGTCAGGACTCCGAAAATCAATAGGATGCTCGTTCCTGCCAGCATCGTGATGTCCGGAGGTTTCACTTCCGAGATCAACCCCATGAACGTGAAGATGAAAACAACGATCGTGAACCAGCCGTCCCATTCCAACGCTTCTTCCGCATCTTTGATCGTTTGCGGAAGAGGAAATGAAGCTTCCGCCCCATTGAGAAATTGCGCGGCAATTAAAAAAACTGCCAAAAAAATGAGATGAGCGCCTATTCTACAGAATCGAAAATTTAGGGCAGGTGTCTTAAGTTTCATAAGGGAAAATTTATGATGATATACTCTTTTTTTGCAATGAGAGCCGGCCAATGAGCGCAGATATTTTGACTCTCCGCAGTTCGATCAAAAGCTCGCTCTACAAAAAGATCTTGTTCAGAGGCTCTTTTTTAAGTCTTTTAGGCTTTCTCCCACTCATTTACGGTTCGTTATGGATGGATGCGCAGGCCCTCTCAGTGTGGGGGATCCCCCTCTTCTTCTCCGGGATCGCGCTGATCATGTTCGGCATGCTCCCCTATAAAAGAGTGGCAGAACTCCAGAAACACCCCAATCAAATCCACCTGATCGATGAGCATTCTCTTTGCTACGACCATTTGGGAAAAAAAACCATGACAGTCCCATTCAGCGCGATAAATAACATCGGATATTATGAATCAAGCGGGATCTATGGGATCAAACTGCACTTAAAAAACTCCCCGGAAGAGAAAGTGATGGTACACGACCCCCGTTTCTCGATGGAACGGTTTGAAAAAGCCAGTCGAAAAAATTATGGCTGCGACCTGTTTTTCCCCTATTTCAGCAAGAGAAGCTTTAACGCTATACTCCCGCTTGTACCAGATCGTGCATCTTGATGATGCCGATCACTTTATTCTCCTCGTCGAGGACGGGAAGAACCATGATCGGGCTTTTTTGATTGGACTCCATCTCCTTGACAGCGGCATACGCCAGCATGTCCGGCCTGATCGAACGAGGGGTTCGGGTCATGAGAATCTCCAGGGGAGATTCCAACGCATCAACACCGTGTTTTTGCAACGCGCGACGCAAATCCCCATCTGTGAAAATCCCTAGCATGCGATGGTCATCGTCAACAATGATCATGCAACCGCACTGCTTATTGGAAAGTTCAACGAGGGAATCGACCAATTTATCGCTCGGTCTTCCAATGGGGACCGCATCTCCTTTGAGCATCAGATCGCGCACCATGATGGTTGCCCTCTTTCCTAATCTTCCCGCAGGATGCGACTTGACAAAGTCATCCACGCTGACCTCTTTCATACGCATCAGCGCGATCGCCAGCACATCGCCGACAATCCCCTGGATCGTAGTGCTCGTCGTCGGAGCCATATCGAAGGGACAAAGCTCCCTTTCGGGAGAGATATACAGGACGATGTCCGATGCTTTTGCCAGCCTGCTGTCTCGATTATTCACCATCGAGATCACTTTTACCCCTTGATTGCGCACGAAAGGGATCAGGTTCATCAGCTCGTCACTTTCACCGCTTTTACTGAGAACGATAAATATGTCGTTTGGTTTCAGGATTCCCATATCGCCATGCAAAGCGTTCGTCGGGGACAAGTAAAGAGACCGCGTACCGGTGGAGGTCATTGTCACAGCCATTTTCTTTGCGACCAGTCCGCTCTTGCCCACACCTGTAAAGACAATAATCCCCTTGCAGTTCAACAGTTCGTGAAGAACCCGGTCCATCGCCTCTAAATCAATATTATCAAAAAAATGATTGAGATAGCTGCGCTCTTTCTCAAACAGCTCGGTAATAACGGAATCAGCCATAACAACACTCATATTTGCGACCATCAGGGAGTATTCATCGTGAGGATGGATTTTAATTGAACGAACGATTAACCTCAAGCCAACTAACAGATGAGTTAAGGAGATTATTGGTATGGCTCAAGGGAAAACACCCATCGCGGTTGCGGAAGGCGACGGTATCGGTCCGGAAATTATGGCAGCGACCTTGCACATTCTGGAAGAAGCAGGAGCGCAGTTAGAGATCCGCAAGGTCGAGATCGGAGAAAAAGTCTATGAAAAAGGGATCCGCACGGGGATCGCCCCTGAAACCTGGGATGTGATCCGCGATACCGATGTTTTCCTGAAAGCGCCGATCACGACTCCTCAGGGAGGGGGATTTAAAAGCCTGAACGTCACTGTTCGGACGACATTGGGGCTTTACGCAAACGTCCGCCCTTGTGTTGCGTATCACCCGTTCATCGAGACGAAACATCCAAAAATGGATGTGGTCGTCGTAAGGGAAAATGAAGAGGACCTCTATACAGGGATTGAATACCGGCAGTCTCCGGAAACTTTCCATGCGTTAAAAATCATCTCGCGCACCGGATGCGAGAAGATCATCCGCTACGCGTTCGAATACGCCCGCGCCTACAGTCGTAAGAAGGTCACCTGTTTCACTAAGGACAACATACTGAAGTTGTCCGACGGTTTGTTTCATAAGGTCTTTGACGAAATCGCCCCCGAGTACCCCGATATTGAAAATGAGCACTGGATTATCGACATCGGCTCGGCCAAACTTGCTGACACGCCGGAAGTGTTCGACGTTGTCGTCATGCCGAATTTATATGGAGACATTATCTCTGATATCGCCGCACAGATTGCGGGATCCGTCGGTCTTGCGGGATCAGCGAATATTGGCGCCCACGGCGCGATGTTCGAAGCGATCCACGGTTCTGCCCCTCGAAGGGCCGGGCAAAATCTGGCCAACCCGACCGGACTTCTTCTTGGAAGCGTCATGATGCTGGTCCATATCGGCCAGCCGGAAGTCGCCGCCAGAATTCACAATGCCTGGTTGAAAACGATCGAAGACGGCATCCACACCTACGACATTTTCAAAGAAGGGGTGTCCAGGGAGAAAGTGGGAACCAAAGAATTTGCCCAGGCAGTTGCCAAACGATTGGGACAAAAGCCCGAACATTTAAAAGAGGTTTCCTATTCAACCCCAAAGAAACTCTCCATAGGTAACAGCGACAAACTGGAGTTGGAAAGAACCAAGAAGAAGGAACTGGTGGGCGTCGATATTTTCATTGAAGACGTCAAAGACACTCAAACCTTGCAGGAAAAACTATCTAAGCTTGAAAACAGCCACCTCAAGTTAAAAATGATCGCCAACCGCGGTGTGACGGTCTGGCCAAGCAGTATGCCCGAAACCAGCTGCAGCGATACGTGGCGCTGCCGATTCATGTCACCGGAAAAGGGGAAGCCTGTGTCGCGGAAGCAGATCGCCGAGCTGTTGACTGTGCTGGCAGACAACGATGTGCATTTTGTGCAGACTGAGCATCTATGCACCTTTGATGGACAGCCCGGATATACGGTCTCTCAAGACGAGCAATAACCTTTTTCTATACAAAATAACCCTGTTAAATTATTGTTAAGTATAAATTAACAGGGTTAAAATGGATAAAAAACTCCTTTCTCTGATAAAACTCACGAATCCTTGGTTTGATACTCCATCGATTTCTTACCTTCAGGAAGCTGAATATCACCCACGACTGCAAGGGGAGTTATTACTTTCAGAAGAATGGGATAGGCAATGGCTTGTTTTGATCGGTCCAAGGCGTGCCGGCAAAACAACGCTTGGAAAACATCTCGCAACACAATTTGTCGATTCAGGGAGATATCAGCAATTAATTTACCTGAATTGCGACTATACTCTCATTCGTCAACATCTTACAGACCCCTTAGCAATTGTTGAACTTGCGAAGCATCTCAAATTGGACAATCCAGTGATTTTTATCGACGAAGTTCAACGCATCGAAAATCCCGGGTTATTAATGAAGGCAATTGCAGATCTGGAACTTCCCTACAAGCTGATTGCCAGTGGATCATCACAACTTGAACTTAAGAGCAAGGTTCAGGAGTTTCTAACAGGAAGACAGTTCGTAGCTACCATCCTCCCCATGAGCATTCTAGAACTTGGAAGTGAATACATCTGGGAGAATCATGCCATATGGGGAGGATACCCTCAAATCATTGCCAGCACACAAAAACAGCTGCAGCTTGGACAATTATACGACAGTTATATCCAAAAAGATATTATTGAAATTCTAAAAGTAGGCAAACCGGACACTCTTCAAACCCTTCTTGTGCTCATCGCGCACAGCTCAGGACAGCTCGTCAATTACAATCAGTTGGCAACCGACTGCCAAGTAACCATTAAAACTGTACAAAATTATCTTTCAATACTCGAACAGACATTTGTTCTATCAAAAATCAAACCATTTGTCGGAAACAAAAGGTCAGAAGTGACATCCAACCCTGTCTACTACTTTATCGATAATGGATTTCGGAACTATGTACTGGACAACTTTACTTCACTTTTCGGAAGACAAAACGCAGGTCTGTTAATTGAAAGTCTTGTATTTCAAGAGTTGCTAAAATTTAAAGTGCAGTCATTTTTAAACTATTCCATCCACTACTGGAGAACAACATCAGGAGCTGAAGTAGACTTCGTTCTAAAAAGCGGAAGTGACAATCTACTCCCAATTGAAGTCAAATATCAAAATTTTGCAAAGCCTGCCATCTCTCGCGGGTACCGATCTTTTCTACAAGCATACAGGCCTGCTGAGGGTGTCATCTTAAATAAGAATCAAACAGGGTCTATAGAGGTAGAAGGAACAAAAGTCCATTTTATCCCAATGGATGAATTGATAGATCTATTTGACATTATAAGAAGACGATTTATACCGAATTGACTCCAGGATTAAATATCGGAGCCTTCCAGCTCGACAAGCTCTTCATGATAGTATTGCCGCTCGTCAAGCTCCCCTTCCACTTTCGCAATGTAAAGGGCAACAACAGCGTCTCCCATGACATTCATCACAGTGGACCCCATTTCGCGAATCCTGTCGATTCCCGCCAGCAATGCCAGCCCTTCAATGGGCAGCCCTACCGAACTGAACACGACCGAAAGCATGATAAAGCCTGAACCGGGAATCCCTGCCGCGCCAACAGCTGACAACGTCGCAGTCACAACGATCGTCAACAAACTCTGCCAACTCAGCTCAATCCCGTAGGCCTGGGCAATAAACATCACCGCCATCCCCTGAAAAATTGCAGCCCCATTCATGTTGACCGTCGATCCCAATGGAAGGACAAAGGAGGAAATATTTTTAGAAACGCCGAGGTTTTCCTGAGCGCAATGCATAGTGACGGGCAGGGCCGCCGAACTGCTGGACGTTGAAAACGCCACCATCAACGCATCGCCCATTCCCCTGAAAAACGGCCAGGGATTGAGTTTCGCAAGAAACCAAAGCAGCCCGCAAAAAACAACGACCGCATGAACAAAACAGGCGGAATAAAAGGTCAGCAAGAATTTTAGCAATGGGAACAGGACCTGCGCTCCGGATACCCCTGTCGTCGAGGCCATGATCGCGAAAACTCCGATCGGGGAAAATTCCATGACGATAGAGGTCAAACGGTACATCACATCTGCTAAAGACTCTAAAAATTCGAGCAATGGACGCCCTTTCGGACCGGCAAAATTGATGGAAATTCCTAGAAAAATCGCAAAAACGATGATCTGGAGCACATTTCCTTCTGCCAACGACCTCACCGGATTCTCAGGAATGACCGAGAGAAGGATGCTCCCAAGCCCCGGTGCCTTGGACACCACCACATCGGTTGTCTGCGCCATCGTCAATGTAGACCCGGGATGGAAGACCTGGGCAAAGACCAGACCGATCACAATCGCCGCCGCCGTCGTCGAGAGATACAGGATTAACGACTTCAACCCCACTCTTCCCAGCTTTTGCGGATCGTGAATGCTTGTAATACCGCATGTCATCGAAGAAAGAACGAGCAATACGATGATCATATTAATCAAGCTGAGGAACATCGAGCCTAGCGGCTTCAAAACGACCGCCCGCTCGCCAAAGATCAACCCGGTTACAATCCCGAGCGCCAGCGCAATTAATATTTTAACCCATAACTTCATACGTTCTCCAATGAGGACAAATGAATATGATAACACATTCCACAGTTTTAGGCGATCTTCGCCTTAACTCTTTCAATAAAAGATTTTAATTCATCCGCACCTTCCACCACTTCCGGCTGGATTTTGATCCAAACAATCGGAAGGGCCAGTTGATGAATTTCGGGGAGCTTGACTTTGTCCTTTTCTGTACAGACCATCATTTCAGCTCCCATTTCCTTCCATCTGGCGGCGATTTCACTTAATTCTTCAGCATAATAATGGAAATGATCAGGATAGTATTTCTGTGCGACAACCTCCGCTCCCATTTCACGGATCGTCGAGGCAAACTGCTCGGGCTGGGCAATCCCGCAAAAAATCGCGATCTTCCGTCCCTCAAGTGAGTCGAGCTCCTTACCTTCCAGGTCCATCGGTTTGAAGGCATCATAGTGAATCCCGATGACTGGTGCATGAGTGTAACGCTCCACCAGTTTACGAGATTCCTCATAATTATCAGCATCGCGGACGTGGTTGAGGACCACGAGGTCCGCCCGTTTTAAACCTTCAGGGCTCTCGCGCAAAAGCCCACGGGGAAAAAAGTAGTTTTGACCAAAAGGGTCTTTGGCATCAAGGACCACAACCTCAAAATCGCGGGCCATCCGACGATGCTGCATGCCGTCATCAAGTAAAACGAGGTCAACCCCTTGCTTTGCGACCAGATGAGCTGACTGGACCCGGTCCCTCCCGACGACGACCCATGCTTTTGGCAGGTTTTCCGCCAGCAGGCGCGGTTCGTCGCCCGCGTAAGCGGCAGAGTGCAAAGGTCCCTTGCCGGATGAGAGGATCACCGGAGCGCGCAACTTTTCTGCCGGAGAGCGGTAGCCCCTTGAAAGGATAGCAATCTTATAATCATCGTAGAAAAAGTCCGCCAACAGCTTTGTCACAGGAGTCTTACCCGAGCCTCCCATGATCAGATTGCCGACGCTCATCACGACCGGAACGGGAGCGTCATACTGACGCAGCCACTCATGATCATACGCCCAGTTCCTGATCGACATCACCCAGCGATAGGGCAGGCTCAGGAGCCAGGCGAATCCCTTGATCAACGTCGGAAGCCAGCCGGTCCTCTTCCCCCTGATCACTTGGATGTAGTAGAATTGTAATTCGTTTATCATGTGGAAACGGGTGATTTAAACTTCAGCCAGTTCAACCGACTTAGAAGCAAACAATTGCTGTTCAACAGCTTCAATCATAACATGGATAGCGGCCATATGCGCCTCCTGTATCCTGTCGGACGTAGGGAATCCATCGACGATCCACTCGAGGTCAGCTTCCCCTTTCAACTTCCCTCCATCTTTTCCGAGGAAAAGGATGGTGTAAAGCCCCTGTTTTTTCGCAGCCTCGACGGCATTGACAATGTTGGGCGAATTGCCGCTCGTGGTCAATCCCACAAACAGATCGCCAGGCTGGCCGAACGCTTCCACTCCTCTTGAAAATACCCAGTCGAATCCAAGATCGTTCCCTGTACAGGTGATATGGCCAGGCTCCGAGAGCGCGATTGCTGGCAGAGCGCGCCGAGGACCACGGAAAAAACCGGTCAGCTCTTCGGCAAAATGCGCCGCGTCGCAGAGGCTTCCCCCGTTACCGGCGATGATCACCTTATGCCCGCTGCTGAAGACTTGGGCCAGAAGCTCGGCAGACTGTTCAATAAACGAAAGAGCCTTCGGTTCCCGCAGCTTCAACGCTGCTGCAACACAGTCTTCCACCGATCGCGTAATAAGCTCTTTCATTTGCTGATTTCCTTATCAAGACGTTTGCGCCATTTTCCCCTTCTTCTCTTTTTGGGTCAAGGAATTCGGGGAAAATTGCTGATTATGTTATGCTATCGCCCTGACAGAAAGGAGTCTTCTATGTCAATATCCCCCGCCTGTTCAAGTGATGTTCCTGTGAAAGTTCCTCGACTGACCGGGGATTTAAACCTCGTCCATGATCTTTTTTCAAATCCAGATAACGTAGAATATATTTTAGGTTCATTCGCCTCCGACGACACGATGGAAGACCTGATCATCGGAATCTGGAACCATCCCAACCGAAAACATGAAGAAAAAACAAACCTCATCGAAAAAATCGCCCCCCATCTTGCCTTTGCAGAATCGATGATAGAAGTCTTTAAAAAAGATCCCCTGACTGCCCTGTTTATGATCAGCTCCCTCGACAGCATGGCGCTCAAGAGGAACGTTCTCGACTTTTTATTGAAAGATCATCATGGCAATGACTCCCTTATGGAATGCTGGAAATTACTCGAGGCAAGCGGATGGGACGACCCCTCTCAAAAATCCGAACCTCTGGAGCTTCTGCTTGCGTCAATGACCAGCGATGAAAGAGAATCGCTCTTTATTCACTGTATTGAGGTTTGCTCGACAGACGAGCTGGCACGGCTTTCAACCCTTCTCTCCAATGCTATCCACGCCGAAGAGTTTATCACTTCATGGGGCGATTTTAACGATTATGACGATGATTACCATGAAGAACTCTGTCTGTTCATCCATTATATTATTGCCTATCACAACGAAGGCCCTTTAATCCCCCCTCTCCTCACAGAGCTTCTCAGCTATGAGGGTGAAGAGATCGACACCGGCCGGACCGCATTGGACTATCTCGAGGAATTATCTGACAGAGAACAAGGGATCGTCTTGTCCTGCCTGCTTCCCCTATCCCTTGATGAATATATCAAGTACCTAGATCCCATGATAGACAGGGAGATCCTTATCGACTACATGGAAAAAATCCTCTCGTGTCCCTCTACTGTTGAAGCGAAAACGCGCGCCGTCAGTTTTTTCCTGGAAAGAATTCAGGATGAGGATACTCTGACAGCTTGGCTGACAGAACTTCAAAACAGGTTTTCACCAGCCGCCCGCTACGTGTGGCCGGCCCTATCTGATGCAGCGTTCGCCTTTGTTGCCACCGATCCCACAACTGTCAGTTTGCGGTCGAACCTGATGAGAATCGGTACCCTGACAGAAATGGACGATTTTGCCGAATATACAGCCCATTGTCGCCGCAACGGCTCCAGGATCAATTACCTTTTCACCGTCTGCACGCTGGACATCGCTTCCCAGGAACAGATGCAGGTGGGAGGCGAGAGCTTTGGGCGCTGGATGACATTTATCGATTTTGCCAAAGAGGTCAGGGCAGGAATCACTGCCGACGACCTTACTGCAAGATTGGGCCGTATCAAAGACGATTTTCAAAAGCTTCCGCCATTGCTATTGGGGCTTGGGATGACCTATCCCGCCCACCGGATATGGATCGTCGAGGCGGCTCCTTTTTGTTCTGACGATCAATTGAAGGCGATCGCGAAAACCTTGACTGCTCATGACTTTACATTCATCACTCGATTATCGAATAAATTAATGGCCGACCAGTACAAACTTGTCCTTGAGCATATGAAGCCGGATATTCTCAGGCAGTATGCTGAACATCAGGTCGAAGCTTGTCGGAGAACCCTTCGAACGGTCAGACAGGCTAACTTTCAAATTCGGGGACGGCTCACCCATTTGGAAGCCGATGCGGAACGTCCCGAAGAAGAGGTTATTGATGACCTGCTTGGGAAATTAACCAGACAGTCGGGAAAGATCGGCCAACTCTTCAACAACAGTCTGACCATTCTCGTCAGCGTTTGCTCGCACCACCCCCATTTTTCAAACGAAGCCTTTTGGCTCGTCATTCCACAAGTACGACAGTCGTCAAAATCATACCGAACGGCCCTTAGAGATTTTTACCAACGGTTCGATCAGCTCAGGGCTCCTGTCGAAACCGTTGAAGTCGACCTTGACAAACTCCCCCAGGATCTCTTGTTGAAATCAGGCGCCACATTCTGGCAAGACGTGGGAATTTTCTCGGGGGAAGACCTTCACCACTTAGGGTATTCTGCCGCCGACCCGACCTTGTTGGAAAAATACCTCTCGCAACCAAATCTGATCGACAACTGGAAAACACTGAAATCCAAAAGTTTACACACAATAAGCAGTCTGATTGAAGCCTATGTTGCCGAACCCGGACAACTATTCGATCTTGCCAGCGTCGCCGGAAAGCTCGTCTAGCAAGAATTTACACTCTATGTTACTGTAAAGAAAAAACTAGAGTTTGATCATGGTCGGTACAATTTTTTCCATTCTCGTTGCAATTTACCTCTTTTTCAACCCCCTTCCCGAAAATGTTGCTGATCACGCGGGAACATTTTCCGCTATTCTGTTCCTGATCGGGACATTGACACTCCTCACAGCCCTTGCAATCACCCTCTTTGCCTGGAGCCCTCTCCAACAGGCAGAGCAGACCACCACACCGGGAGTGATCAAGATTTTCACTGAGGACAGACAGCTCAAACTCACTTCTTCGCTCATCATCGCATTTCTGATCCTGAGTTATGTCTTTGCTATCGACCTCCTGTTCCTTCAGAACCTCAACCCCACTTATCTTCTGATGGCCTGGACCATCGTTTTAGGTGTCACAGTCGACGTCACTCGACACCTGCTTCATCGCGTGATGAATTTTTTAGATCCCCAGCACGTCATCGAGTACTTTGGAACAAAAGCGGAAGAAAGCGTCAGAAAGTCTGATTTTCAAGAAGTGTGCAATTGGTACGACCGATTTTCTGAAATCGGGATGAAAGCCCTTGCCAAGCACAACAATTCCTTATGCCTGACAAGTATCGACAAAATGCGGTCTCTGACGAAAAGCTATCTCGCCCAGGCGATGAATATCCACTTTAACGATGAAGAGGAAAAAGGAGATCACGTCAATTACACCTTGTTCTATCTCTTCCAACGCATAGAAATGATCTACGAAAGCGCGTTGCGGTTAAAATTGGAACCGGTCTGCAGCTATATCATCACCATGCTGGGAAAAGTGGCCATTTATTGCGCGGAATTTGATATTTCCGTTGCGCACTACCCACTCCATTATCTTGGAAAACTAACTAACGCCGCCCAAAAAAACAATCTGGAAGAGGTCGGCAACCGCGCCTCGCTCACAATGCTGGAAATCAGCAAAATCATTCTTGAAGAGGTCGACCTCCAGTATGTCGACATCAAGGAAACCTTCCTGACCGTTGTCAACAATATGCATGAAATCGCCCGGGAATCATTCCGCAATGACAAGTCGACCAATATCAGCCTGCTGACCCAGCCGTTATACCTGTTAAAAGAGCTGTTCCAAAAAGGAAAAGCCGCCTCGCACCAGGATGCGCCGGTGATCATTGCCAACATCGACCAGGTTCTAAATGAGTTCGCGACACTGGAGACGGTGCTCAATACCATGCCACCCATGCCTGAAATGGAAAAAGAAAAACAGGAGATGGAACAGGTTGTTGAGGAAACGGAGGAAGAGCCCGAGAACGAAGAGAGCGATGGATAAGCTGTTCTATGAAGTGATCCCTCCGCCTTTGAAATGGAGGCAGGGGCAGGTTGAGGAGTGGACGGACAGCATACTCACCCTCTTAAAGAAAGAGGGAATCCATTCGATCAATCTCCCCGAAGTTGTCAGCGAGTCCAAAGAACAGGAGCGCACCGTCCCTCTGCTGGAAAAGGTCGACACGTTGGAATTTATCGACCAACTGCTCAAAAAAAATCCTTCGATCACTCCCATCCCGAACCTCATTACTGTCCACAGAACAGAATCTCAGTTGTTGGACTGGGTGGAAAGAGCTTATGAAAAAGGGATCCGTCATCTCATCCTTGTCGGAGGGGAAAAATCCACGATCACCTATCCCGGACTTCCTGTCGCGACAGCTGCGAAATCGATCAAGGCCCGTTATCCCGATCTTAGACTTGGTGGGATCACGATCTTTACCCGCATGAGGGAACACAGACGGATCATGCAGAAAATGGAAAGCGGGATTGAATTTTTTGTCTCGCAGATCATCTATGAGACTGCCAACATGAAATGCGTTCTACTCAATTTAGCAAAGCTCTGCCAGCACGCAGGCTACTCCCTGCCCCGCGTTTACCTCTCGCTTGCTCCTGCTGCCAAACATGCGGACATCGAATTTCTCGAATGGCTCGGAGTGGAGTTCCCGACAGCCCTGCGCTCTTACTTTTTAGGGGGAGATGACACAAGCGTCGAAGGGCGGGTCGATGAGATGATCGACTTCGTTCTGGAAGAGCTCAAGTATTTCATCTCCCTCAAGCACTTTGACCTGGGCTTTAACGTCGAGCAGGTGATGTACCACAATCATGCCAGCGCAGAACGCTTGATCGCGCATATGAAAGAGAGGTTGACCGGATGTCTGTGATCTTATGGGGACAGTATCCCCGCTCCGAACAGTTGGTACAGGCGACAAGGGACTTTGATCGAGATCGGATCGATGATAAGGAGCTGTCCCGTATTCAGGAGAGCGACCGCAACGATCTGATCACGCTGCAAAAAGGGTTCCGCTATATCTCGACCGGCCAATTGCATTGGGAAGACCTCATCCGCCCTCTGACACAACTTTCTCCATCGTTTTCATCCGGCGCCCTCACCCGATTTTTTGAAACGAATACTTTCTGGCGGACCATCGAAGGAAATGGGAACATCGACCCAAAGACATGCTCCTCATGGCTCGACCGCGCGTTTCCACAAACCGTCCCCAACCGAACGATCTACTCCTTCCCCTTTTGGTTTCTTTTTCAACAATTCAGTTCAGGACTCTCTCTCGAATCATTTATCCCGCTTTTTGAACAACTTCCCAAAGGGCTCATTCTCTTTGTGGAACCCTCGTTTGGATGGAACCCCCTATCGGAAAAAGAACAAGCGCATCGTTTTTTAGACGAGTTGAAAAAAAGGATTGACTCTCCCATCGCTATCGTGACCACCTTTCATGAGATCAGCAGCGAGCTGGATTATCTTTACTCTCTTCCTGTCGATGGGATCGGGATCGACTTTTACCACAACACATTAGAAAGTGTTCTTCCCACTTTTCCCAAAGATAAATTCTTAATCGCCGGGGTGATCGATACAAACTCCACCCTGCTGGAAGAAGAAGAGTCCTTAATAGAGTTCAGACAGCAGGCAGAATCTTTTCTTCCTCGAGAGAAGCTCTACTATTCCCATAGCGGACCTGCGGAATTGCTTCCAAGGGGGGTGATGGACGCTAAAGTGCGCAACTTGACGGAGGCGCTCGCATGAAACCGTTGACCACCCATGATATCGGTTCGTTGGCCAAACCCTCCTGGAGAGTGAAAGCGGTCCGAGGCGTCCCCTTGAACGATGAGGACATCAACAACGCCATCCGCTGGGGGAAAACGTTAAATATTGAACCTCTGCCCGAACTCACAGACTTATTGAATAAAAAAAGCGGCTTTACACCAAAAGAGAAGGAAGAGCTCGTCCGAACCTCCTCCCTGTATGGAACGAAATTTTTGGAGACGGCCGGTCTGGACCTTGTCTGGGACGGTGAGCAGCAGCGCGTCGAGATGTATGAATTTCCCATTCGGAGAACAAAGGGATTCGCATTCCATGGGCATGTGCGCAGTTTTGACAACAAGTACTACCGCCGCGCCTCTTGTGAATCGGTGCCGGAGTGCAACGTCCCCTATCACTTGGAAGAATACCACACGATTAAACGGTTCGCTTCCCACCCGGTCAAGATCCCGGTGACCGGCGCCTATACCCTTGCAGACTGGTCCTACGACTCATATTACAGACAAGGCACGCATCCCGGCGGAAGCGAAGTGCTTGCCAAGCAGTTGTCTTCGCGCAAGGCATTCTTGTCCGACCTTTCCAAGCGTGTGATCTACCCGAACCTTAAAGCATTGGTGGATGCGGGAGCCCCCTATCTGCAGATCGATGAGCCCGCGGCAACCACAAAACGGGCGGAGACAGACCTTTTCATCGACAGCATGAAAGAGAGCATTGGCGATCTCGCTGGACAAGCGTTTTTCAGTGTCCACATCTGCTATTCCGTCTACGACCGGCTCTTTCCCAAGATTTTAGAATTGGAAGGATATTTGGATGAGATCCATCTCGAATACGCCAACCGAGACAGTCGGGAGTTGGGCGTATCGGATCAGGCGCGTCCAGGATATGCGCTGTTGAAGCGATTGAAACAGACTCCCTTTAAGATCGGTCTTGGTGTTTTAGATATCCACACAGACTGGATCGAGCCGCCAGAACTCGTGCGGGACCGCGTGCTCTATGCTTGTGAAGTGATGCAGGACCCCTCCCGCATTCTTGTCGCACCCGATTGCGGCCTACGCACACGCACCTGGGACATCGCCTTTAAAAAACTGACGAATATGGTCAAAGGTGTTCAGATGGCAAAGGAAACGATCAATTAGCCTCCCGCTCACTTAGCAAGTTAATAAAATCAGGATTTTTCATCACTCTAGGAACAACCCCTCCCCAATCGTGGTCGCTCTTACGGTTCCCGATCAACACTTTCGCCAATTCAATGTTATCTTTTGAAACGTGATGGATTGGTTCCTTATTGGAGTTGTCTTTTTGGTGGATATCCAGACCATGTCTATCGATCAAATACCGAGCAACTTCTGCTGAAATATAACCGCACAAGAGATTTTCACCACTCTTTGTTACAGATTGAGGATCAATCCCATTCTTGATGAAAAGCTTCGCAACCTCAACATCCTTTGCATAATATAGGGCATTTTTTCCTCGGAGTTCATGTTTTAAATCCGCTCCCTGCTCGATCAGATACTCCATCACTTCAGCTGGGTGATCGCAAAAAATTGGTGTTTGACCAAAGTTATCTTGCTGATTGACAATCCCTTGCCCAAACACTTCCACGTACATTTTTGTCGTTCGCAGATCTTTACTGAAGTGCAATGGCGTATAGCCAATTGTACTGACGGGGTACTCAGCACCTGCATCCTTAAGAGCTCTGAGAAGTTCCACTTCTGTTTTAACACATGAAGCTGGAGCTTGACCATAACTGTCTTTAGAGTTCACAAATTCCACCCTTTCCGATTCATCCATTTTACTGACAATTAAGCGGACAAGCTCGGCGCCATCGGGTATATCCCGCCAAGCTATTCGATGGAGGATCGTTCCATTGCTATTATTTCGAGCTTTTACGTCTGCACCCTGCTCGATCATGTAAGTGAGAACTTCAGCTGTATGATTACCAAAAATAGGAGTTTCTCCATAATCTTCTCTGCGAGCCTCAAGGATTTCATTCCCAAAAACCGCCACCAAATTTTTCAATAATTCAAGATCGATCCCGCTATGTAATCGGCGAGAGGGAATTTTTGCACCAGCTTCTTTCAATGCCCTCATGATCTCTATTCCTGGATTCCTTTCCAAAGCTGTTAAAGATGAATAATCATCAGATTGATTAACAAATGCCTTTCTTTCCGACTCCGGCACTTGACCAACGATTAGAGAAACAAGTTCTGGATGATCTCGATAATGCGGCTCTCCTAAATGATGAAGGATTGAGTTATCATCGCTATCTTTCGCCTGGACATCGAGCCCCTCCTCAACCAACACTTTCAATAGTTCGGCATCTTTGACCAGGAACAATGGACTGGTCATGTTACGAAGTATTATTTTTGATTTCACTTTATCGTTAAATTGTTGGACAAGATACCTGACAATGTCGGGGTCCTTTAGCTGTTCCCAGTCCTCTGAATTGAATTTATATTTAGCTCCCGCCTCAACTAGCAGTTTGATGATTGCGATGTTTGCATTCGGATGACAAGCCAAAGCAGTAAGTGGGAAAACCTCATCATGTTCCAATTCATAGGGTAAGTTGACATAACTCTCCTTGACCTTATCATCCTGAATCTTGGACAAGATCAATTCCATCAGCTCGACATCATTGCAAAATGCGTCTTCAATAAATCTAAAAAGGATCGTTCTATCATCATCAAGAACCGTCACGTCCGCTCCCCTTTCAATCATTACCCTCATCACAGACGGAGGTACGGTAAATAGTGGAGAATGTTGGCCTAAATTTAAAATGCCGTCCCCAAAGTGATCGATCAAAAACTCGGCGATTTCAGGATCCGTGCACGTATGCAGAGGTAAGATACCTTCATGATTAGGTAGATATTCAGCTCCCGCTTCAGCCAAGGCTTTGACAACTTCTAAATTTGTCTGCAGATGCAGTGCGGTGTTCCCGTCGGCATCGCGACCGTTCAATCGCAGTGCTTTCTTATCTTCAGGTGTTTCCCGCATCATTACTTTCACCATGCGGACACTCTTAACCTCTGTTAGAGGAATTGCGATATCTTCATATTTTTTCATGAGGGCGGTGGCGGCGGAGACATGATCATACTCGAACGCCATACGCATTAAAGCATCTGCCTGGAGAAAGTCATCTGGAAGCTGATCGATCGCTGTTGCCACTGTCTTTACGCTGTTTCTTTGAATCGCCTTAACAACACCTGCGAACTTATCTTCCGCATCTGTAGACTCTGTCCCTTCGATCTTTTTTCCAAAGACCTCCTGGACCCTCTTCTCAAGATCGGAGCGGTGCTGTTTTTCAACATGGACAACTTTCCGATGCGCCCAATAGCCATAGAAAATGGTCGCAATCCCCAAGGTAAACACGACGGAAAAAACCGCCAGAATGACACCGGCGATCCGACGTTGTAGGGAGGGATGATCGAATTTTTTCTCTTCAGGTTTTTGTGTGGGATGAAAAAAATGCTTGGAATCAAAAAAAGTGGAGAGAGTCTGGACCATGAAACTTGCCTGGTTTGTAATTAGCAAGTTAGAATGATACTGATCTCTCTCCTATATTGCCACCGTATTCGAACCAGGTTTAATACCTTATAAATACTTGCTGCACATTTCGAGCTTTTCAACATTCAGGTCATGCAGGTCGGGCTCCACTTCCCACTGATACTTCCAGACAGCGTCCTTTTCGGAGTCGTTCTTGACAACCGACCCCAAAAGAATGCGGTCTTCAGGCTCCATAATCACAGTATAAGGAATAATTTTTGGATCCACATTTTCAGCCTGGACAAGCTCCATGGAAATCCGCATCGGATAGTCGTTGTTATTTTTCGCATAATAGGACTCCCCGTAGATGTTGCCCTCTCCATCCCGTAAATTTTCAATGATGAAATCAACATTTTCAAGGGTTTCAGCAACCCTTTCTTCTCCCCAAGCCATTGAATTCATGCCTATTAGCAAAAAAATGACAATAGAATATAGTATTTGCATATAACTCCCTCCATATGGTCATTATAGCATAACTATTTCAATTTTCAAAATATTTGTTATATTCTTATTTTTTTCCTAAAAACCGGTTTTTTGTACCAATAGCAGGAAAAGTTACCCATCCTGCAGCCGCAGGCTATCCTGCTTATCCTGTTCAATTGGTCATAGAATCCTGAGTTTGGAGGAATAGTAAACGAAACGATAAAAAAATCCGGGAAGATTTACATCAACCCGGATTTATGAAAGCTTTAGAATGGTAAAAGTCTACAGCAAATTAATCGCTGTCGCTACTATCATCATCTAGATCAGCAGGAGGCAATGCTGGAGCTTCCCTTGCTGCAAGCCATGCGGCAAATTCTGGATTTTCCAATATTCTTGGACGCTTGACACCATGACCCCAATCGTGGTCGCTGCGGCGGTCGCCCATCAACACCTTGGCTATTTCGATGTCCTTGCCAACGTAATGGATTGCCTCTGTTCCATCCCGAAGCTTGTGGTCTCTCTCAACACCATGTTCATCGATCAAGAATTGCGCAACATCTGCGGAAATGTTCCCAAATAGCGCGTTTCCATTGCCGGTATCTAACTCCTTTGGATCGATTCCGGCGGCAATCAAGACCTTGGCAACACCTACACTTTTTGCGAAGGAAAGAGCGTTCGCTTCAGCAGCATTTTCAGCATCAAAAAGCTTCGCCTTCAACTTAACAAAGTCACTCCTTTCCGCTTCATCGACTTTATTAAGGATCAAAGTGACCAAGTCCGCATCTTCATTAAACCAATCTTCTGAAAACCAATCTTCTGATACGCGATGAAGAATCGTTCTGCCTGTTTTTGGATCGACAGCTTTCACATCGAGCCCTTTATTAATCAACACTCTCAAGACCTCGGCATTTTTAACCAAAAGCAGAGGACTGATCATCTCGTCAGCAACCACTTTTTCATTGATTGTAGCGCCAAACTTGTCCATCAGGTATCCAGCAATCTCGGGATCTTTGCAATGGATCCATGTGTTTTGCTGAGGAGCTTCAGCGCCAGCTTCTACCAATGCTTTGACAACAACTAAAAGCTGAACGTAACCCAGCGCAGTAATCCCCTGGTTGTTTGCCACATTGACAAGTGCTTTTTTCTCATCTACATCCTCAATCTTACTAAGGATTAACTCGGCCAGCTCTGGATAACTCTTTAATCGGTCCGATGACAAAAGGTGAAGAATCGTATTGCCATTTGGATCCTTGACGTCGACGGCGAAACCTTTTTCGATCATCAGTTTTAATACTTCGGCATCCTTCACTGTGAATAAAGGTGAAACGCCTGCTTTATTTTGTTTATCTAATAACTCAACATCGTAAGCATCGATCAAGCAAGCAGCCACTTCCGGCTTTTTCACAAACATCAGAGGGGAATTACCTTCTTGAAGCTCTGGATAATTCGCGCCTGCGTCGATCAAAGCCTGAACAACTTCAACGTTGGCGTTTTCGCTTTGGATCAGCTTTTTGAGAATGGAATAACCATTGATAACCTGGTTGACAAATTGCTTTTTCTCATCGGCATCTTCGAATTTGGAAAGGATCAGCTTGATCAGCTCAGGGTCATTGCAGAAAGGGTCTTCAGTGAACCGGAAGAGGACCGTTTCACCGGTTGGTAATTTTTGATTTACATCTGCACCATTTTCGATCAGCACCCGCATCACAGCCGGAGGTGTGGTCAATAATGCAGTAGGGCCATCTCCCACCACAATGTCTGCCATATTATCGATATTGTCACTCGCTTTTATTATTGATCCGTAGTGCTTGATGAAGAATTTGGCGATCTCAGGATCGCGACAAGTATGCAAAGGACTTAATTTCCCGTTAGGGATAAATTCTGCGCCAGCCTTAGCTAATTCCTTAATAACAGATAAGTTTTGCTGCACATGCAAGGCGGTATCACCAACTGTATTTTTCTTATCAAGCAACGCCTGCCGGTCTTCTTCTTTTGTGTGCTTGATGAGCGCCTTTGCCATGCGAGCGCTTTTAACATCGAAAAGAGAAATTTTCACATTTTCATAGCGATTCATCAGTGCAATTGCAGCAGGAACATTATCATGTGCGATCGCCGCTTCCATTAATGCATTGGCTTCAAACGCACATTCATTGTAGTCTTCAGAAAGTTGCTGAATCGCTGACATGAATGATTGGCTGCCGCCCGTTTGAATTCCCTTCACGGCAGCGGAAAAGTTAACTTCAGCTTCTGTTGGAGCTTCACCATCAACTCTTTCTCCAAAAAGATCTTGAACCCGCTGGTCCAAATCAGAGCGGTTTTCCTTTTCAATATGCACGACTTTGCGATGCGCCCAATAAGTTAAAAAAACCGTTCCAATACCCAATGTAAAGGGAACGCTCAAAGCAACCAGTGCAATCCCTAAAATGCGACGGAGAAATGTCGGCTTTTGACGCTCGCCGATGGCATCCATCTGCTTAGGGTGAAAAACGTGATGTGAATCTAATAATGTAGAAATTGTTGAAGGCATATGAAAATCCTCTTTTAAATATTTAATAAGTTAGAATCTATCAAATAAATGTTAAAATTACGTAAAGAGTGTTAATTAAAATAATTATTAACTATTTATAATAATGACCTCACCGGTTATCGGATGGGGAACCTCCATTCTATTATGTTTAAGAGCAATCCCCGGTTCAGAAATCGCGACCGTGCTCCCATATTTTTTATCTCCGAGAATCGGGCAGCCGATTGCAGAAAGCTGACACCGGATTTGATGATACCTGCCGGTTTCCAGATCAATTTTAAGGACGGGGTAGTCCCCCCATTCAACGACTTCGTAGGTCAAAGCGGCATATTTCGCATCCGGGTCCTCCTTTGGGACAACTTCCGCACGGCGATCCCGGTGCGCCAAATAATGGACCAATCGCCCGCTTTCTTCTCTTGGGGCGGACTCCACTTGAGCGCGGTAGAACTTTTTAACCTTTTTCTCCCGAATTGCCCGCATCAATCGGCTTAATGCCTTACTTGTCTTGGCGAAGACGACAATGCCGGATGCCGCTTGGTCCAGACGATGAATGGCCTCCAGAAAGACATTGCCCTTTTTATCATAGGTCTTTTTCAGCCACTCCTTGCCGATCTCTTCGAGGCTGATCTGGTCGGTACCGCTCGGCTGCGTCAACATCCCATGCGGCTTGTCCAGAACGAGTAGGTGGTTGTCTTCGTAGAGGATTTTAGGTTCAGGCAACAATGCAGCAATCTCCTGTTGCGGGGCTGAAGCAAAGCATACAACAGATACAGTCAATTGCCCAGCAAGTGATCGCATCACAGCAATCGATCTTGTGAACGCAGCAGCAGATCCGCTTTTCCCGATAGCATGTCTGACCACAGCAATCGACCCTGGCAGTCTCTTCAACAAGCGCGCTTGTGATCGTATCGGTCGTAGACTCGAGAGCATGATTGGCAACAGCCTTTGCACGCAAACAGCCGTGCTGTTTCACGACAGCGATATCAGCATACCGTTTGACTCGGCCTTCAAGCCTCGACAAGTGCGCGATTTGACGTTGAAGATTTTCATATCTTGCTTCGACCATCTCGTCGCTCATTTCCTGACATCGCTCTGAACGTTGCATGCTCATTGAGGAAAACCAATCCGTCCAGGATCCGTTCGCCTTTTGGCGATACTCCCGCTCTAATCTGATATCACCAAGTTCCCTTTCTATCCGGTGTCTATTTTGATAAATAAGTGCGGACTGCTGATACTCATCCTGCCCGCCCAGAGGGTGCATGCAGGGAGCGGCGTAATACCCGGATGTCAAGCGATCGGAACGGCTCTGTTCCATCGCTTCCTCACACGAAGCGTAGTGGTAGCCCAGTTCCTGCAAAGCGAATTGCAACGCACGTTCGGCCAGTGTCAGTTTCCAGCCGAACACCCCTTTCCAGGCGATGCCGGAAAGATAAAAAAGGTGGGGAAGATCGTAGGCGCCTTCGTTTGGGATGTTGCGTCCGAACACGTGAAGAACCGCCTGGCACACTTTATTGATCATTGCTCGAAAAGGCAAAGAGACAGCAAGCCCAAGGAATTTCACCCAAAGGACAGGTTTCGATTGCGATTGGAAAACAAAGCCTGTTCCGCTGAGGTAGAGCTTTCCATGCACTTCCCTGTCAAATCCTGAGACTTCCTCTGGGACGCGGTGGGTAAAATGAGATCCTAATACTAACGAAGACATGGCAAAGAGGATAAAATAGGGTTATTAAGAATGATTAAAGAGATTTCGAGACGTCTAAAAGATATACCTAAAAGTTTGTGAATTGGACCACCACAGAGAACAGTAGAGTAGGGAGGGCGTTACCCCTCCCCCTCATCAAACCGGACATGCAGATTTCCCGCATCCGGCTTTCCCATGAACTCTCACAGATAAGCTTATCGGGGAGTTGATCAACCCTACAGGTAT
>Ga0180431_10001971_pt1 | contig 27901 bp, 23 predicted proteins | sample SS_ome_11_FD_132459 | JGI IMG/M metagenome (GOLD analysis project Ga0180431, IMG submission 132459) | Hypersaline lake sediment archaeal communities from the Salton Sea, California, USA - SS_1_MS_1 metaG | ecosystem: Environmental > Aquatic > Non-marine Saline and Alkaline > Hypersaline >... | reverse complement strand
CAGCATCTTTATTTCTTCTTCATTGGCAAATAGTATGTCGGTATTTTTCTCCAGGAGCTCCAGGAATTCTTTCCTGTGCCTTCCCACGCAGAAGGGATCTGACAGTGAAAGGGCTATTTCCCCCCGGTTGGCTGAAGCCGTATCCATTGCTTTTAAAAAGGCTTTCTTTGCCTCATCCGTATCCCAGAGATATCCTTCCAGGTAAAGCACCCTGGACTGGCTTATAACTTTTTCATCAATATCCCCGGGCCCCATGGTGCCCGATATTCCCAGGCAGGTATTCATGGTCCTCTGGGCATCAGGAGTGGTAAGTACCACGCAGCAGGCAGTGGAACTTCCCTTATCTGCCTTTTTAGTACAATAGACTACTCCCAGGTCATTTAATCCCTTTTCGAATATATTTCCCAGATGGTCATTTCTTACCTTGCCCATAAAAGCTACGCTATCACCCAGTGAAGCCAGTCCGGCAATGGTATTTGCCACAGAACCGCCTGATTCCCTGGCAGCAGATCTTATCTTATCATGGAGGACCTTTACATCCGCTTCATCTATAAGCTTCATCATACCCTTTTCCAGCTCATGGTCGGAAAGGAATTTGTCCTCCACATCTGCCAGTACATCCACTATGGCATGGCCTATTCCTACTACGCCGTATTTCTTGGATACTGTAGATTTTTTTCCTTTCAATATAAGCAGCCTTTCAAGCGATACTTTATGATATTTTTGGTCTTAAAAGAATAAGATAAGGATCCCTTATGGTCCCATTTTTCATCTTTTTATGTTATATATAATAAAATCTAATATTACAAGAAAAATTTTGTTTATTGCCGGGCGGTTTTGCTTTATAATCAATATATTTACTGGGTGATTATTATATTAGAAAGGCCATTAGATGTTTGAAGTCCTTGAGCTGTCAACTAAGAAGAAAACCGATCTTATCGATATCACGGGAGATATAAGCGCTGCAGTCTCCAGGGCAAGGATACAGAACGGCCTTTGCTATATCCATATACCCCATTCAACAGCCGGCATAACCATTAATGAAAATGCCGATCCCACTGTGAAGTTTGACATTGATTCCAAGCTTAACCGCATGATCCCCCGCAATGAGGACTATACCCATCCGGAAGGTAATTCCGATTCCCATGTCAAATCATCCCTTATAGGCTCCACCCTTACCCTTATAGTGGAAAAGGAAAGCCTGATACTGGGTACATGGCAGGGTATATATTTTTGTGAATTTGACGGTCCCAGGGACAGGATGATATATATAAAGACTATCGAAGGATAGAAGGCTTTGACCCTTTTTGACGAACCGGTACCGGACATGACAAAACAAATAAGATCCGGTATCCCCCTTGCCGACAGGATGCGTCCTGCCGACCTGGACGGCTTTGCCGGCCAGAAGCACCTGGTGGGAGGCGGCAGGGTACTTCACCAGCTTATTGAAGGCGACCGGCTGCATTCAATGATCTTCTGGGGACCTCCCGGTTCGGGAAAGACTACCCTGGCCCGCATAATCGCCAATAGGACAAAAAGCAGGTTTATTTCATTTTCTGCGGTTACCTCGGGAATAAAGGAGATAAGGGAGATAATGAAGGTAGCCGGGCATGAGCTGAAGACCAGGGGTGTGAGGACTATACTTTTTATCGATGAGATACACCGCTTCAATAAGGCCCAGCAGGATGCATTCCTGCCTTATGTGGAAAACGGCACCATAATCCTTATAGGGGCAACAACTGAAAATCCCTCATTTGAGGTTAATTCTGCCCTGCTTTCCCGGGCTAAGACATATATCCTGGATAAGCTCAGCCAGGAGGATATAAAGGAGCTCATAAAGCGGGCAGTAAAGGACAAGAAAAACGGGCTGGGAAAATATGATATAAAGATAGATGAAAAGACCATGGATTTTATTGCCATGGCATCTGACGGCGATTCCCGTATGGCATATAATATACTACAGCTGGCCTTTGACCTTAAGGCTTCCGGGGCTAAAAACGGGCCTATTGTAATAAACAGGGACGATGCCCTCAATGTCACCCAGAGAAAAGCCCTTTTATTCGATAAGCATGGCGAAGAGCATTTTAATATTATATCGGCCCTTCATAAGAGCATGAGGGGAAGCGATCCCGATGCCGCCGCATACTGGACTGTACGCATGCTGGAAGGCGGAGAAGACCCCATGTATATCCTCCGCAGGATGATAAGGTTTGCTTCCGAAGATGTGGGACTTGCTGATCCTGAAGCTTTAAAGCTTGCCATAGCTGCCAGGCAGAGTTTTGAATTTATTGGCCCCCCTGAGGGATATTTAGCCATAATCCAGCTGGCTGTCTACCTTTCCCTGGCACCCAAATCAAATTCGCTATATATGGCCTATAAAAAAGTAATGGCTGATATAAAGAGTTTCCTTTCCCTTCCCGTTCCCCATCATATTAGAAATGCCCCCACCGGGCTCATGAAAGAGGCAGGATACGGCAAGGGATATAAATATGATCACGATTTTAAGGATGCAGTCGCCTATCAGTCTTATCTCCCCCAAAAGCTCCTGGGAAAGAAATATTATATGCCCAACCAGAGAGGCTTTGAAAAGGATTTGGCCGCAAGGCTTAAAAGGATCGAGGAAATAAGGAAGAAGGATAGATAAGCCTTTTCTTTAATGCCAGCCGGTGCCTATATGTCTAGCGTTTTTAGTAGTTCCAGAATATCCCATCTTATTTATTTTTGTACATCAGGAACCATATTTGCAATTATACTCGATTAATATATTAATAAAACTATTTTTAATTAAATTACTATAAATATTTATATTATTAAATAATATTGTATTAATATTATATTATTGTTAAAATATATAAATTAAATAATATATTTATTTTAAGATGTATTAATATATTTTCGGAGGTACTGTTTTGGTGGCAAGATTAAGAATATATTTCAGGGATTTTGGCTTTAAGGTAATAAGGCTTAAATATTTCATAATGATAGTAGCGGCATTGCTTCTGGAGATCATTACCCTTACCCTGTATCTTCTCAAGCTCCAGAATATAGTGGAATTTGAGCTATTCAACCTGGCCATACTATATGGCGCTATAAGCGGTATTATTGTGGTCCTTGCAATAGGCATACTGGTACTCATGAAAGTCGACAAAAAAAAGGATGCAGAGAAGATAAAAAACTTCCGGGATTTCCAGAAAAATTATAATGATCTCAACTCCAGGCATCTTGATAATATAAACAGGCTGGTAAGGTCTTTTGAGAATGAGACAGTAGATTTGGATTCCAAGCTGGAATATGCCCAGTCCCTGGAAGACAAATACGTCTGTTTTTTGGACGATCTTTCCAGTCTTGAAGTGCCCGATTTCTTGGGCCTGGCCCACAGGCATGAATGCGAACACCTGGCCAGGGAGAAGCAGTTTTATGCCGGTTTTTCAGATCTTTTGCAGCCGCATGAACTAAAAAGCATAAGCAATGAATCGGAGATGATGCATGATAATTTCCTTAAGGAAATGCACAGCATTGAAAAAGGCTTAAGACTTATAGTCTAAAGCTTATAAAAAAAGGAAGAAAACTGCATGCCTATATTCATCAAAATACTGCCAGTATTCCTATTCCCTTATATCTTTCCTGAGCCGGTTTATTATCATAGCGATCCTTATGATGCCGTATACAGCCAGGAGTTCTATAATGGTAAGGATGATAACAAATGCAATATAGAAACTAAATATTACTGGATTATGAAGTACGCTGTCTGAGGCCATATCTGTTATCCTCATATATAGATTAGGAAGAGCCCAGGACATAGTTGGCCCTGTGATTATTACCAGGAATATCAGCAGCCTCTTATATTTTTCCATTTTTGACCTATTATCACTATATAGCTCCATTTCCGGGTCTCTTGATATTTCTGCCCGGAAATAATACCAGGAGCCGAAGCACCCTACATATTCCCAGCCTGCATCTGCAAATGTATCCTTATAATCGTCAATATCCTTATTGCTTAAGACCTTGAAGTCAAACCTGTAGGCATAATCAGCCGGAGGACCTTCCCTGAAAGTGTAATTAAAAAATCCTATCCTTTCCAGGTGCCATCCTTCCTTTGACATCCCGGCCAGCCATTTTTCCTCTTTTTCCTCCTGCCAGGCCCAAAATGTCCTGACTACTCTTTTTGTTCCCGTACTATCCATACCAAGATCCCTTCTTCCTGATAAGATCTTTTCCATTATTAACCATCTCCTCAAGCCTTTTTATCTCATATTCGATCATTTCTATGCCAAATTCCCTTATACGATATACCTTTCTGCGGTTATTTGTATCTCCCCTGTTCTCAAGCTCTATCATCTTTGCTTCCAGTAAATTGCTTAATGCGCCATAAAGCGTTCCCGGACCCAGATTTACGCGTCCGCCGCTAAGATATTCCACTTTCTGCATGATCCCATACCCGTGAAGCGGTTCCAGCAAAGATATCAGTATATAAAAGGTAGTCTCAGTAAGGGGTGAATATTTTTTTATTTTCCTTAAGTCCTGCATAAGTCTTTTAATTTAGCCTCATATTATATCGTAACTTGTTATAACGTCTATCGTTATAACGTCTTACGTTATATTATCAGTTGCGGGCCCGGCTGTCAAGAAAAAAACCGGACCTGCTTTAGCAGGACCGGTTCAATTGAAAATATTTAATTTCTTATTTAATGATCTATTTCTTTATCAGTTCCTCTGCTATCTGTATGGTATTAAGGGCAGCTCCTTTTCTCAGCTGGTCCCCCACTACCCACATATTGATACCGGTGTCTGATGTAAGGTCTTGCCTGACCCTTCCCACATATACATCATCTTTTCCTGAGGAATCAAGGGTAGTGGGATAGACTAAATTGCTGATATCATCCTTCAGTATGACCCCAGGGGCTGATGACAGGGCTTCCATGACTTTTTCCATAGGTATCTTTTCCTCTGTCTCTGCTATTACAGATTCCGAATGTGATGTCATCACTGGAACCCTTACCGTAGTGGCTGAGACTTTTATATTTTCATCCCCCATGATCTTCCTGGTCTCATTGACCATCTTCATCTCTTCCTTGGTATACCCATTTTCCTGGAATACATCTATATGAGGTATGACATTATTGGCAATCTGTACCGGGAAAGTAGAAATCTTAATATTATCACCCTTATTGCAGATTATCTCTCTTAGCTGTTCTTCAAGCTCCACCATACCGCTGGCACCTGCACCGGAAACAGACTGATAGCTTGATACTATTACCCTTTTAATGGGTGACAGGTCATATATAGGCTTTAAAGCTACCACCATTATGATAGTGGTGCAGTTTGGATTGGCAATAATTCCCTTATGCTTCCAGATATCTCCCGGATTTACTTCAGGCACTACCAGGGGCACTTCATCATCCATCCTGAAAGCGCTGCTATTATCCACGACTATAGCACCGCTATTAACAGCATGCCGGGCAAATTCCCTGGACCTGGAGGCACCAGCTGAAAAAAGGGCGATATCTGCCTGTTTAAAGGAATCTTCACCCAGAAGCTTTATCTCTAGCTCTTCACCGGAAAACTTTATTTTTTTTCCGGCTGAACGTTCTGAAGCCAGCGGGATAAGGTTTTTAATGGGAAAATTTCTTTCTTCCAGTATTGACAGGAATACCCTGCCTACTGCACCGGTTACCCCGGCTATAGCTACATTATATTCTTTCTTGCTCATCCGATACCGTCCTGAAAAATATTACACAAAAGTTGAAAGCATATGTTAAAACAATATAGGGATAATGACAAGCACATTGATGTAAAAAAGCCCCCGCCCATCCAGTAAAAGTTTCCGGGAGCTTTTTTAAGTATTATACTGTTAAAAAGCCTTATTCTATATCAAAGCCATTATGCAGTGACTTGACCGCTTCTTTTGCTTTTGCCTTCCTTATAACGCAGGATATCCTTATTGGTGATGTTGATATCATCTCAATATTGATTCCGTCTTCTGCAAGCAATTTAAACATCCTGGCCGCAACGCCTGGATGGGACTGCATGCCGGCCCCTACAATGGATATCTTGGCGATATCATCATCGATCTCAATATGCTTCTGTTCAAGCTCATCCAGGACCTTCCTGGCTATGGGGAGGTCTTCATTTTTTATTGTAATAGAAATAGCTGCAAGACCCTTTTCGCTTACATTCTGCACTATAAGGTCGATATTAATATCATTATCTGCGAATTTACCGAATAACCTGGCAGCTTCTCCCGGCTTATCTTCAAGTTCGAATATAGATATCTTTACCTGGTTGGTATCATAAGTAACCCCTGTTATAAGGGGCTTTTCCATTCTTTTGTCTATTTTTCCTGCATCCATTACCCATGTCCCTTCACTATTATTAAAACTGGACCGTACATGTATTACTACATCATGTTTCTTGGCAAATTCAACAGCCCTCAGGTGCAGCACTTTTGCTCCCGAAGAAGCCAGTTCCAGCATCTCATCATAAGAGACAGAATGCTTCTTTACTGCTTCTGCTACCAGATTAGGGTCAGTTGAAAATACCCCGTCCACATCGGTAAAAATCTCGCAATAACCTGCCTTAAGTGCTGCTGCCAGCGCTACTGCGGTAGTATCAGAACCGCCCCTGCCAAGAGTGGTTATATCTCCATTGTGATTTGAGCCCTGAAAACCGGCAACTATTACTATATTCCCTGCTTTAAGTTCCTTATGGATCCTATCCGCTTTGACATTTAGTATCTTGGCTTCAGAATAGACATCATCAGTATATACTCCAGCCTGGATGCCGGTAAGGGAAACGCATGAATAGCCTTTTTCATGTATCGCCATAGTAAGGATTGCTATGGATACCTGTTCCCCGGTTGATAAAAGGACATCCATCTCCCTCCTGGAGGGATTATCAGTTATCTCTGAGGCCAGGCCTATAAGATTATCAGTGGTCTTACCCATGGCAGATACTGCTACAACCACATCTTTGCCGCTGTTTTTAACAGCAATGATCCTGTCGGCAACCCTTCTCATCTTTTCTGCATCAGCTACAGAAGTGCCGCCAAATTTCATTACTACTATTTCTTTTCTATCTCTAAACATTTTCCTTATTTTATTTTATTTTACTTCTTAATTATAGTTATTTTTCTGCCAGTGCCTTATATTTTTCATATTTTGCCCTGGCATTTACTTCAGCCCTGGAGAAAAGGTCCTCAGCGATCTCCGGGAATGTCTTGGTCAGCGATGCATACCTTACCTCTCCCATGAGGAATTCCCTGAATGATTCCCTGGGTTCCCTGGAATCCATAACAAATGGATTCTTCCCGGCATCTGCCAATAATGGATTATACCTGTACAGGTGCCAGTATCCGGCATCAACTGCCTGTTTCTGCCTTAGCTGGGCTTTTCCCATACCGATATATATACCGTGGTTGATACATGGCGAATATGCGATTATTATTGATGGACCCTTATAGCTTTCAGCTTCCTGTATGGCTTTCAGGGTCTGCCTCTGGTTGGCTCCCATGGCGATCTGGGCCACATAGACATATCCATATGTCATTGCCATAAGCCCCAGGTCTTTTTTCTTGACCTTTTTTCCCGAAGCGGCAAACTTGGCTACAGCCCCCAGTGGGGTTGCCTTGGAAGACTGTCCGCCTGTATTTGAGTATACCTCGGTATCATAAACCATTATATTTATATCCTCACCGGATGCCAGGACATGGTCCAGGCCGCCGTAACCTATATCATAGGCCCAGCCGTCTCCGCCAAATACCCATACTGATTTCTTTACCAGATAATCCTTAAGATCAAGGATATTTTGCCTTATCCCATCAGCTTTGCTGTCTCCCAGGCTCTTTCCAAGTACTTCCAGGAGTTTAGCTGAAGCAGCTATGCTGTCTTCGGCATCCTCCATGGATTCTATCCAGGACCTGGCTGCATCCTTGACCGGTCCGCTTACCTTCATCTGTGACAGCTCGCCCAGGTATCCTTTTATCTTATCCCTTATCTGGTTAATACCGGTAGCAATACCGTATCCATATTCTGCATTATCCTCAAACAGGGAATTAGCCCAGGCCGGACCCTGTCCCTTACTGTTGACGGTATATGGGGTTGATGGTGCTGAACCGCCCCAGATAGATGAACATCCGGTAGCATTGGCTATTATCATCCTATCCCCGTAAAACTGGGTGATAAGCTTGGCATAAGGAGTCTCTCCGCAGCCGGCACAGGCCCCGGAGAACTCGAATAATGGTTTCCTGAACTGGCTTCCCTTGACGGTATCGCCAGGCATTACATCATCCTTTACTGCAACCTCAGCAGCAAACTCCCAGTTGCCCTTCTGTTTTTCCTGTGAATCCAAAGGCTTCATTATAAGGGCTTTTTCCTTGGCCGGGCAGATATCGGCACAGTTTCCGCATCCGGTACAGTCAAGCGTGCTTACCTGTATCCTGTAACTTAATTCATCCATACCCTTGCCTTTGGCCTGGATTGTCTCAAAATCAGCTGGTGCCTTACCGGCTTCCTTTTTATCCAGAAGTACCGGCCTTATGGCTGCATGGGGGCACACATAGGAACACTGATTGCACTGGATGCAGTTATCCTTCTGCCATTCAGGCACATTCACAGCTATTCCCCTCTTTTCATAAGCTGCCGTACCCTGGGGGAATGTCCCGTCTTCTGCACCCACAAAGGCGCTTACCGGGATACTGTCGCCTTCCTGCCTGTTCACAACCCTCAGTATATTCTTGATGAAGTCCGGTTCCTGGGCTCCCACAATATCTGCAGTATCTACAGGATCTTTCCAGGCGGCGGGCACTTCTATCTTTTGCAGAGCTTCAATGCCCTTATCCACGGCTTTATAATTCATATTTACTATCTTCTCGCCCTTCTTGCCATAAGTCTTCTTGATGGCTTCCTTCATATATTTTACAGCATCATCAAGAGGGATGACCTTAGAGAGCTTGAAGAATGCTGCCTGCATTATCATATTTATCCTATTACCCAGTCCTATCTCCTGGGCAATATCTGTAGCATCTATTATATATAGCTCAATATCATTTTCTGCCAGGTATTTCTTCATGGATGCAGGCAGGCTCTCATCCAGCTCTTCTTCCTTCCACTGGCAGTTTAACAAAAATGTCCCGCCTTTTTTAAGGCCCTTTAACATATCATACTGGTTTACATATGACTGGTTATGGCAGGCGGTAAAATCTGTCTCTGTTATAAGGTAGGGAGACTTTATGGGCTTATCACCGAATCTTAAGTGTGAGATGGTCACGCCTCCTGATTTTTTAGAATCATATGCAAAATAACCCTGGGCATACATATCGGTATTATCACCGATTATCTTGATGGCATTCTTATTGGCGCCAACAGTACCGTCTGATCCCAGGCCCCAGAATTTGCACCTTATAGTTTCTTCCGGCGCTGTCTCTATATGGTCCTTTATATCCAGCGATAGATGGGTCACATCATCATTTATACCGATAGTGAACCCGTCTTTAGGCTCATCCTGCTTTAGATTATCAAATACAGCCTTTATCTGGCTGGGAGTGGTGTCCTTGGAGCTTAGCCCATATCTTCCGCCTACGACCAGCGGCTGGCGTCCGGTATTATAGAAGAGGTTCTTAACATCCAAATAAAGCGGTTCTCCGGGTGATCCCGGTTCTTTGGTCCTGTCAAGAACTGCAATCCTCTTAACTGAATCCGGCAGGGCTTCCATGAAGTATTTGGCTGAGAAAGGCCTGTAAAGGTGGACTTTTATGGCTCCTACCTTTTCCCCGTTATCATTAAGGTATTCTACTGTCTCATCTATTGTGTCGGTCACTGATCCCATAGCTATTATGATGTTTTCAGCATCTTTGGCGCCGACATAATTAAATGGCCTGTATTTCCTTCCTGTAAGCTTGCTTATCTCATCCATATAGCCGGCTACTATATCAGGGACATCATCATAGAATTTATTCGATGCCTCCCTGGCCTGGAAAAATATATCAGGATTCTGTGCCGTACCCCTGGTCACCGGATGTTCCGGGTTAAGGGACCTCATCCTGAACTGGAGGACAGCCTCCTCATCCAGAAGCTTTTTCAGGTCTTCATATTCTATGACTTCTACCTTCTGTATCTCATGAGAACTCCTGAAGCCGTCAAAGAAATGAACGAATGGCACCCTTGACTTAATGGCTGACAGATGAACGATCCCGGCCAGGTCTATGATCTCCTGTATGGATCCTGATGCCAGCAAGCCGAATCCTGTCTGCCTGACAGCCATTACATCCGAATGATCGCCAAATATGGAAAGGGCATGGGTAGCTACAGACCTGGCGCTTACATGAAATACTCCGGGCAGGAGCTCTCCGGAAATCTTATACATATTTGGCACCATAAGCAAAAGTCCCTGTGATGCCGTAAAGGTAGATGTCAGTGCGCCTGCCTCAAGCGAGCCGTGTACAGCTCCTGCGGCTCCGGCTTCGGACTGGAGCTCTTTTACGCTTACAGCCTGGCCGAACATATTTTTCTTTCCATGTGCTGCCCATTCGTCTATATATTCCCCCATGGGCGAGGATGGTGTAATAGGATAGATCGCTGCCACTTCGGTAAATGCATAAGCGATATGCGCGGCTGCCATATTTCCGTCCATTGATTTCATCTTCTTCATTCCTGGTACCCCTTCAGTAATGTTTTTAGAAACAAATCATCATAAAACCTGCCTTCCCCTGCAGGCCTTATAAATATATGGATCTGTCCTGGATCCCCCCAAGGCAAAACCTTAAGGATTATAACACAATAAGAATATTTTTTTAATAAATTGCAGTGGTGTTTACGTGCAATATGAGAGCCTTTATCAATATAATGCGGTTGATGGAGTCCTGTAGGATAAAAGCATCCCGTATCATATCTCCCGGCGGTCAGAAATCGCCCTTCCGATGGTTATCTCATCGGCATATTCCAGGTCTCCACCCACAGGCAGCCCGCTGGCAAGCATGGTTGCCCTGACCCCCAGTGGAGCCATCATCTTTTTTATATACATGGCCGTACTTTCACCCTCTACAGTGGGATTTAAGGCAATAATCACTTCTTTTATTTTCTTTTCCCTGGCCCTTTCTACCAGTGCCGGGATCCTCAGCTCGTCAGGACCGATATTATCAATGGGCGAAAGAAGCCCTCCCAGGACATGATAAAGCCCCTGGTACCGGCCGGTTTTTTCTATGATTATAAGGTCGCCCACTTCTTCCACTATACAGATCTTTTCCTGGTCCCGGGAAGCGTCCCTGCAGATATGGCAAAGGTCTTCCTCGGCAAGATTCCTGCATATTTGGCAGAACCTTACCTTTTCCTTCATCTCGATAAGGCCCCTGGCAAACTCATCAATGCGGGCGGGAGGAAGCTTGAGAAGATAATATACTATCCTCCTGGCAGATTTGGGACCAATAGCCGGAAGTTTCCTGAACTCATTTATAAGGTTTTCCACACTTTTTATATATAGCGGCATATATTCCTACTAAAACATCCCCGGGAGGCTCATCCCTCCGGTAAGGCCTGACATCTTGCTTTTAGCTTCATCCTTTGACTGCTTGATGGCATCATTTACGGCAACCATTACCATATCTTCTACCATATCCAGGTCATCGGCATCGATCATCTCAGTGTCAAGCTTTATCTGGAGCACTTCCTGTTCCCCGTTTACCTTTGCCTTAACAGCACCTCCCCCTGCTGATGCCTCAAACTCCATTTTTTTCAGCTCTTCCTGCATCTCAGCCATCTTTTTCTGCATCATCTTAGCCTGTTTCATCATCTGCTGCATGTTAAAACCCAATTTTCACTCCTTTATTTTAAATTTCCTTTCAAAATAGTCCATAATATCATCATCTGCGGTAATATCTTTTTCTGCTTTCTTACCGGGATTGTCCTTTGTGATACTGCTACTGTTTTTTTCCTCAGCTGCCCTATTATTTTTTTTGATGTTTTTATTTCCGGTAAACTCCGGTTCAGGTTCCGATACCCTCTCCGGAGGCTCTTCTTCCGGGGCGCTTTCAACCGCCAGATCCTTTCCGTTTTTTTCCTTTAACTCGCCGGTCTCAAATTTCACCCCGTACTTTTTGCCGGTTACTTCATTTATTGCTGAAGATATTATAGCCAGATTGGCTTTTTTATTAAGATGGTCTCTATGCCACTTCTTGCTTTCCTCCAGGTAGAAATACAATATCCCCTCTTCTATGCGTCCGGGGCCAGCTTCAATAAACATGGCATATACTGATATTTTCTTTTTCTTTAAAGTCTCCAGGATAAGGTCCATATTTCCTTTAATAAGACTTATGTCTCCATCAACTGCGGCTGCCGCTTTTACTGGCTCTTTTTTTTCTTCTTTGCCTGGCCGCCTCTTTATCTCCCTGGCGGCATCTTCATCGCGGATAATTCCTGAGTACGTTTTTCTTCCTGGCTCTTTTACATCATTTTTGCTTATGATGTCCAGGTCTTTTTCCGTCCCGGGATTATCACCGCTAATGGATCCGCCGGCTGGAAATGTCCGGTTTACCTTTCTTTCAATGGAATCCAGCCTGGCATCCCAGGCCCTGGCCTTCTTCTCCATCTTGCTGTAATCAAGGACAATATAATTTAAAGCCTGTATGACCGAAGACTTGAAGAAAGTCCTGGAACTTTCACCCCATCTTATCTGCTTTAAAAGGCTTGTAAAGTGTTCCAGGTAATAATCAAGTTCATCATTCTGCAGCTTATCCGCCTGCAAACGGTATTTTTCCAGATAATCCTGGCTGAGATCTATAAGCTGGGGAGGCTCGTCATAGTTCTTTACCACATATAGATCATAAAGATGGTCTACAAGCTCGGCAGTGAAGTTCTTGAGGTCCTGGTTGCCCCTTATTATGCTGTCAGTTATCTTTAGCCCTTTTTTAATATCCCTTGCTGCCAGTATATCGACAAAATCAAATAATATTTCTATATCCACCACGCCCAGGAGGGCTACTACTTCTTTGGAGCCGATCTTTTCATCGCTATATGCAGCCAGCTGTTCCAGTATACCGTCAGCATCCCTCAGGCTTCCGTCGGCATATTTTGCCACCAGCCCCAGGGCTGTATCAGAAATATCTATCTTTTCGGCTTTGGCAATACCAGAAAGTCTCTCTTTTATAAGGTCCAGGGATATGGGATAAAAATCAAATCTCTGGCACCTGGACATTATAGTTTGTATTACCTTATTGGGTTCTGTAGTAGCCATTATAAAGACTACATGCTCCGGGGGTTCCTCCAAAACCTTTAACAGGGCATTGAATGCTTCCGTGGTGAGCATATGGACTTCATCTATGATATATATCTTTTTTCTAAGATTATTGGGAAGATATTTTACCTTCTCCCTTAGTTCCCTTATCTCATTTATCCCACGGTTAGAAGCTGCATCTATCTCGATCACATCAACATTGCTCCCATCGGAAATGCTTTTGCAGTTCTTGCACTTATTGCATGGCACCGAAGAGATGCCTTCCTTACAATTTATGGCTTTGGCAAAGATCCTGGCTGTGGAAGTCTTTCCCGTACCCCTGGGTCCGCAAAACATATATGAATGCGAAAGCCGGTTGCCGTCCAGCACATTCCTTAAAGTCTGAACATTATATTTCTGCCCGATTATTTCGTCGAATGTCTGGGGCCGCCACTTCCGGTAAAATGAAACATATCCCATTATATAGATTCCAGGTCAATAGATTTTTAATCAGGCCGTGCCCCAGGATCGACATGAAATAACAGGCGCTTCCTGTGCAGTTAGCTCCAGTCAGGTTTCCTTGTGGCGCCCAGAGAATGTCACTTACCGCTGCTTCCTCTCGGACCTGACGGGGTTCGCAACCCTCCGCCGCACAAGACCCGGCTTTCATCACCACTTTCACAAGAGCAAAACCCTACTATCCCAGGCCTCAGCCTGTTGATCGGCCTCACTGGAGCGGATTGTGAGTTACAGGGCACCGCTAGCTCCCCACCTAGCACGGCAATTTGATTATATAAGAATAATGAAAAAAATTAAATAAATGCAGTCCCAAAATTTGGGAGCCCGCCTGCACTACTTGAACTTGCAGATCCATTTAGGAAAGAACTGGCTGTAAGAGCAAATATTTTTTTAAAATTATTGATTAATAGATTTAAAAGAGTAGAATTTTAAAAATGGTCAAGAGAACGCAAAAAAGTATAATCTTTTTGGGAACCAGCACCCATATGATAACAGATATCTATGCCAGCTTTATTGTGGGCATGATTCCTATACTTACTGCAAGGCTGGGACTGTCATTATTCCTTGTAAGTTCGCTTACTGCAGTAAATTTCGTTTCTGCAAACCTCTGCCAGCCGCTTTTTGGCTACCTTTCTGATAAATACGGGATTAAAAAATTCCTGGTACTGGGACCTCTTATGGCATCGGTATTTATAAGCCTCTTAGGCCTGGCACCGGCATACTGGGTAATACTTATCTGCCTTTTCCTGGGAAACCTGGGAGTTGCAGCCATCCATCCGCCAAGTGCTGCCATAGCCAATTATTTCGGCGGAGTCCGCAAGGGCTTTGCCAATTCGGTCATATCCTTCGGCGGTTCCCTGGGATTTTCCCTGGGTTCCATCTTTATAATATTCATAATAGAGAGGCTGGGCATTGCCTTTACACCCCTGGCCAGCATTCCCGGCATAGTAACGGCAGCTATAGTCTTAAAATTTGCCCCGGAAATAAATATGACAGCCCGGCATAGGGATTCGATCAGCTTCTTTAGCAGATTAAAGAATGTAAAAAGAAGCAAGATAATGCTTTTCGTGCTGGTCATACTGGTAGCCTATTCCCGGGAGCTTATGAATATGACCATGGTCACTTTCATGCCGCTCTATCTTACTGATAGAGGGGTCGAGCTAATAGATTTCGGTTATATATTTATGGCATTTGTAATTATAGGAGGACTGGGGGGACTGGTTGCCGGATATTATTCTGACAGGATAAAAAAAAGGCATATCGTCATCCAGGTGCTTTTATTCCTATCCATTCCATGCGTATATGCCATCTTTATGGTAAATATAAATTCCGGCATCATACTATTTTTAGCTTATGGACTCCTGGCCATTTCCACCCTGCCATTATGCAATAGGCTGGCACAGGATATTTTTCCCCGTAATGCCGGCCTGGCCACATCATTTTCTATCGGTGTAGCTACGGGAAGCTCGGCAGCTACTATGCTCCTTGTGGGAAGGATAGCGGATATAATCGGTATGGTAAATATCATTAGATATGTCACCATAATTCCCCTAATAGGAGTATTGCTATTATTTTTATTTCCATTCATATTGTCCAGGATTGACAGTTGATCATTACAAATGAAGAGGACTGATTATTGAAAGATCCAACAAGTAACAGCCGGCTGCAGGTGGGGCTGTCTGCAGGAAGCCATTTTATAACAGATATCTACCAGAGCGCTTATATCGGTCTTATACCTTTCCTGACCGTAAAATTTGAACTTTCGCTTTTCCAGGTAAGCCTTATGGCTGCTTCCAGCATCCTGGCAAACAGCCTGTTCTCTCCCATATTCGGAATACTGTCAGACAGGCACGGCCTCAAATATTATCTGGTGGCAGGGCCGCTTTTTACTTCAGTATTCTTAAGCATGCTGGGCATACTTCCCGGATTTTATTTGATACTTATATTCCTATTCCTGGGAAACTTAAGCATTGCCGCCTATCATCCGGCCAGTGCAGCCATAGCCGGCCATTTCGGAGGCAGGAGAAAAGGAATTTCCAGTTCCCTTATTAATTTAGGGGGAAATCTGGGCAATGCATTGGGTTCCCTTTTAATGATCCTTATCCTGGAAAAGCTGGGGCTTCAGTTTACTCCCCTTATCATGATACCAGGAATAATAACAGCCCTGGTACTGCTCCGCTTTGCTCCAGGCGGAGACCAGATGGGCAAAAAACCCAGGATAGACCTTTCCTGGAACAGGCTGCGCAATGTAAACAAGCATAAGCTGACTATACTGGCTATCATAATGTTTATGATATATGCCATTTATATAATATGGATCACAGTGGTAAATTATATGCCGCTTTATTATACGGAAAAAGAAGTATCCCTTATTAATATCGGCAATATCCTTTTAATATTCGGAGCCCTTGGCGGAGCTTCAGGACTTCTTTCGGGATTTCTTTATGACCGCTTCAAGAAGGGAAATATAATTATCCAGTCAGCTCTTTTGCTTGCAGCTCCGCTGCTGTTTTTTTCCTTCAGGGCAGAAGGGCTCCTGTCCATTGCCCTTTTTATACTGGGAGGCTTCTTCTTGATTTCCATCCAGCCTGTATGTATAAGGATAGCCCAGGACCTCCTGCCCGGCAATATAAGCCTGGCTTCCTCCCTGATACTGGGGCTCAGTCCGGGAATAGCCGGAATAACCATGATATTTTTAGGTAAAGCCGCTGACCGCATAGGGATAGTGAGCCTTGTCTATTATGAGCTTCTGGGACTGGTCCTGGCCTTTTTGCTATTCCTTATCTTTCCTTTTATGAATAAAACGCCTAGTCAGCGTCCTTGATCGATAGCTGTATCCTCTGCCGGTCCAGGTCTATATCCAGGACCTTTACTTTTACTTCCTGGTGGAGCGAAACTACATCATTGGGGTCCTTTATAAAATCATGGGAAAGCTGGGAAATATGGACCAGGCCGTCGTGCTTTACTCCCACATCCACGAAAGCACCAAAATTGGTGACATTGGTGACAATACCCGGCATCATCATCCCGACCTGTAGGTCTTCCAGGGATTTGATGCCCTTTTTAAATTCAAAAACCGATATCTTTTCCCTGGGGTCCCTTCCCGGTTTGGCAAGTTCTGCCATTATATCCTTAAGCGTAGGCAGCCCGGTATTATCATCGACATAATCGTCAAGCCTTATTTTCTCCTGAAGGCTGCCGTTTTTTATGAGATCAGGTATATCTACATCCATATCTCCTGCCATCTTCTCTACTATATAATAGCTCTCAGGATGGACAGAGGTATTGTCCAGGGGATTCTTCCCTCCCTGTATCCTCAAGAAACCGGCACACTGCTGATATGCCTTCTCCCCCAGCCTGGCAACTTTAAGGAGTTCCCTGCGGCTGCTAAAAGGCCCGTTTTCCTGTCTGTGATTTACTATATTGGAAGCAAGCACCTGTCCAAGCCCTGATACATAATTGAGAAGATGCCTGCTGGCAGTATTGAGGTTTACTCCCACCATATTCACACAGCTCTCCACTACCTGGTCCAGGCTTTTTTTAAGCTCTGCCTGGTCGACATCATGCTGGTACTGGCCTACTCCCAGGTTTTTAGGGTCTATCTTTACCAGTTCCGCCAGGGGATCCATTAGCCTCCTGCCTATGGAAACAGCACCCCTGACAGTCACATCCTGGTCTGGAAACTCTTCCCTGGCAGTCCTGGAGGCAGAATATATTGATGCTCCATTTTCACTTACCGCAAATACCGATATTTTCCTGCCGAAATCTATATTATCCACAAATTCCCTGGTCTCCCGGCTGGCGGTTCCATTTCCAATAGCAATAGCATCAATTCTGAATTCAGCCACAAGTTTTATGAGCTTTGCTTCTGATGCCGCCAGGTCTTTTTGGGGCGGGTTGGGATAGATGGTATCATTTTTTAAAAGATCTCCCTGCTCATTTAAGACTACCACCTTGCATCCCGTCCTGAAACCGGGATCAAGGGCTATTACCCTTTTCTTTCCCAGTATGGGAGCCATCAAAAGCTGCCTCAGATTATTTGTAAATACCTTTATGGCTTCCCGGTCTGCCTTTTGCCTTGATTCACGGGAAAACTCATTTTCAATGGATGGATAGAGGAGCCGCTTATAACCATCCTCGATGGCAATGCCCACTTCTTCAGATGATTTATTGGAACCGGTTATAAAAATATTATCCAGGACTTCCAGGGCTTCTTCAGCATCTATTGTTATAGAGACTTTAAGGTATTCTTCCTTCTCGCCCCTCCTCATGGCCAGCAGCCTGTGCGAGGGGCATTTCTTAAGCTCTTCATCGAATTCAAAATAATCCCTGTATTTGGCTCCTGATTCTTCCAGCCCTTCTTATATCCTGGACCTTATAACAGCTTTCTTACTGAAAATATCCCTTATGCTGTCCCTGGCCTTTTTATCTTCATTTACCCATTCTGCAATAATGTCCCTGGCTCCCTGGAGCGCATCCTCTACTGTCCCTACCTCCTCATTTAAGAATTTTTCAGCAGTCTTTTCCGGAGTTTCGTCTTCCTGGCCGAATATGATCCCTGCCAGCTCCTCCAGGCCCTTTTCCCTGGCTGCCTGGGCCCTGGTCTTTTTCCTGGGCTTGTAGGGAAGATAGAGGTCTTCCAGTTCGGTAAGGGTTTCTGCAGATCCTATCTCGCTTTTGAGCTCATCTGTAAGCTTATCCTGCTTCTCGATCTCGGTAAGTATAAATACCCTGCGGGCATCTATCTCTACCAGCTTTTCCAGGTCATCCTTTACCTGGGCTATTTTTACTTCATCCATCTCTCCGGTGGCTTCCTTACGGTAACGGGATATAAATGGTACGGTAGAACCCTCCTCCAGCAGCTTTATGGTATTTACCACCTGCCATTCTTTTAGTTTAAGATTATTCGAGATTATATTGCTATAGCTTTCCCCCAAAATGTCTTCCTGCCTTCCTATCTATATTATCATTCCAGGACAGATCTCTTATTTTCTTCAGACCGCCCAATTATCTCATTCCCCTTATTTATATCTCAAGCTTTAAGCCATTTTCCTTGAGCCATTTCTTCCTTTTTTTAAGATCAGGCAATATGGATTCTACCAGGCCCCAGAATTTCCTGGAATGGTCCCTGTGTATGAGGTGGCATAATTCATGCACCACAATATAATCTATTATGCCGGGGGGAGCCATTGCAAGCCTCCAGTTAAAATAAAGGTCTCCCCTGGAATTACAGCTTCCCCATCTCCTTTTCTGTTCCTTTGTTTTTACAGAACGTGGATTTTTACCCAGCTTAACCGAATAAAGCTCTACCCTGTCACTTATTATCCTATCCGCTTTGACACGGTACCATTTTTCCATGGCTTTTTTTGATTTTTCATGATCAAAGGTTTCTGCCTCAAGGTAAAAGACTTCGTCTTTAAAAAAGACTTTAGGGATCTTCCTGCCGTTTTTTAATATTTTGAGGTCATAATACTTACCCAGGAAAGGAAATTTCTCCCCCTGTACAAACTTCTTTTTATACTTTTTAGGGTCCAGGTGCTCTATTTCAGCGATTTTTTTAAGTATCCACCTGCCCTTTGACTTTACCCTCTCCCGGATTATTGCTTCATCTGTATAGAGGGGAGAAAATACCTTTACACTCCCCGGAGGCCGAATATGGATAGCCATAGTCTTCCTGTCCCGGTACTCTATATCAAAAACGATATTACAGCCATTATACTCTACCGAGGACCTCATATTTTCCCTACTGGCGCCATATAAATGGTAAATTCTTCTTTGCCGTCAACACCTATAAGCTGGTCCATGAGTTTTTGATTATATGCAGCTATGGCACAGGTTCCTGCTCCAATTGCTTCACAGGCAATATACAGGTTCTGGCAGATATGTCCGGCATCTATGGCTATTACCTTGTGGGCAGCTATACCGTATCTCCATTCCATCCTGTACGGTATGGCAGTCCATACGAATACCGCAGGAGCATTGCCTATGAAAAGCTGCCCCAGCGCGGCTTCGCCGATATCTTTCTTAAAGCCGGAAATATCATTTACCGGGGATTCCAGTAAAATTCCGTGCTCAAGGGGAAGATAGCGGTATATGCCTGGTCCTATGTCCTCAATATTTGATATAAGGAGATATGTCTCTATGGCATGGCGGTTGCCTGCAGAGGGCACATTCCTGAGGGTCACTCCCCCCAGTTTTTTCCTTATTCCGGCAGTGGCCCACAGCAGGAATGCCAGTTCACCTATGCTTATCTTATCCTGGCTGTATTTCCTCCTGCTTTTTCTCCTCCTTATGGCAGCATTTACGCTGATATCTCCCATATTCTGCCATTTATCTGGTCCGGGGAGCTCTATGGTCAGGGCATCCTCTTGATAAGGCTTTTCCAGTGGAGGCATCTCCACACCCATATTCTGGTCAGTGCTGGAAAAATCCATCTCCAGCCTGACCTCATCCTTGAGAAATTTCCTGTATTTTTCCATATCATTGCCCATATTTTACCTTCTTATATATATGCCTTAAATATCGAAATATTGCTTTTTATGCACACAAAATATTTTACCGTCTTTTATCCATCTTTTTTTCTCATTGGCAATAAATTTCCTGATGCCTTCCTCATCTATCATCTCCAGGTTTTCGATCATGCTCATGCCGTATTTTGTCCTGTACCTCTTATCAAGCTGCTTGAGGCGGCGGCAGGGATATTTTTCGCATTTATTTGAACAATATTTATAATTTCCATTCTTAAAGAATTCACAGCTCCTTATGATGCATTTTTTCCTGGAATCCTTAGGGTTCAGGTCTTTATTGTCCAGGTCCCTGCAGCCGGGACATTTATTCTTATGCCTTATATATCCCATACACAAATTGCAGTTCATACCGCAAGGAGCTATGGATCTTATTTTCATATGGATCTTTCCTGTCCCCGATTTTTTTACTACATATTTTATAGGAAAGATTTGAAAGTTTAAATAATTAAACGTGGATCCACGTTTCCCCGCTTAGCTATACCGTATTTGATTTATAAGTCTTGACTAAACTGGCGGAGAGAGTGGGATTCGTTCTTTCGTCTCGCCTTTGGCTCGCTGCAGAGACGCAGACTCCTACGCTGTCGCTTCGTCCGTCTTTTCGAATCCAGGAAACGTGGATCCACCACGTTTCCCCGCTTAGCTATACCGTATTTGATTTATAAGTCTTGACTAAACTGGCGGAGAGAGTGGGATTCGAACCCACGGTACTGCTTTAGGGCAGTACACTCGATTTCGAGTCGAGCGCTTTCAACCGGACTCAGCCATCTCTCCGCAGGGCATAATTATTACGCTTATTTAAGAATGGTTCAAATACTTTTTTGAAAGAATATCTTTCTGTTCCCGGTAGTATTTTTTGTCCAGCCTGGGCCTGTCTATCATGCTGTCATTAAAGATAATGGCTTTTTCTGGGCAATTATGGACACATTTCAGGCAGAATTCGCAGTTATCAGTATTGATTGATGGATACTTTTCTCCTTTGAGCCAGGAACCTCTTATGCAATTCTTGACGCAGATATTACAATTAGTGCATCTTTCTTCAAGGACTTTAAGGTTTAACCTGTACTGGCTGTAATCGATCCTGTCCAGATGCCGCTTAAACAACCGGGTAAAGGGAGAGTACCAGCGCATACTGGGAATGAGCTCCTTTACACCCCTATGCTTAAAATACCGCTCTATATCATTTGCCGCCTTATTTATTTTCTTCCCTGCTTTCTTCTCATACCTGGAAAACAGCTTCAATGACGGAAATAATAGGATCCCATCACTTGCAGGTCCCCTTATCTGGACATACCCTATTATGCAGCCGTTTTTCCTCTTCAAAGCATTTGAAAAAATCCTTATACAATTGCCGCTGTATAGTCCATAAGTTGTATATAGAAAAAAGCCCTTGTTATTTACCCTGGGTAAATTTTCTACAAATTCCATGGCAGATAGCGAGGGCCTGAAATAATAAGTGGGAAAACCTATTATAACCAGGTTATAATTTGAAATCATGCCATAATCAAAACCCGGCCGGATCTGGGCGATATCTACATCATTTCTGCTTTCAAGCCTGGCGGCAATCACACTGCCCACAATCCTGGTGCTTCCGGATCCTGAGTGGTTGACAAGCAGTATCTTATTTCTCCTACTATTACTGTTTACCATCCCCCATATCCTTCCTGATATTTTCAAGCATTTCCCTATTGCCCGGCACCATCTTCAGGAAAGCTTCCAGCTTATCGCATCCATAATCCGGGCAATAAGCGCAATTGGGGACATTTTTCTCTATGCCGCATTTCCTTATCTCACAGACGTGGCAATGATTAAAAACTTTCTCTCCTGTGGAGAGGCAGCCATCGCAATTAATATCCCCGGGCTTTATTTCAGACTTATACTGCTTTGACCATTTTTCAGCTACCTTTTTTCTTTTTACATCATCGTCTTCCCGCGTAGCCTTAAATGCTTCACACTTATCACACCTTAAACCGCAATGAGATATCATTTTTGCCATTACCTGCCTCAATGAAGCTTTCTTTTTTTATCATATTATCATTTTTGAAAACCTTAAGTCCCAGAGTCAATGATCTTACCGCCCCTGGCCAGGACCTTGTTTTCATAGACCATCTTTATTATCACAAAAAGAAGGGTAAGCCCCATAAATACCGGTGCCATGGCAACTGATATTGTCATACCGATCCTGGAAACATAACGGGTAATAAAAGGTGCCAGAGATGTGCCGGCATTTACAGCGGCAAATACAATGCTTGCCAGTATCCCCCTCCCCTTTATGTATACCGTACTTGCAGATGAAATTCCCAGGGTAATGATAGCTGAATGGCCAAAGCCGGCAAGTCCTATCGCTATAAGCGAAGCCCAAACAGTATCCTGGGGAATGAATATTGCCATGGATGCTATAGCAATAACTGACAATCCCAGCAGCATATAATTGGTCTTGATCTTTCCTGCAAAGACCGAAGCTATTATCCTTCCCAGAAGTACCGCTAACCAGAAAATAGATACTGAAAGACTGGCATATTGTATATCAAATGATTTTACAGTTCGCATAAAAGTTGGCGCCCACACCACCATGATGCCTTCAGATATACAGTAGAAAAATAGCAGAATACAGCTGAAGACAAATATAATATTGATATTCCTGTTAAAAAATACCTTCCTCACTGGAATCCTGTCTTCTTCCCCGGTTTGATTATGCTCTTTGCCCCTCTTCAATACCAGGAAAAGGGTCATCACTATTAATGCAAACACTGCAACTATATAGTAATAATACCTCCAGTTAAGGTTGTTTCTTATAAGTGTAGTACCAATAAATGGCGCTACTATATTTCCGATGGGATAAAAACTCAGGAATATAGTGGTAAGCCGGTCTTTATTCTTTATCCTGTTTTCCAGTATGGAGCTGGTTGATTGTATCCATATTACCCCCGCAGAATAGCCAAGCAAAAGATAAAGGGCATAAAACAGCATCAGGTTATTTATAAATGAAAGTAATAGCAGCAGAATGATCACAAATATATAACCGGCAGATATGATGGAGAGTCTCTTAAATACCCGGTTATAAAATATAGATGTGAGCTGCCCCAGGATTATCCCTATTGTAAAAAAAGTAATAATAAGACTAAGGTCTGCAGCACTTATTCCTGTGCTTTGGCTCATCTCTATAAGCATTGGGCTTATGGTCAGAAAGTAGGTAGGAACAATAAATACAGTAAGGAAATTGGGTATTTCCCTTAAATAATCTTTAAAGCTCTCCCTCTCTTTGATATATTCCATTAATGGCTCCGGCAATTTTCCTATAATCTGATTTACATCATTTTTTCCAGGATATCGCATGCATCCTGTACATATTTAAGGCATTTTGTTTCCGACATATTTTTTTTCTTGTACTTTGCTTTTCCCTCATCAGTTTTAATGTCGACTCCCAGAAGTTCATGGCATTCAGTACTGCCGTTTATTTCCTCAAATCTTTTAAGGAATTCACTTGTCTTTTTATAAGCTATTTCTTTGGAACCGGAAGGATCTTTGCTGTCATGATATTTGCAGCCTATGGCCATTATTGCCCCGGTTGCTGCACCGCAGGTCTTCTGGGCCCGTCCCATTCCTCCGCCAAATCCGGCAGAGACAGCTTTTGCAGTTTCAGGGTCCAGGGCTGAGGTCTTGCTGTACGCTTCTATAACTGACTGGGAACAATTAAGTCCCTTTTTGAAATTGTCTGAAGCCCTATCTTTTAAACTCATATGATCCCCTCCCATATATTATTTCTCAAGGGTAGATCTCATTTATTATTTCCTTAATGGTTATTAAAACATTTATCCAGAGTGCTTACCAATTATTTTTATTATAGGGATACACCGATTTCTTAACAAAATAGATGATTTGCTCTATCTTATTTGATTTAATATAGATGACTTGCTGGCGGAGAGAGAGGGATTCGTTCTTTCGTCTCCCTTGCGGTCGCTGCAGAGACGCAGACTCCCTCGGCTCCGCCTCAGTCCGTCTTTTCGAATCCAGAAAACGTGGATCCACCACGTTTCCCCGATAAACTCTATCTTATTTGATTTAAAATAGATGATTTGCTGGCGGAGAGAGAGGGATTCGAACCCTCGAAGCAGCTCGCGCCACTTACACGCTTTCCAAGCGTGCGCCTTAAACCACTCAGCCATCTCTCCGGCAGGATAGTATTATAGCATAAGAAGGCTAAAATATTAGAGAATAAATCTCTGGAAAATATTTGTTTTTATTGCTATAAATATAGTTTCTCAATATTTTGCATTATTCTATAGATTTATTGGAGATAATGATGGCAAATGAGGCAGTAACCAGTTTTAATATGTCAGGTATTTCCTGTGAGGACCTGGTAAAGGAATTCGGGAGCCCCCTCTATGTATATAATGGGGACATCTTCCGGAAAAAATTCAACCTGCTAAAAAATGCCTTTGCTTATCCCAGGGTTAAAATCTATTATGCATGCAAATCCAATACAAATATAAATGTGATGAAGATCTTCAGGGAACTTGGCAGCAAGATTGACACTGTCTCCCCCGGGGAGATATTTATATCCCTTAAGGCAGGATTTGGTCCCGAGGACCTTCTTTATACGCCCAATAATCCCGCTCTGGATGAGTTAAAATATGCCTGTGACAGGAATGTCATGGTAACCATAGGTTCCCTTGAGGTCATGAAGCAATATGCCAGGCTGAATGGAAGAAAAGATATTTGCGTCAGGGTGAATCCTGATATAGGCTTTGGCCATCACGGACACTGCATAACCGGAGGTCCAGGGTCAAAGTTCGGCATATATTTTGACCAGATGGATGAAGCCATATCTCTGTCTGCCGGCCTTGGCCTAAAGATCAAGGGGATTCATGCCCATATAGGCTCTGGAATATTAAAAGTAGACCAGTTTATCGAGGCTATGGATATGGTGCTAAAAAGTGCCGGCAGAATAGCTGGCCTCGATTTTGTTGATTTCGGCGGCGGCATAGGTGTTCCCTATAGCCCTGATGAACATGCTTTTGACCTTAAGGCTTTCGGCAAAAAGGCTTCTGGCTTTATGGAGGACTTTTCCGGTAAATACGGCAGCCAGCTTGAATTTAATTTTGAGCCGGGAAAATACCTTACGGCCGAAGCGGGCTATCTCCTGGTCAAGGCAACAAATAAAAAAGAAACGCCTTCATACCGTTTTGTGGGAACTGACAGCGGATTTAATCACTTGATAAGGCCCATCCTTTACGGCAGCTATCATCATATATTGAACTGCACCAATCCTGAAGGAGAGCCTGAGGACGTCCTTATTGCAGGAAATATCTGCGAGTCCGGAGACCTTTTTACTATTGGCCCTGACGGACCCCAGCCCAGGAAGATACCTGAAGTAAGGATCGGGGATATACTGGCAATAACCAATGCAGGCTCATATGGTTTTACCATGTCCTCAAACTATAATTCCAGGCCCAGGCCGGCTGAGGTACTTGTAGAGGACGGCAAAGCCAGGCTTATAAGGAAAAGGGAGACTTTCGAAGACCTTATAAGAAATGAGATAAAGTAATAAGGAGCCTTTTATATAAGCAGGTCCTTAAACAGCTCTTTCCTTTAGGCTTATCTTCTTATTGATTATCCTGAGCTCCCTTACCAGGAATCCTATTACCAGCAGTACTGACAGGAAATCAGTCAGGGGCCAGGATATCCATACTCCCAGAAGACCAAAATACATGGGCAGTAGTATTACTGCTGGAATGAAAAGCACCAGCTGCCTTGCCAGATTAAGCACAAGGGCTGGCCTGGCTCTCCCGATCGCCTGGAAAAACGCCCCGCCCAGTATGGGAAAACCCCATAATGGCGCCAGGAGGGCTATAAGCCTTAAAGGTATAGCCCCGTTTTTTATGATCTCTGGATCATCAGTGAATATATCTATTAATACCTGGGGAAATGCTACCATGAATATAAAGCCCAAAAATGCTATGGCAGTTGTCCATATAAGGCCTTCCTTCAGGACTTCCTTTACCCTGCGGTATTGTTCTGCACCATAATTAAAGCCGACTAGGGGCGAGAATCCATGGCTGATTCCGATAATGGGCATAAATATTAGGTCGATTATCCTTATGCCAATTCCGGTTATGGTTATATACTGGTCCCCGCCATAGACCCTTACCACTTTTATAAATACCATAAAAAGGATGCTGCCGATTATTTCCAGCAAAAATGAAGGAAAACCTATTGACAGTATCTCTCTCATTATTCCAAAATCCGGCCGGAAAAGTTTCCTGTTAAAGTGATAAATGCTTCCGCTTGACCTGAAATATAATATGACAAATGCCATGCTGAAAGCCTGGCTGATAACCGTAGCAATAGCTGCCCCCCTTACGCCCATATCCAGGACGAAGATAAAGATGGGGTCAAGGATTATATTCATCACAGCCCCCACCAGCATTACATACATAGACGCCCTGGGCTTGCCTTCGGCCCTTATAAGATTATTGCTGTTTATGGAAAGCGAGAAAAATATAAATCCAAAAAGCATTATGGAAAGATATTCCCTTGCATATGGTAATATATTCTCTGAAGCACCCAGGAATACAAGGATATCTTCCATGAAAAAGTAAAAGACCATTATAAATATAATATTGAATATTATATTTAGTATAAAGCTGTTTCCTGCCGCAACCAGGGCCCGCTCATTGTCGCCCTTACCCAGGGAACGGGATATTATTGATGAAGCACCTATGCCTGTAAGCAAGGCGATGGCTATTATAAATATAAGTATAGGAAGAACCACTGTAAGTCCGGCTATGGCATCTGGACCCACTCCATTCCCTACAAAAATAGTATCAGCAAAATTGTAAAGGGCAGCGACCAGCATACCTGTAACTGCCGGTATCGAGAATTTGAATAATAGTTTCCTTAAATTTTCGTTTAGTATCTGTTTTTTCTGTTCTTCCATAATTTGACGCAGCCTTTTTCAGGCAAAAAATGCAACAAAAAATGATATTAGTCTTTTAATTTTTTAAAGTCAAGAAAATAATGTATGGACCTGGAATGACACTGGAACCGGCATTTAAAGAGAGGCTTTTTCTTCCTTAGTCCCTGCAATCCTGTTTATTGCCTTAAGCTCTATGACGATGAGGAAAAGTGTTACTATAAATGAGAGGAAATCAGAAACCGGCCAGGAAAGAAATACCCCATTTAGGTCAAAGAAAAGCGGCAGTATAAAGATGGCAGGAAGCAGGAAGATAAGCTGCCTTGAGACATTTATTATGAGTGCAGGCAGGGGCTTACCGATTGCCTGAAAGAGCATGCCTCCCACCACCAGGAACCCTAGGACCGGGAGCAGCGTCACTATTATCCTCATAGGGACAATTCCATTATTTATAACCTGGGTATTATCAGTGAATATCCTGAAAAGCCAGCCTGGAAAGAACATGGTGGCGATAAAACCTGTTAGGGCGATTACTGTGGTCCAAAGGACTGCTTCCTTCAATATTATTTTAACCCTCTCAAAAAGCTTTGCTCCATAATTAAATCCGGCAATAGTTGAAAACCCATACGATATGCCCACGATGGGTTTAGCTATAAGGTCCATTATCCTTATAGTAATACCTGCAATGGCTATATAGGTATCATTGCCATAATATAATATCGCCCGGTTAAATACTAAAAAT
>Ga0180431_10001967_pt1 | contig 27970 bp, 25 predicted proteins | sample SS_ome_11_FD_132459 | JGI IMG/M metagenome (GOLD analysis project Ga0180431, IMG submission 132459) | Hypersaline lake sediment archaeal communities from the Salton Sea, California, USA - SS_1_MS_1 metaG | ecosystem: Environmental > Aquatic > Non-marine Saline and Alkaline > Hypersaline >... | reverse complement strand
TTCGCCGTCGTGCCGATGGTGTTCGTGCTGTTCATGACGGGTTGGGCGATGATTCTGAACCTGAGGATCTTTGCGGCGGGCTCGAATTGGCTCCTTGTGGTCATCGGGGCGGTGGTGTTTGTGCTCGAGCTGTTCATCGTCGGGTTCGCCGTCCACGTGTTGACCCGCGGCCGAGGCGGTCTTGCCACGCCGGAGGCCGGTTCGGAGGTGTAGTGGCTCCTGGGGAGGGGCTTTCGCTTGACATGACCGGGGGTGCTTGCATAGGGTTCTGGGTGTGCAGGCGCTCTATTTCATACTTCAATTGGGAGAGGAAGCGTGATGTTTCGTAAGGGGAGGCAGAGCGTGGGCCGACTCGACGGGGCGCGTTCGGGGGTGAGCGCGCTTGGCGCCGAGGGGCCCGCAACCGGGGAACGGAGCAAGGAGGAGCCGATGTTGAATAGAGATCGGTCATTCGCGTCGCCGTCGGTGGATGGGGTGACCCTGCTCGGTGCGGACACCGAGTTCAAGGGGTCCCTCAAGTTCGACAAGGAGCTGCACATCAACGGCCGGTTTGAGGGCGACATCACGAGTTCTGGCACGGTTCATGTAGGCCCGCAGGGGGACGTGAAGGCCGAGATCACGGTCGGCGCCGCGGTCATCGAGGGCAAGGTCAACGGGAACATTGCCGCCGGCGACCGCATCGAGCTTCGCTCGACGGCGCGGGTGACCGGTGACATCAAGGCCAGCAAGCTTGTCGTCGAGGAGGGCGTGGTCTTTGTCGGCCGGTGCGAGGTCAGCGCCGGTAAGGCGAGCGTCCCCATGGCCGACGAGGCCGACGAGGCCGACGAGACTGACGAAGCCGAGGAGACCAAGCCGGCCAAGGCGGAAATCGAGCTTGGGTTCGGCGCCTAGATGAGCCCGCAACCGCCCCCGGAGGGGGGGTGACTTGATGTTCAGTAGGCTCAGGAAACGCGCCCCGGAAACGCGGCTCGTCGAGTGCCCTGAGTGCGGCACACAGCACGAGCTGGACAGGCGGGTTCTCTCGGCGTTCTGCACGCGCTGCCACACCCGGCTCTCTGCCGAGCCAGCCGCTTCGGCGGGCCGGTCAGGGGTCGTGCCTTCATTCGGCGGCGACGCCGTCCCCATGTCACACGTCACCTGTCCCCATTGCGGCAAGGAGACGCCGGCGCCGACGACGGCGATCAACGCCACGTGCCGGCACTGCCACGAGCGCTTCCCGCTGCGGCGGCCGCGCCCGGCCGACAAGCCCAAGCGCGGCGGCCGAGTGGATGGGGCGCGAGCGCGGGTGGTTCGGTGCTATAGGTGTGGCGCGGAGCTTACGGCGGCGCTCGAGGCGCTCTCGACGATGTGCCCCAAGTGCGGTCAGCGCGTCGAGCTCCGGGACCTCGAGATCACCGCCCCGCGGCAGGAAGACCTTTCGACGTGCGGGCGGCTGCGCGTGACGACGGACGCGATCGTCGAGGGGCGGCTGAACGCGGGCGAGGTCGTCATCGAGGGCGAGGTGCGGGGCACGATCGTAAGCGGCTCGTCGCTTGTGGTGGGCTCGACGGGCCGGTGCTATGGCGAGGTCGTCGCCAAGGCCCTGCGCGTGGACAAGGGGGCGGTCTTCGTCGGGCCGGTGCGGCTCAACGAGGACCTGTCTGACAGAGCATAGGAGGTGCGCCGGGGGCTGCGCGCACCAGGACAACGAAGCCGAATGAATGGCTCTTGGGCATACCGCTCAGGAGTTACACTGTTTTAAGGGATGGAGGCGCCTGTCGCAGGAAACATGGCGAAGGCCGAGATCGGATTCGAAAATCATCACTGGGCCCGCGAGCTCTTCGGCCCGGACGAGGAGCGGCTCCGTCTGGCCGAGCAGCGGCTCGGCGTGCAGCTCGTCGCGCGCGGCACCGTGCTGCGCGTGATCGGCGATCGCGAAAAGGTCGAGCGGGCCGAGGCCTTGTTCCGCCGCCTCTTTGAGGAGAAACGCCGGGGCCTGCCCGTGGACCGCGTCGCGTTCGAGGCGGCGCTCAGGCAGATCGCCGGCGACGGCGCGCTGCCGGACGTGGCCGCAGGGGCCGACGAGGCGGACCTGCGCATCCCGGTGCCCTCGCGCAAGCGGGTGATCGTCCCGCGCACCGAGGGGCAGGAAGCGTACGTGCGCGCCATTCGCGATCACGACATGGTCTTTTCGATCGGCCCGGCGGGCACCGGCAAGACGTACCTGGCGATGGCGATGGCGGTCTCGGCGCTCGCCCGGGGCGACGTGGCGCGCATGATCCTGACCCGGCCCGCGGTCGAGGCGGGCGAGCGCCTCGGGTTTTTGCCGGGCGACATGTACGAAAAGGTCTCGCCCTACCTGCGGCCGCTCTATGATGCGCTCTATGAAATGATGGAAATCCCCAAGATCAAGCGCTTCCTCGACACCGGCGTGATCGAGGTCGCGCCGCTCGCGTTCATGCGTGGGCGCACGCTCAACGACTCGTTCATCATCCTCGACGAGGCGCAGAACTCGACGAGCGAGCAGATGAAGATGTTCCTGACCCGGATGGGCTTCGGCTCGAAGGTGGTCGTCACCGGCGACGTCACGCAGGTGGACCTGCCCGCCTCGCGCGCCTCCGGCCTCATCGAGGTGGGCCGCATCCTCGACGGGATCGAGGGCATTCGTTTCTGCCGGCTCACCGAGCAGGATGTCGTGCGCCACGCGCTCGTGCAGAAGATCGTGCGCGCCTACGAGGAGCGCCAGCCCCCGCGCAACGCCCACGGGATGGGAGAGGAATCATGAGGGTGTTCAAGCGTCGGCGTCTCGTCAAAAGAGGGCTGACGACCGCGGTCAAACGCGTCAGCGGCGAGCGCCACCCGGTGCTCGACTTCTTCGAGCGCGGCGTCGTCCCGCGCACCGTCACGGCGCTGCTGTTGCTTGCGGCGATCACGTTCATTGTCGCCAAGCCCGGAGGGTACGTGCGCCAGCTCTCGCTCGGCGAGACGGCCAAGCAGACGATCATTGCCACGACGGCCTTTAAGTACGAGGACGATGCGAAGCGCCAGCTCATGATGGACAAGGCTCGGGCGACGGTGCCGGCCATCTCGCGCCTTGATGAGGCGAAGATCGCCGGGGGCTTCGAGGCCTACGATAAATTCTTTGGCGAGGCGGCCGAGGTCAACGAGGCGGCCGAGGGGGCCGAGGATGCCAAGGAGCAGCGCCGGCGCCTGGTGCAGAAGGCGGAGGGACTTTTCCCTCGGCTTGACTCGGATCAGCTGAGCGGATTGATCTCGGATCCGGCCTACGCGGATCGGCTCAAGAAGCTCCGGCAGGTCTTGCTCGGGCTTGCCGCCGTGCGGACCTTCCACGGGGAGGGCTACCGGCCTCCGGGGCTCGAGTTCGATTGCATCAGTGCCGAGGCGTTCGAGCGACGGCTTGACATGGAGGTGGCGAAGGCGTTCGCCGAGGAGGACGCCGAGGTGGTCGCGGCGCTCAAGGTCATCGCGAACGATGCGACTGCTTTTCAGGACGATGTGCAGACGACCAGCCTGCTCCGGGACCGGCTGGCGGCCGACGTGCCACTGCAATACACCGAGGTGCCTCGACTCGCGACGATTATTAGCAAGGACGAGAAGGCCACGCCGGTGCACATCGCGAAGCTGCAAGCGTTTGACAAGGCGCTCCGGGCGGAGGTCTCACGCAAGACGCGCTACTCGTACCGGGCGTCCGTCGCGGTGGCGACCGCGCTCCTGCTCGGTCTTGGGGGGCTCTACCTGTGGCGTTTCGAGCCGCGTGTCTTCAGGCAGAACTCGAGACTCGTGCTCATCAGCGTCGTCTCGCTCATCGCGCTCGGGCTGACCAAGGCGATCGAGCAGGCCGACCTGGCGAGCTGGTGGTGGCCGGACGTGCTTAAGTTCCCGGTGCTCATCGCGCTGCCGGCGATGGTGGTGGCGATGGCGTTCACGGTGCGCCTGGCGTTCCTCGTGACGCTCGTGCTTTCGATCCTCTCGGGCATCCATTACGACGTGACGACTGCGGGGATGACGATGCACCCGATGTTCGTGCTCCTGGGGATCGTCGAGGGGAGCGCGGCGGCGCTCTACGCGCGCGCGATCCGCCACCGCAAAGGGTTCATCCGCGCCGGGGCGGTCATCGGCCTCCTCAATTTCATGGTGGTCGCCGTCGAGGGGATGCTCGCCGGCCAGGACGTCGGCGTGCTCCTGCTCCGGAGCGTCGGCGGGCTCGGCGCGGGCGTGCTGGCGACGACGCTGGCCTGGCTCCTTCTGCCGACGCTCGAGTACCTCTTCCACATGACGACCAACATCAGCCTCGTCGAGCTCGGCGACTCGGACCACCCGCTGCTCCGGCGCATGGTCATGGAGGCGCCGGGCACGTACCACCACTCGCTCATCGTCGGCAACCTCTCGGAGGCGGCGGCCGAGGCGATCGGCGGCAACCCGCTGCTCGCGCGCGTGGGGGCGCTCTACCACGACATCGGCAAGCTCAAGAAGCCGGACTATTTCAGCGAGAACGAGCAGCACGCGCGCAGCCGCCACGACACGCTCATCCCTTCGATGTCGAGCCTCATCATCACGAGCCACGTCAAGGACGGGATTGACCTCGGGGTCAAGTACCGGCTCAAGCCCGCGCTCCTCGACATCATCCGCGAGCACCACGGCACCTCGCTCGTCTATTACTTCTACAAGCGCGCCGAGCAGATGAACGGCGACGCCGCCGTTGACGAGGCCGACTTCCGCTACCCCGGCCCGAAGCCCACGAGCAAGGAGGCGGCGATCATCATGCTCGCCGACGCCGTCGAGGCCGCCGCCCGGGCAATGGAAAAGCCGACGGCGGGCAAGATCAGGGCGCTCGTGCGCGAGCTGGTCCTCGCCCGCCTCAACGACGGCCAGCTCGACGAGAGCGAGCTCACGCTGCGCGACCTGCACCGCATCCAGGAAGCTTTTATCCACATCATCCTCGGCACGCTGCATCAGCGGGTCAAATACCCCAAGGAGGGCGAGCCGAGCGAGGACGAGCCGACGGAGGACGAGGCCCCAGAGCCCGAACCGACCGGTGCCGAGAACCGTTCTCATTAGCAACGCCTATACCCCCCTTGTGCTCGAGGCCGAGAGCGTGCGCCGCCTCGCCGAGCTCGTGCTCGAGGCCGAGGGCGCGCCGAACGAGCTCGAAGTGAGCATCGCCTTCGTTGACGACGCGGCGATCGCCGCGCTCAACGAGCGCCACCTCGGCCACGAGGGGCCGACGGACGTCCTTGCCTTCCCGATGCAGGAAGGGCCACATGCAAAGCCCGTCGGGGAGGCCTGCCCGGAGCTGCTCGGCGACGTGGTGATCTCGGTCGAGCGGGCGGTCTCGTACTGCCGGGAGCACGGGGGCGAGCCGCTCGAGGAGTTGGCGCTGTACCTCGTGCACGGCTTACTCCATCTCCTTGGCTACGAGGATGTTGGAGGGCCGAAACACAGTCGCATGCGCGCGCGTGAGCAGGCGCTGCTGCGTCAGGCGGCCGAGGCCGGGGTTGTGTTGCGCTGGCGCCTCGTGCATACTGACCGGTCGGGAAGGAGCTGAAGCACTCTTGGAAGAGCTATTCCTCCTCTACGCGGCGCTGGTAGTGTTGAGTGCAGCGGCCGGCCTCGCGCGGGAATCGCTGCTCGCGCTCCGGGCCGCCTACAAGGGCGGCGGCGCTCAGGGCGCAGGGGCGCGGGATCCGCTGCTCGCACGCAGCGACGAGTATCTGCTCACCATCCTCATTGTGACCCATCTGGCGAAGCTCGCCGGCGTCTTTGTGCTGTTTGTGCTCCTTGGCGGGATCATCCCGCAGCTCTGGTTGCAGGTTCTTGCGGCGCTCGTCGTCGGCTCGGCCGTGATCTTGCTCGTGGCTGAGCTGGTGCCCCGGCACATCGCCCGGGCGCGCCCCCGACGCTCGCTCCAGGTGATGGCGCCGCTCGTGCGTGCGCTGCATATCGTTTTTTACCCGCTGGCATGGGGGGCGGGCCGGCTCGTGCGCTTGCTCAAGCGGGCGTTCGGGATCGAGGGCTCCATCTTCCCGCTGCCGGAGACGCCGCACGCGCTCCTCGAGCTCATCGAGGCGTCCGAGGAGAACGGCACACTCGAGGAGGACGACCGGGAGCTCATCACCTCGATCTTCGAGTTCCGCGACACGATCGTGCGCGAGGTCATGGTGCCGCGCGTGGACATGGTGTGCCTCGAGGACGAGGCTACGCTCGTCGAGGCGCACAAGCTCGTCGTCGAGAAAGGCCACTCGCGCATCCCGGTCTTTCACGAAAACCTCGACACGATCATCGGCGTGCTCTACGCCAAGGACCTGCTCGCGTACATGGAGGAGGGCCCGCTCGGCGAGCGCCGGGTCAAGGAGGCGGTGCACGAGGCGATGATCGTGCCCGAGACCAAGCGGGTGGCCGAGCTTTTGCGCGAGTTCCAGCGGCAGCGGCTGCACATCGCGATCGTCGTGGACGAGTACGGCGGCACGGCCGGCCTCGTGACGATCGAGGACCTGCTCGAGGAGATCGTGGGCGAGATCCGCGACGAGTACGACACCGAGGCGGCGCTCTACGAGCCGGACGGCCGGGGCGGCTTCGTCGTGGACGCCAAGATGCCCATCAGCGAGATCGAGGACGAGCTCGGTATCGTGCTTCCCGAAGAGGAAGAGTATGATACACTCGGTGGGTATCTCTTCACCCGCCTGGGCAAGGTGCCCGAAGCGGGCGATGTTTTGAAAGAGAACGGCGTCGAGATCACCGTGCTCGACGCCGACGAGCGGCGAATCCACAAGGTCCGGCTCGCCCGGCTCCCATCCGAGGAGGCCCGGGCAGAAGAGGCCGGAGACTGAGGGGTCCCGAGGCCATGCGAGTGCGACGGTTTCAGCGCTGGCTGCGCGACAATTTCTTTGCCGGTTTGGCTTTCGTGTTGCCGGTGGTGCTTTCCATCTTCTTGTTCTATTGGGCGCTCACGAAGATCACCGGCGGGGTACTGGCGTTCATCAAGAGGCACTGGTCGAGTTTTGCCGCCGGCGTGACGGGGCCCCAGACGGAGATCTCCGTCCGGATCGTGATCCTGGTGGCGATGATCGTGGTGACGATCTTCATCGGGTGGGTGGCGCGCAGCCTGCTGGGCCGGCACCTCATCAAGCTCGGCGACATGATCCTCGAGCGCATCCCGCTCTTCAGTCGGCTCTACGTCGTGCTGCGCCAGATCAGCCAGTCGATCCTGAGCGAGAAGAGCGAGATGTTTTCGGCCGCGGTCCTGCTCGAGTTCCCCCGGCCGGGCATCCGGTCGCTCGCCTTCATCACCGGCCGCACCAAGGGTGAGATTCAGGACAAAACCGAGGGCGATGTGTTCACCCTCTTTGTACCCACTTCGCCGAACCCGACGAGCGGCTACATGATCGTGGCGACCGAGGACGAGTTCGAGCGACTCGACATGAGCGTCGAGGAGGCGATGAAGATGGTCATCTCCGGCGGGGCCGTGCTGCCGGAAGGCCACAAGCTCCTGTCGCGGCGCCTTCGGTCGAAAACGAGAGGCGAACCGGCCGCCGCCGTCGAGGAGAAGACGCAAGCGTGAGGCGGGGTCATCGCCGGGCTTTCGTGCCGTCTCGCCGCCCTCAAGGAGCCTGCCCGTGAACGTCCGCTTCGTCACGACCCCCGCCGTCATCCTCAGGACGAGCGACTACTCGGAGACGAGCCGCCTCGTGACCGCGTTCGCCCGCGACCTCGGCAAGGTGCGCCTCATCGCCAAGGGCGCCAAGCGCCGCAAGAGCCCGTTTGCGGGGCTGCTCGAGCCGCTGAGTCACGTCGAGCTCGTGCTCATCCCGGGCCGGTCCGGCCTCTACACCCTCAAGGAGTGCGCGCCGCTCGGCGGGGCGTCGAGGGTGCGCGACGAGCTCGCCCGGCTTTCCGCCGGGCTGTTCATGCTGGCGCTCGTTGACGAGACGCAGGCGGACGACGACCCGCAGCCGCCCACGTTCGAGCTGCTTGTCCGGGCACTCGATCGGCTCGAGACAAGCGCTAATGTCCCGGCGCTGCTCTTCGCGTTTCAGCTTCGGCTCGTCGAGCTGAGCGGCTATGGGCCCGATCTCGGTCGGTGCGCGGCCGACGGCGCGCCGCTCAAGGGCGCGGGCTTTTTTTCGCCCTTCCACAAGGGGTTCCTTTGCGGGCCCTGCAGCAAGGGCGTGAGCGGACGCAAGGTTTCCCCGGGCGTTTTCAACGTGCTGAAACGGCTCAAGGAAACACCGATCGAGCGCGTCGAGCGGGTACGGCTCTCGCCGGCGCAGCGGACCGAGCTCGCCCGCCTCCTCGATTTCGTCTTCGAGACTTTCTTGGAGAAGAAGCTCGCCGTCGCCTCGATCATCAGGACGTTGAGCGCACCGTAGGGGCGAGCATGCCGCGCACGAAGGAACGATCCATCCCGGAACTCAGAAAGGCCGAGCGCGGCGAGGTGCGCTCGGCGTTCGGACGGCTCGGCGTCGCCCTCGTCTTTCCGAACACCTACTCCCTCGGCATGAGCAACCTTGCCGTCCACGCGCTTTACCGCCTAATCAACGCGCACCCGGCGTTCTGGTGCGATCGCGCCTTCGTGTGGCACGACGGCCGGGCGGTGGCGATGGAAACGGGCCGATCGCTCGCCGACTTCGACGTCGTCGCCTTCTCGATTGCCTACGAGCTCGATGAGCTCGATGCGGTCGAGCTCCTGCGCCGCGCGGGTATCCCGCCTCGGGCGGCCGATCGCGACGCGCGCCGGCCGCTCGTCGTCTGCGGCGGTGTGGCGCCCTCGCTCAATCCGGAGCCGATGGCGCCGTTCGTGGACCTTTTCCTCCTCGGCGAGGTGGAGGCAACGCTGCCGGCGCTGCTCGACGCCATAGCGGATGCGCCGGATCGCGATGCGCTCTTTGATAGGGCTGCGGGGATCGGCGGCTGCTACGTCCCGTCGCGTGACGAGGCGGCGCCGGCGCGCGCGCGGGTGTTGGATCTGGAGGCGCATCCGACCACCTCGGCCGTCATCACGCCGTATACGGAGTTTGCAGATTGCTTCCTCGTCGAGGTGAGCCGGGGGTGCAGCCGGGCGTGCCGGTTCTGCGCGACGCGCGGCCTCTACGGTCCCGCGCGGACGCGGAGCGCCGATTCGATCCTCGAGTCGGTTCGCGGCGGGATGAGGCTGACCGATAGGGTGGGCCTCGTCGGGGCGGCGGTTGCGGACCATCCGGAGGCCGACCGCCTTTTCGAGGCGCTGCCGCAAATGGGCGCGAAGGTTTCGGTCTCGAGCTCTCAGGTTGATCGAATCACGGAAGCGCTGCTGCGATGCCTCGCGGCCAGCGGCCAGCGGACGGTCACGATCGCGCCGGAGACGGGGAGCGAAGGGCCCCGGCGCACGCTCGGCAAAAGGATTGCCGACGACGAGGTCATCCGCTGCGCCGAGATGAGCCGGCGGCACGGCATGCGCTTCGTGAAGCTCTACTTTATGGTCGGCCTCCCGGGCGAGACCGACGAGGATTTTTCTGCCATCGTTGAGCTCGCCACGCGTGTCGCCAAGGTCTTGCCGACCAAGGTCGCGCTCAGCCCCTTTGTGCCGAAACCCTACACGCCGCTTGTGAACGCCGCCTTGCCGGCCGGGAACGAGCTCCGGAAGCGGCTGCGCCGCTTGAAACAGGCGCTCAGGCGCATCGGGAACGTCACCGTCACCGCCGGCAGCGTCGTCGAGGCGCGGGTCGAGGCGTTCCTCTCGCTTGGCGGCCGCGAGGTCGCCGACGTCCTTGAGCAGGGCCTGGGAGCGCTCCGGGCCGAGGCGAAGCATTTCCGCCAGCAGCGACGAGAATGAGCTGGTGGTTTTCTTGAGGTGGGCTGGGCTCAGCGAGGCACAAAAATGGTGCGCCTGACAGGATTCGAACCTGTGCACATGGATCCGGAGTCCAACGCTCTATCCTGACTGAGCTACAGGCGCACTCAGGCTCTGCACTCAGAAAGGATACATTCGTTCGGCGGTGGCGTCAAGACGACAAGAACCTCTCTACTGCGCCTCCGGGGCGCCGGAGAGGAGGTCCATGAGGGTGCGGAAGTCGAACGGCTTGTGGAGGACGGCGTAGGCGTCGCGGGCCGACTCGGCCATGGCGCCGTCGGCGTCCACGTGGCCCGACATGAGGATGACTTTGACGTTGGGCTTGATCCGTCTTGCCTCCTCGAGCAGCGCCACGCCGTCCATCTGCGGCATGAGGAAGTCGGTGATGATGAAGTCGGCCGGGGTCTCGCCAAGGACGCGCAGGCCTTCCTGAGCCGAGTCGGCGGTGTACACGTCGAAGCCGTTCTCGGCCAAAATCGTCGCGAGGATGTCGCGGACGATCCCTTCGTCATCAACAATGATCACGTTCATGGTATCGGTTCCTTCCCGCTTTGTGCGTGAGCCGGCGTGGCCGCCGGCAGCTCGATGCGGAACGTGGCGCCGACGCCGGGCTTGCTCTCGACGGCGACGTGGCCGCCGCACTCGTCCACGATCGTGCGCACGATCGAGAGGCCGAGGCCGGTGCCCTGGGCGGCGCCTTTGGTGGTGAAGAACGGTTCGAAGAGGCGCTCGCGGACCTCCGTGGACATGCCCGGGCCGGTGTCGGCGACCTCGATCACGACGGGGTCTTGCCCCGGCGGGGCGTACGCGCGGATGCGCACGGCCTTGGGCGCGTCATTTGGGAGCGTGTCGAGGGCGTCGCGGGCGTTGCTCAGCAGGTTGACAAGGACCTGCTCGAGGCGGCGGGCGCTCCCGCGCACTTCGGGGAGCGGCGCCTCGAGGTCGAGCTCGACGACGATGCCGTGGCTGCGCAGTTGCGCGCCCAGGAGGCCGAGCGTGTTCTCGACGATCTCGCCGAGCGCGACGGCGGCGGGCGGTTCGGCGCCCTCGCCGCGGCTGAACGAGCGCAGGTGGCCGATGATCCACGAGATGCGGCCGATCTGTTCGTTCACTGTGTCGAGCCACTGCCGCGCGCGTTCCGTCGGGAGCGTGCCGCGCTCGATGTCGGCGAGCATGCTGGTGACGATCATCTGGATGGCGGCGAGCGGCTGGTTCATCTCGTGGGCGATGCCGGCGGCAATTTCGCCGATCGCGGCGAGGCGGGCGGCGTGCACAAGCCGGCCGTCGTTGCCGAGGAGCGCTGTCGCCCAGTCGGTCTCGGCCGCTTGTCGGCCCGCTGCGGGCTTCTCGGTTTCTGTGGCTTCCGGCGTCATGGTGGAACGATGGTCCTATGTGGCGTTGGGGCGCAGGAGCTCGGACGAGGCGCGCTGCGGCGACGGCTCGTCGCTCACGGGCAGGACGACGCTGACGCGGGCGCCCTTGCCCGGCTCGCTCTCGATGTCAATGAGGCCGCCGCGGCTGTGCACGATGCCGTGAGCGGCTGAGAGCCCGAGGCCCACCCCGACGGTTTGCTTGCTGGTGAAGAAGGGTTCGAACGCGCGGTGCTGCGTCTCCTCGTCCATGCCGATGCCGTCGTCGGCGACCTCGGAAACGATGCACGGGCGCTCCACCTGCCCAAGGCCGTCGGGGCTCGGGAGTGCGCGCTGTTCGAGTCGGGCCGAGACGCGGATGTCGCCCCCCTCTGGAAGTGCTTCGATGGCGTTCTGCACGAGGCTGTGGAAGGCTTGGTAGAGTTCGCCCGGGCACCCGGCGACGGGCGGGAGGTCCTGGGGCACCTCCAGGTCGAGTCGGATGCCGGCGGGGAGCTTCGGCCGGAACGAGTCGGTGACATCCTTGAGGAGGTGGGGCATCTGAAGCGGCCTGGGGGTTTCCTCGCCCGGTCGCGAGAAGACGGCGAGCTGGCGGGTGAGCCCCGCCATGCGCGAGAGCGCCGTGCGCGCTTGCTGGAGCGGTTTCTGCCACTTCTCGTCGCTGAGAGCCATCCGGAGGATCTCGAGGCTCCCCGAGACGACGAAGAGGAGATTGTTGAAGTTGTGGGCGACGCCCTGCGCCAGCGTGGCGATCGAGGCGAGCTTCTGCGCGTCGAGCACCTGCTCTTGGAGCCTTCGCTCTTCGGTCAGGTCCTCGTGGAGGGCAAGGGCGCCTTGCACCGTGCCGTCGGCGCCTTTGATCGGCACGCCGCGCACCCGCACCACCGCATAGTCGCCTTCCGAGCGGCCGGTTGGGGGTTGTGCGTGGCGGCTGAACGCCGTGCCCGCGAGCAGCGGCTCGAGGGCGTCGGCGATGCCGAGCGTGCCGGCGCCGGGGTGCTCGGCGAAGGGCCGGCCGACGAGCGGCGGCTGATACAGCGTGGTAAAGAGCGGCTGGTCCTCGTGCCAGGTGTTGACCGCCTCGACGCGTCCCTCGGCGTCGAGGAGCATGATGGAGATCGGCACGGCATTGAAGATCGTCCGGTAGCGCGCCTCGGAGCGAGCGAGCTCGGCGCTCCGTCGCTCGACCTCGGCTTCGAGGTCGGCATTGATGCGCCGCAGCTCGTCTTCGGCCCGTTTGAGCTCGACGAGGTTGCGCACCCGCGTGAGCAGCTCGTCAATCTCGAAGGGTTTGGTGACGTAGTCGTCGGCGCCCGCCTCGAAGCCCTTGACGAGGTCGGTGGTTGCGGCCTTCGCCGTGAGCATGAGCACCTTGGTCTGCTGCAGGGCCGCGTCCGCGCGAATGCGGCGGCATACCTCGTAGCCGTCAATGCCGGGCATCATAATGTCGAGCAGCACGAGGTCCGCCGGCGTGCCCGCAAGGGCCTCGAGGCCACGCTCGCCGTCCTCGGCCTCGAGCACGGTGTAGCCGGCCAACTCGAGGTTTGTGGACGCGATGAGCCGGTTGTCCTCGTTGTCGTCAACGACGAGGACGGTGGCTGGCTGTTGGACGACGTGGTTCATTGCGCCTCCGACGCCTGGGGTGAAGCGGATTCGTTCGCGAACGTGTTTGTGCACGCCGGCAGCGTGAAGAAGAAGCGGCTGCCGGTGCCGAGCTCGCTTTCGGCCCAGATGTGCCCGCCCTGCGCCTCGACGAGTTGGCGGGAGATCGCAAGCCCGAGGCCGACGCCGAGCCTTGTGCCGGAACGGTCGAGTTGCTCGAAGCGCTCGAAGATTTTTTCGAGCTTGTCCGGTGGGATGCCGCGGCCGGTGTCGCGCACGCAGAACTTGATGAGGGTGTCGCCGTCGGCAGGCTCGGCGCTGACGCTGACGCGGCCGCCGGGCTCGGTAAACTTGGTGGCGTTCGTGAGAAGGTTCACGAGGATCTGGGTGAGGCGCGTCTTGTCGGCGCGCACCGGCGGGGATGCCGGCGCGACGGCAAAGTCGGCCTGCAACCGGCATTCCTCGAAAACGGTGAAGAACTGGTTTTCGAGCGCCTGGAACAGCTCGGCCGGGTCAATGGCCTCGATGGTGAGGGTGGTTCGGCCCGCCTCGATCCGCGAGATCTCGAGCACTTCGTTGATGAGGTTCTGCAGTTGCCGGCTCGACTTGATGATGCGCGAGAGGAACTCGCTGGTCTGTTCGTCCTGGCCGCGTTTGCGCAGCTCGACGAGTGTGTTGGCCAGCCCGAGGATTCCGGTGAGCGGCGTGCGGAGCTCGTGGCTGATCGAGGCGAGGAATTCGGACTTGTGCCGGTTGGCTTCCTCGGCGTTGTGCCGCGCCTCGATGAGCCGGCTCTCGGTCTCCTTGCGGGCGGTGATGTCGGTCACGATGCGGAAGATCACCCGCTCGGGCTCGCCGACGTCGAGGGCGTCGAGCCTGACCTCGACGGGGAGTTGGTCGCCGCCGCCCCGGCGGATCTCCTGCTCGATCACCTGGTGGCCGCCGCCGGCGAGCGCCGCCTCGACGAGCGTGCGGTCCGTCTCGTGTTGCTCGTCGGGGGTGAGGTCGCTCCAGCGCATGGTGACGAGGTCCTCGAGCGGGTAGCCGACGAGGTCCTCGAAGGCGCGGTTCCACCGGACGAGGTGGCCGGCGGTGTCGGCGATGACCCAGGCGGTCACGGTCGAGGTGATGATGCGCGAGAGGAAATGGACCTCGTGCGTGCGCTCGGCCATGAGCGTCTCGAGGTCGTGGGTGTGACGCTCGAGCTCGGCGGTCATGCGTTTCATCTCGGTGATGTCGCGCACGAAGCCGAGGCTGGCCCGGCGCCCTTCGTAGGTGATGGGGCCGACGTTGAGCTCGACGGCGATGGCGCGACCGTCCCGATGCACCATGGTCGTTTCGTATCGCTGTCGCCACTCCTCGCCGGACTCGTGGCGTGTGGTGTGTTCCGTGACCTTGGGACGTTCGTCCGGGCACACGTGGTCAATAAAGGATGTGCCGACGAGTTCCGCCACGGTGCGCCCGAGGATGCCGGCGAGCCATCGGTTGGCGTATTTGAGCCGGCCGTCCTGGACGATGCAGATACCGTCGTTGGCTTGCTCGACCACGTGACGGTACTGCTCTTCGCTTTCGCGCAACGCCGCTTCGGCCCGTTTGCGCTCGGTGACGTCGCGATTGCTTGCCCGGATGCCCAGGAAACGCCCCGCCTCGTCGTGGACGTGTCGGCACACGTGGCTGAGCCAGCGGGTCTCACCGTTCTTGGTGACGATCCGAAACTCCAGCCGCTGCGGTGAGGCTTCTGCGGACGATTCGAGGTGCTGGTGGGCCTGCCACAGGAAGTGGTCGTCGGCGTGGACCATGGCGTCGAAGAGTTCCGGCGAGGCCTGCAGCTCCTCGGGCGTGTAGCCCGTGATTTCCGTGCAGGCCGGGGTGATGTAGAGCAGCGTGCCGTCCGGCGCGCGCCAGTAGACCCAGTCCGAGGAGAACTCCGTGACCGTGCGGTGGCGTTCTTCGCTTTCGCGCAAGGCCTTCGCGGCCTGCTTCTGCTCGGTGACGTCGCGCATGAAGCAGACGGTTACCGGCATGCCGGCCGCATCGTCCGGCTGTTTCCAGGTCGAGACGTAGGCGTCGAAGGTGCTCCCGTCGGCGCGGCGCAGGCTGAGCTCGCCGTGCCAGTCGCCGCCTTGGGCCTCGTCGTCCAAGAGCATCTCGGCGGCGGCCGGGTTCTCGAGGAGCTCCTGCACCGGTCGGCCGAGCAGCTCGTGGGCGCCGAGGCGAAAGAGCACGTGGCTTGAGGGGTTGGCGTAGATGATCCCTTGGCCCGCACTCCAGGCGATGATGGCGTCAATGGACGATTCCGCCATGGACCAGAAGAAACGGGTGCGCGCCTCGGTGCGCTTGACCTCCGAGACGTCGCGCACGCCGGCCAGGAGGTAGGGCTGGTCCTGGTCCGTGATGAGACGAGCCGAGAGCGTGGCCGGAAACGTCAGACCGAAACGGTCGCGCAACTCCGCCTCGTGGCCGAGGACGAGGTCCTTCTTCTCGAGGCGGTCGAGCAGGTTCTGGAGGCCGGCTTCGCCGTTGGCGAAGAGGTCGGCCAGGACGATGTCGGGCGGCAGCGGGCCGTCGGGCTCGAAAAGGAAAAGCTGGCGACATGCCTGGTTGGCCTCGGCAAGCCGCCACGGCTTGCCCCGCGCGAGGAGGAGCGGCTCCGGGGCGAGATCAAGAAAAGTGCAGCAATGCTCGTCACGGACGGCGACGGACGGGCACGTTGACTTTGCGTTTGTCACAGACCCTTTGGCTGCGCCCACGTTGCTGCTCCCGGCGGCCGGCGACACGGGGTGGATCGGCGTCGTTCCGGGCCCATTGGCCCGAATGAGCTGCTTATCCTCCCGCTTTTCAGGCTTGCTCGCTTCGGCGCGGCGGCCGCACTTCTCCGCAGTTCTGATTACCGCGACATCACTTCAGAGAGTGTTTCGGCAGAATCGGGGGGTGACCTGAAGGTAAATCTTGGGGAATCGGGGTGGGCAAAGCTGGGGCGCGTCGCCTATTCCCAATAGTTGTAGTCTGCGGCGGGGATCTGCTCGATGGGCTCGCGCTGGCTCCCGTAACGCCTGACGCCGAGCAGCTCGGTCGGCTTCTTCTTGTTGTAGACGAACTCGTCCAGGCGACGCAGGACGCCGTGGTGGCTATAGACGCGTACCTCTTTGAGCCGGCCCTGCTCGTCGTATTCCCACTGACGCTCTTCCATGAGCCCGGCGTCGGCGGTGTAGTGCTTGAAGCCGGAGACGCGGCCCTGCTCGTCGTAGGTGATAGCGAGCTTTGTGACGAGCTTTTTGTCTGGGTTGTAGGTGCGTTCGTCGGCGACGCGCCCCTTCGCGTCGAAGGTGACGCGGATCTCGCTCATGAGCGCGGTGGTCTCGTCGTAGGACTCCATCCGCTCGGCTCGACCGTCGGTGATGTAGAAGCGCCAATGCGCCTGGGTGCCGGCCTGCTTGCGGGTGACCTCCCCGACGCCGCGTGTTATCCCGCTCGAATCGCGCTGCACGGTGCGGTAGTAGCGGATCTCGTCGTAGTCTTTCTTTTCCAGGCACCCGCCGAGCAACGCCGCCGCGAGCAGCAGCGCCGCCGCGGGCCACGACCCGCTGAGACGGTTGAAGCCGGAGCGTTTCATGGGCCTTCGCTTTCGCGCCCGAGGCGCGGGCTAGAACGTGAGCTTGACCGCGATGGTGATCCGATCGTTGCCGAAGAGCTGGGCTTGCACGTCGGCCATGATGAGCGGGCTGGCCCGCCAGGTCAGGCCGACCACGGCGCTCAAGTCATCGGTGTTTTCGTATTCGAGGGTGCGGTTCCAGGGCTCTTCCTCGCCTCGGACGTCGAGTTTCGTGTTGATCGTTGTCGTCACGTCGGCGAAGCGCACGCCCGCGTACGGCACGAAGTTGCCGGCGCGGAACTGCACCATCGGCGTGAGGCTCAGCTCGCGCCAGTCGAGATCCTCCAGGCGGCTCGAGAGCCCACGCACGACGTCGAGGTGCGTGATCTCGCCCTCGATGTCGTCGAAGCTGCCCGTGAGAAAACTGATCTCCAGGGCAAGGAGCCACGCGTTGGTGATCGGGTAGCGGACCACCGCGGCGAGCCCGTAGATCAGGTTGTCCGAGCTGGCAAACGTGGTGTCGTAGTCGGCGTCGGTGGGGTGGGTGTTCTTGAGGTCGTGGTCCGCGAGCCCGATCGTGCCGCGCAATTCGACGTAGCCGAACGAGAGCCACGCGACGCTCAGCTCGATGCTGTCGAGGCTGTCCACGGCGGCGAACGCCTCGAAGATCGCGTCGGTGTCCTCGACCGGCGTGGACGAGCCGCGGAAGCTCATATCGTACTCGCGCGTGCTGTAGGTGAGCCCAACGGTGAGCATCCCCTTGCGCTCCTCGTCCGAGAGGAACTGCCCCCGGGCGCGCGGCGCTACGGCCGCGAGCACGCCGAACACAACGAACAGGAGAATCAAGCGGCGCATCATGGTTTCCCTCCTCGCCGGACCCGGCCGACGTTGACGTATCACCTTGGCGCCACGGTAGCCGCGCCGCGCGCCGAGTGTCAACCCTTTTGCGAGGAACCGCCGGCATCTCTTCCTGCGACTCGGTCGGCGGTCATGCTATACTTTGCTCTTGTGCGCGTCGGGCCGGATCGTCGGGGAAAAGGAGACGTTCTTGAATCGTTTTGTGCGCTATGCCGTTCTTGTGCTCGGGATCGCGGCCTCGGCCATCGCGGTCGTCTGTCTGCCCGAATTGTATCACCACACCGACCAGGAGTTTTTCTCTGACTGGGCGCGCCACTGGGATCAGGATTGGCGGAACATCTATGTCAATAGCCCCACCTGCAACTATCCCATCATCGGCACGCTCTCTTCCGCGGGCCTCTTGAGCCTCCTGGGCGGCGAGAGTGCCGGCGGGAACGCCTATCGCTACAGGCTTCTGCTGAGCATCGTGGACGGGCTCAACGTCGTGTTGCTCTACGTTATCTTGAGGCGATTGCGCATCAAGAACGCGGCGCTCTGGGCGGGCGTCATAGGCCTTTTGCCCTCGTCGTGGGTCGGCGGCGCGCTTTGGGGGCAGATTGACGGCGTCACGCAGTGCGTCCTTCTGATTACGCTGCTCTGTCTCGTCTTGTTCACTACGCGCCAGACTCGCCCGCGGCCGGGAGCCTTTGTGGCTTATCTTGTCATAGTCAGTGTGCTCCTTGCTTGTCTCGTCCTGACAAAGCAATTGGCCGTACTCAGCGCGGTCGCCCTCGGACTTTTCCTGCTCATAAGCATCTACGCTTTCGCCGCGACGTGGAGTCGCGCATTTGCGTACGCTTTCCTGGCCGGCGGTTGTTTTCTTCTGTGTCTCTTCCTTCCCGACGTCTGGCTCAAGGTGCGCCCCCCGTACTTCAGCCACCTCGAGTACGTCTGGAGAACCGGCAGCGGCCACATGGAGAAGATCGCCGGCAACGGCTTCAACATCTGGGTCTTCCTGGGGCGCGACATGTGGAGCTCGTCGAGGGAGCCGTTTTTGCTCTTTCTGACTCCAAAAGGAACCGGCCTCGTTCTTTTTGGGCTCTGGGCGGCGCTGGTGTCATGTTCCTTCCTCTTGTATGCGGAGAGGCGGCTGGCCGAATGCCGGCCCTGCGTTCCGGACAAGCAACTGCTGCTGCACGGCGTGTGGTACCTCGCCCTGCTCAACTTGACTTTTAATGTGTATATCTCAGGGACGCACGAACGCCATCTCTATCATTTCTATCCCTATGCCATTCTGGCATGTTTGGGCCTTGAGGGGCAGAGCCGCGCATGGCGAAACGTTCTCCTCGGCGTGCTCGTGGCCGGCGCCGTGCTCTACGGCCTTTTTGTTCTTGGAATACTCTCGAATGCCCCGCGGTTTCTCGGGCCTCAGCGTCTCGCCGCCTTCCACCTCGCGCTCCTGTGGTATCTGACGTTCGTTTTCGTCAAAGACCAGGGATTGTTTGCGCACGTACGGTCCTTTTCCCGACGCCGGGCCGTGCAGCGCGCATGACGTGGATGTCGCCGGCCACAGCCGAATCACGGGCCTCTCTTGCCCTCACCCTTACGCCGACGCCATCCACCTGCCTTGATTCCAAAGCATTCACTTGACCCAGGGGATGCGTCGTGGTAACTTTCCCGCGCACGGCGAACAGGGGCTGGAGGCGTTCCGTTCGCTCCTTGGTGTTTCAACACGCGGCATCATAACTTCGTAGACACGCCGCATGCGCAAGTGACCGGCCAACCTCTGAATTTCCAGAAGAAGAGGAGATCTTCCGTGAGCGCTATTCCGACGGAAAAGAGGGACGACGTCGCCCCCTTGTGCCCTCATTGCGGGCAAAAGATAGGCTACGTCTGGTATCGCCAACTTGGAGCGATTCTCGGCAAGTGCTATATCTATTTTTGCCCGCACTGCCGGAAGGTCCTGGGCGTCACCCATCGGAAGGGTTTGTTGACGCAGTAGAAGAGGTAAGGGCGATCCCGCAAGGACCCGCCGGAGCTGTCTCACGGTAGGCCTTCAAGACCGTCCCTTGCTACGGGTGCTAGTGGCGGCGGAGGAGGAAGACGATGGAGAAGTGGAAGTGCGTGCCGTCGCGCTCGATGTGGGTCTCGCCGGCAAGACCCCGGAACCACAAGGGGTCCTGCCGATGCCGGACGCTCGCCCTGACTCAAAAGGATTTGCTTGACACGGAGGATGCGTCGTGGTAATTTACCTGTGCATAGAGAACGGGATCTCGGCAACGAAGTGAGTCACTTTGCCTTGGGTGAATCGTGAAGGGATTGCCGACAATTATTCGTGTCGTGGCGATTGGCGGTTCGATACTCCTCGTTGGACTGAGTTTTTGGCCCTGCGCCCTCTCCAATCTGCTCTTTCCGCCGTGCGGCCTGCTGCTCGTGCCACTATTCCCTCTCAGTTGGATTGCGTGCCTCGTCTTGCTTATTCTTTTCATTCGAATGGTGGTGAAGAGGCGGAAGACTTCGGTTCGGGTTGTTTTGCGGCTTGGTCTTGCCAGCCTCCTTACAGCCCTTTTCATAGCTTTTGTCATACACAATCTTATTTATCCGAATCGGGTTCTCATTCGAAATTCAAGCGGGGCTCGCGTGCAAGATGTGAAGCTTATCTTGCGAGCCAAGAGTGGGAATTGGACGATGGCAAGGCGAATCACCAAGCTTAGTCCTGGTGAGACCGTTGCGTTTCGTCACGGTGAAAATGACACCTCAGCCGCTCTTGAATTTCGCGTCGGCGACACTGTTCATGAATACGAGGAGGCATACATAGACCTTTGGACCGGTGAGGGCTGGGTATTCGACATACAATCGGACAGAACCGTCAAGGGTTTCTACGACCACCAATTACATGATTAAAATGGTGTCACTGCTGAGCGGCCGAGCCTAGTGGCGGCGGAGGAGGAGGAAGAGGAGCGTGGCGAGGGCGGTGAGGATGAGGCTGACGACGAGGCAGGTGACGATGGGAAAGTAAACATGAGTGCCGTCGCGCTCGATGTGGATGTCGCCCGGCAGCCGGCCGAACCACGGCACTCTGAACCGCAGGACGACCAACAAGCCTACGACCGCTAAGCCGAGTCCCACCGCTATGAGGAAGTATCCGATCCGCGCCGGCATGGCGTTTCTCCGAAGTTAGGGACAGTCACCCATCACCCGCCGCAGGCGCGCTGTTCAGGCATACAGCATGATCCGGAATGCCGGACTCATCCGTGCTCGGTGAGTCGGCGCCACTCGGCCGTTTGCTCCGGTGTGGCCCAAGCATGTGTGGCTCTAAACCGACCGTTCTCCTTCACAAACGCAACATCCACTTGTGCTCGTGCCCCGTCGAGTGGACGATTGTGGCCGTCAAACATCTCGTAGGCAACAAAGCCCTGTTTCTTCATGTAGTCTATAACATCGTGGAACTGCGGGCAGCCGTCGGTGAAACGGAAGAACGACACCTCGAGAATCACCAACGCCGTGTCCTGGAGTATCGCCCGTGCCCCGTCGAGCACCTGAAGCTCCGCGCCCTGGACGTCCACCTTGACAACATACGGCCCCGGCAACCCGCGTTCTCTGCAAGTGTCATCCAATGTGACCACGGGAATTCGTCGTGCCGTCTCCTTCGGCCCGAGGAGCGAGGACCCATCGAGGACAGAACTCACATTGATCTCCATCTCGCAAGGATGAGCACCCGCCGCCGCCAACACATATTCTGCCTTGTATGCTTTGCAGATGGCCTGCAGTTGCTCCTCGAATTCCTTCAACGGTTCGACAAGAAGGTGTCGGGCTTGGGGAAAGCTTCTGTACAGAGCAGGCGTCCCGGATGCCACCCCCACGTCAATGACTGTTGCTGGGGCAAGACCGAGTGCCACAACATGGTCGAGAGCGTCCGCCATTGTCCCTCGAAGGGTATACATGCGGTCCAAGAGAGTGGAACCGTAACGCCGCCTTGGAGATTGCCCTTTTCCTGTTCTGCGCACCTCGAATCCCAACCTACCAAGACACGAGGCAACAATGCGCTGAAGTAGCTTTTTCATGCTGTCCCCTCTTCACAATCAGAGCCGCCACACCTGGAGGCGGTGGTGAGACTGCTGCGCGGTGGTACTTGTGCGCTTCTGGATACAACTCTACTCACTGGCCACCGCGGGCGAAGTAGGCTTTGAAAAACTCGGCGGCGAGCGGCGCGGCGGTGCGGCCGCCGGTCTCGCCTTCCTCGACGAGGACGACGACGACGATCTCGGGCGCGTCCGCGGGCGCGAACCCGATGAACCACGCGAGATTCGTCTCCGATTCTTTCGGTCCCACCTCGGCGGTGCTCGTCTTGCCCGCGACGTTGAGGTGCTGGAGTTCTTTGAAGGCCGAATAGGCGGTGCCGCCTTCACGCGTGACTTCGCAAAGCCCTTCCTTGACGACGGCGAAGCTCTCGGGGCTGAGCTCGATTCGACGTGAGTGCGCCAAAAAGTTTCGGGTGCCGTCCGGGCCGGTAATGCTTGTGACGAGCCTCGGCGCGAAGAGGACGCCGTCCATGGCGATGGCCGAGTAGAGCTGCGCGACCTGCAGCGGCGTGACCTCGAGCGGGAACTGGCCGATGCTCAGGTTGATCGTGTCGCCGGGGTACCAGGCGCGGTACTTGCGGGCGCGCCAGTCGTCGGAGGCCTGCCACTCGGGCGTCGGGTTGACGCCGACGCGTTCGTTCGGCAGCGGCACGCCGGTTTGTTTGCCGAAGCCGAACTCGTCGGCGAGCGCGACGATTGGCTCGCGGCCGATGCGCCGGCCGACGTTGTAGAAGAAGACGTTGCACGACTTTTTGATGGCGGTCACGACGGTCATCTCGCCGTGGGCGTGTCGGCGGTAGCAGTCCCACGTGGCGTTGCCGAGCCGGAACGTGCCCGGGCAGTTGAAGGTCGTCTCGCGCGTGATGCGCCGTATCTCGTCGGGCAGGTTGAGCGCCGCGAGCGCCACGACCGCCTTGAACGCGGAGCCGAGCGGGCGCTGGTCGTTGATGCACCGGTTCCATAACGGCCGCGCGGGGTCGCTCATGATGCGTTCGATCTCGGCGACCGCCTCGGGCGGCCGGGGGATGGCGAAGACGTTGGGGTCGAAGCTCGGGGTGCTCGCGAGCACGAGCACGTCGCCGTTGCGCGGGTCCATCGCGACGAACGCGCCCCGCTTGTCGCCCAGAATGTCGTGGGCGAGGCGCTGGAAGTTGCCGTCAATCGAGAGGGTGACGTCGTTGCCGGGGATGGCCTTATCCCGGTCGTCGAGGATGCGTCGGCGCCGGCCGCGGCTGTCCACCTCGATCGTGGCCGAGCCCTTGCGGCCCTGGAGCTCGTACTCGAACTCGCGCTCCAATCCGGCGAGGCCGACCACGTCGAGCCAGTCGTACTCGAGGTCCGCCCGTTCGGCCTGGAGTTTTTCGAGCGCGTCCCGGCTCGGCACAATGCCGGTGTAGCCGAGCACCTGCGCCGCGGCGTCGCCGTGGCGGTAGCGCCGTGTGAAGCTCGTCATCGGCATGAGGCCCGGCGTCGTGGGTTCGAGCACTTTGAGCTTCGCGTACTCGCCGAAGGTAATGTCGCGCTTGATCGTCACGGGGACGTAGGAGATCACCTTGCGCGGGTCGAGCTGGGTGCGGATCGTCTCCTCAGGCAGGCCGAGCACTTCGCTGAGGACGACGATGACATGGTCCCGATCGGCCGGGGTCTGCGCCTCGCTGTAGTCCACGCACGCGTCGAGCCGGGCGCGGTTGTCGGCGAGCGGCCGGCCGTGGCGATCGAGAATCCGCCCGCGGGCGGGCCGCACGGTGACGCCCCGCTCGCGGTTGCGCGCGGCGAGCTCGCGGTAGCGGCTCGCGTGCACGACCTGCAGCGACCAGAGCCGCAGCGCGAGGATGGCAAAACAGATCACGAGTAACGCGAGGATGGCGCGCGGTCGTCCGGTAAGGCCCGGTCTGGGTCGCGGCTCAAGCATGGCGTCGTTGCTCCAGCGCGATGAGCACGAGGGTGCCGACCACCGCGGTCGCGGCCGCGGTCACGAGCAGCGTCCGCCCGAGCTCGACGAGGTAGTTGTGCGTGGGCCCGTAGAGGCGCAGCACGTAGTAGATGACGCCGGAGCAAATCGCGGCCGAGACGATCACGAGCAGCGCCCGCGCGACGACGGTGCCCCGGAACAGGCTTGGCTGCAGGCCGCCGAGGATGAAACCGACCGCACCGTACCCCAACGCCCCGACGCCGAGCCGACCGCCGCCGATGAGGTCGGTCGCCAGCCCCGCGAGCACGCCGAGCAGGAAGCCGCGTTCCTCGTCGGCGTGGAGGGCGTAGCCGACGAGCGCAATGAGGACGAAGTCCACGCGCACCGTGCGGCACGGCGGCACGAGGCGCGCGAGCGCGCTCTGCGCCAGTGCGCACAGGAGAAACACGATGAAGGCCTGCAGTGTTTTCATTCGCTGATCACCACGAGCACCTCGCTCAGCCGGTCGAGCATGGCCGGCCGCTCGAGCACGGCGGTCTGCCATCCGGATTCCTCGCCGGCCAAGGCCGTGAGGGTGCCGACTTCAAAGCCCTCGACGAAGTACATCTCGGCGACGTTGCCCGTCGTGGTGGCGCGCGCCGTGACGATCCGGTCGCCGGGACGCACCTCCGGCTCATCGGCGAGGTACTTGAAAAGGAGCGTGCGCTTTCTTGTCGTCTCGACGAGGCCGCGTATGTCTTGGCCGGCGACCGTTGCGGGGATGACGCTTCGGGGGTCGAGCGCGAGCATCACGCGGCTCCAGCCGGGGCCGACTTCCTCGACCCGGCCGACGTACCAGCGGCCTCGGACGACCTGCATGCCGCGACGCACGCCGCGCCCGCTGCCGACGTTCAAAACGGCGGTGTTGTACCAGCTCGTCGGGTCGCGGCCCACGATGCGCGCAGGAAGCAGGGTGAGATTGAATTCACGGAGCTCGTCGAGCTGGGCCGCCGTCGCACGCGCCGATTCGAGCTCGGCCTCCAGCGCGGCGAGCTCGGCCTGAAGCTCGCTGACCTGGCGCTCGAGCCGGTCGCGTTCGCGTGTGGCGCCGCAGCCGGCGATCGCCTCGCCGACGCGTCCGGCCCATCGGCCCACGGCCTCGACCCCGCGCAGGAGCGGGGTCACCACGGTCATGACCGGCTTGCGCGCCCAGCGGGAAATGGGAGACTTGACGCTTAAGAGGACAAAGATCGCCACGAACACGAGGAGGACGAGGATGAGCCGTCGTCGGCGAAACAGAACAGACGTCATGAACGTCTCCGGAGTTTCCTGGGTCAGAGCGCGTCGTTATCTTTGAAACTGTAGTAGTCGCCGTCACCGATGATGATGTGGTCGAGCAGCCGGATGCCGACGAGATCGCCCGCTTCCTTGATCCGGACCGTCGTCTCGCGATCCTCACGCGAGGGCCGGCAGTCACCCGTCGGGTGGTTGTGGCAGACGATGACTGCGGCGCTGCTCGCGCGGATGGCGCTACGGAAGACCTCGCGCGGGTGGACGAGGCTCGCGTTGAGCGTGCCGACCGAGACCGTCTCGTCACGGATGAGCCGGTTCTTCGTGTCGAGCAAGAGAATCTTGAACCGTTCCTCCTCGTAGAGGCGCATCTCGTCGCCGATAAGCGCCACCACCTCGCGCGAGGAGCAGAGCTCGGGCCGCTCGGGACCGCGCGAGGCCGCGAGCCTCGACGCGAGCGCGAACGCCGCCTTGATCTGTATCGCCTTCGCCTCGCCGATGCCCTCGACGGCGCAGAGTTCCTCGATCGGCGCCTTGGCCAAGCCCTGCAGGCCGCCGAAGCGGTGGAGGAGGTCGCTCGCGAGCTCGCGCGCGTTGCGGTCGCGGCGCCCCGTGCGCAGGATGATCGCCAACAACTCACTCGGCGAGAGCGCTTGCGCGCCGTGGTGGCGCAGGCGCTCTCGCGGCCGCTCCTCCTCGGGCATTTCCTTGATTTTGCTGTAGCCGGTCGAGTCGCTCATTGTGATTCGCTTGGGCCGCCTGGGCGCGGCCGTCATGGGCTGTTGCGCAGCGGCTGGTAGCCCTACAGTTAGCCGTGTTCTCGTTCGGCCGCCATCTTTTTTTCTTGTGCCTCGCGTTTTTCTATTGCCCGGAGCACTTCGACGATTCTGTTGCGGACCACTCTCTCCTCGGTCGTCACCAGTGCCTTGTGCAACAGTCGGCGCACCATCTCCCTGTCGCGTTGATCGGATACCAAACCGATGCGGGCGTCCGAGCGCACAGCTTTGTCTGTGTCTCCGAGCGCAGCGATGAGGTACCGGACGACAACTTCTCCTTGGTAGATAGCCAAGGTATCCACGGCCTCGCGTCTGAGCCAGGGATCCTCGGAACTCAGGTAGGGAACGACTTTCTTGAGCAGCTCCGGATAGACAGGCCGTCGTCGGGCGTTGCACGAGTCGCCGAGCCAGGCGATCGCCCTGCGCGCGCGCTCGGGGTCCTCGCTTTGCGTCTGGTCCAGGATATAGGCGATCGCTTCCTGATCGTTGAATTCATGCATCAAGGCGAAGCACGCCTCGAACTTGAGGGGCTCGTTTTCGCCTTCGAAGATCTTGCGAAGGAGTTTTTGGAGCTCAGGTTCACGTTTCTCGTCGTAGCAGTCAGGCGCGCACTTGATCGCCTGGGCGACCACCTCCGGGCGTTTGCTCTTGAGCGCCTTCAACAGAAGAGGCGGGAAGTAATGGTGATCTGAGCCCTGCCCCATCGCCTTCACGACGAGCGTGGCAATGCGGGGCTCCGGGTGATCGAGCAGCGGCATAAGGAGCTTGCTGTAGCGGTCGTCGCCGCTTTTCGCCAAGGCGCGGATCATATATTCCACGTCCCGGTCGTACTTTGGGTCCGGCGCGTCCGCTTCGAGGGCCGTCAGCACTCGTTCGGCGACCGTGTTGAGCGTCCCCGTTTTTTCATACAGCGGCATGAGTTCGTTAAGGATGTGGCTGCGTCGGGTGCCGGCCGATCTTGCAAGCTCGAGCGCGGCCTCGTAGGCCCCGATCGCCTTTTCGGGCTCGTCGCGCTTCGCGTGAACCGCGCCCAGCGACGTGAGAAGCCGGGACGAGTTCTTAAACGGGCCGGCAAGCCCTTCTTCGAGTATCGTCTCGGCTTCATCGAGGCAGCCGTTCTCTCTGAGGGAAAAGGCCATCTGGCTGCAGGCCCATTCGTTGTCACCGTATTTCTTGCGGCGTTGCCTGTAGAGTTCGAGGGCACGTTCCTTCTCGCCGATGCGCAGGTAGCACTCGGCCAGGTCCAGTAAGTAATGATGTCCCCCGTTTGGGTCCGTTTCGAGGAGGCGGGTATAGATTTGAATCATCTCCTGCCAGCGATCACCATACCGCAAGAAAATGAAAAGCTTCCGGGTGTGTTCTTTGTCGAAAGGCTCGAGCACCGTGAGCTGGCTGAGGCAGCGCGCGGCCTTGTCCCACTCGTGGAGCGCCTCGTGCATGAGCGCAAGCGTCCTGAGGAGCGCGCCCTTTTGCTGCTCGAGCGCAGCGAGTTCCGTGTCGTCGGCCGATGCGTCATTTGGCTCGGTGGGTGGCGCGGCGAGGCAGAGAGACCCGGTGATGCTCCAGGCAATGAGCCCGAGGGGCACATATGTAGTCACACGCTTCACTTTCGAATGGACTTCCACAAGCATGATACGTTCCCCGGCGAGCCGTGGGTCTGAACCGCCCTTGCCTTGTGGACTCTCCCGTCGGCCCAATGTTCATTTGCCGAAGTCTTCTCGGCGGCGGCGCGACTCAGCGAGCCGGTGGAGCCGCTTCCGCGCTACGAAAGCTTCTCGACGAGGAAGCGGGCGTAGGCCGGGGCGCGCTCGCGCCGGAGCTCGACGGTGATGAGGGCGCTCTCGTTCTCGTACGTCGTCGAGAGGACGTGCCCTTCCTCGTGCAGCCGGGCGACCCAGCGCGACTGACGCTGCGGGACGCGGTATGTGGCGATGCAGAGCTCGGCGGCGAACTGTTCCTCGATCACCTCAAGCAGCTCGTCGAGGCCGGTGCCGTTTTTGGCGGAGATCGGCGCCGCGTTCGCGACGCGATCGCCCCAGCGGCGCACAATCTCGGTGTTCTCGATCCGGTCAATCTTGTTGAGCGCGGTGACCATCGGCCTGTCCTGCGCGCCGAGCTCGGCGAGCACGGCCTCGACGGCTTCCGCCTGTTCCTCGATGGTGGGATGGCTCAGGTCGAGCACGTGGAGCAAGAGATCGGCCTCGAGCGTTTCCTCGAACGTCGCCTTGAAGGCGTCCACGAGCGTGTGCGGCAGCTTGCGGATGAAACCGACCGTGTCGGAGAAGAGCACCACGCGGCCGCTCGGCAGCTCGAGCTTGCGCGTCATCGGGTCGAGCGTGGCGAAGACTTTTTCCTCGACGAAGGCGTCGGCGCCGGTGAGGTGGTTGAGGAGCGTGGACTTGCCCGCGTTCGTGTAGCCGATGATCGCCACGGTCCGAAGGTGATGCCGGACGCGGCCCTTCCGTTGCGTGGCGCGGCTGCGGCGAACGGCCTCGGTCTCCTCGGCGAGCCGGTGAATGCGCTCGCGCACGCGGCGGCGGTCCACCTCGATCTGCGTCTCGCCCGGGCCGCGCGTGCCGATGCCGCCGGGCTGCCGCTCAAGGTGCGTCCAGAGGCCCCTCAGGCGCGGGAGCATGTACTGGTGCTGCGCGAGCTCGACCTGGAGCTTCGCCTCTCGCGTGTGGGCGCGCTGGGCGAAGATGTC
>Ga0180431_10001965_pt1 | contig 27981 bp, 15 predicted proteins | sample SS_ome_11_FD_132459 | JGI IMG/M metagenome (GOLD analysis project Ga0180431, IMG submission 132459) | Hypersaline lake sediment archaeal communities from the Salton Sea, California, USA - SS_1_MS_1 metaG | ecosystem: Environmental > Aquatic > Non-marine Saline and Alkaline > Hypersaline >... | reverse complement strand
GAACGTCCCAGACTGCGGCCGTGCTCGCGCAGATGTTTCGTGTGTTGGGGGACCAGACCAGACTGGCAATCCTCATGCTGCTGTCCGAGGAAGAACTGAACGTCTCGACGCTGTGCAGGCAACTGAAGGTCGCCCAGCCCAGCGTGTCTCACCACCTGGGAATACTGAGGCTCGGCGGCATGGTGAATGCCCGCCGCGACGGCAAGGAGGTCTTCTACTCCCTTCGCAGCATTTCCGGCGACCGTAACGGACGGGCCGTCAACACGCTCCTGGACGGGGCCAAGACCGTCAGGGTGGGTCCGTTCATGCTCGCCTTGGCCGAGGACTGACCGCCTGTTGCGGATTTCCGATTGCGGATTCCTTGCTCCGTGAAGCACTCCGCAATCCGAAAATCGAAATCAGAAATCAGAATGAGTGGCATCACCGTCAAGCCCGTCTTGGTTCTTCACGGCGACGACGCCTTTCTGCGAGACGCGTACAGGCAGGAGGTCATTGCCGCAGCCCTCGGTGCGGCCGACCGTCAGACATGCGTGGCCGTCTTCGACGCGACGGCCGAACTGGCCGACGTCCTGGACGAACTGCGGACGCTGCCCTTCCTCGCCCCCCGGCGGGTGGTCATCATCGAAGACGCCGAGGCTTTTGTCAGCGCCTACCGCGGGCAACTCGAAAGCTACCTCCAATCGCCGTCCGAAACGGCTGTGCTGGTACTGGTCGTCTCGTCCTGGCCGAAGAACACCAGGCTCTACAAGCTCGTCAGTCGCATCGGGAAGACCTTTGACTGCGGCGCCCCGCAGAAGGGACTGACGCGCTGGCTGACGAAGTCGGCGTCCAAGCGAGGCAAGCAGATCGCACGTGACGCGGCTGACCTGCTGATCGAATGGGTCGGCAACGACCTGAGCGTGCTGAACGGGGAAGTGGAAAAGCTGTCACTGTTCGTGGGCGACCGGGAGACGATCACGGCTTCGGACGTCTCTGCGATGGTCACCGCTTCGGCCGGCCCTGCGGCGTTCGCCTTGACCAACGCCCTGACGGCCGGCGACGCGTCGGCGGCGCTGAAGGCCCTGGACGGCATGCTGACGGCTCGGGGCGAGGAGTTCCGCACGCTGGGGATGATCGCCTCGCACCTTCGCCGCCTGCTGCGTGCACAGCAGTTGGCCGCGGGGGGCGCCGACCCGGCCGCGGCGCTGAATCCACGAATGCCGTACCACGCCAAGCGGGCCTTTCTGGCCGCGCTGTCGCAACGCCCCCTGCGCGTGCTCCAGGAGGATTTTCGCAGGCTGATCCGCGCGGACCTGGGCATGAAGGGCGGGGTGGACGCCGCAGCAGCGCTCCAGCAACTCGTGGTGGGACTCTGTACCTGACCGCGGTTGCCGACGGGGCGCGTCGAGGTATAATCGGCTCTATGGATACGGACACAGTTCTGGGCGTGCTCATCATTGTCGGCGCCCTCCTGGCGATCGTCCTTCTGGTTCTCTGGAGCCGGAGAACCATCGACCGCATCGCCAAGCGGGGCTTCGGTTCGGCGAGGGAAATCACGAGGGCACGCCGTGTCCGAAAGTAAGAGCACTTCACCCGTCGTCGCGGAACTCGCGCGCGACCTGACGTTGTTCCACATCACGATGATGGGGCTGGGGATGATGATCGGCGCCGGGGTGTTCGTGGGGATCGGCATCACGGTCCCGAAGGCCGGCCCCGGCGGACTGCTGCTGACCTTCGCCCTGAACGGGCTTGTCGCGCTGTTCACGGCGATGAGCTTCGCCGAACTCAGTTCGGCCATCCCCAGGGCCGGCGGCGCGTACAATTTCGCCCGCATCGGTTTCGGGCGCGGCGCCAGCTTCATCAGCGGGTGGATGGAATGGTTCGCATCGAGCCTGGCCGGAGCGTTCTACGCGGTGGTCTTCGCCAAGGCCACCGTGCCGTTCGTGGCAGAGGTCATTCTGGGCCTGGACCTGTCGGGCGCGGCCGAGGCGGCGAGCGTCCGCGTGGTGGCCCTGGCCGCGGCGGGGTTCTTCATCATCATCAACTACCGGGGCAGCAGCGAGACGGGCAAGGTCGGCGCGATCTTCACGGTGGCCCAGATGCTGTTCGTTCTGACCATCGGCGTGGTCGGCGCTGCCGTCGCCTGCGCGCAGCCGCACCGCCTGACGAACTTCCGGCCGTTCCTCAACGAGGACGGGCGCTGGTGGAACCTGCTGGGCACGATGGGCGTGATCTACGTGGCCTTCGAGGGTTTCGAGGTGATCGCCCAGGCCGGCGACGAAACCATCGATCCCAAGCGGAACGTCCCCAAGGCCATGCTGTACTCCGTGGCCATTGTCACCGTCACGTACGTCCTGGTGGCTCTGGGGTCGGTGGCAGCCTTCGACGAACCCGGTGGCGCCCTGGCATGGTTCAGCGCGAACGAGGCCGAACCTATTCGCGGCTTCACCGGCTCGGTGGAGCGTCTGATTCCGGCGGTTGGGGGGCTGCTTGTGACGCTGGCCATTATCGCCTCGTCAACCTCGGCGCTGAACGCGACGATTTTCTCGGCCACGCGGGCGTGCTTCGCGCTGGGGCGGGACGGCATGCTGCCGCCGGCCTTCGCCAGGATATCCCCCACACGGAAGACACCGTATGTGGCCCTGGCATTCACGGCCGTAGTTGTGCTGGTGGCCGCGGCGGGACTGAACGAACACCACGGGGCCGCGACGGCGAGCATCATGTTCCTGTTTCTGTTCTTCGTGGTGAACCTGTGCGTCATCAAGATCCGCCGGAACATGGGCGACGAGTTGCTCTACGGGTACGTCATGCCGTTGTTCCCGGTGTTTCCGATACTCGCCATTGTTTGCCAGGCCGCCTTGGCCGGGGGAATCCTGGGCGAAAGCATGATCGCCTGGATCATCGGTCCGGCGTGGGTCCTGGCCGGCGTGCTGGTCTACCACCTCTATTCACGCAGCCGAGTCCCGCCTGCGCCCCACGAAATCCATGTCCTCGAGGAGGCCGCCGCCCCTCCGGGCGGAGGTTACCGCATCATGGTCTCGGTGGCGAATCCCGCCAACGCCCTGGAAATGGTCCAGAACACCTACAAGCTCTGCGGCGCCAAGGACGCGCGCGTCGAACTGCTGCACATGGTGCCCGTCCCGGAGCAGGTCCCCCTGACCGACGCCGAAAAGTACATGCTCGAAGGCAAGGAGGGCATCCTTGAAACAATGCTCTACCTGGCCCCGCTGTTCCCCATCAGCAGGCATCTGCGGTACTGCCGAAACCTGGCCCGGGGGATACTCTCGGCCGTGAGGGACAAGCGGACTGACATGCTGATCATGGGCTGGCACGGGGAGGCCAAGGGCTCGGTGTTCCAACTCGGCAGTACGATCGATCCGATCATCGAGCGCTGCCCGTGCAACGTGGTGGTCTTCAAGGACTGCGGGGGCAATCGGACGTTCAAGCGCATTCTCGTTCCGCTGGCGGGCGGGCCCAACGGGGCGCTGGGGCTGGAGGTCGCCTCGATACTCGCCGACCCGTCGGAGGGCGAGATGACCGCGATGACCGTCCCCGCCAGGAGACGCGCGTTCGACCTGCAGGCCTTCGTGAACGATAACATGGCGCGAATGCACTTGCCGGCTGACCGGATTCACACGCAGGTGGTTCAGGCCGACAACGTCGTCGACGCCATTCTCGCCCAGGCCGACGACTATGACCTCGTTGTCCTGGGCTGCACTCACCAGCCCTTCTTCCGCCAGATCGGGCGCGAGGCGGTGCCCGAGACGGTGGCCACGCGCTGGGCCAAGCCGCTGGTCATGGTCCGAGCCGCCGGGCGCTTGCGATCCTGGATCCGGCGGTGGATATAGGCGGCCCGTGCGGACGCTGTGTGCGGGCCTCTTGTCATCGTGCCGCTGTGCTGCGATAATCTCGGTGCAGACGATGAGTGTCCAGATTCCGATAGATCGCAACGTTGTCGCCCGGTTCTGCCGACGATGGGCAATCACAGAGTTCGCCTTGTTCGGCTCGGTTCTCCGAGACGACTTCGGCCCGGGCAGTGATGTTGACGTGCTGGTCACATTTTCGTCCGAGGCGACGTGGAGCCTGCTGGACCTGGTGAACATGCGAGACGAACTGGTGGCGATCTTCGCCCGGCCCGTTGACGTGGTCGAGAAGCAGGCCGTGCGCAACCCCTTCCGCCGCCATGCGATTCTCACTAACCACGAGGTGCTCTATGCCGCCTGACCAGCGGAACGCCGCGTACCTGTGGGACATGCTCGATGCGGCCCGAAGTATCCTGCCGTTTTCGAGGGCAGGCAACTGGAGGACTTCCTCACCGACGCTATGCTCCAGGCCGCAGTCGAACGCAAGATAGAGATCATCGGTGAGGCCGCCCGCAATGTGTCTGCGGCATTCCAGACCCAGCACGAAGAGATTCCCTGGCGCGGGATCATCGCTCAACGGAACGTTCTGGCCCATGAGTATGGCGAGATTCTGATTGACCGCATCTGGCGCGTGGCGACTGAACACGTGCCCGACCTGATCGCCAGACTTGAGCGGCTTGTGCCCCCCCCGCCTGATTGTTAAGTCAGTCTTCCCATTTGATTCCAGAGAGTCTGGGGATCGTCTCTGACTCTTGCCGTGGAACGAAGAGACCAACGACCCCGCTGGGGTTGTTGTAGAAACCCAGAATCTCAAGTGTTACATTGCTTCCGTCCGGCCGCATGACGACTGCGGGCCTGCCCGACAGGTCTTCGACGTCCCTGATCTGCTCAGGTCAGGGCTCAGTATCAAGAGGGTGGAATCGGGGGAACTGCGTGAAGGGCGGTTCATCGTGCAGGGACGGCACGATCTTGATCACGTCTATTATCTCGCACATGATTCAACAGTAGTGGCTTCAACACCCCTGGTCGTCCGCCGGCGGCGGGCCAGGGAAGATCATCGCGTCGGCGAACTGGGTCTGGAAACCGGGGTCCATGGACAGTTCGACGTGCGTGGCGCGGCGGGCGAGGTCTTCGGCCCGGCGGCGCGACGCCGTCGACAGCAGGGCCCAGCGGGCGCCGTTCAGCGATGCGTTGCCGACGTACTGAATGTGGTGGCGCTCGATGTCTGCCGGCAGCAGTCCGATGCGTTGCGCTCGGCTGCGCCGGATGAAGCTCCCGAACCCCCCCGCGATCAGCACGAGCGCGAGGTCGCTGCACGTCAGCGACGCCCGGGCAAGCAGGATGCTGAGCCCCGCGCGGATGGCGCCGGTGGCCAACTGGACCTCCCGAACGTCCTTCTGCGTCAGGGCCACCGGCGCGCGGCCGTCTGCCGCCTCGGCCAGAACGAACGAGACCTCCCCGCCCTGGCCGACAACCACACGCCGCCTGAGTGCCTCGGGCAGATCGGCGGGCAGTTCGTCGCCGCTCAGCATGCGGCCCTGACGGGTGACGATCCCGCAGCGCAGCAGTTCGGCCGCCAGGTCGATCAGCCCGCTGCCGCACAGACCGATCGGCGCGGTGTTGCCTATGACGCCCAGGTGCGCGTCCTCATCGAGCAGGACTTTCTCGATGGCCCCGGTGCTGGCCCGCATGCCGCAGGATATCCTCGCACCCTCGAAGGCCGGCCCGGCCGCCGTCGACGCGGCCCACAACCGGCCCTCGCTGGCCAGCACGATTTCGCCGTTCGTGCCGATATCGACCATCAGCACCGCCCCGTCGCGATCGGCCAGGCCCGTGGCCAGCAGTCCCGCCGCCGTGTCGCCGCCCACAAAACCGCCTATCACCGGAAAGACGTACGCCCGAGCGGCCGGATGAATCGCCACGCCCATGTCAGCGGCTGAAAGGTCCAGTCCGCGCGCGTAGGCCGGCACGAACGGGAGCCGGCCCAACTGGGACGGATCCACGCCACACAGCAGGTGCTCCATCGTCGTGTTGCCCGCGAAGACGATCTCGTAGACGTCTGTTCGCTCGACGCCGGCCTCGCCGCACATCGTGTCGATCATGCGCCCCACCAGGCCCAGCACGGCATCACGAAGGGTCCCCAGACAGGCCGGGTCGGCCCCGGCCCGCTGAATCCGCGACACCACGTCGTCCCCGTAGCTGACCTGAGGGTTGATTTCCGAGGCCACCGCCAACTCGCCGCCGCTGCACAGGTCCACCAGCGCCCCCGAGACCGTCGTTGTGCCCACGTCGAACGCCAAGCCGTAACACCGACCCGTCGTGTCCCCGCGCTCGAAGTCGATCAGGTGGTGATCGGCCAGCACGGCCGTGCCCGTGAAGCCCGCCGACCGCACCATGCCCGGAAGCCGACGCAGCAGAGCCAGATCCATCCTGAACCTGCCCACCTCCCGCTCGAGGCGAAGCAGGTCCGGCGCGTCGTCGGCGAGCGATGGGGGAGGCAGTTCAACGAAGACCTTCCTGACGGCCGGCATCAACTCGACCTCGCCGGTGCCCACGCTCCCGGAGACGATCTGCTGCTTGGCACCGAACAGGGAGCTTTCAGGGATGGATACGACGGCTTCGCCGTCGATGACCGTCTGGCAGGCCAGGCGCCAGCCCTCGGTCAACGCGTTGGCATCGAACGCGTCGCGGTCGGCCGGGACCGGCGGAGGGGCCCCGCAGGTGATCTGCAATCTGCACTTGCCGCACGTTCCGGCTCCCCCGCAGGGCGTTTCGATGGTCAGGCCGGCCCTGGCAGCGGCCTCCAAGACGGTCGTGCCCGGCAGGACATACACGGCCCGACCGGAAGGCTGAAACGTCACACGTACCTGTCTGTCCGACATCACCTCACTCCCGCCGTTGCAGACATCCGGTGCAGTATGATGGGATCGTGCCTGAACCGCAACACATACGTTGTCATCGGGTACATGAAGGTCCTTGCGGCACCAGATGGTCCCGCAGTGCCATGCGTCCCCTCGATGGTGGAATTCTCGGTGTCATGCGACTGCCCCGCGCCATTTGACCATAATATGGCTGCAAATCCTGTATTCCGCGAAAGCTCTACAAAACCTTGTTTTTGTAGAATGTTAGAGCAGATTCGTGTGTGAGCAACAGTAAAAACTCTCGCAATAGCCCGAATTCCCTTGAACTCCAGGCTTGCTTGACCCGAAATATGGGTAGTGCGAGCGCGAGGGGTCGCTCTGAAAGACCCCTCAGACCGGCCGGGTTTTTCGTCCTCCTTTCCCGGCCGGTCCTTTTTTGTGCGCTCGCTCGTGGCCCCAACGAGCCGCCGACCGTCAATGGGTCAGGGCGTAGGCGAATACGTTCACACCCAGGCGGATGGAATCGTCGTTGGCGTAACCCCGATTGTATGCGTAGGCCAGTTTCTCCCAGCCATTGGACAGGCTCATCGGGGAGTAGATCACCGCCAGTTGCCCGTTCACGGTGATGCCTTCCAGCGCGGGGGCATTGAGCTTGGGGTTGCGTGTCTTGACCAGGGCGGTGTAGTCCACCGCGCTGATCTTGTTGGGCATCTGATAGACGGGCGAGGCCTGCGGCAGGGACTTGAGTTTGGCATCGGGCAAGACCCTCTTGATCTCCCGCCTGAAGGCCTCGTCGAAAGCGGCGCGTCCCGCGGCAGCGTCGGCTATCAGGACGCCCCCGCTGGCAAGGTAGCTCCGCAGGCGGGCAACCTGGTTGGCTGTCAGCTTGAAGTCCCGAAGCCCGGTCATGTACAGCACCGGGTGTTTCGAGACGTATACGCTGCCCAGGTCCGTCACGTCACGCTTGAACTGCACGTCGAGGGTCGTGTTGGCCTGGATGTGTTTCATCAGGCTGGGCAGCGCGTGCGGGGTGGGGTCCCAGTCGCCGTCGTGAGACACCTGGGCGATGACGAGTTGGCCTCGCGTCTTGTCGCCCTGCTGGGGATAGATCTTCTGCGTGCCCCACGCGCGGGCGTACTCGAAGTTCGCCAGAACCGTCGCCACGATGTTCACCCCCAGCGTCAGGGCATCGTTCTGGTGGTACATCATCGTGTCCCCGACGATCGGGTGCTTTACCACGTCCCACCCGCAGTTCAGATCGACGGGAGAGTAGATAATGGCGGGCCTGCACCCGAGGTAGACGGCCTCGATATAGGGTTTTCGCGCCTGGAAGGGCTTGTCGTCCCGCCTGATCCGCATGTGCTTGATGGGGTAGAAGGCGTTGAACAGCGGCGAGTCGGTATCGACCGGGGCCAGTCGCCGCTCGGGCAGGATCCGCGCGATCTGCACGCGAGCGGTCTCCCGGAAGGGCTTGCGCCCGCACTGGGCGTGGACCACGAGCGTCCCCCCGTCGTACAGGTACCGGCGCAGCTTGGCGATCAACTCGTCCGACAGCTTCGGCATGGGTGTCCACCCGGTGATGTACAGCAGGGGAAGCTCCGCCGGGTTCCACGAGAACTTGTCCAGCGTCATCCCGATGAAACGGTACCGCACGCGCAGCCGACTGTTCGCGTGCTTCATCAGCCGTTCGATGTCGATCTGAGTCGTCGGGAAGGCGCTCACGCGCTTGCGCTGCCCCTTGACGATGGCAAACTTCGACTCCGAGAAGTTCACCATGCCCACCAGGGCCGGAGGGGCGGGCTGGCGCTTGCGTTCGCTGCGCCGCAGCGGGGTGGCCGGCAGCGGCAGCGGCGGGAGACTCTCAGCAGCACTGCGGCGGTGCGGCTTGGCGCGCGGGGGTTTGTTAGCCTTGGGATTCTGCCACTCGTCGCACCACGCGACCGACACGACCCCGAGGGTTACCGTACACGCCAGCACAACACGCAACAAACGGCTTCTGTGGATAGACACTGGCCTTCTCCTTTCCGCCCCGCCGGGCAGAATGCATGCCGCACGCTCATTCTTCTATATCGGCCTGACGGCTCACGCAGGCCTCTCTAATAAAGTATAACGCACGGGCCTGCTTGCCGTTTCACGAAAATGCCGTCGAACCGGACGCGGCGGCTCGCTAGTCGCGACTGAGGTCCTTGATGCGTTCCTCGGCGTAGTTGATGTTCTCGCGGTCTCGATCGAGTTCGACGGCGAGCTTGTAGTACTCCAGCGCCTTGATGGGGTTTTTCAGCTTGAAATCGTACAGCGTCGCGGTACGGTATCGCACCGGGTCGGGCACGCGAGAGTCCCATTGCCAGGCTCGATTGTACCACACCGCCGCACGGGCGTACTCCCCGTAGCTGCGATGGATCTCCGCGATGAAGAACGCACACCGGCCTATCCTGTTCGACGTGGGATACCTCCGGACGATCTCGCGGAAGTCCGTGAGGGCCTCAATGTGCTTCGTTTGCGCCGCGGGGCCGACGACCCACGGCTTCTTGGTGCTCTTGTAGGCTTCCATCGCCTTGTCGAACAGCTCGGTGGCTCGAAGGACCGGCTCTGTGGCACGCAGGTCGGCACCGGGTATCTCCACACTGAGGTAGTACATGTAAGTATAGATCGGGTTGAAGGCGTCCAGCACGGCCCGAATACGATCGGTGTTCTCCCGGTCTTGCGCGCTCTGGTAGTATGACAGGAGGTCATCCATGGCCTTGAGGTACTGCTTTCGGGCGGCCACAACGTATTCGACCAGCAGGGCGGTGTTTGCCTGGGCCAGTGTCCCCCGGTCGGGGGGCGTGATCTGCCCCAGGCCTTGCCACTGCAGGTCGTGAGTGTCGACGATGTTCTCCAGCTCGCGCTGAGCCCACGTTTCCTTGCGAAGATCTCCGACCACCTTCATCTGGTCCCGAAGGACCTCCAGGTGGAACACGTAGTTCACGCGCGCCACCTCAACGGCCTGCGCCGCGGCCAGCTCCTTGGGCTCGGTCAGCTTCCGGCTCGACTGCCCACACCCGGCCAGCACGCCGGCCGCACACGCCAAACACGCCATATGCTTCATCATCTGCCTCATCGCCATGGCTCCTTCCAGCGGCCGGGTCCCAGCCCCCCGGACGCCGCGAGTTATTATGTGACCCACTCGACGGGCTTGCAAGGCCGATCCGGCGCAAATTGCACGGCCTGGCCAGGTTTCCATGATGCCGCGTATTCTCCGGCACCGTGTTCAGCGCACCGAGCTTGCTCGCAGCACCAAACACCCCGACAGAGAAGTGGGGTTTAATCCGAGAGAATGCGTGTGGTATACTATCGAAGATAGAGGAGGGGTGTTCGCATACAGCGGCACCCTGCCGGGGCGTACACAGGCTGGTCGTCATTGAGAACTTGGACACAGAGGAGATCGTCGTGACAACTGAGACAAGAAGATTCACCGTTGGGCTTGCCGTGTTAAGCGTGCTGGCAGCCGCGGCACCGGCGTTCGCGGTCAACAACGGCAACATACCGATCAACACGCCGGCCTCGGCCAGACGAATGATCGAGGACCTGAACAAGAGCTTCGGCGAGAAATACAAGGGAGGCAAGGAGTTCCTGGGGCGCCTCGAGCAGATCGAGACGAAGCTCAAGGCCAACAAGAACGACAAGCAAGCCCAGGCCGACCTCGCCAAGCTCATTCGCGAGGCCTCGCTGGCCAATCCGCTGCTCGACTTCGACAAGCTGCTGGTCATCCGCCGAACGCGCGAGGCCAACCGAAATCTCAACGCCTACACCAGCGACACGATCAAGCGGACCGGCTGGGACAACGAGATCTCGGAACTGTCGAACCTTCGCGGCGAGGTCAAGGTCCGCACGGTCTACCGCCATCCGAACAAGTCGGTCATGAAGCACATGGACCTGCACTGGGACGCCAAGCGGATCATGTTCTCGGGCGTGGGCGCCAACGGGCGCTGGGCCATTCTCGAAGTCGACACCAACGGCAAGAACCTCAAGGAACTGACCCCCAGCGACCAGAAGGACATCCAGTGGTTCGACGGGTGCTACCTGCCTGAGGAAGGCTACATCGTCGGCTGCTCCACCGCGGGCATGCAGGGCCTGCCCTGCGTCAACGGCAGCCAGCCCATGGTCAACCTCTACAAGGTCAACACCAAGACCCAGGCCGTCCGCCAGTTGACCTTCGAGCAGGACAGCGACTGGCACCCGCGGGTGCACCACGACGGGCGGATCATGTACCTCCGCTGGGAATACACCGACACGCCCCACTACTATGACCGGTACATGTTCCACATGAACCCGGACGGCACGAGCCAGATGGAACTCTGGGGCAGCGGGTCGTACTTCCCGACGGCCTACTGCTGGGCCAGGCCGATACCAAACCACTCGACAATGATCGTCGGCACGGTCAGCGGGCACCACGCCAAGAGCGAGACCGGGCGCCTGGTGCTGATCAACCCCGCACTCGGGCGAAAGTACCCCTTGCGCAACAAGCCCAAGAGCAAGACCTGGGGGCGGGAGAACTCAACGATCAACATCCATCCGGAGGTCCTGCCAGCCTCGGTTACCGGCTGCGTTCAGGAGATACCCGGCTGGGGTCGCGACGTGGTGGGCAACGTTTACGATAACCAGGGCGGTGGCCAGAAGTATACGTTCCAGACGCCGTGGCCTCTTTCGGACAAGTATTTTCTGGTTTCGCTGAAGGGCTTCACAAAAGGGGCCGGCGGGGGCGGATGGGCCCTGTGCCTGGTAGACGTGTTCGACAACATGACCACCGTATACACCGAGAAGAAGTACGCCATTTTCGAGCCGATGCCGCTTGTCGCCCGCAAAAGGCCCCCTGTGCTGGTCGACCGGACTCGCAAGGGCGCCCCGGCAACAATCTTCTGTACGGACGTGTACGGCGGGCGTGGCCTGATTGGCGTCCCGCGCGGCACGGTGAAGAAGCTTCGCGTGATCGCCTACCACTACGGGTACCTCCGCAGCGGCGGGCACGAATCGGTCGGGCTCGAGTCCAGTTGGGACATCAAGCGGATACTCGGCACGGTCCCGGTTGACTCCGACGGGTCGTTCAGCTTCGAGGCCCCGCCCAACACACCCCTGGCCATTCAGCCCATCGACGAAGACGGCGCTGCGGTGGCCCTCATGAGAAGTTGGATGGTCGGCATGCCCGGCGAGATGCTCTCGTGCAATGGGTGCCACGAGGACCAGAACGAGGTCACACCCACGAAGATGACGCTCGCCGGACGCCGGGCGCCCAGCAAGATCGAGCCTTGGCGAGGCCCGACCAGGCCATTCGCATACACCACCGAGATCCAGCCGATGCTCAACAAGTTCTGTCTGGGCTGCCACAACGAGGCGAAGAAGAAGGGCGGGATTTCATTCGAGAAGGGCGACGCGGGCAACTGGCGCAAGGACAGATCGTATCTGAACCTGGTCGCCTTCGCCCGGCGCCCGGGCCCTGAGAGCGACCTGGACATGTTTAACGCGATGGAGTGGCACGTATCGACCAGCCCGCTGATCCAGATGTTCAGGAAGGGCCATAACGGCGTCAAACTGGACGCCGAGGCCTGGGACCGGCTCTACACCTGGATCGACCTGAATGTGCCTCATCGCGGCATGTGGAACAATCCCAGGTATGAGAAGCGGCGCCTGGACCTGGCCGTGCTCTACGCGGGGCTGACCGACAACCCCGAGGATGAGCATCGCCGGACCCTCAAGATGCTCAAGGACGCCGAGCAGGCCAAGCCGATCATGCCGCCCAAGCAGACCAAGCCTATCCCGGACGGGCTGAAAGCCGCCGGCTTCCCGTTCGACGCCGCCAAGGCCAAGCAACTCCAGGGCGACAGCGCTGACATCGAACTGACCCTCGCCGACGGCATCACGATGAAACTCGTGCGGATCCCCGCCGGGAAGTTCGTCATGGGCAGCCAGGCCGGCTACGCCGACGAGCAACCCCGCGCCATCGTGACCATCGACAAGCCCTTCTGGATGGGCGTCACCGAGGTGACGAACAAGCAGTATCAGGCCTTCGACCCCAAGCACGACACGCGGTACCTCGACGAGAACGGCAAGGACCACGCCGTGCCGGGCTACATCGCCAACCACGTCGACCAGCCCGTGGCTCGGGTTTCGTGGCAGGAAGCCGTCAAGTTCTGTCAATGGCTTTCAAAGAAGACTGGCAAGAAGGTGACGCTGCCGACCGAGGCGCAATGGGAGTGGGCCGCCCGTGCCGGAAGCGACAAGCAGTTCTTCTATGGTGACAAGGACACGGACTTCTCGAAGTATGCCAATCTCGCCGACGCCGGGCGGCGACGAATGTACGTCAGGTGGAACGGAGGCAGCAAGATCCACCGCCGAGACAACTACCCCGAAAACTACCTCTACCCGCTCCGCGACAACCGCTTCACCGACAAGTGGATCGTCGTGGACTACGTCGCCCAGTATGACGGCAACCCGTGGGGCCTGAAGGACATCATCGGCAACGTCAACGAGTGGACGCGGTCGGACTACAAGGCCTATCCCTACAAGGACAGCGACGGGCGAAACGGCGGCGACGTGAGGGCCAGGAAGGTGGCCCGCGGCGGGTCCTGGTACGACCGGCCCAAGACGGCCGGCTGCTCGATCCGCTTCCCCTACGAGTCGTACCAGAAGGTCTTCAACGTAGGCTTCCGCGTGATCGTCGAAAACTGACGTGTCGTGTACTCCACGTTTAGCGGGCGATCATCAGACCTGCCTGCCGGCAGGCTGGTCGCCGCTCGAACGGGAAGGATGTCTCATTGACGGGAGATGTCTGACCATGTGGCAGCGCCTTTCTGTGACGCTCGCACTCCTGGCGTGCGCGGGTGTTTCCCTCGCCGCGGCGCCCGAGCGTAAGGCCCAGATCGAGGCCGACTGGGCGCTTCAGGCTCGCGCCAAGGCCACCGCCGCCCCACGGCCCTCACGGCCCAAAGGCAACGTCACCACGAGATCCGACGCCCTCGGGGGGTGCGACGGCGTGAAGGACGGCACGTGGGGCTTCCACACCGCCGTCTCCAAAGACCCCTGGTGGCACGTGGACCTCGGCAAGTGCACCCCGGTCGGACGCCTGGTGGTCTGGAACCGCTGCGACCGGGGCATGGCGGCGCGGAACAACCGGCTGATGATCCTGTTCAGCCAGGACGGCAAGACCTGGCGGAAGGTCTACCAGCACACCGGCAAGACGTTCCTGGGCTTCACGGACAAGAAACCCCTGACGGTCACGTTCGAGAACGCCGCGACGCGTTTCGTCCGCTGCCAGATCCCCGGCAGCAGCTACTTCCACCTGGACGAGGTGGAGGTTTTCGGCCCCGATGATGCGAAGACGAACCTGGCCCTGGGCCGACCGGCCGACCAGATCAGCACCTCGCAATGGTCGGTGGACCACCGGCGTCTCAAGAAGCCCAAGCCGACGCCCGCCAGGCCCGCCGCGACCGATCCCCCGTTGGACAGGCTGGCCGAACGCTGGGCCCAGCGGCGCGAACTGCTGGCAGACACGCTGCTGGACTTCGAGGCCATCCTGTTCACCAAGCGCGTGCCCGGATCGTACAATCACATGTCTGACCAGTATTACGGCTGGTGGTCTCGCCCGGGCGGGGGCATCTACATCCTCCGCGGGTTCAAGGAGGACAACCCGACAATCGAGTGTATCACCGGATCGTTCAAGGAACAGGGCAGCTTCCTGCGCCCGATGCTCTCGTACGACGCCAGGAAGATCCTGTTCGCCTGGTGTAAGCACTACCCTCACGTGGCCCGCGAGCGAAACAAGGAGGACAAGTCCCGCATACCCGAAGACGCGTTCTACCACCTGTTCGAGATGAACATCGACGGCACGGGGGTACGACAGATCACCCGGGGCAAGTACGACGACTTCGACGGGCGATACCTGCCGGACGGACGGATCGTGTTCCTTTCGACGCGGCGCGGGCAGGTCGTCCAGGTCGGACGGCAGAGCGCCCAGTGCACGACCAGGCAGCCCGACCGCCCGAACGTCTACGTCCGCTGCGGGGGCGGTCCGTCGCGCCCGGTCGCCGTCTATACCCTCCACACGATGAACCCCGACGGCTCGGACCTGAACGCCATCTCGCCCTTCGAGGAGTTCGAGTGGACGCCCAGCGTCGCCAGCGACGGTACGATTCTCCACGCGCGATGGGACTACGTCGACCGACACAACAACGCCTTCATGAGCCTCTGGTCCATCAACACCGACGGCACGAACACGCGGATCGTCTACGGCAACTACACGCGCAGCCCGCACTGCGTCTTCGAGGCCCGTTCGATCCCCAACTCCCGCAAGATGGTCTTCACCGCCTCGGGCCACCACGCCCAGACCATGGGCTCCCTGGTCCTGCTGGACACCGCCGTGGGCACCGAAGGCGCCGAGCCGATCACCCGCCTGACGCCGGAAGTGAAGTTCCCCGAAATCGAGGGCTGGTCGACATCATACTACGCCAACCCTTGGCCGCTGAGCGAGCGGTTGTACCTCACGTCGTGGGGCTGCGAGGGCAACATCCGCCAGGGCGGACGCCGCGCGCCCAACGGCATGGGCCTGTACCTCTTCGACGCCGAGACCGGCCGCAAGGAATTGCTCTACCGCGACCCGGCGATCTCGTGCATGTACCCCATCCCGATCCGCCCGCGGCCCAGGCCTTTCGTGCAACCCGACCGCGTCGACCGGGCCGGCCCGGCCGAGGGCAACTTCCTCATGGCCGACGTCTACCAGGGCCTGACTGGCATCAAGCGAGGCACGATCAAGGCCCTGCGCGTCGTCGCCGTGCCGCCCAAGACCCAGCCCACGATGCACAGCCCGCCGATCGGGCTGACCCGAGAGGACCCCGGCAAATGCGTGCTCGGCACCGTGCCGGTCGAGCCGGACGGATCGGCCTACTTCCGCGTGCCGTCCGGCGTGATCGTCTTCTTCCAGGCGTTGGACGCCCGGGGCATGGCCGTCCAGACCATGCGCAGCACCACGCACGTCCAGCCCGGAACCACCCTCGGGTGCATCGGGTGCCACGAGCCGCGAAACGCCGCACCGCGGGTCGCCCGCACGCGGGCCATGTCTCGGCCGCCCTCCAAGCTCGCCGTCGGGCCCAGCGGGTCCTGGCCGCTTCGGTTCGACAGGCTCGTCCAGCCCCTGCTGGATGCCAAGTGCGCTACGTGCCATTCACCGAAGTCCGACAACGCCAAGGCCCGCCGGTTCGACCTGACGGCCGCAAAGGCCTACAACTCCCTGTGCCGATACGGCACCACCAGGGAAAACACGCTGGTGCACCTGGTGCACCGCGACTACAGGAGCCATTATGGCCTGTCGACCGTCGGTGGCTGCGCTGCGGCCAACAGCGCCGTCATGGCCAAGCTCCTGTCGAAGTCCGGCCGCGATATGGTCAAGCTGACGGGTGAGGACATCGAGCGCCTGATCGTCTGGATGGACACGTACGCCCAACGTCTGGGCTCGTTCAGCGACGCCGAGGAGAAGCTCCTTCTGGACCTCCGCCGCCGCAGCGCGGCGATGCTGATCGAGCGAGACCAGGCCACCGTCGTGTCGAAGGACGGGTAATCCCCGAGTCCCGGGGATTGGTATCCCTGGGCTTGTGGAGGGACTCGCAAGCAGACGGGTGGTTCACTCTCCCGTGTGCGTCGCTTGCAAGGCGGGGGCATTTCGACGAACATGAGCGCCCGCGGTGTTGACGCTGACAAGGGCCCTTCTCTGCGGGGACGGAGCACGCAATGGGCGTGAAGCTTCTGTGCACAGGCGACGTTCATCTCGGCCGCCGGCCGAGCCGGCTGCCGGAACATCTCGACGCGGTCGCTACCAGCGCCGCCGCCGTGTGGGAGGCAATCGTCGACCAGGCCATCGAGCGCGCCGTCGACGCCGTCGTGCTCACCGGCGACGTCGTCGACCAGGACAACCGGTTCTTCGAGGCCTACTCCGCCCTGGCTCGCGGCGTGCGGAGACTCGTCCAGGCCCACATCACCGTCTATGCCGTAGCGGGCAACCACGATTTTGATGTCTTTGTTCGCCTGGCCGAAGAGCTACCCGACTTTAACCTGCTTGGCCGCGGGGGCGTGTGGCAGGAGACTGAACTCAAGCGAGATGGCAAGGCGGTGCTCAGGCTCGTGGGCTGGTCGTTCCCGTCATCGCACGTGAGCACCAGTCCGCTGGCGGGAGCCTGCCTGCCCCAACGCAGAATGCCCACGATCGGCCTGCTGCACTGTGACTGCGATGTCGCCCCCAGCCGATACGCACCCGTCAGCCGCACTGAGCTTGCCGCAGCGCCGGTTGACGCCTGGCTGCTCGGGCATATCCACGAGCCCCAGATCATTTCCGAATCCGGCCCGATGATCCTCTATCCCGGCTCGCCGCAGGGCCTGCACGTAAACGAGACCGGCCCGCACGGGCCGTGGCTGGTCGAGATCGAACCGGGCCGCGAGCCAACGGCCATTCACCTGCCCCTGGCCGCGCTGCGATGGGAGCACCTGGACGTGCCGCTGGACGACGTTAGCGACCCCGACGCGTTCGACCAGACGATCGCCCGGGCCCTCAAGGGCCTGCACGAGCAAATCCGTGACGGTTTCGGCCTCGCCCGGGCCGTCGGGTGCCGACTCCGCCTGACCGGGCGCACGGGGATTTATCACGCCCTCGACGGGCTCATCGCCCAAATGCAGGAGAACCTAACCGAATCGCTGTCCTTCGACGGTGTCGAGTATTTCCTCGACACCAAGGTCCTCAACGCGGCCCGACCGGACATCTCGCTGGCCGACCGCGCCGCGACGGGCGACCCAGCCGGACTGCTGGCGCGACGTCTGGCAGTCTTGGACAACCGCCAGCCGCCCGAGGAATACCGCCAACTCGTCCGCCGCGCGAAGAGGAGCATCGTATCGTCGGAAGCGATGCGCGGTTTCGCCTCGGCCACCGGCGACACGGCCGAGATCAGCGACGACGAAGCGGCCGAGATGCTTATGGCCACGGGTTGGGCTATCCTGGACAGCCTGCTGGCACAGGAGGGCCGTGGGCGATGAAGATCAGGCGGCTGCGAATTCGCCGCATGCCGGGCTTTCCCGACGGCGGGCCTGCGCTGGCCGACCTGGCCGGCGGACTGAATGTGATCGTCGGGCCCAACGCGTCGGGCAAGACCACCATCTGCCGCGCCATCAGGGGCCTGCTCTGGCCCGAGACGCTCAAGGGCTTCTCGCCGGTGTCTGTCGAGGGAACCTGGTCGGACGGCGAGCAGACGCTGCTGACGGATCTGGAGGCCGAGAGGCGAACCTGCCAGCGCGACGGCGCCCGGGCCGACGGGCCGGCCCTGCCGCCCGCCGACAGGGCCAGATGCTTCACCGTTACCATCGACGACCTGTTCGACGGCAGCGACGGTGACTTGGCCGCCGAGATATCGCGTGAGATGGCCGGCGGGTACGATCTGGCACGCATCCGCGACGAGGCCACAGACTTCAAGATCGGCCGGGCCAGAAACGATAACAAGATACTCCAGCAGGCAAGGCGAGATGCCCGAAACGTCAGCCGCGAGCACGAGGCACTCCACGGCGAAGAAAACGGCCTGGCCGAACTGGAGGCCCGAGCCGCCGAGGCGGCGGCCGCCGCGGGCCGACTGGCGCGAATCCAGGACGCCGGCAAACTGCTTGGCCTGCGCGGCGAAATCGCGGCGGCCGAGACCGACCTGAAGGGCTTTCCGGGCGGGATGGCTCGTCTTCGCGGCAACGAGGCTGACGCGTTGGCCGAACTCCGCGAGGACCTCGACTCGATTGCAGCCAAACTCCGGACCGCCGACGGCGCCGCCGACGATGCGTCCCGGGCCCAGGCCGAAGCCGACCTGGGCGAGGAGGGCATAGCGCCGGTTCGCCTGGCCGAGCAGCTCAAGCACCTGACCGCCCTGCGAGACGCCGAGCGGGACCTCGCCCAGGCCCGCCAGACCGTCGCCCAGGCCGAAATCAAACGCACCGACGCCCTGCGTCAGCTTGGCGAGGCGGCCAACCCGGACAAGATAGACGCCATCGACGTGAGCGGACTTGACGAGGTGGAGACGCTCCACGATGAGTTCGCCGCTGTTCGGGCCAACCTGCGGGAGGTCGACGCGAAACTCGATCTCTTGGCCGGGCCCGAGCCGACCGACGAGATCGGGGACCTCGAACGGGGCGTCGGGATTCTCCGCGAATGGCTGGAGTGCGGCCCGGCCGGCGTGGCCATAGCGCGGCGGAACGCGGCTCTCGTGTGGATACTGGCGGCGATGCTGGCCGTCACGGCCCTCACGTTTGCAATCCTCGTCGATCCATGGTGGGCCGCGCTGGTGGTCCCGGCGGCTGCGGCGGCAGCAATGGCCCGAACGGGCGGCGCAGTGGCCCGGCCGGGTCTTCGCGACGACAGCCGGGCCAGGTTCGCTCGCACCGCCCTCGAAGCGCCCGAGGCATGGACACCCGAGGCCGTCGGGCGGCGTATCGCCGAAATCGAACAAGCCATCGTCCAGGCCCGCGAGGCCGAGCGACGCGAGGGTGAACGGCGCAGCGTGCAACACCGCCGGGACCAACTGACCGAGCAGGTCAACGCCCTGGAAGCCAAACGGGGGCAACTCGCCGAGCAGTTCGGCGTGGCGCCCGGCACGGGCGTGTTTGCTTTGAGGAATCTGGCTGAAAGCCTGCGGGCGTATCGCGAGGCCACCACCGCGTTGAAACAGGCCGGACGGATCGCCGAAGAGGCCGACGCAGGACGCCAGGGGCGGCTGAAGAAGATCAATGACTTCTTGGAGGAGTTCGCCCTGGAGGGCTGCGAGTCATCCGACGTGGCCGAGACGAGACTGGCCCACATCAGGCAGCGAGCCGACCAGCACGCCGAGGCCAAGAGCAATCTGGCCGCAGCGCGGCGTGAGGCGGACGAGGCCCGCCAGACAGCGGCAAAGCTCGAAGCCAGAAAACGTGACCTGTTCCAGGCGGCCGGCCTGGCCGACGACGACGATGCCACCCTGGCCGAGCGGCTCGAGAGGCTCGGCGACTACCGCCTGACCGAGCGGCGTCTCGGCGATCTGAAGACGCAGACGGCAGCCCTGGCCGCACGCCTTGGAGACGCCGCCGACCTGGCGGACATGACAGCGGAGCAGATCGACCGCGAGGCCGCACGCCTCGAAACGCTCGCCGCAAGACATGAAGAACTCGTCGGGCAGATCAAGGAGATCGAACTCAAGGTCAGACAGGCCGGCAGCGGACACCGACTGGCCGACGCGCTGGCTGCGGTCGATCGGGCCGAGGCGGCCGTGGCCCGGCGGCGAACCGAAGCCATCGCGGCCGCGGCCGCGCAGTTCCTGCTTGATGAGATCGAGGCCGAGTACCGCGTCGAGAGCGAACCGGAGGTGCTTGCACGGGCCAGGGACTGGTTTGCGAGATTCACGCACCATCGCTACGAGCTTCAGGCCGAGCCCGGCGGGCCCGACAGCCAGCCGACCTTCCGAGCGATCGAGACGACCACCGGGCGCGGGCTGGGGCTGGACGAACTGAGCCGTGGCACACGGATGCAATTGTTGCTGGCGGTTAGGCTGGCGTTTGCGGCGGCGGCGGAGGCCGGCACACAACTGCCGTTCATCCTCGATGAAGTGCTCTCCAGCAGCGACCCCGAACGGTTCCGGGCGATCGTCGAGTGTCTTCTCGTGCTGGTGGGCGAGGGCCGGCAGGTGTTCTACTTCACCTGCCAGCCGGGTGACGCCGAGGCGTGGCGTGAGGCGGCTGAAGCGGAGGGAATCACTGACGCCAGGCTGATCGACCTGGGCGACGTGCGGCGCAGCGGCGTGGTGGCCGAACCGCTGAGCGAACCGACGATTCGCGTCCCGGATGTTCCCGCGCCGGCCGGGGCGGGCCTGGACGCGTACGCCGCCGCGCTCGGCGCGGCGCCTCTGGACCCCACGACGCCGGCGGCCGGGGCGCACCTGGCGCATCTGGTGGACGACGCCGAACAACTGCACGCCCTGGCCAAGGCGAGGATCGAGACTGTCGGGCAGTTGCGCAGTCTGGCCGATCACGCCCGGAGTGACGCCTACATCGCCCCGGACGCCCTGGCACGCGTGCTGGCGCGGGCAGACCTGGTCGATGCGTTTGCCGACGCCTGGGCCGTCGGGCGGGGCCGGCCCGTCACGCGAGAGGACCTGACAGCCGCGGGCGTTACCGAAACGTTCATCGACGGCGTCACGGACATGGCCCGGGAACTGGACTGGGACGCCGGGCGGTTGATCGCGGCCATCGAGGCACGTGGTGATGACCGGACAAAGGGCTTCCGGGCCGGGACCCTCGAGAGGATGAAGGACCGGTTCCTGGAATCCGGGCACTTGTCGGCCGAGGAGACGCTCGGGGAGGACACGGCAAGGGGCCGCGTCCTGGCCGCCGCCAACGAGCATGTCAACTCCGGCGTCCTGGCCATCGACGAGGTCGGCCGCCTGCTCACAACGTGGTGGCGGATGTGCGCCGACCGCGAGCAGACGGAGTGACTCATTGCTCGGCTGCGATCCGTCGCCAGCGGATGATATAGTATGGAAGCGGGGCGCCGAACCGCCCGTAGCGGCGGGCGGGTTCACAAAGGACGGCGAGATGGTTCGACGGGTCGCGACATGTGTGGCCGTGGTGGTGCTGGCGGCTTGCGGGATGGCGCCGGCGGCGAAGCGCGTGCGCCCCTCGGCCGCCGGCGACGCCTGGTTGGGCAGGCTGGCGCTGAAGTGGCTGGACGACGCGGTGGCCAAGGGCGAGTACGCGACGCTGGCCGAGAACGTGGAGAAGCTGATCCAGGCCCGGTCGGTGTGCACGGGGCTGAGCGACCTGGCGACGATAAACGACCTGGTGTACGCCCACCGGGCGGCGAAGGTCCTGCCGGCGGCGGCAAAGATCGGCAAGGCCGATTTCGCCACGTATCTTGCCCGGCGGCGCGGTCTGCTCCGCCTGATGCTCCGGGCGATCGGCGACACGCCGTCGGCCGAGAAGGCCGTCGCAAAGCTCCATGACCTCTACACCGCCGATGCCAAGCGCGTGGCCGCCTGGCCGAACCTCGCGGTGGCCTTCGCCACGTCGGCCGACCGGTATGACCGATTCACCCCCGCCGGCAGCAGGACGTCACTTCGCGCGTCGTTCGCCTTCTACACCTCCAACAGGCGCTTCGCATACGACCTGCAGCGGCTGCCGTACGAACTGTCTCGTTACCTGACCGACACGCGGCTGAGCCTCGAAGAGCGTCAGTGGGCCCGTGACACCTACGCCCAGGCGGCCAATCCCGCGCGGAGCTACTTCGACGTCAAGTACGACCGCGACTATTCCCGCCGGGGCAAAGCCAAGAAGATCTCGGGTCATCCCTACACGCTGTGGAACCTTCGCCAGTACGGCGGGGTCTGCCGCGACCAGGCGTATTTCGCCGCCCACGTGTGCAAGGCGCTGGGCATACCGGCGACCATCGTATCCGGGCGAAGCCGAGGGGGCGTCGGCCACGCCTGGGTCGCCAGGCTCGTGCTGACCGACGGTGGCCGCTCGGCCCGGTGGGACGCCGGCACCGCCAGGTACCGCTCGCACCTGTACTACACGGGCCTGGTGACCGATCCGGCCGCCGGGCGGGACATGTTGGACAGCGAGTTGATCCTGACGGGCTACGCGGCCCTTCAGCCCCTCCAGGAGAAGGAGGAGGCCGACGCCGCCTTGTACGTGGCGCGCTATCTGCACGACAACCGCAAGGCCGACTGGGCGGCCAACGTGGCACTCCTGAAGGTCGCCGCGGCCGACTACAACACCAGGGCGCGAGCCGGCGACGACAAGGCGGCCGACCTGTCGTGGGCCAGGATCGACACGAAGACCAAGGCGCGGATCGTGGAGGAGTTCCTTGCCGCGGCCCTGAGGCGAAACCTCGCCCTGGGCCAGGGGTGGACGTTCCTTGTGGAGCTTCGCAAGGCCGACGCGATCCCCCTGCGCGACCTGGACGCCTTTCTCGACATCCTGATCGACCGGACCGCGCGGGCGTTTCCGGCCTATAGCTGCCGGATCGTCCTTGACCTGGCGACCACCGTGCCCAGCGGGCCCGGACGCCTCGCGACCTACGGAAACTGCCTGCGCCGCTACGGCAGCCATCCGGACCTGGCCGGGCAGATCCTCATCGCCACGGGCAACGAGTACGCCCACCAGGGCCGCGACGACCTGGCGCTGAAGGCGTACATCCAGGCCGCCGACAAGGCCGTCAAGGTCCCGGAAGTTGTCCTGGCCGCCACGGATCGGGCCGCCAAGCTCCTGGTCGACAGCAACCAGGCCTCTCGCGCCGTGGCCATGTACCAGTCCCTCATCGGGCGGATCAAGCCGTCGGGCGACCCGTTGTTCTTCCACGAGACGGTCTACTACCAACTGCACGCTCGGCTGGCGGGCCTGTACCGGCAGATGGGCAGGCACAGCAGTGCCGCGCGGATCATGTCGAGGCTGAACCGACGGTGACGGCTCCAGGGCGACAAGCAGTGCCCGGTCGGCGCACCACCCTGGAGAACCCGCGCCCGCATGGGCGCGCGTTTGCTGATCCCTGTATGAGTACCGTTCAGAATGCCTCATGTTTAGCGGGGGAGCAACGCTCGCCGTTCATCGTTCGAACAACGAGCGGCGAGCGTTGCTCGCCTGCTAAACACGTACGGCGTCGCGGGGATTGCTCTCCGCATGCGCTTCGCATACAAGCACCGCTCGCACTGATCTGCGCCCTGACGGGATGCGCCGCCCGCGGCACCGCGCCGCTCGCCGCCGGACCATGGCCCACAAACCGCGGTGACCTGGCATTCGCCTACGGCGAGGACCCCGAGGCCGTCGTCGCCCTCGGACCCGACGGGCAGCCGCACAGATCATACAAGGTCTCGCCTGACGGCCTGCTCTCGCGAGGCACAGCCATGCTCGACCGCGACAACGTCCTTCGACTGGCCGGGGGCTCCTACGACGCCCAATTCGTCGGGGGCCCGACGGCCGCCGCGCTCAGCCGCGCCGGAGCCTTCACGCTTGAGGCGTGCATCACCCCCGAGCACCCCGCCGACAAAGGCACCGGCACGATCATCTCGCTGGCCCCGGTGCGGGGCGGCAGCAGCGCCAGGCTCGCCCTGGTCCAGACCCGCCGGCGTCTGGGACTCATGCTCGCCGCCGGCGACGCCAGGGCACCCTCCTTCGCCAAGGCTTCGGAGGGTCTTCGACAAGCCGTCCCGCTGTGCGAGGTCGAGACCGGCACGATGCAGCACGTGGCCGTCACGTGCCGCCATGGCAGTCTGACGTGCTACCTGGACGGTCGCCGCGCCGCGCAGGCCCGCATGATCGGGACATTCACCGCCCACGGCCCCTACCGCCTGGTCCTGGGCGACACGTACGCCGGCGACAGTGACTGGTCCGGCCGGCTCGAGGGCGTGGCGATCTACGCCCGCAGCCTCCGGGCGGAGGAAGTGCGCCGCAACTACCGGGCCCGCTTGGCGCTGGTGCGCAGGCGCCCGCAGGTGCCCGTCCTGAAGGTCCGCGCAACGCTGCTGGAGCAGAGCGACCCGCCGAGACCCGGACCCAATCCCTATTACCGCGCGCTGGCGATCTGCCGCTATCGCGTCGATAAGGTCATCGAGGGCCGCTACGAACGGCCGGAGATACTCGTGGCCCACTGGGCCCGATGGCGAAACGCCCTCCTGCCGTTCTGCAAGGCGCCGCCCGGGCGGACCCTCGAGATGACGCTCGAGCCATTCGACCGGGCCGGGCCGCGCGTTACCCGGGCGGCGATGAGCTTCACGCTCGGCGACGAGACATTCGACCTGCCCTGGTACTATGATGCGGGGCTGCTGAGCCTGACCTTCAAGGCGGGGCGACCCGCGGCGAGACCATGAACGACAGACCGTCCATCTGGATCAGGATGTACCGCGAGGTGGAGACCTGGTGCACGGGCCGGGTCTGGTACGGACGGGCGGTGCTGGTGGGGGTGTTCGTGTGGATGGGGTATCACCACCTGGTCGACGACAGATACTGGGGCCTGTTCGGCTACCTGAACCTGGGCATCCACGAGCTGGGGCACATGGTGTTCCGTCCGCTTGGGTGGTTCATGTATGTTCTCGGCGGGACGCTTGGCCAACTGCTCGTGCCTGTCATCTCCGTGTTCATGTTCCGCCGCCAGAGAGACTACTTCGCCCTCACCCTCAGCGGCGCGTGGCTGTCGACGAACCTGTACAACGTGGCAACGTACATGGCCGACGCCCGCGCCCGCGTGCTGCCACTGGTCACGCCGTTCGGCAAGCACGCCGAGCACGACTGGTATAAGCTGTTCGGACACATGGGTTTGCTGGCGTACGACACGAAGATCGCCGCCGGCGTCCGCGTGATCGCGTTCGTCCTCATGTGGGGCTCCGTCGCCGCCGGAGCATGGATGTGCTATCTGATGGCGACGCGGCGGAAAGCCGCAGACGGCTAGCACGTCCCGCGCACCCTTGCATTTGAACCCATTCCCGACGACCATCATGGGATGATCAACGAAACGCGTTTGAGCATTACCGTTATCCTTGCGTTGTGCGCGCCGCTTGCGGGCGCGGCCGCCGCACCCGGCGGACGATCGCCGGTCATCATCAGTCACGAGGAACTGCATGAGTGGACGTTCGATTCCGATCTCGGCGGCTGGCGGGCACTGAACGACTGCACCGCCTCAGTCGCCGGCGGGGTACTGAAGATCGTCTCGTCGGACAATGACCCGTATCTATCGGTGGCGCTGCGGGCAGGCGGACCTGGCCTGGTCATCACGTTCCGCGCCCGATCCACCGCGGCCGGCATGGGGCAGTTCTTCTGGGCCACCGACCGCAAGGGCGGATTCGCCGAGGCCCGCTCGAAGCACTTCACCATGATCCACGACGGCAAATGGCACGAGTACACGCTGCCGATCCGCTTCGCCGGAACAATGACGGCGCTGCGGTTCGACCCCGGCACGGCGGCGGGAACCGTGGAGATCGATTGGCTTCGCATCCACCGCGGCGGGTCGCACCCGCTCACCATCGAACGTATCGAGACGCGAAACGACCGCATCATGCTGCACGTGAGGAACACCTCCAGCAAGCCGATCACCTTCGATCAGATGTTGCTCGGCCAAGTGAACAAGACCTACACCCTCCCTGCCGGCAAGGGACTGGTCATCACACAGAAACCTCATGGGAAGGAGGCCTTTAGTCGGTGCTGGATTGACCTGAGATCGAAAGGCCTGCCATCGGTTCAGCGGACCCTCGTTGTCTTCCGCCCGGACGCCAAGGATGAGTTCAAGACCATCGGCAGCGGAGATCTGAAACTCCGCATTACCAGTAACTACGGGCTCGGTGCACGGATCGAGCGGCGAGGCAAGCTCGTAGGTATCATAGCACCGATAGCCCAGTCCGGTGGGCGTGCGTGGCCGTTCGGAGTGACGCGTCAATCAGCCGACGCGGCCCGACTCGAGTGCCGCGGCATCACGGTGGATCTGGCCGTCAAGGGCGACGAGATCAGCGTGTCGATCGCGTGTCATCGCGACGTTGAGGGGCCGATCGTCCGAGCCATCGGCTCGCTGGAACAGGGCCTGTTCGCCGGGCTGGAGTATCTCGGCAAGGGCGAGAAGTCCTCCTCGAAGCTCGATATCGAGACCGACGCCCACCGGCGCTTCGCGCCGGACCCCATGCTGGTGACCATGCCGCTGATGGCCTGCACCACCGACCGCGGCACGGTGGCCATGACGTGGAAGGACATGACGCTTCGGCCGGTGTTCGCCAGTCCGAACGTCCTGGACGGTGCGGCGGACCACCGCATGGGACTGCGCGGCAGGAAGATCGACGCGACGATTCTGGTGAACAAGGCGCCGCTGGAAGCGGCGATTTCCTGGTCGGTGAAGCGGGCCGGGGGCTTTCCGCCGCTGCCCAAGGCGCCGCGGAGCGACAAGGCGCAGGCCGATCTGGCGATGCGGGCCATCAACGGCCCCATCAGCGGCCCCGGCGGCTGGGGCCACTGTGCCGAAGCCAGGTGGCAGCGTCGCTACTACGCCGACATCGCCTCGACGATCTGGCGGATCACGGGCAAGGCACCGAAGACCGGCCCGCTCGTCGGCGGCGGGGCGCATGTACGCAACGACACGATCTTCTTCGTCACCGGCCAGGCCGAGAGGTGGCTGGCGCTCCGCCGCGGTGAGGTCCGCGGCATCCTGGCCCGCCAGAAGCCGGACGGGTCATTCCGGTACTCCGGCAAGTACCGCCGCGGTCACTTCGAGGACACCTCCAGCGGATGCTGCGCCCGCCCGGCGGCGGCCCTGCTCCAGTGGGCCCGGTACACCGGCGACGCCGAGGCCCGCCGGGCCGGGATCAAGGCTCTTGAGTTCATGAAGCGCTTCCGCACGCCGCGAGGGGCCCAGACCTGGGAACTGTCGCTCCACACGCCGGACATCCTGGCCTCGGCCTACATGGTCCGGGCGTACGTCGCCGGCTACGAGTTGACCGGCAAGAAGGCCTACCTCGACCTGGCGAGAAAGTGGGCCCTGTCGGGCGTGCCGTTCGTCTACCTCTGGTCCAACCGCCCGACGATGCTGTATGCCACCGTGCCGGTCTACGGGGCCACGAACTACCGTGCGCCGCTGTGGATCGGCCTGCCCGTGCAGTGGTGCGGCGGGGTGTACGCCTACGCCCTGGTCGCCCTGGCAAAGCACGACAAGACGCTTGACTGGAAACGCCTGGCCCGAGGGATACTCATCGCCGGCCAGAAGATGCAGTACCCGGAAGGCCGACTGGCCGGGTGCCTGCCCGACATCTTCCAACTGCGCAGCCAGCAGCGGGCAGGACCGTCGATCAACCCCTGTGCCCTCTACAGCCTCCAGTTGGCCCTGGCCGGCAAGGTCGACTCGCTGGCCGTAGCAACCGACGGCAAGCACCGCATCGTGGCCCCCCTGCCGGTGACGGTCAAGGACGGCAGCGCCCGTATCCAGGGCCGAAAGGACCTGACCTACCAGGTCGTGATTGACGGGTCGCGCATCGTCACGGTCACCTCACAAGGCGCCGACGAACTGGACCTGGCCGGCGCGTCAACGAGTCGTTGACTCCACGTGTAGCGGGCGACCGTAAGATCGCCGCTCGTCGTTCGAACAGCGACCGGCGATCTCACGATCGCCCGCTAAACGCTCCACGGTATGCTACAATAACGCAACGTGGCATTCGGACCCTGGCCCTGTGCACTACGGAAGGAGCGTTAGGATGATGGGTCTGTCGCGGGAAGTTCGCGTTCGTGGGTTGGTCGGG
>Ga0180431_10001963_pt1 | contig 27987 bp, 17 predicted proteins | sample SS_ome_11_FD_132459 | JGI IMG/M metagenome (GOLD analysis project Ga0180431, IMG submission 132459) | Hypersaline lake sediment archaeal communities from the Salton Sea, California, USA - SS_1_MS_1 metaG | ecosystem: Environmental > Aquatic > Non-marine Saline and Alkaline > Hypersaline >... | reverse complement strand
GATCGTTGTTGTTCATGGTTTTGGCCATACTCATGTCCTGCTCTTTGGCGGCTCGTCCACGATTGGCGTAATCGTCGAATAAATTATCCGGCTCCGGCATCGTCACGTCGTCGTACAGGGTCAGATGTTTCGGGCCGGGTTGCCAGTTGCGGTGGGGGGCCTTGTGGTGATACATCAGGCAGAAGGGCTTGTTCGGGTTGCGTCCTTTGAGCCATTTGAGGGCGTGATCGGTGATAATGTCCGTCACGTAGCCCGTGTATTTCTTCCGCTCGCCCATCTCGATCATGACCGGATTGTAGTATAATCCCTGTCCCGGCAAGACGTTCCAATAGTCGAATCCCGTGGGATCGCTTCGCAGGTGCCATTTGCCGACCATCGCCGTCTGATAGCCGGCCTTTTGTAACAGTTTGGGGAAGGTCTGCTGAGTGCCGTCGAAGGCTTTTCGGCTGTTGTCGATCTTGCCGTTGATGTGGCTGTACTTACCCGTGAGAACGACCGCCCGGCAGGGGGCGCAGATGGAATTCGTGCAAAAACTGTTGCTGAAGCGCATGCCTCCGCTGGCGATTCGGTCGAGATTCGGCGTCTTGTTAATCTTGCTGTCGTAACAGCTCATGGCGTGCGAGGCGTGGTCGTCCGTCATGATATAGATAATGTTCGGTCGTTCGGTGTTCCCGGTTCGAGCGGCGCTATTGCAACTCGGTAAGATCGACAATGCCGCTGCCGAGCCCGTCATGTAACCCAACCGTTTCAAAAATTCTCTTCTGGTTTGTTTCATTCGTCTATCTCCTTTGTATTCTTACATCAGGTGTTCATTCAGTGTGTACCGTCCACCTTTATTTGTTTTCATTTCAACGACGTTGTTTCTGTATCTGATTTTACACTTCCCGCCGGCTTTGGAAAGGATCTTTACCTGGGATAGCTTTTGGTTTTCCCACTTGATATCCACCACGAAGCCGCCGCGGGCGCAGAAGCCTTTGACGTGCCCATTGGGCCAGGCGTTCGGTAGTGCCGGCAACAGATGAATTTCGCCGGCGTGACTTTGTAGAAGCATTTCCGCGATACCTGCGGCGCCTCCGAAGTTGCCGTCGATCTGAAAAGTCCGGCCCGGCCAGCACGCATTGAACAGGTTTGGGAACGCATTTTTGCCGATCAGTCGCTCGACGTAGCCATAGGCCTGATCGCTGTCAAGCAGGCGGGCGTAGAGACCTATTTTCCAGGCGTTGGCCCAACCGACGTCCCCTTTGAATCCGCGCCGTTCAAGGGATTTACGAGCCGCTTCAGCGAGTTCGGGGGCGGTCTGGGGCGTCAGTTCGTAATAGGGATACAGGCCGTACATGTGTGAGATATGGCGGTGATGTGGATCGGGTTCGTCATAGGGTTTCAGCCATTCCTGAAGACGGCCGTCCGGTCCGATCCGGTTTGGAGCCAGCCGGGCTCGTGTCGCTTTCAGATTACTATGGAACCGTTCATCGACGTCGATCCTTTCGCCGGCGGCGATGCAGTTGCCGAACAATTCCCGGAGAATCTGCATGTCCACGGTCGGTCCCATGCAGGTATGAGCGGTCACTCCATTGTCCATCCGGAAGGCATTCTCCGGTGAATTGGAGGGTGCGGTCACGAGCCGGCCGTTCGCCGGTTCAGGGATGAGGATATCGAGGTAGAACTGCGCCGAGCCCTTCATAATGGGGTAAGCCCATCTCAGGTATTTTTTGTCTTGAGTAAATGTGTAATGTTCCCAGAGGTGTTCGCACAGCCAGCCGGAACCGCTTACGGTCGAACCCCAACTGGCGCGTTCGCCGGGTGCGGTGAATCCCCAGGCATTGGTGATGACATGGGCGACCCAGCCGTCGGCGTTGTAATAGGCCTTCGCGGTGGCCCGGCCGGGCCGTTGGAGCGACTCGATCAGCCGGAGCATCGGGACATGGCAATCGCCGAGGTTGCAGATTTCGGCGGGCCAGTAGTTCATCTGGATGTTGATGTCGAGGTGCCAGTCGCCGTTCCAGGGCGTTTGAATTTCCTCTGCCCATAGGCCCTGGAGATTGGCGGGGAGCGTGCCGGGCCGGGATGAGCAGATGAGCAGGTAACGACCGAAATTGAAGTACAGTGCCGCCAAACCAGGATCTTCGGCGTTTTGGTCGAACTGTTTTATCCTTTTGTCGGTGGTTAATGCTGCATTCTTTCGGCGGGTGGACTTGCCGTCATCGAGATGGATGGAAACGCGATCAAAGAAGCGGCGATGGTCGATAATGTGATTGGCCAGAATTGCCCGGTAGGGTTTGGCTGCGGCTGCTGCAATCACTTTGGCAGTCTTGGCTTTGGGGTGGGTGATGTGGCGTTCGCGAGGGACAACGCCGTTATAATCCGTCTCGGCGGCAAAGAGAATCGTAGCTGTATCGGCGTTGACGACCGTTAATTGATTCCCGACCGCTGTGACGCTTCCACCCGTGGTGACGGCACGTATGCGCGCTGCGTATCTGATTCCTCCGCCGTTGCGACCGTTGTTCAATTGGCCGGTCATGAGCAATTCGTTATTGGAGACGGATTCGGTATCAAAGCGCTCGGGCCGATCCAGACGTATGGTGAAAGTCAATGCGGCGGATCGGTCGGATGTCAGACGGATTACGCCGACCTGGTCCGGGGCGCTGGTGAAGTATCGGCGATGATAGCGAACGCCGTCCAACTGGTAACGCACGTCCGCCACAGCGGTGTTCAAATCGAGCCGGCGGTGATAATGTGTTGCCGGGTCGGGATCTGTTTCGAACTCTATCGAGAGGTTGCCGAGAACCTGGTAGCAACCGAAGGGCACATTGGCGCCCCTACCCTGTCCCGAGCCTTTACCCTTGCAGGTGAAGGTCTGGTTGACCAGGCGTTCGGCCTGGTCATTTTTGCCCTCCAGGAGCAGACGGCGGATTTCCGGCAGTTGCTTGTGTGCTTGGGAGCGATTGTCATCCGAAGGTGAGCCGGACCAGACCGACTCCTCATTCAATACGATACGGTCTTTCTCGATACCGCCGAAGACCATCATCCCGAGCCGCCCGTTGCCGAGGGGCAGGGACTGTGTAAAGTGGCCGGCAGGTGTCTCGTACCAGAGAATTTGCGAGTTGTCATTGGAAAGTTCCGCTGCGGAGAGGACTGTCGTGATGACCAGCAGTATGAAAATCTCTCGACCTAATTTTTTCATACGATTTTACCCTCTGGCTTTACGCCATGTATCGGAGTTGGGAACACTTGACGGCACATCCAGACGGGCTTCCCAATGAGTAAGTAAGTTCCGGTGTTCGGCCAATGTCGAAGCGTGGCGCGAGCTTGAGGCAAGGTTTTTCGTTTCGCCCGGATCGGCTTTCATATCAAAAAGCTGCTCGGTCTGATTATCTTTATAGGTAATATACTTGAAGCTTTCTGTGCGAACCATCCGGCCCGTATTGTTCGTCACTTCCGAGACGATGAACTCGCGAGCCGGGCTTGCGTTTCCCTCAAGGATGTTTCGCAGACTCATACCTCGCATATGGGCCGGCGGCTGTATTCCCGCATAATCGCACAACGTCGGCATCATGTCCAACCCGGAAGCCAAATGAACCGCGTCCGTCTTATTCTGCGTAACATGTCCCGGCCACGAAAAGAGCAACGGGACTCTGACGGCTTCATTATAGAAACTGCTCTTGCGAACCATCTGGTGATGCCCCATGCCTTCGCCGTGGTCGGCGGTCATCACGATCAGCGTATCATCGAGGTGGCCGGAATCCTCAAGCGCCTGAAAAACGCGCCCGATCTCGGCGTCCACGTACTCGATATTGCGATAGTAACTCCAGCGATAGTATCGCCAGTGCTCTTGATCCCACTTGCCCTTGAAAGGCTCGTTATTTCGCCTCCTTTGCCTGATTGCGTCCGGCTCGTTTTCATCGAACTCGAAATTATCCGGCAGTTCCGGCAACGCGCCGGCCAGTTCGGGATATCGGAGCTTTGCGGGGTCGTTCATGTTCAGCCGGAGCCACTCACAGATATCGTGAGGCTGCATGAACGAAGCGACCAAGAGGAACGGTTTCGTTTGAGAGCGGTTTCGCAGAAAACCCTCGCACGCTCGTGACATGACCGTATCGCAGAGGTAACCGAAACCGCCGATCCCCGTGTTGACGACCTTGAAGCCGGGGATAGTGCTGGTGTACGTCCTCGGCAGATGCCACTTGCCCGCATAGAACGTCTCATAGTCGGTCTGCTCGGAAAACCACTGGCCCAGGTTCGGAATGTCGGATCGAATGGGGCGTCCGTTAACCTGGACGGCGCACTCGCTGCTCGTGCGCCCGCTAAAGACCGCGCTCCTGGCCGGGCTGCACAGCGGATTGGCCGAGTAGGATTGTGTGAAACTGATGCCGCTCGTCTTGAGCCGGTCGAGCGCGGGCGTTCGCACGTGCCGGCAGCCCCCGGCCGCGATCGTATCGAAGTGCTGCTGGTCGGTGATAATCAGGACGATGTTCTTCGGCTTGGGTTTGCGGCGCTGTCGCCCGGCGAAGACATTTTCGGTTAAGGGGGCGGTAGCGAAGTACGTCGCGGCACTGCCGCCCAGTTTTATGAAGTCCCGCCGGTTTAATTGTGTGATCGTATCGTTTGGGTTCATTGTTTTGATTTCCTTTGGGCTGCTCGATTTCGATAAGATGCTCTCGCTCGTTCCACGTCACGTTCAAAGAGGGTTTCCGCCCGGTCGTCCAGGATATAAGCTTTGTTCATCGAGGTCACGATCCATAAACGGTGACCCGGATCAAGCCAATAGTCTGTGGGAAGAATCCCGCTGCCGAACTGGACGAATCGGTGGAGTGAAGTCTCTTTCTTGTGGATGTTTATGGGATGGACGCCGCGATAAGACAATGTGTGTTTCAATTTTACGAGACTCATACCTTCGAGCAGATCGAAGCGCAATGATGTTTGTCTATCGGGCGATAAGCGTTGTACGGCTTCGAACAAGCACCAATCGCCGGTAATTGAGTCCATCCCCTCATCCGGCGTCCCATTGTTAATGGCGAGCACTTCCGGGATATCTTCGCCATCGCCGCCGAGCAGCCGGCTCGACACATTCCATCGAATTAAAGACGCCGGCGCATCATTGCGACACGTGATCGTGCCATGCGTGATACCCACCCTCGCGTCTGTTTGGAGAATTTCCTCGTGCACGTTGAGCTTGAATGTCTTGTCCGAGTCGCGAACGCGCCGTATCCGAAGGTATCCGACGTTCTGATTACCGTTCTCGCGATACCCGTGACACGTCCAGATGCGGTACGAGTTCACCCACTCCCGGCCCGGATGAAAATGGGCCGGCGTGGATGGAAGCGACTCGATCGCCCCGAGTTCTTTCAACAGTGACGGCGTCAAAGGCTCGCCGACAATCGTTCTTTTGGCCATAAGTTCTTTCCTTTAGGATTTTAGTCGTTAGTGATAATCCTTTCCGTCCAGGCTCTTTTTGCAGGACGCTCGCCATTGCTCGAGCCGCGTTTTCATGGCGTTCAAAATCTGAGGTTTTTCCGCCGCCAGGTCGTTGGTTTCGCCGGGATCTTCCAGCAGATCAAAGAGCGCATAGCTTTTGCCCTTATCGCCGCTGTAGATCTTGTATCGGTTATCCGTGAGTGATACTTGGTTTCTGGATTCGAAGCCGATGGGCCGGGGACGCTCGGTCATGCGGCCTTCGATCAACGGCCATAGACTCGCTCCGTCTATCGGCTCCGGCTGACCCTTCATCCGAAATCCGAGAACCTCCAGGACCGTCGGGAAATAGTCACACGTCGAGCATGGAATATCGGTCACTCGGCCGGTTTTGATTTTCGACGGCCATTCGAGCAGGCCGGGCACGCGCACGCCGCCCTCGAACAGGCTGCGCTTGCGACCGCGAAACGGCCCGGCCGATCCCCGCGTTCGGCCCTGTTTACCGTCTTTTCCCTCGGGCCCGTTATCGCTGCAAAACCATAGCATCGTATTGTCAGCGACGCCGAGAGAACGCAACTCGCCGCGAAGCCGGCCCATCTGTTCGTCCAGTGCGGTTATGCATCCGTAGTAGTGCTGTTCGTCTTCGCTGTATTGTGAATACATGGCCCTGTGTTTCGGCCCGGCGATGACCGGCAAATGGGGCGTGTGAAACCAAATGACCGCGAAAAACGGCGTGCTCTTCTTCACCGCGTTTCGGATAAACGGAACCGCACGATCCACAATCACGCGACTATCGTCACCCTCAAGATTTTCCGTTACTTTCGTGCCGTCGTGTTTCCAATAATAGGTTCCGTAAGGTTTGTCGGAGTCCGGCGATTTCATCGGATTCCACGTGGGAACCTTGGCTTCCGTGGAAAAGCAGACGTCGAATCCGTTCTCCCACGGCGGGGAGTAATGCTCGGCTCCTTTCGGGCCGCCCCGGTTGGAGTCTTTTTCTTTCGTGGTTAGTGTTCCCAAATGCCACTTGCCGAAGTGCCCGGTTGTGTAGCCCTGGGTTTTCAGGGCTTCTGCTAAAGTGATTTCATCCTTTCGCATGTGTCCGGCATTGGCGAAAAAGATGCCGTAGCGGTAAGGGTGCCGGCCCGTCAGGCAGCTTCCCCGCGTCGGCGAGCAGACCGGCGCGCCGGAATAGAAACGTGTGAATCGCATCCCGGCTTTGGCCATCCGGTCCAGATGGGGAGTCTTAATAATTGTGTTGCCGTTAAATCCCGGATCGCCCCAGCCCAGATCGTCCGCCATGCAGAGAATGATATTCGGTTTCCCGGGATTCTTCGTGTCTGAAAAGACGGTTCGCGGCAAAGCCATCGACAAAGCACTGCCGGCCACGCAACGAAGGAAATTTCTCCTGGTAGTCATCTATGTTGTCCTCACAATGAAGCTATTCTGTAAGCTGATATATCGGATTATATTACAAGATTGAAAAGGTCTCGTCCAGTGTATAAGAAATAGGGCCTGTATCGATTGGCTCGACACAGGCCCCGATATGATACGAGTTGGTGGATATTGTTTACGGTCGGTAAAGACGGATGTCGTCCACGTACATCGTCCCTGCGCCGCCGGATGTTGTCGGATTTTCTTTGCTGCCGAGCCCGATTGCGATCCGGTCGATATCGGTCAGGTCCACACCCAGATTAGTTAAGGTTTCCAAGGGAATCACCCATTCCGTCCAGGTGTCAATCACGGCGACATCAGGATCGTCGTGATAGACGAGTGCAGATGCCCCGGCGCCGTCGGATACGGCGACATACATCGGTTGGGGCGCGTTGGCTGATATGCCGACATCCTGGTCGTTCCATTCCGGATCGACGTTTGTATCGGGGAAGCTGACATCTGAAAATGTGGCCTCGCACGTTGCATCGGGATTGTGGCTGGCCAATGCCAAACCGACGTATATCGGCGCAGTCATCGGAACGGCCTGGGGCGTTCCCAGTGCCGTCCACGTCGTACCGTCCGCCGAGTAATAGGCCCTGACAAGCCCGCCCGAACTCCGTTCCAGCTTGACCCACTGTGGCGCTGTAATAGCCTCGACCTTGTCGCTATTGCTGGCCTGACCGGCTGTTGTGCGATACCCGAGCCAGACGCCGTTGGCGGGCGTCACCGCCACCATCGCGTGGGCCGCATTCGCGTCCAGCGAATCGCGAACCATCACGCCGGCCTTGGCCCAGTCGTCCGTATGGCCGACGCTGAGCACCTGGGCCTGAATTTTACTGGCGCCGGAGATTTCTTTATAGGCAAAATGGAACTGATCGGAGGCGTCCCAGATATCCGTGCCGGCTCCGGTCATCGTATAAGTCCCGGCCGGCTCTTCGATAAAACCGCCGACATATTTTGGATAGCCCCTGAACCACAAGGATAATTCTGCGACGCCCTGTTCGGTCCAGTCCCGCGGATAACTCAATGACTTGACCGCCTCAGAATACGCTGGGCCATCCGGCTGATTGTCATAGGCCAGCGGCATCGACTGATCGCCTTCGCGGACGATGGCCTGCTCGGCATAGGGCGGGACGAGATAACCGGCCTGCGAGCCGTTTTCGTCCATTCCGAAACCGTCGATCCAGGTCTGCCAAATGGCCTCGCCCGCCGCATCGTCGTCGGTGTAAGCCTCAAAATCGTCCACGAGAAGGTAATCCGCGACCGTGAAGGTCCAGATCGAGCCGGTATTGATGGTCCCGTCGGCTTCGATTGCATCGATCCGCCAGAAGTATGTGGTACCCCATTCGAGCATGTCGGGCAGAAGATAACCATTGGCCGCTTGACGCCCACGGTAAACACCGGTGGTATCCGTGGCATCGGCGTTGGTGACAGCGGTTTGATCCGTGCCCAAATACACATCGTGCGACGTTGCAAATCCACCCGGCGTCCAGCTCAGGGCTTTCGCATCGACTAATTGCACGACGGCCCCATCCTCGGGCTGCGGTTCTCGGGCCTGAACCGGATCGCTGGCCGTCGCCCAAACCGTTGTCATACCTGGATTTGTGACGTCATAGTCCATCTGGATAAGCGCCAGCCGGCCGTCTTCGAGAAGCTCCCCGCTCTTGACGCCGAAGGCGGTGATCCAGCCGTTCTGCACGTAGAGTTTGATTTTTTCCGTCTGATCCTCCGGATTGGTTAGTATCATGATGCCCCGGGTAATATCCGTCCACCCGTTGGTCCCGGATAAAGCATCATCGGGATCGTTCATGACAATACCGTCGGAGTAGAGAACGCCGCCGTTAAGATGGAGTTCGCTGCCTTGCGATCCGCCGCGCGGAACTCGCATGTTCGTTTCGACGGTAACGGTGCCGCCATTGATGATAACGATACCTTTGCTGGGATCTTTTCGGCCAAGCTGGAAGGAGCTGCATGTAACGGTTCCATCGTCAATGGTGAGCATCCCCAATTCCCTTCGGCCGACCCGGATTAAATTCCCGGCCGTCAGATTGCCCCCTGTCATGTGCAGGTGGACAAAGCCTTGACCGCTCACGTCATCGTTGCTGATTGTGATACTGTTACACCGCGCGTCGGTATCGGCGTCGATAACGACCTGCGTGGGATCGCTCAGCCAATCGACGATAATGGCGTCTCCATCGGCGGGAAGGCGATTGAGGTCCCAGTTCTCCGGCGTGCGCCAGAGGGAATCGCCGCTGCGGTTATCCCAGGTGAACGTTTCCGCCGGGGCATGAGTTGCCAGGAAAAATGTTGAAAATAGGCAAAACAGGTAAAAAGGTCTTCTGAACATCATAATCCTCCTTCATCAAGATTTAACATGAAAGGTCTTCGAGGTCCAATATATAATTGAATACCAAAATTAGGGTGGTTCTGTCAAGGTAAAACTGTGAAGTCTCCTGAACCTTTGGCCCGGTTCAAGAGACTATGGGATGAAACGTGGTTGTTTCGTGACATCTTTTTTTTGATGTTTGAAAAGGCTAAATAACTCAAACGGATCGTTTAAGGATCGAATAATGAAGTAAGTCGTTCAAACATAATAACATAGCACGATTCGTCATTCCCGCACCTGCTTTCGCAGGGATGACAATAAGAATCAGTCCGTGTGAGTCAATAGAGTAAAAAATTTTGAAAATTGAATTGGACTTTTAAAACGAATGTTTTAAGCTATTGTATAAAACATTTGTTTTGGAGTATGTGCGTAATGATTTCAAAAGGTAAAAATGCTGCCGGCAATGCTGAAAAAGGCGTTCAGGACCGGCTGCTGGATGCGGCGGAGGAGCTTTTCTGCGAGAAAGGTTTTTCCGGCGCAAGTGTTCGCGATATTGCCGCATCGGCCGACTGCAATGTCGCTTCCGTGAACTACTATTTTGGCGGTAAAGAGAAACTATACGAAGAGGTTTGGCGCCGCCATCTGATTCCGATGCGAAATGCCCGGATTACCAGTATTGAGAAGGTCTTGTCGCAAGGTGAAGGCCGCTATACGCTTGAGGATTTGTTGAGATCTTTCGCGGAGACGTTTATTGGTCCTTTCGTCAAACCCAGCCGGATCTCTCGACTCAGTAAGCTGTGGGCCCGGGAGTGTATGGAGCGACATTTGCCCGTGACGATGTTCACGGATGAGGTGATCAAGCCAACCCTGGCTACGATGCGCACCGCGTTGGTTCAAAGTTGTTCTGATTTGAATGAATCGATGATTCCGTTTATCACGTTCTCCCTTGTCGGACAACTTGTTCACATTGCCCATGTGCGGGCGATTTTCGAGCAAGGGGACGACGAGGTGGATTTGCCCATCTTCGATTTAGAAAAAGCAATCGATCATATTGTCCATTTTTCCGCAGCCGGGATTCGGGCTTATACCGAGGGGAAGATCACATGAAAAAACGATGGATTCTTTGTGGCGTGTCTTTTGTCATCATTTTGATGAGTTCGACGGGCTGTAGGGTCGGGCCGGACTATTCCAGGCCGGAAACGGTCGCCGGCCAAACCGAGGGTTTTGTCCATGCCGAAGGACACAATCAGGATGTCAACGATGTGAACGAGATGGACCGTTGGTGGGAGCAATTCGGCGATCCGATCACGGCATCGTTGGTTCGTGAAGCGCTTGAGAAGAATTACGATCTCAAAGCGGCGGCGGCGCGGGTCATACAGGCGCAGGCGGCGATGGCTCAGGCGCACGGGCGTCGGTGGCCGGATGCTTTGTATTCCCTGGGACGCGACAGAAGCAAAGTCTCTTTCGATTTGGGCGATTTCGCCGGCGGGGGACGATTGTCTTTTATTAGCGAGACCTGGCAACAAGGTCTTACCGTCAACTATATTCTTGATGTTTTCGGTAAGCTCAAGCGCGCCGAGCGCGCCGCCTGGGCGGACGTGCTGGCCGCCGGGGCGAATGAGCAGGTCTTAACGAATGCCATGATTGCCAATGTCATCAATGCCCGAATCGGCATCGCAACAATTCAACATCAGTTAGCCCTCGCGAAGGCCAATACGGACAGCCTTCAGAAGACCCTGGAGATCGTTGATCGACGCTATGAGCTGGGACTCGTCGGGCCGGTGGATACCCGGTTGGCGCGCGAGCAGGTCGCCGCATCGAAAGCGGGTGAGCCGGCGATTGAATTATCACTCATCCAGGCGCGTCACGCCCTGGATGTCCTTTTGGCGCGCCCGCCGGGATCCTCGAAAGATCTGCCTGAAACGTTGAATGAGCTACCGGATTTGGCGCCGGTTCCGATAGGTATCCCCGGCTCATTACTGGATCGGCGGCCGGACGTTAAGGCGGCTGAACTGGCGCTGCGCTCGGCGAACGAGATGATCGGTGTGAGTATCGCCGGGTTGTATCCGGACCTGACGCTCACGGGCAACTACGGCGCCAGCGCCAACCGGTGGCGTGATATTTGGCACGGTTTCTCCAAAACGTATTCACTATCGATGGGTCTGGCCCAGCCGGTCTTCAAGGGCGGTCAGATTCGCGCTCAAATCAAGGGAGCGAAAGCACGCTTTGCGGAATTGGCGGCGACCTATAACAGTACCGTTTTAACGGCGATGAAAGAAGTTGAGGACGCTTTGGCCAGCGAGAAATCCTTGCAAGCTCAATTGAAGTACGTCCAGGATCGATTGACGGAGGCCAAAGCCGCCGAAGAACTTTCAAGGCAGCGTTATCAACAGGGCATAGAAAGTATTCTGACGGTCTTGGCATCCGAACGCAGCCGACGGGTCGCGGAAGAGCAACTCATCGCGATCCGGGGGCAGATCTGGACGACGCGCGTCAATCTCTATCTGGCTTTGGGTGGGGATTGGGTCGATCAGGAAACGGCAGAAGACGGAAGGCAGATGACAGATGACAGAAAAAAGAACACAGAGTCCGACACCCAGGCAAAGGGCTAAAAAGTCTCGCGTAATCCACGTTTTCGTGCACTCGTTCATTGCCCTTGCTATTCTCGGGGTGGGGATAGTCGGCGCCACCATTCTCATCAAGCTACGAAAGCCGCCCGAACGGGCCGAGCAGGATGTTCAGGCGCCGCTGGTGAAAGTCGAGCCGCTTGACGTCCGAGATATCCCGATGGTCATTCGCGGTCACGGTACGGTCAATCCCAAGGTCCAGGTTGATATTATCCCGGAAGTGGCCGGGAAGGTCGTCTTCGTTCATCCGGAACTCAAGGTCGGCGGGTTTATTCGTCGGGATGAGAAGATTCTGGAAATCGATCCCAGGGATTACGAGTTAGCCGTCCAGCAGGCGGAGGCGGCGGTGGCGGATGCAACGGTCCGGCTGGAGCGGGAGCAGGCGGAGGCGGATGTGGCTCGAAAGGAATGGAATGGGCTGCATCCGGATACGGAGCCGACTTCGCCGCTCGTTTTACGCGAGCCTCAGATTCGCCAGGCGAAGGCGACGCTGGCGTCGGCCCAGGCTCAACTGGCGACGGCCAAGTTGCGGCTCGAACGAACCGCGGTGTCTTTGCCGTTCGACGGTCTGATCACAAGCGAGCGGGTCGATCTCGGTCAGTACGTCGTGACCGGCCAATCTTTGGGCACGGTTTTTGGGACGGAAGCGGTCGAGATCGAGGTGCCGCTCGAAGATGACGAGCTGGCCTGGTTCGATGTCTTTGCCGATTCGATTTTTGCCGACGGCAATCCGAATCCCGCGACGCAAATTCCGGTTGAGGTCCGTGCCGACTTCGCGGGGGCTGACCATACCTGGCAGGGTCGTGTCGTTCGCACAACGGGACAGGTCGATAAGATGTCCCGAATGATAATCGTCGTTATTGAAGTCCAGGATCCGTTTAAGATTTCTAATGGCAGACCTCCGTTGTTGCCGGGTGTGTTTACCGAAGTTTTCATTGAAGGCAAGACGCTTTGCAATGCCGTGGCGGTTCCTCGTGATGCCGTCCGCGAGGGCAATCACGTCTGGCTGGTCAACGACGGGCGTTTGCATATCCAGCCGTTGGATGTTGTCCGGGCCGACAAAGACCATGCATATGTGGTGTCGGATATCCCGGATGGGGCGAAGGTGGTTGTGAGCTCTCTGGACGCGGCCGTGAGTGGGATGGCGGTGCGGATGGATGCTGAGAGCGAAAGCCCAACCGAACCCATGCCGAAAGACAGCAATGAGCCGAACACTTCGGAGGGAAGTTAAGTGGAAGACGCAAAGGAAAGAAAGGGCGTTCTTGGCTGGTTCGCCTCGAACCACGTAGCGGCCAATCTGCTGATGTTTTTGATTATTGTGGCGGGGCTTCTGGCGATCTTCGGGGCGAAGATGGAAGTCTTTCCCGAGATGAGCCTGGATATGATCAGTATTACCGTGCCGTATCTCGGCGCCTCGCCGGAAGACGTGGAAGAGGGCGTGTGTCTTCGCGTGGAGGAAAAGATCGCGCCGGTGGACGGTGTGAAGCGACTCACCTCGTCGGCCGTTGAAGGGGCCGGGGTAATTATCGTCGAGGTGGAAGAATATGCCGATACGACCGAAGTGCTCGACGATATCAAGGCGGAAATCGATACGATTATCACCTTTCCCCAAGAAACCGAGAAGCCCATCATCGCCGAGATCAAAACCGTTCACAAAGTGGTGACGGTGGTCATCTCCGGCGATGTTTCCGAAAAAACCTTACGCACGTTAGCCGAGCAGGTTCGCGACGATCTAACGGCCAAGCCCAATATCAGCCAGGTGGCCATCGCGGGCGTTCGGCCGTATGAAATATCGATCGAAGTCTCCGAAGAAAGTCTTCGCCGTTATAATTTGAGTTTCGATCAGGTTACGCGCGCGGTTCGCAGTTCCTCGCTCGATACGCCGGCCGGGTCGGTGAAAACGTCCGGTGGAGAAATCCTCGTGCGCACCAAGGGGCAGATGTATTACGGCGCGGAATTTGAGCAGATTATTGTCTTTACGCGTAACGACGGGACGCAAATACGACTGGGGGACATTGCGACCGTCCGGGATGCGTTTGCGGATGTCGATCTGCATGCCCGATTCGACGGCCAAACGGCGGCTTTGATCCAGATTACGCGAACCGGCGAACAGGATGCGCTGGACATCGCCCGGACGGCTAAAAAGTACGTCGAACAAAAAAGGCCCTATTTGCCCGAAGGGATTGCCCTCGATTTGTGGGAAGATGATACGGTGTATCTCAAGGCCAGAATCAGCCTGTTAACACGGAATGCTTATCTGGGGCTGGTCCTCGTATTCCTGTGCTTGACGTTATTTCTCAATATGCGTCTGGCCTTCTGGACGACGATGGGCATCCCGATCTCTTTTCTCGGGGCGTTCTGGCTCATTCCTCTCTTCGACGTCTCCATCAATATGATCAGCCTTTTTGCGTTTATCATGTCACTGGGTCTCGTCGTGGACGATGCGATCGTCATTGGCGAAAACATCTTTGCCTATCGTCAGCGGGGCTTGGACCGGACCGCGGCGGCGATCCAAGGCGTCAAAGAGATGGCCATGCCGGTGACCCTGGCGGTCCTGACCACGATGTTTGCCTTTATTCCGCTGGCCTACACCCTCGGTATTATGGGCAAGATCCTTCGCGTTTTGCCCATCGTCGTGGTGAGCGTTCTGGGCGTTTCGCTGGTGGAGGCGTTGCTGATTCTGCCGGCCCATTTATCGAGCAAAAGGGAGTGGAAAAATTTCTTTTTCGTTCGTCTTTCCGATCCCATTAATCAACGAACTCAGAAAATGATGACGCGGTTCGTCGAGGGGCCGTTTGCCCGGTTTGTGGAGCGCGCCGTCAAATGGCGCTATGTGACGTTAACGATCGGCCTGGCGATTTTTATGATGACGATGAGCTTTATCGTTGGCGGCTACCTCAAGTTTGTCTTTTTCGATGCCGTTGAAGCCGACAACATGCTCGCCCTGCTCACGATGCCGCTCGGTACGCCCGTCGAGCAAACGCGTGAGGTGATCGAGGATATCGAGAAGGCGGCTTTCCAGGCCCTTGAAGAATTCGACAGCCAACGTCCGGGCCAGCCCTCACTGCGAAAGCATGTCTCGACGACCGTGGGCGCTCAACCGACCTTGGCGCGCGGGGGCCCGGTCCAGGTGGACGCGGGGACGGGGGGGCAATCCCATCTGGCGGAAATCAACGTCGAGCTGCTCGGCGCCGAAGAGCGTGACGTCTCCAGCATCGACATTCGAAACCGGTGGCGCGAGTTGGTCGGCGAGATACCGGGCGTCTCCTCATTGACGTTTATCGCCGAGTGGGTGGATATGGGTAATCCGATAGATGTTGAGTTGTCTCACCGGGATTACGACGTTCTCCTGCCGGCCTCGGAGAGGCTTAAGGGTTTGCTCCGCGATTATCAGGGCGTTAGCGACATCCAGGATGATTTCGAACCGGGCAAGGCGGAGCTGAAGCTGAACCTCACAGAGTCCGGACGGACGCTGGGGCTGACCCTTTCGGATTTGGCCCGGCAGGTCCGGCAGGGCTTTTACGGCGACGAGGCCCAGCGTATCCAGCGGGGCCGGGACGATATCCGCGTGATGGTACGCTATCCGGAAACCGAGCGGAAAAGCCTGGCGGACGTGGAGAATATGAGAATTCGCCTGCCCGACGGCACGGAGATTCCCTTTAAAACGGTCGCCGAGGTGGACTACGGAAGAGGCTACTCCACCATCGGGCGGGTGGATCGCCGGCGTGTTGTGAGTGTTTCGGCGGATGTTGATGAGTCCGTGACGAGTGCGAGCAAGATTAACAAGGAATTGCAGGCCGGCGTGCTGCCGGACTTGATGCGCGAGTTTCCCGGCTTGCAATGGCGCTTTGCCGGCGAGCAGCGCGAGCGAAACGAATCTCTCGGTAGCCTGATCCCTAATTTTACGATTGCCATGATGGCGATCTATGCCCTGTTGGCGGTTCAGTTCCGAAGCTATTCCCAGCCGGCGATTGTCATGTCGGCGATTCCGTTCGGCGTCGTCGGTGCGGCGATCGGGCATTTGCTCATGGGATTTAATCTCAGCATCCTGTCGTTGTTCGGGATTGTGGCGCTCTCGGGTGTCGTCGTGAACGATTCGCTGATCATGATCGATTTGATCAATCGCGAGCGGGGCGGCGGTATCGAACTCACGCAAGTGCTCCGCAACTGCGCGACGCGCCGTTTTCGTCCCATCATGCTGACGACACTCACCACCTTTTGCGGATTGCTCCCGATGATCGCCGAACGCAGCCTGCAGGCCCGGTTCCTTGTCCCCATGGCGATCAGTCTCGCCTTCGGCGTCGTGTTCGCCACGTGCATTACGCTCGTGCTGGTCCCTTCGCTATATATGATCCTTGAAGACCTGAAAAGTCGACTTTTTGCCGTTTCGTCTGCAAAGGAAGCTTTATAACGTACTATCGCTCAATGGATTAGCGAAAAGTCGGATTTTTTAGAAGATTTTCTGGCCAAAACGTCCGAAAAAGTGGATAATATATACAGACTGTTGTTATGTGACCGAAGGTGGGCAGTATGGTTCCAGATGGGAGCCTGTTATTTCGTAGGGAGGCGAAAGTGGGGGAATCATGGAAGCTCTAACCCAATACAAGCCGAATGTTGACATCGTTTCCGATCCGGAGAGTCTTGCCCGACAGAGTGTCGACGTTTTTGTTGCCCATGCTCGAGAGGCGATTAAGGCAAGGGATGTTTTCCATGTCGCCATCTCCGGCGGACACACGCCCAAGCGATTTTATGAGTTGCTCGGAACAATGCCTCAGGCGCAGTCTTTGCCCTGGGACAAGATCCATTTGTTCTGGGTGGACGAGCGCCTCGTCCCGGTCGATTCAGACTTGAGCAACTACAAGCTGGCGGCCGATGGATTCCTGCGAGTCGTTGCGATCCCCGAACAAAATGTTCATCGTATTCCGACGGAGTACGACAATTTTAAAGATGCGGCCCATCGTTACGAACACACCCTTCGTCAGGTTTTCGGGTTGGAAGCCGGACAGATTCCCCGGTTCGATCTGGTCGTCCTGGGGATGGGGGCGGATGGGCATACCGGCTCGCTGTTCCCCAATTCGTATGCGACGTTCGACACGGAAGATCTGGCGTGCGTGGTTTACGTTCTGGATGAACAGCTTAACCGAATCACCCTGACGCATCCGGTTCTGTGCGCGGCGTCCCGCTTGGTGGTACAGGTTTGCGGCCGGGAAAAGGCGGCGATTCTCAAGGACGTGCTCACGAGCGAGCCGGACGAGGTGCGGTATCCTATTCATGCCCTTTGGCCGGTGATCGACAAAGTCACCTGGCTCGTGGATAAAGCGGCCGCTGAACTGCTGTGAGATGGGAGCAAACATCGACTTTCCGCGTGTGCAAAAACGGCGTTTGCACACCCTGCGAATTCATGCACTCTAATAAAATTAAGGTCTTATGGGCTTGTCATTCTGAGCGAAGCGAAGAATCTCAATCTCTGCGCCTGAATAGAGACCCTTCGCTACGTTCAGGGTGACAAGGGTAAGGTTTTGTTAGAGCGCTTCAATCGTTATCGTCCGGGATAATGAGCTTGGCCCCGATGGCGAGTCTGTTCGCGTCCGATATAATTGTCCGGTTTGCGTTGAAAATCTTCGGCCACTTCGTTGGGGTGTCGTAATACTTTTGGGAGATGGAAGAGAGGGTGTCGTTCTTTTGAACGATGTAGAACTTCTCCGTTTTGATGAGTTCAGTCTGTTCGGGTATCACAGGTTCGGCGGGCGGGTCTTGTTGCGGCGGAGCTACTTCAGTCGGTCCCTGGGGGATAGCCTCGGGCGCTTGGGAGGTAAAGGTCTCGCGTTGGCCCACTGGATAGATGGCATCGCTGCGATACTCGGGGGTGTTTGTGCCAGGAGCGTCACTCGCGGATTCCGGCGCCGGATTTTCGGACACAGCGGAAGCGCGGGGTTTGACGTTCGTTTCCTTGCGGGCATGGGTATTGTGAAGACGTTGAATGCGTGCCTGCGGTGTGAGGCTGGGGCGGGTGGCCAGCCAGAGCCCCACCACGGCCACAACACCCAAACCCACAGCCAGTCCTATCTTCAGGTCTTTTTGCATCTTACATGGCTCGATGCTCGATACGTGGCACGGGCTTCCAGCCCGTGAAAACACGGCCAGGATGGCCGTGCCACATCGAGTATCGAGATTCTACTTGCCTCTTTCCTTCTTCTTTTTCGTTTGTGCGCCGATCAACAGGATCGGTGCGGCAATGGCAATGGATGAATACGTTCCGATGATGACTCCGAAACCAATCGCGAACGTGAATCCTCGCAATCCGGGTCCGCCGAAGATATACATAATCAGCACAACGATAAACGTTGTGAAGGACGTCATGATGGTCCTGGACACGGTCTGGTTGATGCTATCGGTAATCGTTTGCGGAGTAAGCAGGCGGTTCTTGCCGCGGTTCTCACGGATACGGTCGAAGACGACAATGGTATCGTTGAGCGAGTATCCGATGAGGGTGAGGAAGGCGGCGATCATGGCGAGATTGATTTTGAAATCTCCGATCATCAGCAGATCGCCGATCGACGTCGAGGCGATATACGTGCAAGCCGCCACGGCGCCCAGCGTGATACAGACGTCGTGGACGAGGGCCACAATGGCCGCGATGCCGTAGCGGACATTTCCGAACCGAACCCAAATATACGTCACAATGGCAAACAGTGATAAGACGATAGCAATTAATGCCCGTGTCTTTTGCTCGGCGCCGACCGATGGATCGAACTGCCTGACGCGTGGCAGCGACGTCTCAAGTTGGGTCGCGGCGAGAACCTTGGCCTTTTCGTTATCGACGAATCGCGTCCATTCGTCCTCAGCAAGCTCACGAAAACTCGCTTCCGGTATGGCACTCACGTAAACGAATGATTTCACAGGTTGGTTCGGATCAGTGATAGCGTTCAGGCTCGAATCCAGGATTTCATAAGGGTAGCGTTGCAGGTCGCGCATGTCCGGCTTGAAAGACAAGTCCTTAAATCGCTGGATGATTTCTCCGCCCGTGACCTCCTTCTGGATTTCGCATTCAAATTTGACACCGCCCAGAAAATCAATAAGCTCGGGATAGGAATTGATTAGCTCTTCGGATATTCTCTCTTCGGAGGCGATGTTCGGCTGGAGATTCTCCTGGATTTGCAGTTGGCCTGCGAATGCGGTCAGGATGGCGTCGTTAACGACCTCATCAACCTGGGGCTCCGAAAGCTCGGCATCTGGAAAAGCGGTCGTCAGGATATCTCTGACCAGCGATTGATTCATCTGACTTGTCGAGATGACGATTTCCGCCGGATTGGCGGGGTCCTGTGTCACAATGAGATTACTGAGCCCGCCGGAAAACTGGCCTTGTGCCTTCCTGATTTTTCCGGAGAGGTCCTCAACAGTCTGCTGACCGGCTTGTGACAATGTAACTGTTATCGTGATTTTATTGGTTTCCGTTGTGCTGATTTCATATTCTTTATCGGTCTCTCCGATGCGGTAAACACTCGCCGTACCTAAAGCGGCGTTATTCAGATCGGTCCCGATTTGGCGGATTTTATCTTCCACGGTCTGGCGATCCATGGGATCTTTGAGGCTGATCTGGACGTTGGTGCCGCCGGTGAATTCGATGTCGTATTTATTGTTCTCCACGTTGTTTCTCGTGAAGAAAAGCAGTAATCCGCCGGCGATCAGGACCGCGGAGATGCCGAAAAAGACGGGCCGGGATTTCATCCAGTTCACGTTCGGTTTATGGATGAGCCGGAGCATCACCAAATGGTCTTTGATGAGTCGTTTGGACAGGAGCATATCGAAGACGACGCGTGTGACGAACAGCGCGGTGAACATACTGGAAGCGATGCCGAGCATGAGCACAATAGCAAAGCCTTTAACCTCCTCCGACGCCCGCCAGTAGAGAATCGCCGCGGTGATAAAGGTGGTGATGTTCGCATCAAAAATGGTCCTGAAGGCCCGTTGGTAGCCGTTGGCGATGGCGATCCTCAACGACGAGCCTTTTAGTTGTTCCTCGCGGATTCTCTCGAAGACGAGAACATTGGCGTCCACGCTCATACCGATCGTCAGGATGATACCGGCGATGCCGGGGAGCGTGAATGTCGCCCGCAAACCCGCCATGGTCGCCAGGACGAAAAGGATGTTCATCAACAGGGCCACGTCGGCGATGGAGCCGGAAAGCATGTAATAAGCGAGCATGCAGATCATGACCGCGACCAGGCCGATCAGCCCGGCGATAATCCCCTTATCGCGATTGTTGGCGCCGATGGACGGGCCGATCGTATTGACGGAGATGGGTTGCTCGATCAGCCGGGCCGGCAGCGAGCCGGCATTGAGCTTGTTGACCATATCCTCGACTTCGGTCTGGCTGAAACTGCCCGTGATGACGCCTTGTTTGTAGATACGATCGTCAATGTTCGGTGCGGAGATGGCGATCCCATCGAGCAAAATGCACAACGGCCGGTCGATGTTCTTTCCGGTCACATTCGCAAAGAGCATACCTCCCTTATCGTCCAGAAGAAAACCAATCGCCCTTCGTCCCATCCGGTCGGAGGTCGGGAAGGCCTTCTCGAGTTTCCAATCCTTAACATCGGCGCCGTGCAACATCACTTCATTCGTCTTGTTGCTCGCGAGGACATAGTTTTTGCCTCCGAATTGCCCGGTGATGGTGGGCCGCTGCTCTCTATCGGCCGCTCTCCAATCCTCGATATTCTCGTGTTCGATCTCACACCATACGTATGCGGAGTCCGAGGCGTATCCGGGCCCTTTTTCCTTGAGTCTTTCGAGGTAAGTGGCCATCTGGTCCGTGTTCACTTCCGGATGTCCCGCCGTGGGAAGAATGCGATACCCCAGGATGCCGGCGCCCTTGAGCATGCGCTGCAGGTCTTTCGGATCGTCGAGCCGGCCCCGGAATTCGCGATACGCGTCGAAGGCCTTGACGACCTCGTCGATTTCATTGATGCGGTCGGAAAACTCGCTCTTGAGCTTCTGAATCTCCTCGGACCGTTCTTTCTTTTTCTGTTCGATCTCGAGGCAGTAGTCCAACTGGTCTTCGCTCAGGTTGAGTTTGTCGATCGCCGCTCGCGCTTCCTTGTATTGAGCGTCCTTTTCGAGATAGTCCTCAGCGACGGTGGACCACGCCGCGTACGTCGCGGTGTATCCTTTCAGTTGTTCGAGGGTATCATTGGCATCCGTGAGCTCCTTGAGGGCCTCCCGGAGGTTCTGGTCACTCAGTTGGAGCCATTCACTTCGCTTCTGAGCGATCTGGTCGATATCGAGCCCGGCCGAGGACAGGGTCTCTTCCGAACTCTCTAACTGGGTGAAGAGTTCGTCTCTTTTGTTCCTGAGCGTTTTGCGTTCATCGTAGGTCTTGGAAAGGGTCTCGAGAATGGACAACCGGTTGGGGTCGTCCATGGCCAGCTCTTTGAAGTACGGGGTTCGGTCCTCCGCCGGCATATCGAGGGAGCGCAGGATTCTCGCGGGCCGGACGTTTTTCGCCAGAAGTGCGGTCTCGGCTTGTTCATAGGCTTCACGTTTTTCACGCGCTTCTTTACTCGCCAGGGGCATCTGTATCTCGAAGCGCGTGCTGCCCTGGGGACGCCATACGAGGTTCTGGATATTCGCCGGATCGATTCGCCTCCTGAGCACGGTAATCATTCGTTGGGCCAGATCTTGCTTGTCCGCCACTTCGAGACCGTGCGTATCAATTTCGTAGATCAGGCTGGTTCCGCCCGCTAAGTCGATCCCCGGCTTCAAGGTTTTGCTGGGGGGATACAGGGTCCAGCCGGCCAACGCCACCAAAACAAGAATGAAAACGATTTTCAGCGTCATATTTTTATTCATAAGTGCTTCCTAAGGATTCCTGTTCTTTCTCTTTACTTTATCGGTAAGTTGTTATCAGTAGTGATATCCTGATTACTGTCTTCCAGGCTTACATTTGGTTCAATCGTTTTTACCAAGAGCGGAGGTTCGATGAGTCTGGCCGGCAAACAACCGGCGTCGAGTTTGTTGACGATCTCTTTCACTTCTGCTGAAGTGAAGCTGCCTGAGATCATTCCGTTTCTGTAGATGCGGCTTTCAATAGTCGGCGCTGACATGGCGATTCCATCAAGTAAGATGCAAAGCGACCGATTGATGTTTTTTCCTGTAATATCGGCAAATAACTTCCCGCCTCGTTCGTCCAGCGTAAAAAGAACGGCATTGCGGCCCATAGCATCGAAGCCTGCCTCAGCTTTCTTCACTCTCCAACCGTCTTGACCGGGCTCATATATCATCGCTTTGCTGGCGTCATTACATGCCAGGACATATTGTTTATTATTAAAGCGGCTCGCAATTGAAGGTCGTCTTTCTGAATCGGTTGCGTTCCATTCGCTGTGATTTTCTGTCTCACACCAGATAAATGGATCATCTGGGGCTAATTCCGGGCCGTTATCTTCAAGGCGTTCGATATAGTCGTTGATTGCCGTCATATCCACGTCGGGATGCCCCTTGGTTGGCAGTATTCGGAACTCGAGTTTTCCTGTGCCACTCAGCATTTTCTGGAAAGACTCAGGATCATAGTTGTTCTCGTTAGGATCATATATGCCTGCAAAGGGCAGATATTTGTCGAAAGCAGTGCCTAAGTTGTCTAGAATCCTTCGTTTTTCTACCGAGCCGTCGGCGATTTTTTTGAAATCCTTGGCGCGGTCTTTTTTGGGCTTTATCAGGTTGAATATGAGGTCATCGAATTCAATATTCGCAGACGACAGATCGTTCCGTGCTTTTTCATAATTCAGCCATTTTTCGCGTACTTTCGGGCCCGGTAGTGGGACTTGCAACTCGATTCTTGTGCTCCCGTGCGGCAACCACACAAGATTGTATAGATTGTCTGGGTCGAGTCGGTTTCGCAAAATACGTATCATCTTTACGGGTAAGTCTTTTCTCTGCTCTTCCGTAAAGCCTTGGGTGTCAATTTCATAAACGAGGCAGGTGCCTCCTGTGGTATCCGGCGCTGGACTGAAAATCCTCCTGGCAATGGAGCGAATTCCAAATGCACGGGTCAGTAAAAGAAAAGCTGATCCCATTAAAGCAAGAATAAGAATACTTCTTATTATGGGTTTCTTACTCATGATTATCTGTTTATTACACTCTTATGCAAAGATGGGCCAATGCACGAAGACATCGATCCATCTGCCTATTCACCGGAATACCATTAATCTTTCGACAAATTTCTACTAATGGCTGAACGGAGAATCTTCATTTTCGTATTATTCGACTCATCAATCTTCAACGTAATTTCATCGTCTTTAATATCCACGACGGTTCCGATAATCCCGCCGATGGTCTGGATTTTGTCGCTTTTCGCCAACGCTTGCATCATCTGCTTCTGTTGCTGCTGCTTCTTGCGCGGCCCCCTAAAGAGGATGAAATACATGACGACAAAGAGAAAAATAAAGGGTAAAAATTGCATATACGGATTTCTCGGCGGCGGCTCCGTTTGCTGTTGCTCCGTTGAGCCGGGATCCGGTTCGGTCGTTATGGGTTCGCCCTCAGTCGTCACCGGGCTGGAGGGGATGCCCGTTGGCGCCTCGCCGTTTGCTTGAGCTAATATCCAAATCGTGTCCATCATATTTTTCCTTACATCCTGTTATGCGTCGCGTTTTGCGTTAAGATCACTGTCGGCGAACCGATAGCCGAATCGTAAATAGTAACGACTTTTCGTGTTTTATCAATAGTCAATTATTTTTGCCCATTCGCGAAGTTGATCGTTTTGAACCGCCCGGCGGATTTTGGCCATAAGCCTTTGATAAAACGTCAGGTTATGAATCGAGGCCAAAATCGGCCCCAACATTTCGCCGGAATTAAAAAAATGTCTCAGAGCGCCCCGGCTAAAGGTCCGGCAGCAATAGCATTCGCAATCCGCCTCGATGGGACGCGGATCGTTTATGTGCATGCTGTTCCTCAATCTCAAAGGGCCGTTTTCAGTAAAAACAAAGGCATTACGCCCATTTCGGGTGGGCAGGACACAGTCAAACATATCCACACCGGCCATGACGGCGGCGATGAGATCCTTCGGCGTGCCCACGCCCATCAGGTAGCGGGGCTTGTCCGCCGGCAGACATTTCGTCGTATGGGCAACCGTTCTGATCATATCGTTATGCGCTTCACCCACACTCAATCCCCCGAGAGCATACCCGTCAAAACCTGTTTTGACAAGCTCCCGGGCGCAGTGCGTTCGCAGATCGGGATTCGTCCCGCCCTGGACGATGCCGAAAAGCATCTGGTTAGGATTCGCGTGGGCCCGTTTGGCGCGCTGCGCCCAGAGGAGCGTTCGGGTGACCGCATCTTCGAGTTGCTGGGGTCCCATTCCGGACGGTGTGCACTGATCGAAGCACATGGCGATATCGACGCCCAGTCGATTTTGAATATCTGTGGCGATTTCCGCGTTCAAATAGACTTTGGCCCCGTCCACGTGGCTGGCGAATTCGACGCCGTCATCATCGATTTTCGTTAATGGGCTAAGAGAGAAGACCTGGTATCCGCCGCTGTCCGTGAGAATGGGGCGATTCCAGGCCATGAGTTTGTGAAGCCCGCCGAGTTCCTCGATGGTTTCGATGCCCGGACGAAGCAAAAGATGATAGGTGTTGGCCAGGATCATACCGGCGCCGGTTTCTTCGAGCTGCGCGGGGGTGATGCCTTTCACCGCCCCGGCGGTGCCGACGGGCATGAACACGGGGGTCTCGACCTGCCCGTGGGCCGTCGTCAGCAAGCCCAGCCGGGCGGCGGAGCTGGAATCCTGATGGAGAATCTCAAAACGTTTCATGTCAATAGTCCATCGACAAAATCTTCGATCCCGGATAATAATGCGCGAGTATTTGTTCGGTTGTTTTCCCTTGTCTGGCCATTCCTTCGGCGCCGCATTGGCACATGCCGACGCCGTGCCCCCAGCCTCGGCCGGACAGGAACGCCCACTTGTCGTCCAGTTCCATAATTTGGCAGATGGTGCTCCTGAGTTTTCGCCCCGTCGGATCGATCGTCAGACGCAGATCCTCGGCCCGGACGACGTCGCTCTTTCCCGTCGAGCCGACAATCTGGATTTTCGTCAGTCGAGCGTAGCCTCCGTGATCCGTCTGTTCGGCGACGCGGAGGCGTGTGATGTCTCCGAGCCGCTCTAACGTCGGATATCTGTTCAATAGCTTCGTGATGACGTTCGCCTTATCGAATTGGATCATGGGCCAAAAGAAGTATTGAGGTTTCGCCACATGCTGACAAAACGGACAAGCGGCGCCCGTCAGCGGTCCGAACGAATCGCCGAAAACGTTTTTGCTGTCCTCCGTGTGCCCGCCGCAGGTCGAACTGTAGTAGGCGGGGAAGATATCCTCCGTTCCGTCGGGTTGCCGGCAAACCAGGACCTGGCCTCTCGTTTGGTTGACGGCCTGCCAGACCTGGGCTGATTCGGCGACGAGGCCGCGATAGACCTGATGGGCCGCGGTCTGTTTCACGTCCCAATTCCGACGGACGCCGAATCGTTTTTTAATGTAAAAGCAATAGGTTCTGGCCGCAATGGCCTGGGCCTGGAGCGCCTCGATTTCCCAGTAATCGGGCATCTCGGCGCCGACCACCCCGGCCAGATACGGCTCGGGCGGAACCCAATTGATCGCGTCAAAGGAACCACCGTCGGGGTGGACGATGAGCCTCAGCTTGCCGCGGTAGTCCTTGCCGTTCAGATTGAAAATAGACGGATCGTCGGGCAGAATCACCAGGGGATTGTCCTTGAAGAGTTGACCGCCGATTGTGATTCCATCGCCTGTAAGTTGTATACTTATCGGAACGTTCGCTGGGTTGAAGCGTTTTTCCGAGGTTGGTGCCTGAGGATTCGCCCGGCCGTCGAGAATCCGAAACGGGCCGGCCATCTTGAGCGTGCAGGTCGTTGTATCATTGAGCAGCAGAATCCTGATCCAGTACTTTTCTTCGATATCCATCTGGATCGTCGGGCTGGCAAGCTCCCGGCGCTCGCACCCGGCCAGAGCAAACAACAGGCACGTCAGAATCGCGCCCCGACCGCCTGGAAACCCGACACGGCATTTTCTCGCGTTTCTCTGCACGGCAAATCGCGTCGTTTTTGCTGGCAGTGAAATGGGGATGGACAAGGTCACTCTACCTGATAATGATCCGATCTTCTCAGTCCAGATTCCGCAGCGATAAGCCCAGGTCGGTCAGCGATTTCTTGACTTCATTCAAGCTCGTAACGCCGAAGTTTTTGCAGCCCAAAAGCTCCGCTTCCGTGCGGCTCGTCAGATCGCCGATCGTCCGGAGATTCAGCTTTTGCAGGCATTTTCGAGAGCGCACGGATAACTGGAGGTCCTCGACGGATTTATGCCCGAGCCCTTCTTCCTCGCTGATCACGTCGGCGTCGTCAAGGGGTTCCCCGGTGGCGATCTCCTTTTCCTCCAGCGCCATGCCCAAATACAATCCCTTCGGTTCGAGGATGGCCTTGATTTCCGAAAGCGAGGTTTCCCCGAAGTTTTTATACGACAACAGCTCGGCCTCACTGATATTCAGAAGGTCGCCGATCGTATCGATCTTCATCTTCTTCAGGCAGTTCCGGCTACGCACCGACAGCTCGAAATCGGAAATCGGCGTTTCGAGGATCTGGTTCTTGCGCGATTTCTTCTTTTCCTTCTCCTCGTCGTAAAACATCGTTTTCGAGCTCTCGATGTCCTTTTGGAACAGAATCGCCCGCTGATGGTTCGGATGCCTCTCCAGAACGGCATCGACGCACCGCGTGGCCTTGTCCAGTTGGTCGCTGTCTTCATACAGCACCGCCAGATTCAGCAGCGCACTGACATAGACCGGCGAATTCGCGGCAATCTGCTTGTAATGATCGATAGCCGCCTCTTCGTCGCCGGACATATCGCACCGAAACGCCAGATGGAACAGCGCCCTTTGATGGTCCGGCGACAGGTCCGTCGCCGTTTCAAAGTTGGCCGCCGCCTTGTCGTACAGCCCCTGAGCTTCCTGCAGCCGGCCGAGCTGATAGTGATATTCTCCGCTGACGTTCTCGAAATTGGCGCAGCTCTTAAGTTCCTTCGCCGCCGCCTCGAAATCCCCCGCGTAGCGATAGGTCGCCGCCTTTTGCATTGATACAGTAAGTTTATCGGTCCCGAAACCGAGACTTTTCTGCAAGGTCTCGATCGCCTTGTCGAATTGTCCCACGCGGCGCAGCGCGAAGGCCCGGATCATATATTTTGATTCGCAGTCCTTGGCTTTAGCGAGTTTTTGGGCCGCCTCGGCGTTCCGCCCGAGGATAAAAAGCCCGATCCCAGCGTCTAAATTCGCTTTCTGCCCCGTTTTGGACAGATGGGCTTCCACCTGCTCGCCGAAGCTGATCATATTCCGTTCGCTCGAATGAACGGCCCCCGAAAGCCTCTTAATCTCGACCATCGAGAGGATTTCATCGGCAAATAAATCGATTCCCAATTCCGTCGTCGATTCCATTAAATATCTCCCATTCTGAATTCACGATTCTGGATACTTGATGCTCGATTCTCGATGATGAATCGCAACGAATATCGAGTATCTTCTATCGAGCATCGAGCAGCATTATAGCCCGCCCCCAAACTTTTGCAACAGTTTTTTTAACCCCCCGTCAACCCGTCGACCGATTCTTGACACACATATTTCGCAGATTCAACTAAACGACATACGACATGCGAGCAACGACATACGAATCATTGACACGGATTTGGTTCACCACGAAGGCACGAAGAAAGAAGGTTACTATATACCAAATACTCTTTTAGCTTGCCCTGAGCGGAGCCGAAGGGACCAACGACTAATTATTGCCACAGAGCACACCGAGCACACCGAGAAAATGGTCCTGACACCTTTATTTTTCTCCAATAAAAGCAAAAACTTAATTCATAAGGGTTGACCCTGACATTACCTGACATTATCCCCAAAGAAATATCCTTTGATGACCAAACCTCGCAATGAACTAAGAGCTGCTTTGATGGGAGGTTAACGTTATGTCAGTGCCATTCGGACCTGACACCTTTATTTTTCTCCAATAAAAACAAAAACTTACTTCATAAGGGTTGACGCTGACATTACTCCCTGACATTATCCCAGCGTTATTGGCCTAATAATGCAGATAATTTTAGGGAAAATCGACTTTTTCAGCAGAATCGTAAAAAAAGATGTGACCCT
>Ga0180431_10001960_pt1 | contig 27999 bp, 28 predicted proteins | sample SS_ome_11_FD_132459 | JGI IMG/M metagenome (GOLD analysis project Ga0180431, IMG submission 132459) | Hypersaline lake sediment archaeal communities from the Salton Sea, California, USA - SS_1_MS_1 metaG | ecosystem: Environmental > Aquatic > Non-marine Saline and Alkaline > Hypersaline >... | reverse complement strand
GTGCTGCTGGATTCTCGCTTCACGTAACTGGTAATCGAATTGATGGTCTCGCCAAGTTGCTCTTCAAACCATGCAGGTGGCAGGGAATCTTTGATACCCTCGATCACTTCCTGTCGGCTAAGACTGACGGAGAATGGCAGCATGACTTGCGGTGCGAGCTTCTCACACACAATAGGTGTAACTATTTCTTCCACTACATAATCGTAGGTTTCCTGCCGGCTGAGAAGGTCCAGGGTGGCCTCGGCGATAGCATCAACGCGGTCATCGACAGGCACACTGATAGTGAAGTGATTCGAGTCAAGCGTCATGTATGGAACCATGTCGTCCATAACTTCCTCTATCCTCTCGGCCAGCCATGCCCTATCAATTACGCTTCGCAGGGAATCCTCTATTTCTTCCTCTGAAAGCGTCAACGGATAGGGAACCTTATCCAGATTTTCAACTGTTTTTTCGGCTGCGTAGGAAATCAGGTCATCGTAGATATTCTCGAAAGATTCCCCGTGAAGGATTTCTTCCTTTATCGTCCCGGGAGCTGACTGGACCTTATCCTTGAACTCAATGGTATAACTGAATTCATCGGCGCTTCCCCGCAAATAAGGGATGATCTCTTTTGTGGCTACCTCGAAGTTGTCCTGAAGCCATTGCGGCGGGGCTATCTTCCGGGCCGTGGCAATAATCTCTGCTTCAATATCATCGGTGTCTATGGGATTCTCCGAAGGGTCGTCGGACTCCGCTTCGTCCAGCGCGGCGGGCAGGGCTTCATCATATACGAAATTGTAGATATCGGCCTTATCCATTTGCTGGTTGTAGAAATCGGGATCGCCCACGGTACTGTTCACCTGAGAAACGAACAGTGAAACAGGAAGTAAAATAACGAACAGGATCGCCAGCAAGATTGCTAATACTCGTCTGCCCCATATCATGAATAGCCTCCTTGGCGTGACTTTCACTATAGTATAATCATTGAAGCGCGGGAATGCCAGTATCCTTGTGAAAGGTCATCACTCTGGAGTACAATTTAAATTGCTTAAAGAAGGGGAGGTTGAATTTTGGAAGAACTATTGCACAAAGCAGAAAAAGCCGCTCAGGAAGCCGAGGCTTTCTCAGTCTCCAGTCAGGAAACAGAGGCTATTTTTGAAGCCAACCGACTCAAGCAGGTACAGACCAGAGAATCCGCGGGTGCTGCCCTTCGCCTGATCAACGAAGGCCGGATTGGTTTTGCCGCCACCACCAGATCCGATGGCAAGCAAGAGCTTCTCGATATGGCCCTGGAGATGGCTCCCTTCGGCGCTGAAGCCAAATTCGAGTTCCCCGGCGCTCAGACCTACCCTTCGGTGCAAGTGTTTGATCGAGACGTCGAAAAGATTTCCGAAGAAACGATGGTCGAACTGGGCCAGTCATTGATCGACAAATTAAAAGGAACCGAGCCGGAGATCGTCTGCGAAGGCTCGGTGAGTCGGCGCATCACCCAAATTGAGATAAGCAATTCCCGAGGTGGAAGAGCCGCCTATCAAAAAAGCACTTGCAGTATCATGATTGAAGGTGTGCTCATTCGGGGCACCGATATGCTTTTCGTCGGGGATTTTGAGAAATCCTGCCATCCGATCCTTACCCCTGACAATGTGGCTAAATCCACCCTCCAGCAACTGGAACGCGCCAGAGAGACGGTTCCTTCGCCTTCGGGTAACCTGCCGGTCATTTTCACTCCCCACGGAGTAGCCAGCGCTTTGATCTCCCCACTGGCAGTTGCCTTCAACGGGAAAACGGTGTTAAGAGGGGCTTCGCCTCTGGAACACCGCAAAGGCGAGCCGGTGTTCGCTCCTCAGTTTTCACTTCACGATGATTCCACTATCGATTTCTGTCCCGCCAGTTCTATTTGTGATGACGAAGGAATTCCCGCCCGACGTACTCCTTTGATTCGGAATGGAGTTGTGGAGAGTTTTGTCTATGATTTGCAAACTGCCGGTGAAGCTGGAACGCAGAGCACCGGGAATGCCAGCCGTTCCCTGGCCAGCCTGCCCGGACCATCCATGAACGCGCTGGTTATCGAAGAAGGAACTACGAGCTTTGCTGATCTGCTGGCCGATATCAAAGAGGGTCTGGTAGTGGAACAATTAATGGGAGCAACTCAGGGCAATATCCTTGGTGGTGATTTCAGCGGCAATGTGCTGCTGGGCTACAAGGTTGAAAATGGCCAGATTGTGGGGAGGGTGAAGAACACCATGGTATCTGGCAATGTTTACGAGCTACTGAAAGAAGGGATTGCGATCGGCAGCGATTCGCGATGGCTGGGGGGATCGATGAAAACCCCTTCTATTTTCTGCCCTGCTGTGGCGGTGGCTGCCACAGATTAGAATTCTCTAGCGGGCAGGTTGACCAAAATCGGTCTATTTACCCAAGATTATCCAGCCCCAAAGCTACCGCTCCCATGATTCCTGAATCATCCCCCAACTCAGACTGAACCACTCTGGCGCGGCCTCTGAAATCCGGCATGATGCGTTCGGTGATCGACTTGCGGATGGGCCCCAGAATCAATCCCCCCGCGTTTGATACGCCCCCGCCAATTATCACTACTTGCGGATCGAAAATATGAATCAGCGAGGCAATGGCCATGCCCAGATACATTCCCGCTTCTTCTACTATTTCGCTGGCCAGCGGATCGCTATCGCGGGCTGCTTCCACTACCATTTCGGCAGTGAGCCTGGACAGGTCATCACCGCATATCTGAGAAAGGTTGCTGCTTTGTCCAGCGGAAATTCGTTCTCGTGCAATCCGGGCAATAGCGGTTCCTGATGCCAAGGGCTCAAGGTGGCCTTTTCCGCCACAATTGCACTGCGGGCCGTTCGGGTCAACAACCATATGACCGATCTCGGCAACGGAGAGGTCTGAGCCGGTTAGCAAATTCCCATCAAGGATTATTCCTCCTCCAATGCCAGTGCTCACAGTAATATAGATTACTCGATCGCACCCCCGCCCTGCCCCGAACCTCTGTTCGCCCAGGGCAGCCAGATCGGCATCGTTTTCTACCCACACTGGTATTTTAAATGTTTCTTCAAGGCTTGCTTTGATGGGGACATTTCTCCAAGAGGGGAGACTGGGAGGAGTAAGCAGCACTCCGGTCTGCGGATTAAGCGGGCCTCCGGTGCTGACAGCGATTGCTCTTACTTTATCAAAATCGATTGCGGCCGTGGTCTCTTTAACCGTTTCTTTGATGCGCTCCAGCCCGATTTCAGGGCCCTCATGAGCACGCGTTGGTTCTGCATTTCTGCTAATAAGATTCCCACCCACATCAGCCAGGGCAACTCGGTAATTCGTTCCCCCAATATCTATCCCTATAACAAAATAATCTTCCACTGATTCAAAACCCTTTTGGGTGGATTTAGCTTAGAATAGCACAATACGAAGCTGAAAAGAAGTAAAAATTCCCCCTTGCCTTCATTCCGTCAGTGTGATATTCTTGTGAAGTTGGTTATAGATTCTTATAGATTTTTGCGGTTTTCATAAGATTATGACAAGCAGTCAATCATCCCTTTTAACTATCGGCCAGGCCAGCCGGATTCTTGGCGTCAGTGAAGTGACTTTGCGCCAGTGGACGGACGAGGAGCGAATCGAAGCGTTTATCACTCCCGGCGGACACCGCCGCTATTCCGAAGCCGAGCTTCGCCGTTTCATGGGCTCCAAAAATCGCATACATGGAATCAAAGACCTGGTTGCCCGAATGGAGCTTACGCCGGAACAGGAGCATGAAATCGCTAAAACCCAATTCCCTTCGATGCTTTGGTACAACGAACTCGATGCGAATTCGTTATCCCGGATGCGAGAACTGGGGAAAAAGATATACGGCCTTGTAATCACTTATATATCCAAACCGGCCAGACGGGAGGAAACACTGGAGCTCGCCAGAGAGGCAGGAAAGGAATTTGGCCAATACCTGCTCGCAATAGGACTTCCCCTGACCGATGCTATGGAAGCTTTTATGATGCACCGATCACCGCTGATCACAGCAGCCACTGATCTCATGAAAAAACGTAAAGCCTTAAATGAGCGTGCCGCCGAGGCTATACCGCTGGTAACACAGCTCACTGACGAGGTTCTACTGGCGCTGGTGGCAGCCTACCAAAATCAAGATGTCAAAGATGGAGACGATGCTATATGATTTCGATTTCGAGACTACTTTGTGATGAAATTGGCCCGGGCGATGAGCTTCGTTACGGGCATAACGGGCAATTCTCGCCGGCGGCAGAGGCAAGGCCCATTGTGGTGTGGAATTACACCCGTCGATGTAACCTCAAGTGCATTCACTGCTATGCTGATGCTGTTTCCGGTGATTCCAATAACGAAATGAATACCGAAGAAGGGAAATTATTTATTCGTCAGCTTGCCGATTTCGGTGTCCCGGTTCTTCTGTTCTCCGGGGGCGAACCCCTGATGCGGAAGGATTTTCTCGAACTGGCTTCCTTCGCTGTTAAAAGCGGCGTCGGGGTGGTGGTTTCCACCAATGGGACACTGATAACCCCTGAAATCGCACGAGAAATGAAGGGTATCGGTTTCCGGGAAGTGGGCATCAGTCTCGATGGCATCGGGGAAAAGAATGACAAATTCCGCGGCAAAACAGGCGCTTACGATGCTGCCCTGCAGGGTATTCGTAACTGCATTGCGGAAGGGCAAAGGGTTTCGCTGAGAATGACTATCACGCAGGCAAACCAGGGCGAGGTTCTCGCTATCCTTGATCTGGCGGAGCGGGAGAATATTGACCGGGTCTGCTTCTATCATCTGGCCTACGCAGGCAGGGGAAATGACCTTCGGGATATCGATCTCGATCACACCCAAACGAGAGAGGTTGTTGATCTGATCTGCGAACGCACCCTTGATTTCTACCGGCGCGGATTGAAAAAGGAGATCCTGCTGGTGGGCAACCATGCTGATGGCGTCCATCTCTATTTGCGGGAGAAGGAGAGAAACCCTGAACGGGCTGCGAAGATCATGGGGCTTTTGCAGATCAATGGTGGTAATAACTCCGGAATTCGCATAGGGGCGGTGGATGAGGTAGGCAACGTTCATCCTGACCAGTTCTGGAGAACGATCAATCTGGGAAACGTTCGGGAACGCCAGTTTGGTGATATTTGGATGGATACCTCTAATGCGGTGATGAGCGGACTAAAAGATCGAAAGAACCTGCTTGGAGGCCGGTGTGCCGGTTGCCGGTATCGGGAAATCTGCAACGGCAATTTGCGGGAGCGGGCCGAAGCTGTTTTCGACGATATGTGGGCCGAGGACCCGGCCTGCTATCTGACCGATGAGGAGATCGGGATTTTAAGTTGAACCGCAGAGGTCGCAGAGAACTCGGAGTAGTTTTTTGTTGGGTTCCCTGGTTATTAAAATTCTCGGCGGTCCCAGCGCTCTCTGCGGTAGATTAAGATGAAAGACGAAAAAGACAAACTCGAACCGAAACTGCAACTGGTTGCCTGGGAGATCACCCGCAGATGCAACCTGTTCTGTAAGCACTGCCGGGCTTCGGCTGAGGATACGGCTTACGAGGGGGAGCTTACCACTGAGGAGTCTTTTGCAGTTATCGACAGCATTCTGGAAGTGGGCAACCCGATTTTAATACTTACCGGCGGTGAGCCACTGATGAGGCCAGATATTTTTGAAATCGGCCGGTATGCCAGTGAAAGGGGGCTCAGGGTAGTTGTCGGTACCAACGGCACAGTAATCACTAAAGAGATCGCCGAAAGTATGGCTAAAGTTCCGATCTCACGAGTGGGAGTGAGCATAGATTTCCCTGTGCCTGAACTTCAGGACGAATTCAGGGGCAAGTCCGGAGCCTTCGAAGATGCGGTATCGGGTATCAAAGAAGCGCAAAAAGCCGGTATCGGGATACAAATCAACAGCACTATCACCAGTATGAATGCTCATTATCTGGATGATCTTCTGCAACTGGCTATCAAGCTGGGCGCTGCTGCTTTTCATCCGTTTATGCTGGTGCCGACCGGCCGGGGAAAAGGCCTCGCTGATGTGGAGCTTCCCCCGGAGGAATACGAACGAATACTGAACTGGGTTTACGATAAACAACAGGAACTGGGAGACCGGATTTTCTTCAAACCCACCGATGCCCCTCACTATATGCGGATATTAAAACAGCGGGGAGCCAGAGAGATGAAAGGTCATGGCGGGCATCCTTCGATGAATTCCATCACGCGGGGATGTCTGGCCGGAGTGGGCTTCTGTTTCATCTCTCATGTCGGACGGGTGCAGGGTTGCGGCTACCTCGATGTTGAAGCCGGAAATGTGAAGGAAAACAGCTTTGCTCAAATCTGGAATGAATCACCGTTTTTCGGGCAGCTGCGCGACCTTTCCAATTTGAGCGGCAAGTGTGGGGCTTGTGAATACAAGCGGATCTGTGGCGGTTGCCGCGCCAGGGCTTACGAATCAACTGGTGATTACCTGGCAGAAGAACCTTATTGTGTTTATCAACCGGTGGCGTTACAGTCCGAGGCTCGAAAATGAACATCGAACTGGATCATATTGACCGAAGCCTGGTGAACCTGCTGCAGTCGGATTTCCCGCTGACCCGGGAGCCGTTTGCCGATCTGGCAACCCGACTCGGTTTGGATGAACAAGAATTGCTCAAACGTACGGAGCAGTTGAAGGAAAATCAGATTATCCGCATTATCGGCCCGGTTTTCAATTCCCGAACACTTGGTTACCAGAGCACACTGGTGGCGATGCGAATTCCTGAAAACAGAATTGAGGCGGCAGCAGAGATCATAAATAATCATCCCGGCGTGGGGCATAACTATCAACGCGATCACTATTATAACCTGTGGTTCACCCTGGCAGTCCGGGGAAATGCCGATCTCGAAGAGGCGCTCCGGGAATTTGATGAGCAAATCGCACCGGAGGCCATGTTTGACTTGCCGGCCACAAAACTTTTTAAGATCAGGCTTTTCTTCGATCTGGAAGGCAATGGCAATCATTCCAACGATGAAATTCCGGTAGAGACGCAGCCTGTTGATTCTCCAAGTCTGTCCGATACGGAACGAGCCGTAGTCAACGAAGTGCAACAGCAACTGCCATTGGTCGGGCGACCTTTCGATAGCATGGCAGAAAATGCCGGGATGAGTGTGGGAGATTTCCTTGCCGGGTGTCGCGAGTTGAAAGAACGTGGCCTACTACGACGTTTTGGCGCTTCCATCGAGCAACGGAATGCTGGATTTGTAGCCAATGCGCTGGTGTGCTGGGCCGTTCCTGAAGGGCGAGTGGATGATGCGGGACGGACAATGGCTGATTTTAAAGAGGTCACTCATTGTTACGAACGCCAGACCTGCCCACAATGGCCGCGGTACAATATATTCACTATGATCCACGGTGATTCACGGGAAAATATTGAAGCAATCTTGTCACGTATGTCCGCCGAAACGGGCATCGATGAATGCGAGATCCTTCCTACGGTGAGGGAGTTCAAAAAGGAACGGGTGAAATACCGGGTGTAAAAAATGCATCTCAAAACAGATCGATTAATAAGGGAACATAGTTTGGAGATGGTTACTCCCGCCTGCTTTCCGGGTGCAGCAATATGGAGAGCCGAGGTAACTTTCAAAGCTGATATCAGCCAGGTGCTCCCGTATTTGAATGCCGAGCTTGGAAATACCAATTACAATCATGTTGCCAAAACCCTGTTGTGGAACAGCGATCACGGCACGAGATATGCTTTCAGATCGTATGAAATCGATATCGCCCCGGCCGAGGACAGGGAAACGGCCGTCAAGTTGTGCGATGATATTGTTGCCAGGGTGAATGATATCTGGGCGAGGAGAGACGAAATCACCCCCGACTTCCGGGGGAAAGCCGCACCACCAAACGTGCTCGAAATTCTAAAACTCCTGCCCGGAACGAACTGCAAGGATTGCGGGTATGCCACCTGCATGGCTTTTGCCGCGGCGATATCCCAGAGCAAAACGAATCTATCCGAGTGCCCGCATATTTTCGGGGATGAATTTAGCGAAAACAGGAACGCTTTGCTGGGTTTGCTGGAGCTAGAGTGAGAAGATAGAATGTCATACTATCCGGTCTTTTTAGATATCAAAGGCAAACGCTGCGTGGTCGTCGGCGGGGGAACTGTGGCCCTGCGCAAGGTGGAAATGCTGCTCGATCATGAGGCAAAGGTGACAGTTATCAGCCCCCATCTTTGTGACGAACTTGAAAAGCTGGAAAAGAAGGTTGAAATAGCACGACGCGAGTACCAAAGCGGCGATATCGAAGGGGCCTTCGTAGTAGTGGCTGCTACGGATGATCCAGCAATTAACGAGCGAGTTGCCAGAGATGCTGAGGAAAGAGGGATTTTGATTAACGTAGTCGATGTTCCCGCCCTTTCCAATTTTATCGTTCCCTCATACTTGAGAAGAGGGGGCCTGACCGTTGCTGTTTCTACCGGCGGCAAGAGTCCGGCAATGGCGCGCAAACTCCGCACGGAACTGGAGACTGAATTCGGCCCGGAATATGCCGGGTTAATTGCAGTGGCCGAAGAGGTGCGTTCCGAACTAAAGGAACAGGAAATCAGGGTTTCGCCGGATACCTGGCAACAAGCGCTGGAACTTGATGATCTACTGGCAATCATCCGGTCCGGGCAGAAAGACCAGGCTAAAAAGAAATTGTATCAGAATCTACTGGAAGCGGCAGATTAGATGATTGAGGAACGTAAACTAAGGGGTCCGCAATTCTGCGCCGTTGGGGTGAACTACAGCACGACCCCTGTGGCAGTGCGGGAAAAACTCAGCATACCGAAGGCGGAAATTCAGGAGGCCCTGGCTTCCCTGCGTGATTATGTCCCTCGGGGCATCATTCTGGATACCTGCAATCGATCTGAACTCTATGCCCTTAGCAACGATAGCCATTACTCAGAACGGGCTCTGCGTCAATTCCTCGAGGACTGGTCAGGTGTTTCGGAGGAGGAGCTTTCGCCTCATCTCTACACCCATCATAATTACAGAGCCATGAAACGGCTGTGCAGGATAACATCGGGACTTTATTCGATGATCCTGGGAGAGCACGAGATACTGGGACAGGTAGCTCAGGCTCTCGAGGAAGCGGAAGAAGCAAAGATGATCGATCCTCCTCTACGGCGGCTCTTCCAGCATGCTATCAGCACCGGACGAAAGGTGAGGTCCGATACGGATATCAGCAAAAATGCTCTTTCGGTTGGCTCGGTGGCAGTTGATTTGTCCACTCGGGTCACCAGCATGGATATCCACAAATGCAAAGTGCTCCTTCTGGGTGCCGGGGAAGCGGGTAAACTGGTAGCAAGGGCTTTTGCTCAGAGGGGAGCATCATCGGTTTCAGTGACCAGCCGATCCTTACGTAGGGCTCAGGAACTGGCTTCAAGCCTGGGCGCTGATGCCATCGACATCAAAGAGATGGGAATGGAGATGGCCAATTCCGATATCGTCATCAGTTGTACCGGCTCGCCGCATTTTGTAATTCACCGTGAACTTGTAGAAAAGGCGATGTCCTGGCGTTCAGGACGCCCGCTGGTCATCGTTGATATCGCCGTTCCGCGAGATGTTGAACCCGAAATAAGAGAGATAGATAACGTTTTCCTGTATGATATCGACGATTTGGACCGTGCTCTGGGAACGAATCAGGAAGAGCGGGAAAGTGAAGTCGAAAAGGCGGAAGCCATCATCGATAGCGAGTTGGAGCACCTTCTCGAGTGGTGGCAGACACTGGAAGTTAAACCCACAATCGGGCGGCTGATGCAAATGGCGGAAGATGTTCGCCAGCGGCAACTGAACATGACTCTTAAAAAACTGCCTCCACTTAACGCCGAACAGCAGGAGAATCTGGATGCCATGACCAAGGCCATCGTCAAAAAGATACTTCACAATCCCATCCAGTATATGAAGAAGAACGGACATACCAACGAGGAGGTCGTTCGGGTGCTCCGTGAACTCTTTGCTCTGGATGAACAAAAAGAACGGAAATGAAAAAACATTTAAGGATTGGCACGCGCGGGAGCAAACTGGCAGTGGTTCAGGCAGAGGCTGTGAGGGATCGGCTTGCTTCGCTGAATCCCGAACTTGAATTTGAAATTGTGAAGGTAAGCACTACCGGAGATCAGAACACCGGTATTTCGCTTGAGCAACTGGGGGGTGAGGGTGTTTTCGTCAAAGAACTGGAAGATTCTCTCTTACGCGGGGAGATCGACCTGGCTGTACACAGTTTGAAGGATATGCTCACTACTATTCCCGATGGACTTCGCCTGGCCGCTGTTCCTCAGAGGGTTGATCCGAGAGATGTCTTGCTCTCCTCATCCGGCAGACTATCTGAGCTCCCACCGAAAGCACGCATTGGCACCGGAAGCCAGCGGCGTGCCGTTCAGCTTATGGCCCTGCGCTCCGATCTGGAGGTTTGCGGTCTGCGCGGGAACATTGATACCCGAATCAGAAAGGCATTTTCGAGCGAACTCGATGGGGTTGTCATGGCCGCGGCTGCGCTGATTCGGCTGGATATGCGCGATAAAATCACTGAATATCTATCGGTTGAAGACTTTGTGCCGGCGGTGGGACAGGGGGCTCTGGGGATCGAAATTCGGGCCGATGATGCTCACACATACGAAACCGTGATTCCTCTGAATCACGAACTCAGCTGGCTGAGCGTGACTGCGGAGCGGGCTTTCCTGAGAGCGATGGGCGGAGGCTGTCGATCTCCGATTGCGGCACTGGGAACTATTGAAAATGGCAATCTTTGTCTCAACGGAATCGTTGCCAACGCCGATGGCAGCAAAATACTGCGCTCCGGCGTTGAGGGCAACGCCTCGGTTTCGGAAAAGATAGGAGAAGATCTGGCTTCAAAGATGATCGGCATGGGAGCAAATGAACTGATTGAGTAAGTTGGAAAAATGAAAGGAAAAGTTTACATAGTCGGAGCCGGACCGGGAGACCCCGGCCTGATTACGGTTAAGGGGATGGAATGCCTCAAGCAGGCCGAGGTGGTCGTCTACGACAGGTTGATCGATGACAGCTTTCTTGATGCGGCCCCTGCCGAGGCAGAGATGATCTATGTTGGCAAATCAGCTAAAGTGCATGCCAGAGAGCAGCACGAGATCAACCAGATTTTGGTCGATAAAGCTGGCGAGGGCAAAACGGTGGTTCGCCTCAAAGGGGGTGATCCTTTTGTGCTGGGGCGGGGCGGGGAGGAATGTGAAGAACTCGCCGCCAATGGCATACCTTACGAAGTGGTGCCGGGTATTTCTTCCGCAATAGCATCGCCTGCTTATGCCGGTATCCCGGTAACGCACCGGCAGGTAGCCTCTTCTTTTGCCGTGGTCACCGGGCATGAAGATCCCTCCAAAGAGCTATCGAGCATTAACTGGGAGAACCTCGCTGCCGGGGTCGATACCCTGATTTTCCTGATGGGAATGGGCAATCTTCCTTCGATTGTGGAAAAACTGATCGAATGCGGCAGAAGCCCTGATTCGCCGGTGGCGCTGATTCGCCATGGGACAACACTGGAGCAGCAAACACTTACGGCAACCCTGTCGACCATCGTAGAAAAAGCAGCAGAAGCCGGTTTCGAGCCGCCGGTTGCCATCGTGGTGGGGGAGGTTGTTAATCTTCGAGAGAAACTCAAATGGTTCGAAAGTCGCCCGCTCTTTGGCAAGAGTGTGCTGGTGACACGGGCGCGTACGCAGGCCAGCAGCTTAAGCAAACTCCTGGCCGAACACGGCGCACAGCCCATCGAACTACCGGCAATAGAAATTCAGGACTTGCCAGACATGACTGAACTGGATCGGTCGATTCGGGGTATCCCCGATTTTGACTGGGTAATCTTCACCAGCGCCAACGGGGTGGAAGCAGTCTGGAACAGGCTGGTAGCTTTAGGCAAGGATGCCCGGCAATTCGGATCGGTCAAGATTGGGGCCATCGGGCCCGCCACTGCCCTAGCTCTGGAGGAACGGGGGCTGTATCCTGATTTCATGCCGGCCGAGTACACCAGCAAAGGTATTTTAGATGGCCTTTCGGAACGTGATATCAAAGGATGCCGTATTCTGCTGCCGCGGGCGGATATCGCTCCAAAAGACCTGGTTGAAGGACTTGCCGGATTGGGCGCAGAGCCCACCGAGGTAACTGCATATCTGACCAGGCCTCCTGCTAAAGTTGCCGAAAAGGCCAGACAGATGCTGTTTGACGGTAAGATCGACATCATCACCTTTGCCAGTTCTTCCACGGTGACCAATCTACTCGAAGCATTGGGAAGAGACCTGCAACCAGTGCAGAATGCACAGATTGCCTGCATCGGCCCGGTTACGGCTGCCACTGCTGAAAAGGCAGGACTTAAAGTAGATATTGTGGCGGGTGAACAGACTATCCCCGGCATGGTAAGTGCTATTGAGGAGGCTTGTTCAAATGGCTGATTTCCCTCAAAAAAGACTGCGCCGATTGCGCCGCACCGAACCTTTGCGCAAGCTAGTTCGAGAGACCACTCTCAGCGTAAGTGATCTCGTCTATCCCCTTTTTGTCACTCACGGCAAGAATGCCAGAAACGAGATTGTTTCAATGCCGGGAATTTTTCAGTTATCGGTTGACTTGCTGCCCGGAGAGATTAAAGAGATTGCCGGACTTGGCATTCCAGCGGTGATTCTGTTCGGTATCCCCGAAACCAAGGATGAAACCGGATCCTCCGGATATGATCCCGATAGCATTATCCAGCAGGCCATAAAGTCGATTAAGAAAACGGCCCCCGAGTTGCTGGTAATCACCGATGTCTGTTTGTGTGAATATACCAGTCACGGGCATTGCGGGGTAATAAAGGACGGTGAAGTCGATAACGATGCTACCCTCGATTTCCTTGCCAGGATGGCTGTCTCCCACGCCAAAGCGGGAGCGGATATCGTGGCCCCTTCGGACATGATGGACGGGCGAGTCAAAGCCGTCCGGCAGGCGCTGGATGGGGCCGGGTTCGAGCAGACCCCGATACTTTCCTATGCGGCCAAGTATGCCTCGGCTTTCTACGGGCCTTTCAGGGATGCCGCCGAGTCTGCCCCGCAGTTCGGGGACAGGCGTTCGTACCAGATGGACCCTCCGAATATCAGGGAAGCGATGCGGGAAATCGGAACGGATATTGATGAGGGTGCTGACATGGTAATGGTCAAACCGGCGCTGGCGTATCTGGATGTGATCCGCAGGGCAAGAGATACATTCAATTATCCGCTGGCGGCCTACAATGTCAGCGGGGAATACTCAATGGTGAAGGCTGCTGCACAGCAGGGATGGATCGATGAGCAACAAATAGTTATGGAAATACTGACTTCTATCAAACGCGCCGGTGCTGATATCATTATTACCTATCATGCGAAGGATGCTGCGCGGTGGATCGTGTAATCGCGAAAAGACAAACATGAGGAAATCCATATGAACAGAAATCGTTCCGAAGAGCTGTTCTCCGAAGCTCAAAAGTATTTACCCGGCGGGGTGGATAGCCCTGTCCGTGCCTTCAAGGCAGTTGGAGGTACTCCTCTTTTCGTCAAAAGAGGCAAGGGTTCAAAAATCTACGATGAAGACGGGAATGAGTTTATCGATTACGTCTGTTCCTGGGGTCCTTTGATCTTGGGGCATGCCCCTTTGCAGGTGGTCAAATCCGTGCAGCGAATGGCGGAATCCGGCACCAGCTTCGGAGCGCCGATTGAGCTTGAGACCAGACTGGCTAAAATGGTCTGCGAGGCCGTCCCTTCGATTGAGATGATCCGGTTTGTAAGTTCCGGCACGGAAGCCACCATGAGCGCCCTCCGGCTGGCCCGTGCTTTCACTAAACGGGAGAAAATCGTCAAATTTGCCGGGTGCTATCATGGTCATTCGGATGGGCTGCTGGCCAAAGCAGGTTCCGGCGCCACAACGCTGGGTGTGCCGGATAGCCCCGGTGTCCCGCAGGGATATGCTCAGAATACACTGATTGCCCGGTATAATGATCTGGAATCTGTCAGGGAACTTTTCGCCAGCCACGATGATATCGCCGCTGTGATTGTCGAGCCGGTGGGGGCCAACATGGGGGTAGTTCCTCCGCAATTTGGATTCCTTGAAGGCTTGCGAGAGATTACCCGTAAAGCCGGTTCACTCCTGATATTTGACGAGGTGATCACCGGATTTCGTCTGGCTTATGGCGGGGCGCAGGAATTTTATGGAGTCACCCCCGATTTAACCTGCCTGGGCAAGATCATCGGAGGGGGACTGCCGGTGGGAGCTTATGGCGGTCAAGCTGATATCATGGGAATGATGGCCCCTTCCGGGCCGGTTTATCAGGCAGGGACGCTATCGGGCAATCCGCTGGCCATGATAGCGGGGATCGAGACACTTCGGGCTTTGAATCAGAGTGATACTTATCCGGAACTGGAGCGAAAGGCATCGCTGCTGGAGAGGGGTTTTGCCGAAGCAGCGGAAAAATCAAATACCCCGGTGCAGCTTTCACGGGTTGGATCTATCATGACTGCCTTTTTCACCTCAGAACCAGTCACCGATTATGAATCGACCATTCGTGCCGATACGCGAAAATTCGGGGAATTCCATGGTCAATTACTGGAACAGGGCATCTACTGGCCACCATCACAGTATGAGGCAGTTTTCATCTCTCTGGCACACAAAGACGAAGATATCGAAACTACCATAGAAGTGGTATCGAAAGCCCTAGATGGGTAATCATTACAAGCAGGTGCCACATGAGCAAAGTAGTAATTCGATTCTGCAGAGTCTGACCTCAGAATAGGAAGCATACCGCTCGTGTAGCGGATTACTTGAAGAGTGAAGCTGGGATTGAAGCCGAAAAAGATCCGCATGGACGTATAGGGGAATTCACTGTGTGGGTCGATGGAAAATGTGTGACCAAAAGACAATCATTGAAATTCCCTGAGAAAGAACAGATTTTGGCATCAATTCGGCAGGAAATATCATGAAAGCTGTGTGGAATAGTTGGTAAAGCAAAGGCTGGCTGGGGATACAGGAGTCGAACCTGTGGTTGCTGATCCAGAGTCAGCTGTGTTACCGCTACACCAATCCCCATCTAGTGACAGTTAATAATTATAACCGGGCAGGTAGTAGCTGGCAAGTCAAGAGATAGGCAGCCATCTCGAATTTATAAAACTTGCGATACCTTTTGTTTAGTTGTTAAGTTGACTCTGCAAAGAACACAAGCCCCAATGCAAAAACAATAGCCACAGTAATAGCCCACGAGATAATGACCATCAAAATTGCGGTGAAGCCTCCAGCTGAGGTGAACTTGGTAATTAGGACTATTAAGGCAATCAAACCCAAGAGCCACCCTATATATGGAATAAGTGAAATTACAGATGCTATGACGCAGGCAATAATCAATGCTACAAATCGGCCTTCCTCCCCCAACAACTTCATAGCAAACCATAGAAGCCCTGCAGAGAGGACAATCTGTATGGCAAAAACTACCATAATTAGGGCAATACTTCCGCCAAGGTCAATCATATTTACTCCTTCCGTATTTGAGTGTGATTTGCAGAGTGTCTACCAGAGACTGTTCTATCCTGGCGGCGCACGCATATTATCCGCCTCCAATATTTTTATTGTCCCATATATACGAATACCAGAATACAGGCAGGGCAAAGATATTGATTGTTATAAGAAGAACCGTCCATAGTATTTTGCTGTCTTGGGGCACCCGATTGCCACGGAATATATAGTAGAAAATGAAATTGAAAATGAGGCTGAGCATCAAAATGGCTGTTGGGTAAAAAAGATAGATTAGTACTGTCCCAAGCGCTTTGGCGAAACCGGATAAATCTTCTTCGTTATCGAAGACGGCATCTAACAGTGTGAACAACAAAAACAGGGAGAGGAAGAGATACACTATAGGCCAACAGCTTAGAATTCCGAGAAGCAGTTCCTTTCCGCCTCTCCGGGGTATGACCATTTCCTCATTGGCAGACGATAGCGAATAATGAGGTTCTTCGTTGGGGATTACTGATTCAACATTTCGCTTACTGGTTGCAAGGGGGTTCAATACCGCACCACATGAAACGCAATTTATTTGGGCATCCCAATTAAACTTCCCACACTGATCGCAATATGGCAAACCGAACTCCTGCTGCTAAAGCTTCCAGCTGATTGTGCTGATACACTGACAGGTTGCCAGTTAGGTAAAGGGTCAGTAAAGACTCAGCGACGCTTTTTGTGCCAGGTAATTCCCTCACTGGCCTCGGCATCTCTGAGCCAGTTTGGCTTGAGTTTCCAGTTGGGATTTGATTTAAATACATAATTTGTGCCGTCATAGGTCACACAAGTGACTCCCACCTGATCGGCCAACTCAAGCGACAGAATATCAAATGAGGTTGTGGCTATGAGGATTAATCGGTCAAACCAGAAATCCTGTTTATCGGTGTGGGCAGCATGAAAGACATCGGTTGCTTTTTGCACAAACTTCATGATGTCTCTCTTCCGCACAGATTCTTCAGCATCCCTGCACTCGATCCACACATCAAGATCACTCTGGGCTCCCTCCCCCTTGAAATGTGCCCATACGTCCACTTCGTAGGGGTTCGTAACTACCGATCCATTGGCACGATAATGTATATCCGTCGTTTTGGCGCCGAGATGTTTTTCTGCCCATGAAGCTGAGTTTTCTTTGAAAGTGACTGTGGGAGCTTCCCGGCTGGCAACGGTATCGTCCGAAGCGAAGACGTGATGCATTTCCTCTAACCAATCCACCAGCCTCTGCTGGCCCAGCACCTCGGATACCAGCACCAGTGCGCTGGCAGCGTGTTCGAGCAGGTTTTCAAAGTATTCCGGGTCATTTTGCTGCGCACCTGTTGCACTGGGAATCTCCGGGATATCGCCAGATTGCCTCGTCGGTGGTCTGTTCGCTTCCCTTTCCTTCGGCTGAGATAGCGGCGGACTTCCTCCCAACAGATCACCAAGAATATCCGGTGTGTTTCTTCTATCTGCCATCTCTCAACACCTTTTCCGTTAATGCACGGTAGCTCTGAGCCCCGGTTGATCTGGGGTCAAACTCGAAGATGCTCTGCCCGAATCCCGGCGCTTCAGAAAGCCTGACGTTGTATCGGATAGGATCACACAATTGATCGGGAAAATATTCCTTAAGTTGATTCAGTATTTCATTGCTTTTTTTGACCCGCAGATCATAGAAAGTGGGAACGATGTATTTCACCACCAGATCTTTATGGTACTTCTGAACGCCCATGACACTCTGGTGAAGGAAATCGATCACACCGTGGAGAGTTAGTATATCCGGGGAAACCGGGGTGAGGATTTCTTTGCAATAGAAAAGAACATTGATACTTAAGATATCGAGGCTGGGCGCCGTATCGATGATGACAAAATCAAATTTGTCTTCAAACGGTTCCAGGGTTTCGGATAGAGCCATTTCTCCACCAAAGGTTCTGCGGTCGATTTCCCTCTTGGCTCCTGCCAGATCTCTTCCGCCCGCCAGAATCATCAACCTTTCACGAGCCTCAAATAGAGCCTCTTCGGGTTTGACACTTCCGGTAATCAGGTCCGCCAGCCCCACTTCCGGCTCCACTCCCAGCGCTCTGGCCGACTGCCCCTGCGTATCGCAATCTATCAGGAGAACTCTTTCTCCGGCCAGCGCCAGCCCATGAGCGAGGTTGATAGAGGTGGTTGTCTTGCCCACTCCCCCTTTTGACAGGGAAACCGCTATTTTTCTCATGCTTTCATTTTCCCCCTTTTCGTTACCGGGTGATCAAAGACCCCTCAAAAACTCCGGCCGCAGCAGGGATTCATCCTGTTTGCTTAAAACCGTATCCAGTTGCTTCAACATTCGATCTTTCTCTTTTGGTAAATTTCCGCGCACAGAGAGATAGTTTGACGCGTGCATGGAACTGAAGAAACAATTAGTAAACCTGGCATTTGCTATCATTATCCTCAATTCTTCCAGAGATTGGAAGGGGGTGATCAATTCGAACTTGCCTTTTTCGATATCTTCGAATAAAGGCGTCCCCGGCACCGGAGTCAATGTCAGCGCTCCGGCAAATTCCGGGTCGATTTCTGTGAGAAGGCTGGCTGTTTTCAGGGCGTGTTTTTCACTCCCGTCGATCCCCCCCAGTCCCAGCAGAACTGTCAGTGAGAGAACAATCCCCGCCTCCTTGGCCTTCAGGCAACCCTCGATGATCTCGTCGCGGGTAACCCCTTTGTTCACCCGCTTGAGCACTTCATCATCGCCGCTTTCCGGGCCAACATAGACGATATCCAGTTTGTGCTTTTTCAGCGTTTTGAGTTCTTCTACAGATCTTCGCAATAAATCCTGCGGGGTGGAATAGGAAGCGATCCTTTCCAGCCACGGAAATCTTTCGTTGAGGTATTCTAAAGCTTCCACCAGTTTCGGATATGGATATACCAGAGCATCTCCATCTTGGAGGAATACTTTTTTCGAAACGACCTGAGGCGCGAGCTCATACACGGCTGGATGAATATCGGGGCGGCAGACTCCGCTGCGAAGATACAGATCGAGCGCGTCGATCTCTGCCTTGACGTCTTCCACATCTCTTATTTGAAGGCTGAAGCTATTGTATCGACAGAAGGTGCAGGTATTGTTTGAGCACCCACTTGTGAGGGGGAGGAAATAGCTTCTGGCCTCGCTGGGCGGGCGAAAAATCTGGGGTCTCTGGAAAGCCGCCTTATGCTCTTTTCCCATGTTCATTACCATTATAGTCTCTCAAGTGGCATTGTAAATCCTCAGACCGTTTTTGTCGACCTTTTCCACCTTTTTTTCTTCCCGTAATGCCTCAAGATAGGCCAGGGCCTTGGTCACCAGTCCAGCTTGAGTTATGTCAGCCAGGGCTTCCCATTTCACCGGGCCCTCCACCCATCTTATCTCAGACGATATCTGATAGGCTGTTTTTGGCTCGTGGCGTATCGTTTCGAAAACATCTTCTTTTAACTTTGTGTGATAGGATAGCAATTCATCTATTCTTTGCGGCAGGTCATTGAATACACGTTCATGGCCAGGCAAAATAATGCTTGCCCGAATGTTCCGCATTGCTTGCAATGACTGCACATAATTGAAATGGGGATTGAACGGGATTTCCGAATGTGCGCCAATGTGGGTAATGGTATCCGGCAGAATGTGATCGCCGGAGAACAAAATACCCTTTCCTTTTTCGTAAAGGCAGATGTGGTCGTTATCATGCCCCGGACTCCAGATTACCTCAAGCTGGAAAGGATCGATTTTGATAGTTTCTCCACCCTGAAGAAGAATATCAGGAAATACAGGGGCCACCTGATTCGTGTAATTTGTGGACATTTCTATTACCGCATCGGCGTTCTGGCTGGTTCCACCGTTAATGAGATGCCAGTCCCCCAGTTCTTTGATATAAGCTTCCCGGCCGTAATACCGGTAATCGATCAGCTTTTCCCCCTCTTTATGCACGATCAGTTCGGTTCCGTATTTCTGCTTGATCGTTCCGGCCAGTCCGAAATGGTCGGGATGGATGTGAGTGTAGATTATCCGGTTGATATCCTCCAAACCCAGTGCCAGTTCGTTCAACTGGCAAAGGAAATCTTCAAGTGCTTGCGGATCATTCCACCCGGTATCGATCATTACCCATTCGTTGTTTCCCTTAATCAGATAGGTGTTGATGTGACCAGCCGGGTTATCCACAAGCGGAAGTTTGATCTGATAAATGCCGGGGACAATTTCCGTTGGCGTCTTTTGCTGTGCCATTATGCAATACAAGATGATAATTGATAATAGAAAAAGTCAGACTCCTCGAATCTGGAAACCCGATTTTCCACTCTCAATGATTCAAGGTGTGCCAGGGCCTCGGTTACTGCAATTCGTCTGTCAATAGGCAGCAATTCATCCCAGGTTATCATCCCTTCCATCCAGGTTATCTCTGCAGAAACTTCAAAAGCTGTCTTCGGCCTGGAGTTCAGAGCTTCGATAATTTCCGCCTTTCTTGCCTCGTGATGGTTGAGTAATTCATCAAGCCGTTTGGGAAGATCAGTGTAGATGTTTTCATGAGCCGGGAGCCCCAGCGACATATTCAGATGCCGAATCTTTTGAATCGAGTCGAGATAGCTGCCAAGCGGATCGCCGTGTTCCTCTACATGAATGCTGATGTTTGGCGTGGTTACTGGCAGGATATGGTCGCCAGAGAACAGGATTCGTTTGTTTGCCTCATAGAGGCAGATATGCCCCGGAGAGTGGCCGGGAGTCCAGATAACCTCCAGATCGAAAAGCCCGGTGGAGATCACCTCGCCATCCTTGAGACCTCTTTCCGGAACAGCGGGAATTATCAGATTCAGCGCTTCAGAGGATGCTTCATTGAAATGGAACAGATGATCGCCGGGAACTCCATTTGCAAGCATCCACTGGTTCAAATTTTCAAACAATCCTGAACCCTGGTCGGCGATGAGATCGATGATTTCCCTTTCCACCTCACCTATCGCCAGCTCTGCTTCACAGGCTTCTTTCAATCTGCCGGCCAGACCGAAGTGGTCGGGGTGAATGTGCGTGCAGATGATCAGGTTGATTTCCTTGAAACCCACACCGATGTTTTTCAGATGTTCGGTAAAAGCGTCGAAAGATTCCTGATCATACCAGCCGGTATCAATCAACACCCATCCCTCGGTGCCTTTGACAAGGTAGGCATTGATGTATTCCAGCGGATTATCTTTCAACGGGAGTTTGAGTTGATGAATTCCCGGTATTATTTCCATTATTAAGTTCCATTCGAGATTCCCATTTGCATGGGAATGACATGTTTTATCGTTTATATCATTCCGGCCCCGTCCGCCATACATGAGTACTATGGCAAGCACGGCTCCGAGCCGGAATCTATCCAGACCACCACCTTTATGGATTCCCGGATTCTAACCCACTACCGGCTCAAGCTGCTGTATGCGCTCATCCCGGCATACTTGGCTCTATCGCCCAGTTCCTCTTCAATGCGCAGCAGCCGATTATACTTGGCTACCCGCTCGGAACGGCAGGGAGCGCCGGTTTTGATCTGTCCGGTGTTCAATCCCACACACAAATCGCTGATGGTGGTATCCTCAGTTTCACCGGAACGGTGGCTGACCACTGAAGTCCAGCCTGCATTGTGGGCCATGTCGATAGCGGAACGTGTCTCGGTCAGTGTCCCTATCTGATTCAATTTTATTAAAACTGAGTTGCTGGCTTTCTGTTCGATTCCCTTAGAAATCCTTTCTATATTGGTAACATAAAGGTCATCGCCGACTAACTGCACTTTCTGACCTATCTTTTCAGTTATCATTCGCCAGCCTTCCCAGTCATCTTCAGCCAGACCATCTTCGATGCTGATGATAGGGAAACTGGAAACCAGCTCAACGTAATAATCGACCATTTCAGCGCTGGTGAGCTTTCTGCCTTCCTTGGCCAGATCGTATTTGCCATCGATGAAGAACTCGCTTGAGGCCGGGTCGAGAGCAATGAAGCAATCCTTGCCGGGCTGGTATCCGGCTGCTTCGATGGCATCTACGATCACCTGAACTGCCTCCCGGTTTGCAGGCAACGATGGAGCAAACCCGCCTTCGTCTCCGACCGCTGTTGCCAGCCCTTTGCTCTTGAGCAATTTTTTGAGTGATTGATAGACTTCCGCTCCCATTCGCAGGGCTGCCGAGAAACTAACCGCCCCGGCCGGCACTATCATGAATTCCTGAAGGTCCACAGAATCTGCGGCATGTTTGCCCCCGTTGAGAATGTTCATCTGAGGCACCGGTAACAAATTAGCATTCTCCCCGCCAAGATAGCGGTACAGAGGCAGTTTTTGAGAAGCGGCTGAGGCATAGGCTGCAGCCAGCGAAACCCCCAGGATTGCATTGGCTCCAAGGTTCGATTTGGTAGGGGTGCTGTCGATCACCAGCATGGTGCGGTCTATTTCGCCCTGTTCCGAAGCGTCCATACCGATCAGTACCGGGGCAATCTTCGTGTTGACATTAGCCACTGCGTTCAGGACACCCTTTCCCCAAAATCGGTTTTTGTCACCATCGCGAAGTTCGAGAGCCTCGTGGCTACCGGTGCTGGCCCCGGAGGGAACGGCTGCTCTCCCCAGGGTTCCGTCATCAAGCAGGACATCGACCTCTACAGTCGGGTTTCCTCTAGAATCAAGAATTTCTCTGGCTTTGATCTTTTCGATTTTCATTTTCCCTCCCTTTGGCTTCATCGTTTGGCTGCGGCTGCAACTGCTTTTTCTACAGCGTCTCTGGCATTTTCGGCGATAATAATTGCGTTCTGCAACTTGCCCTGTTTCGACAGTTCCCAAGTATTCAATCCGATCACCGGGATACTATTTTTCAGCGCATGACCGATTTCAGAAAGCGTGCCGAATTCACCATCAACAGCGATCACAGCCTGGGCCGACTTGACGATTATGACATTGCGCATCGCGCCCATCCCGGTAACGATGGGAACTCCCACATATTGATTGGCATCCGCAACCCTGTTCCCCGGCAGAATACCTATTGTCTGGCCCCCTGCTTCACGAGATCCTTTGCAGGCTGCCTCCATTATACCTCCGAGTCCTCCGCAAATCAGGGTGGCATTGCGATTCGCCAGTTCCCGGCCAACTTCTTCGGCAAGTCGGGCTACTTTTTTTGAACACTTTCCCCCACCAATCACTGCGATAATCATTGCTATTCCCTATTGCTGTAAGAAATCCGTTACCACCCTGTTGAACTCTTCAGGTCTCTGTTTTTGCGGTGCATGCCAGCACCTTTTGAAAACGTGCAGTTGAGAGCTCTCAATTCGCTCGTGGGCCTGATGAGCCAGCCTGACCGGCACGTATCCATCCCACCCTCCCCATAATAGCAGAGTCGGGGCTTTGATTTCATGTAGCCTGTCCATGTAGATTTCCACCGGTTCGCCATCATTTCCACCTGTCATGAATGAGAGGAATACATGATCCCGTCTCAACCGGGCTATGGCGGTAAAAATTGGGAAGAGTAATTTGCCGGGAAGCCCTAATTCATCACTAAGTCCGGCGGCATCCACGAGAACGAGTTTTTCCACACTCTCCGGGTGTTTCAGCACAAAGTCCAGAGCAATCCCCCCTCCCAGAGAATGGCCTATGAAACTGGCCCGCTTCAATTCCAGCGCTGCCAGCAAATCTTCAAAAAAGGTGTTGAAAAGCCTTAAAGAGTAATTGATCTTTGGTTTGTCGCTTTTACCATATCCCACCAAGTCCGGCACGTAGACTCGGTGATAACGAGCCAGCGGTTCGAGGTTGGCTTTCCATTCAGCATCGGCTGCCAGTGCACCGGCACCGTGGATCAGAACCAGTGGCGGCCCCTCACCCACTGTCAGGTAATGAGTATTGATTTCGCCAACCCTGATCCAGTTGCTTTGAAATTGCATGTTTGGACTTTTGGCGCTTATTTGGCTCGAGGATGGGAACCCTCGTAAACCCTGCGAACATGCTCGCTGGTGAGGTGGGTATAAATCTGGGTGGTGCTAATGTTAGCATGCCCCAGGAATTCCTGGAGTTCGCGCAGATTCATTTTGCCACTCTGGAGCAAGTGTGTAGCCACACTGTGGCGCAATGTGTGCGGAGTAATCTCCTTTTCGATCCCAATGGCGCTGGCGTAATTCTTGAGGATGAGCCAGACTCCCTGTCGGGTGAGTCTCTGTCCCCGTCGATTCACGAACAGCGCTGTCTCCTGTTTGCTTGTCAGCAGTGGCCGGGCTTTTTCAATATACCTGGTGAGATCTCTGAGAGCCTGTTCGTGGAAGGGGATTATCCTCTCTTTGGAACCCTTGCCAAAGCAGCGCACAAAGCCGTCATCAAGGTTCAAATTTTCAATATTCAGAGATATCAGTTCGGTTACACGCATGCCGGTGGCATAGAGCATCTCCAGCATGGCTTTGTCTCTATTAGCTTCCGGAGTATTCCGGGCATCGGGCTGTGAGAGGAGTTCTTCTATCTGGGATATCGAAAGCGTTTTAGGTAGAGACTGGCCAGTCTTGGCTCCGCCGAGGTTTTCGGCCGGGTCATCTTTGATAATATTGTCCTTAACCAGGAAATCGAAAAAAGACTTAACGGCTGCGGTCTTCCGTGCGATCGTAGATGGGGCATATTTCCGCTCCTTGAGTTCCACGATGTAACCCAGCAGCATGTCCCGGTCGATGGCTGCCCAGTTATCCGGAGCCAGGCCTTTTTCAGGCAATTCCTTCCCAAAATAACCGGCAAATTGGGTAAGGTCATTCTTGTAAGCTGCAAGGGTATTGGGGGAAAAACCTTTTTCTACCGATATGAAATCAAGAAAATTCTCGATTGCCTGGCTCATAGGGTTGTCTCCTTCCGTAAATGGTTTGATTTGTGGAAACTCTACAGGGCGACGATTGCTTGAATTGTAGCACAGAGCGAATTTATTGTAAAGTGGATTTACCCGCTTTTATGATTGAAGGGGTGGAGAATCCGGCTTGAGCGTGCTACACTTTTGGGTATGAGTGAAGGAGTCTGAAACTATGCATGTATCCAAGCTTTTTGGTAAGACCCTGCGCGAGCTTCCGGCGGAAGCTGATACCATTAGCCATCAGCTTTTGCTCAAAGCAGGAATGATCCATCAGGTGGCAGCAGGGGTCTATTCATATTTGCCGCTGGGGTGGCGGGCAATCCGGAAGATCGAGCAGATCATCAGGGAGGAAATGGATGCTGCCGGTGGACAGGAGATACTGATGCCAACGCTCCAGCCGTTTGAAACATGGGAGGAAACCGGGAGGGACCTGGCGTTCGGAGATTCCCTGTTCACTTTGAAAGACCGCCGGGGCCGCAAGCTCTGTCTCGGCCCTACTCACGAGGAGATCGTTACCCATCTTGCCCGTTTCAACATCCGCAGTTACCGGGATCTGCCGGCGATACCTTATCAGATACAGACCAAGTTCCGCGATGAACCACGCTCTCGTGGCGGGCTGCTGCGCGTGCGCGAATTCATCATGAAAGATATGTACAGCATGGATACGGACGCAGAGGCGCTGGGCCAGACTTATGAAAGGATGACTCGTGTTTATAACCGGCTTTGCGAACGTTGCGGATTGTCCACTGTGATGGTCGAAGCTGATAGCGGCGCCATCGGAGGCAAGGATTCCCATGAGTTCATGGTTGTGACCGAAACGGGCGAGGATGAGATTATTCTTTGCTCGAAATGTGGTTATGCTGCCAATACCGAACGGGCTGCTTTCTCCAAGCCAAAACCAGATAGAGAAGAGGAACTTTTGCCTTTGGAAAAAGTGGACACCCCCGGCACAAAAACCATTGAAGCGGTAGCAGAATTCATCGGCGTGCCGACGAGCCAGACGCTCAAGGTTGTTTTCTACGCTGCCGATGAAGAGGTCGTTTTTGCTCTTATCCGGGGTGATCTGGAGGTTAATGAGATCAAGCTCAGAAATGCCCTGAAGTGCACTGAGCTTCGTCTGGCTACTGAGGAAGAACTGGCAGCCAGTGGTCTGGTGGCTGGTTATGCTTCGCCAGTGGGCGTCTCCGGTGTGAAAGTGGTGGCCGACGACTCGATAACGCTGGGCGCTAATTTTGTGGTTGGAGCCAATAAGCAGGATGCCCATTTCAAGAATGCCAACTACCCCCGTGATTTCAATGTGGATATGATGATTGATATTTCCCTTGCCAGGGCAGGTTGCCAGTGCCCAAAGTGCGATGGAGAGTTGCTCACTCAGAGGGGTATCGAGGTGGGACACACATTCAAGCTGGGTACCGTATTCAGTGAAAAGCTGGGAGCGGTTTACCTTGATCGGGATGGGATACAGCAGCCTATTGTGATGGGTTGCTACGGCATAGGAGTGGGACGACTTCTGGCTGCATCAATAGAGCAAAATCACGATGAGAAGGGGATAGTCTGGCCGCTTTCGATCGCCCCGTATCAGGTGTATGTTTGCGTTTTGAATGCGGATAAGCCTGAGGTGGCAACAGCAGCAGAAAAGCTCCTTGCCGAACTTGAAAGCGCTGGCATTGAAGTTCTATTCGATGATCGGGAAGAATCGGCGGGCGTCAAGTTCAATGATGCCGATCTTATGGGGATACCTGTCAGAGTGGTAATGAGCCCACGGAATTTGAAACAGGGCAGTGCGGAAGTCAAGAGACGTGCCCAGAATGAGGCGGAACTGGTGGCTCTGGATATGGTACCGGAAAAATTAAAAGGACTTCTTTTGCAATAGAAAAGGCGGGCAAAAGCCCGCCTTTTTGTTCAACGCTCCTAATGCTATCCTGCTAGTATGCCCTCTTTCTGTGCCAGAAAACCAAGCCTAGAATCGTCGCAATGCCCAAACCTATTAGCGTTCCCAAGGACTTGCGAGACACTTTTCTCCGGACTTTCGATGCTTTTTCCCCCATAATAATACACCCCCTTTGTTAATTAAGTAACAAATAGAGATTGAAATATCAGTATTGTTATTTATTTAGCCTCTCTGAACCGGCATGACTAACGATTCGCTCGTTTCCTTTGCCAGATCAGAAGGTTTGTGCTTCCAAAAATAAAGGCCATAATTCCGGCTGCTATCTCAAGCGGTAGCAACCAAAATGGAGTTGTAGAGCGGGGTGTGGGGGAAGACACCCCGCTCTCTCCATTGGGATCCGCTAATTCAGAATTATCGAGAATATCACTCCCCGAATCATCTGCTTGTGTTTCCGGAACACCTTTATTGGCTATTCCAAACTCTGAGTCTGAATTTGGATCAGGGGGTAAGGCTTCAGGCATGCCACTGCCTTCATTGATAGTTGCCACTGGCGTTGGTTCAACCTCTGGAGTTGGAGTTATTGCTACAACATCAGCAGTTGCTTCAGGCGGTTGGCTCACTATTCCTTCCGGTTGAGTTGACTGTTCAGAAAGAACACCGGTGAAATCAATCGATACCAACAGGGCAAATGCGATAACGGCCACCGCACCTGCCAGCCGCATTGAGCTTTCAAGTGAAATGATAGGCAGATCGAAGCGGAACCATGATCGCCGTGCAGGCGCCTCTGCCAGTGTGAACGATCGTGGCACAGCCTCGACAGGCATGAGACGAAGCAACTCGCGCATTAATCTAAGGGACTTCAACTCACGCTGACATTCCTGGCATATTTCAGCATGATATCTCACCTTATCTCGATCGACCGGCTCCAGCCGGTCATCCAAATATGGCGAAAACAAATCTCTCATTTTCGCACAATCGCTCTTTCGCTGATGCCCAAACATAATTATCTCTCTTTCCTGTCACTATTATGGACGAAATTCAGGGGGCAAAAGTTCCTGGTACTTCAGTAACAGGTCCCGGAGATTGGCTCGCCCCCGATTCAACCTGGATTTCACTGTGCCAAGGGAGGTGTTGGTTATTTCGGCAATTTCTTCGTAACTCAAACCCTGGAGATCAGCGAGGGTGACTACCAAACGTTGCTCTTCGGAAAGATAGAGCAATTGTCGAGCGATCAGCCGGCTTACTTCCTCATTCAAAGCGTGCTCTTCCGGGGATATGGCAGCACTCGGAAGCGGATTGTACTCGGGGAAAATAGCATCCAGAGAATCGGCTTTTCGCCCGCGTTTACTCCTCAGGACATCGGTGCAGGAGTTGGAAGCAATCCGGAACAGCCATGCTTTGAAGTTCTGTCCCCGAAAACCGCCCAGCGATTTCCATGCCTGGACGAATATTTCCTGAGTGGCATCTTCCGCATCCTGTGGGGTTCCCAGCATTCGCAGGGCGATGTTATACACTTGCTGTTGATACTTTTCAACTAGCTGGTTATACGCATCGAGATTGCCATCTTTACTGTGGAGGATCAACTCATCTTCGTGCGTTGTCATGCTTTTATCAGTATGCTCCCTGAAGATGAATACAAACTGCCCATATTACCCGAAATGCTGCTAATTGACTGGGCCTTGTTTCTTACTCTATACTAAATTTGTTTTCAAGTTAGCTCTTATTCTAACATATTTTGCAGGCTGAAAGTGAGACTGATTTACTGGTTGGAAAGATGAAAAACGTGGCGAGAGAAGTTATCAT
>Ga0180431_10001959_pt1 | contig 28001 bp, 36 predicted proteins | sample SS_ome_11_FD_132459 | JGI IMG/M metagenome (GOLD analysis project Ga0180431, IMG submission 132459) | Hypersaline lake sediment archaeal communities from the Salton Sea, California, USA - SS_1_MS_1 metaG | ecosystem: Environmental > Aquatic > Non-marine Saline and Alkaline > Hypersaline >... | reverse complement strand
TGAATAGTGTCTACAACGTTGGAATGGTAATAACGCGCTCCATTCCCTTCACGGTAATCTAGGAGACTTTGTATATATGATTTGTTAGCTTCTCCAAGAAGAGGAGCAAGTAGTTCGAAATCTGTGCGTCTTGTAAGATCGCCTTTAAGATTTACACCGTAATATTTCATAACGTAGTAGACTCCTTGAGATATTCTTAACTTGTTGCGACAATGGCTACTCTACCGGATACTTCTTCAGCACCCCAGTCAATTGTAATTTGGGATGTACTATCAATATTGATATTAGCTGGCATAATTTTGTCAGCACCTTCTTCAATGCCATCCCAACATTGTACCATAATTCCGTATGTTTCTAGATTATGTGTAATAACCCATTCAGTGGCTGGGGTTGTAACCTCTTCTGTATATCCATTGGTTCCACCGCCACCGCCAGCTTCTAGTGTAGTGAGTCTATTATATACGTCTTCAAACCGATAATCCATGACTTATTTCCTCCTTGGAACAGAAGTGTTAAATTTCAACCCATGTTTGAATGTTGTCTGGAAGTAATGTAACTTCATTCCAACGTCCAGTCATTTCAATTGAAGTTGCATTATCTATATAGTCGCCTGCATAAGGCACGACTGTAATTTTAGTTGGGGGCAAATCAGTTTTAATGATTCTTATTTGTTTTGGACTTGTTGCTACTGGTGGTAACGTTATTGTTGTATTACCAGAAGCTTTGATGTTTGAGTCATCAGGGTCAGCAGAATAATTTGTACTAACCACAATATAGGATGCTACAACTCCTGACGGATCGGCTCCACGTAGGATTCTCCGATTATTTGGCCAATCTGGATCGTAGTCAAGAATAGCATCAACTTGATAACCTCCTCCACCATCTGGACCAACATCCAGACATGCTAAGAAGAGATGTCTTGAATCGAACGAGGTTGTTCGTTGTGAGGGTTTTATAATTCCAATTGATGCCACATTTGCTGGTTGGACTTTTGCATATGTGTAATTAACAACAACATAATAATAACCAACTGAATCCCATGCTGAAGTTGAATCAACGAAAAAATCAGCATCATCAAGCGGTACTGTCATTTGTTGTATTTCAATATAAACATCATCTTTAACACACTTACCAGAAGTTACAATTACGCTTGTACTATCATTTGCAATTACATCAATTGGATCAGGATAGAGAAGACAGTCAACCCCGGAGGTAACTATCCTCGTCAGGCGATTTGCAATATCTGAATTATACGAAGCGTAGGGATCAATACTTCGAAGTTGTGTTGGGATAGTGTTACCCATTCCTTGACCTCCTAAGACTGTATAAGTCACATTCTATAAAATCACGAAAACCGGACTGTTATTTTTTAATTTGTTCTTTGAATTGTTCTATATTGGTATTCAGAATTGAACATGTTTGAGGGATTGTTTCCAATGAATATTAAGAAACTATATATATTACTCATTGAATATGAGGATTGTTTTTGAGGGTGAGGACGCCAACTGTGTGACGTCCTCGTAATTAAAAACTCGTAACTGATATTTGATAACAAGCATCTCAATGATGTGTATTTAATATTTGTTCTGTTTTTTGAATGAAGTTAGAAGACTAGATCAAGCTTATCTTTTAACATATCGATAGTTGGGTTTGGACTATTAAATGTGTGTATTGTCCAACCATCTTCCATCAATTTATTCTCTTTGTTATAATCTTGTCTACCATCTCGATTATGCCAATAAGCATTTGGAAAGTCAAATATCGTCTTGGTTTGTAAATCAACAATATCTGTAATAAAACAATACACCAGCCAGTTATCTGTATTTTTCTTTTCGATGGAATAATTCTCTCGAATGACAGGATAAAGTGTCTTGAGGAATTTCATAATATCCACCTTACTTTGAAGAATAGGTGGAAGTTTGTCTGGTTCTGGTTCTGGTTCTGGTTTTTTAGCTTCTAACGCTTTTGCTTTTTCTCGTATTACTTTTGCAGAGATGGGTGCATCTAAATCTTCCATTAAAGGATTAGGGCGTTCATCAGTTATCCCTTCATCAGAACTACCAAATCCTTTAAGGTCTCTCATCTTAGCTCTGACTTTAAATGACTTAGAACTTAACGGAGCATCTGGAAATTTTTCCTTATACTGCTCCATTGTCATATCATGTTTTTTCAAATGTGTTGAACCAATTACTCCGTAAGGCTTCCTACATACTTGACATAGAACTTGTCCTTTATCACTGAAGTAGGTTGCTTCATTTATTTCATCATTCATAAAATTCTCCTTGTATGTGTTTATATTTTGTTCTGGAGAATAGGGAGGAAAAATGACTTTAGTTGAATCAATTTTCGAAACAGGTTTAGATCAAACTGCTGTTGCAGAATATACAGAGAAAGATTGGGATCAATTGATTATAGATTTTTTAATGTATTTTGTTAAGGGAGAACCAGAACCAATACACAAAAAATACAAAACTGTTGGTGAATGGCTTACAAAACTCCCTGGCGAAATAGGGTATACAGACAGAGTTAAACATTTTGGGGACTTTCTGATTGTTCTTCCACAAAGACAAAGGGAGATTTTTGTTACGATTGTTGATTCATGGAAACGGAATCTCCCATGTTTCGCTTTAGTAACAATATATCATGTTGAATGTCTACATCAACACCCTAACTACAAACAAGCTTTTTATGAGGAAGTTTTGAAATACCCAATATTTACTGGTAAGTTAAAAGACGCCAGAGAAACATATTGTAGATTTATATGTATGTTTCCAAAAGAAATATTGTGGGACCACCTTGAAAAACAATATCAAGATGTACAAAATAAATAGAGGAGAAGGAGTAATGTAATGACTAACCAAGCTGTTTCCTGCGACATTTGTGGGCAACCCACAAAGATGATAGGCACCCGCCTTTGTGACCCTTGTTGGGAATGTAAAACCCAGATCAATTCATTAATCAGCAGAAATCCAGAAGCTGCAATTAAGTTTCTGAAGATGAAAATTACCGAGGCCGAGATACTAATAGAGAAGTTAAAAGTATTTCGAGGAACAAAAGACAAAGATATGGAGGTAGAAAATGGTGATCACGGAGGGGATGAGAAGAATAGCACAGAAAATTTGTCAGCGAATCAGAACGTCATGTAGTGAAGCTGCAATGGAGGATTCTAGTCTTGACGCTGACGAAATGTTTAATGATGAACATATGTTAACTGATCTCCTTGGAGATGCCATTTATGATGTTGCAAATGATCTTGATGGGCGTCTTGCTGTTATTGAGGCTCTTAAACTTATGGAGAATTTTCCGGCTTGGAATAAAGCACTTGTAACATTGGATAAGAATTTCAGGAGGTAATATGGAGAAAAGTAGAGAACAACTAGAGAAGGAAATTCAGGAACATGATCGTCAATACTGGGTGGAGAATAAAACTGTTATATCAGATACGGAGTATGATGCCAAAGTTCGGCAACTCCAGCGGGTTGCTCCTGATAGTCCAGTTTTACAACAAGTACATTCCCCTGTAAGAGGAATGGGTAAGAAGATTCAACATACTATCCCGATGTTATCTTTAGCAAAAGTTTATGAGCTGGAGGAATTGTTCAAATGGTGTAAGAAGGTGGCAAGAGGACCCGAGGAATTGTTTTTAATTGAGCCAAAGTATGACGGGTGTTCTGCTGAGTTAATGGATGGCACCTTGTCAACTAGAGGTGATGGAAAAGAGGGAGAAGACATTACACACCATCTCCCAATTATTACAATAAAACAGGGTGAACAGAACATCTCGCCCAAATCATTCAAAGGAATGATTCGTGGTGAGATTGTGATGTTGGATTCGGTCTTCGAAAGAGAAAGACTTAACCTGGTTAGGAAGGGCGGAGAATTATTCAAGAATTCTCGAAATGCCGTCGGCGGAATTCTCAACAGGGAAGACAATGAAGACATCAAAGCACCGATTCTAACTCTTATTGATTTTCATCAACAATTCATTAAGGTATCGTTAAAAGATATTGAATCCCTTAATTGGGAAGCGATCATCACACAAGTTCAAGATATGGATTATCCTGCAGACGGTTTGGTAATCAAGCTTGCAGATTTTGACTATGGTCAAACACTCGGCACAACAGACCACCACAGAAAATGTGAGATGGCTTTGAAGTTTGCAAACCCAACTGGTGAAACTGTCTTACTTGGCATCACATGGAGTCAAGGAAAACACAACTTAACCCCCATTGGAAATGTTATACCGGTAGAAATAAGCGGAGTAACTGTTTCAAATATCAATCTACACAATATGAGGTATCTCGCTGACAATGATATTCAGATCGGGGATACACTCATTGTTGAGCGTTGTGGGGATGTAATTCCTGACGTGCAAAGCGTCATCCCAGGCAAAAAGAGGGAAAAGCCGTTCATCAATATATGTCCATCGTGTGGCAGTCAAGTTTTGTTTAAGGATCCAGAGATGGTATGCACCAGCACAACCTGTCCTGGTAAGATGGTCAATCGACTGATGGATTCGATCATTCGTATTGGTATTGAGAGATTGGGTAAACCAACTCTAGAAAAGATGGTGGACACTCTCGGCACACAATCCCTGATCGATATATTTAATATGACAAAAGATGATATACTTCGCCTTCCTGGCTTTGCTGAGACATCAGCTCAAAATCTCTTTGGTGAAATACAGAAGGTCAAAGAAGGAGGAGTTTTTGAGTGGCAAATTCTTGCTGCTGTCAATATGTCTGGTATCGGTCGGACGTTAAGCAAATCTCTTATGGCTAGTATGTCTCTTGATGACCTTTTAAATTTGGTTACTCAACCAAATTGTTATGAAAAAATACAAGAGAATGAGATGGTTGGACCGGATCGCGCAGCTGTTATAATCACAGGTGTTAGAGTCCATGAAGACTATATCCGTCAGCTTATGGAGATCCTCCCCATCAAAAGAGAGAAGGAAGAGGCTGTTCCTGAGGATCAGATCACCGTTTGTTTTACCGGGAAGTTTCCAGAAAAGAAGGCTTTTTATTATGCCTTGCTTTCTGGGTCACGATACAAAGTTGTTGAAAAAGTTGACAAGACTCTCGGAGCTTTAATTGTTGCCGACCCATCTAAGAGTTCTGGAAAACAAAAGAAAGCTGAAAAGCTGAACATATCAGTGCTGTCGGTTGACTCACTGCTGGAACAAGTCCAACAACAAGGAGTGTGATGGCAATGGAATGCCATAGTTTCTGGTGTAGATTTATAGTATTTACTCTCTGCACCATTGTCTTTGTAATAGTCTCATGGAAGCAGGCTAGAAAAGGCAAAATGTAAAATTTTGGTTTATCAAAGGGTGGTATATATATAACTAACTAATAGAGTTATTTGTCCAGTCCTACTTTTATAGTAGGGCTGGACAGATAGACAACCACTAAATCTTTTTTGTTCTGTGAAAGGAGAAACGAAAAAATGGGAAAGAAAGAGAAGAATGCGTTGGTGATTGTGGACATGCAAAATGATTTTATGGACAAGGTTAGAGAGGGAATTTATCCCAGTGGGTATTCTGGAAACCAAATCATTCATGACCAACCTGCACTTCCGGTTCCAGGTGCTGCTGAAGATGCTGGCCGGTTGGTCAACTTTATCAGAAACAACGGTGCCGTATTGGATGAGATCAGTTTGACACATGATTGCCATGACCTTCATATCGCCACGCCGGTCATGTGGGTTGACAAGGATGGAAATCACCCAGCACCATTTACACCTATCAGCGCCCAGAATGCCAAGGATGGGATATGGCGAATCAACAGTCCTGTTCCAGAACACCAACAACAAGGTATTGCATATCTGGAAGCTCTGGAACATGGTGGTCGTTATGTATTGACTATCTGGCCACCTCATTGCCAGATCGGGACCATTGGTGCCGCAATCCAAGAGGATGTTATTGCTGCATGTATTGATTGGAGAAACGAATTCGTCGCCACCTTGACCCATGTTACTAAGGGTTCTAATCCTTGGACTGAGCACTACTCCGGAATGATGGCCGCAGTCGTTGATCCAACAGACCCGACAACCTCACTGAACAAACCCTTTATCAGTATGATTCAGGGGTTTGATAATATCTACTTTGCCGGCGAGGCTCTGAATTTCTGTGTTCGGGAGACCATGTTGGACATTATTCGAAACTTCGACCCCGACAATGTCAAGAAAATCATATTGCTGACGGACTGTACGTCGGCGATTCCAGACAATGAATTTACCGGTAATTTGTTCCAAAGTTTTACGGACAGTTTCATGGATGAGGCAACCACGGCCGGCATGCGCACTGCATTGTCTACTGATAAGATATAAAGGAGGAAATACACAATGCCGAAATTAGCAGATACCACGGGCAGTCAAATGATAAACCTCCAAGGAGGTTTCAAATACTCAAACACCGCTATCGAGAAACTGGACGCCACAAACTATACGTTAGGAACGTTGGTTGTTGACGTCACCGGCAGTCTATCCGGAAGAGAAAATGATCTTACCCGGATCATGAGAGAGATTGTTGAGAAGCTGAAGAAGGAAGACACGGCCAGGAACATTCTGTGGCGGGTTGTCCTGTTTAGTGAAAGTCAGGATATTGTTGAAGTCCATGGCTTCAAACTCCTTATGGATATTAACCAGGACACCGACTATGATGTTGTACGTTGTTATGGCGGCACCGCGTTGTTTGACGCTGTTGGTTCATCTTTGGATGCCACTGTCGTTGAGGCCAAGCGTCTTGATGCCAAGGATTATGATGTCAATGCCATACTCGTGTTTTTGACGGATGGTGATGACAATGATTCCCGTATCTATCCAACAGCCGCTAATGTCAAAGAGAAGGTTGACGAAGCAATGAGGTCTGAAGCGCTTGAAAGCATTCGGACTATTTTGGTGGGTGTCAACCCTGACGGCAACAGCAACTCAACCTGGAAACAGATTGTGAGTCGAAAACTTTCGGAATTTCACGCGGAGGCCGAACTCACAGAGTATGTTGACATGGACGATTTTACCGAAGATGCTATCAAGAAGATCATCCTTCAGGTTTCCAGCATCACATCCGATACATCGAAAAAGATTGGTTCGGGTGGTCCCAGCCAAATGACGTTCTAACTGGCAACCGGACTCCTACGAAAGTGGGAGTCCGGTTTCTACAACCTATCTAATTTTGATTGTTTTTCATATCTATATATATTACTCATTGAAGTGTGTTTATTGAAGTGTGTTTATTGAAGGGAGAAACAAATGATAACACTGGATAAATTTATTGCAACCGGGAAGTCCCATTTTATATGTCAAGATTATATTCTGTCTGGACCTGATTATGTAATTTTGTCAGACGGATGCTCTGGTTGTGCTAATACAGATATAGGAGCAAGAATATTGTGTCTGTCGGCTGCTGATGTTCTTGAAACATGGCGAGAAACCATCAATAGTTTGCAGTGGTTTGACCTTGGACAAAAGGTTATCACTCAAGCTAAGATTATGGCCAATTCGTTATTTCTGAATGACGAATGTTTGGCTGCAACCCTTATGATCATTTTTAATGATTTTGCCAATAACACACTTCATATATTCGTATATGGAGATGGTTATGTGTTCTTGGAACACAGTGATCACATTCTTTCTTTTAGAGAGATTTCTTTTATTGACGGCAAACTGAACAACAAGCCATTTTATCTGGCTTACTACCTAACTCCTCAAGCATACCAGATGTATGAAGAGCAGGGAATTGTTCAGAGGTTGAGTGGTCCATCGACACACTCGGATCATAAATTTGATCATCCAATACATTGGACATACACGATGGATGATTTTAAAACTATTGTTATTGCATCAGATGGTATTGATACGTTTGATCATAAACCGTCAACAATAGATATTGCCCGAGAGTGTGTCAAGTTTAAAACAACATCTGGCTATTTCCTACAACGTCGGATGATTCGAGCAATCAAGAACTTTGGCAAGAAAAAAATATACCACCAAGATGACATAACAATTGGTGGCTTTCATAGGGAGGATGAAGAATGAAAGTTTATGTTCGGGGGTCGATAACTCCCATAGATCTGGATCCAAATGACTTTAAGGCTGGTGGAGAAGCCAAAGCATGGATCCAAGGAAATACTGTTTTCAAGGTCTATCATTCTCCACATAACATGATTGCTGAACAAAAGTTGGTTGAGTTACAAAGGATTAATATTCCTAATGTCATGAAACCTAAAGATGTTATCTTAGATGTCAAGAAGAAACCCATAGGTTTTACAATGGATCTAGCCAGGGGACATTCTTTAGTCAAACTCTTTACTACCGGTTTTCAAAACGATAATGGTATAACACCTACTCACTTAGTTGAACTTGTAGAAGCTAAGAAGGTAGTTGTTAACAATATTCATGATACCGGTTGTTTGATTGTTGATTTGAATGAGTATAACGTGATCGTGGATTCCTCTTGGGTGGTTCCATATTTTATTGACATCAATAGCTGGCAAACCCCAAGTTATCCAGCAACAGCAATCAGTCCGAATGTTCGAGATTGGACATGTAATAAGTTTACTGAATTGACGGATTGGTTTTCTTTTGCTATTCTAACCTGTTATCTCTTCACAGGTATACATCCGTTTCGAGGGAGGCATAAAGATTTCAAAAAGGGAGATTTAGAAGGACGAATGAAATCTCATGTCTCCATCTTCAACTCAGATGTTCGGCTTCCTGGTTCTGTTAGGGACTTTAGTATGATCCCGCCTCATTACAAGGAGTGGTATATTGATTTGTTTGAGAAAGGAAAACGGAGCAAGCCACCGTTATTACCAGGAACAATCACAATGGCTCTTGTGGAAATTACAATGATTCAGAGCACAAACAACTTTCAAATTACTCGTGTTAAAGAATATGATTCTAAGATTGTTGCACATAGACATGTTTTTGGCAAGAGTATTGTGAAAACACAAAGCGAAGTGTGGATTGATAATGTTAATTACAAAGTCAATCCTGGAGTTGATGTCATTATAACCAATACAAATCTAACTGATATTTTGGTTAAGGTTCAAAACGGTAATCTACACTTAAAGATCCTAGACCAAAGTATTAAACTTATGTATCAAGTCATGCGTGCAACTGGCATGATGGTTGTTGGGAATTCTTTATTTATCACATATGGGGGAAGTCTCACAGAGATTGGTTTTAATGATATGGTAGGAAAAGTCATGATCTCGATAGATTCTTCTTGGTCAATTATGCCTACAACCCATGAGGTGTTTGACGGTGTGATATATCAACAAATTATGGGAAAACCCTACTTGGTCATTCCTATTCCAAAACAGGGTGAGAAAACAAAATACATCGAGAAGGAGATATCAGAACTAGCCGAATACAAAGTTGTCAACGCGAAATTTGACAATGGGGTGGTAATGTTAACTGGGTATAAAGATTCCCGATATGACTTACATATTATCCGTTTTGGAAACGATTATAAAGATTATCAACATAGATTGGTTGAGGATGTAGATCTCCAAGAACCAAACTTTGTGGTGCTTGACAATGGTATCGGGATTGCAATAATGTCGGATGACACCCTTGAATTATTCAGATCAAATCCGACCAGGCCGGAAGTGGATAAATTCGATGATCCAGAGATCAATGCAACGATGCGTCTTTGTAAAGGTCCTCAAGGTGTCAGATTTTTCCAAGGTAAAACTGTTTACAAGATGGTAAAGAAATAGGAGAGCACATTGAGCAAACCAGGAAAAGTAATACTATCGTGGGAAGAATTTGGTAATTTGATGAAAGAACTGGTAGATAAAATCAAATATGCAAGACTACCAGTAACTCATGTCTATGGTCCACCTGTTGGTGGTGTATTTGTGGCTGGAGTTCTAGCCAAACAATTGGAGATTGAATACATATCTCTCGACAAACTCCATATCGTTAAACCGCAACGTCTTTTGATTGTTGATGATCTGACGGATACTGGTAAAACAATGCGGAGCTTGATTCCAGAGAAATTTCATGAAGTGGTTTTAACAGCTGCACTCTATTGGAAACCCAATCAGAAAGACTTCTGGAAACCCACTATTTCAGTACATCAAACAATGAACTGGATCGTCTTCCCGTGGGAAAGACTTGATGAGAAGCCAAACAGACCAGGTTATGAGAATTTAAAATAAGGAAGGGGGAATGACCCGTGGAAATCGTACATCCCGCCTACGTAATTCTGGGCGTCGTTCTTGTTGTAATCGTTTATACGATCAGTTACTTTTATTACAAGGACAAGAAGACTTGGAACGGTGGAAAATGTAAACGGTGTGGTACTGACCTGATCCGTTACAGAGAAAAAGGAAAGAACTTTTATCACTGTAGTAGTTGTGGGTATTTTATTAATACAATGTTTCTATTCAAGCAGAAGGGGGAAGTATGAGTCAACCGATCATTACATCATTGCTGGACACAGACCAGTATATTTACACGATGGTACAAGCTATGTTGCTCAAATACCCCAACGCGCATGGCGAATTTATCTTCAAAGATCGAAGTGGAAAAATGGTTTTTGATAAGAAACAAATGACACGCCTGCGAGACGAGATTGGATATTTCTGTGATCTCCAACTCAATAAGAAGGAGCTTGCATGGACATCCAGAATTCGATACTTTCAACCCTTCTTCCAGGAATACTTGCGATTGTTCAAACCCAATCGTGAGTTCTTAAGTGTTGCGCAGGATACAATGGGGTGTCCTGCGATTCTTGCTATAGGACCGATGTCATCAGTTGCATGGTTTGAAGTTCCTATTCTCAGGATCATCAGTCATATTTATTGTAATGGTGACTCTGAATATCCGTGGGTAGAGGGTAAGAACAGGTTCTTGGAGAAAGTGGATTATATTGACAAGAATATTCATCGTGATGATCATGGTTTCAAGTTTTCTGATTTTGGAACTCGGAGAGCTTATAGTCCTGCTTGGCATGATCGTTTGATTGAATTGACCATTGAAACTGCAAACCGATTCTTTGCTGGTTCATCCAATATGATGTTAGCCATGAAGTACGGGTTGACGCCTCAAGGCACAATGTCTCATTGGTGGTTACAAGCACACCAAGCATTTGGTATGTTGGCGGAATCCCAAAGCAACGCGCTACACACTTGGGCAGATGTTTATCAGGGTGATTTGGGTATTGCTCTTTCTGATGTTGTTGGGTTCACAGCGTTCCTTAGAGACTTCAATAAATATCTGGCGATGTTGTTTGAAGGAGCAAGACATGACTCGGGCGACCCGTATGATTGGGGAACTAGATTAATCCAACATTATCAGGGACTTGGCATCAACCCTATGACCAAGAGGGGTGTATTTTCCGATGGTCTGACATTTCAGTTGGCTGTTGATTTATACAAATATTTCCGAGCTATGATCCAGACTGGGTTTGGTATCGGGACTAATTACACAAATGATCTGGGAATAGAAGCACCCAGAATTGTCATAAAACTGGTAAGGTGTACATTAGATTCTAGAAAACCAATGAAACCGGTCGCGAAGATATCCGATTCACCTGGTAAGGGAATGTGTGATGATGAATCCCACCTGCGGTATTTAAAGCAGGTATTTCTCATTGAGGAAGGGAAAAGATAATGACAAGGTATACAATAACTACCGACCACAAACAGATTTATAACAACATCATCGTTGCATGGGAATCCCATATACGGTTTAAATGTCAGGATCGGAAGAGTATGGTCATTGGCCTTTCGGGCGGTGTTGATTCTATGTTGACTGCTGCTCTTGCAAGAGTTGTAGTCGATCGTTTGGGCGGAATAAAACTCATTGGGAAATGTTTGGGTATTGAATCCAATCCAGATGCAATTTCTCGAGCTATGGCTGTTGGTGAATCCTTTTGCGACGAATGTACTTTCTCCGCCTTGGACGCCGGTTTTCAAGCCTACGTTAGAGAAGTTTGGCCAAAATATGATCTTCACTTTCGTCGGGACATGCCACTCACCTTTGAAGAACTTATCCGAAGGGGTAATATCAAAGCTCGTTTTCGGATGATGTATCTTTTTGATATGGCTCATGAATCAAGAGGAATTGTTGTCAGTACTGACAATTTTACCGAGTATCTTCTTGGGTTCTGGACCTTACATGGTGATGTCGGAAATTTCGGACCACTCCAATTTCTTTGGAAGTCTGAAGTTTATGGTCTCTCAGGATACGTTCGAGATATGTATGCTCAACTCAACGAGACTAGAATTGTGCAAACAATCCAATCTTGTATTGATGCTGTACCAACCGATGACCTTGGAATTACAGAATCAGATTTGGATCAGTTGGGTGCTCCTACGTATGGTGATGTTGACAGAATGTTGATTGCATTTATGCACAACAAGGACGTTGACGAGAACCATCCTGTTATTAAACGGCATCTATCCTCTGAATTCAAGCGAAAGGACCCTGTTTTCATTCCTCGTAATGTGGCAGTGATAGGGTGTACGCGATGAGAATGGGGTTTGATTTACATAAAACAATAGACTCGAAACCCGAGTTTTTTAAGTACTGGTTAGAATTCTGTGTTCAAAAAAATCACAAAGTTTTCATTATCTCAGGTCCTCCCAAAGAGGAAATCAACACAGAATTAAGACGATTGGGGTTTGAATGTGATCTTCATTATCATGAAATCATTTCTGTTGTTGATTTCCTCAAGTCTACTGGTTGTAAAATGTGGCAAGATGATTTGGGGGATTGGTGGGCGGAAGAGTGTGATTGGTGGGCATCAAAAGCCAAGATATGTGAAGTTCAAAAGATAGATACTCTTGTAGATGATAAGGAAGAATATCAAGAACACTTCAACGGGAGTGACACGCTTTTTTGGCTGTGGAGGTGACATGCACTTACGGCAGAAGACGTACATAAATGGAAACACAGGTAAAGAGATGGACGCCTCCGAAATAACCTCAATCGGAACATACAAACCGTTGATGGATGGGTTCTATCAGTGGTGGTGTGGAAAATGTGGTGAGGGTGGAGGTTCTAGAGCTTTCTGGAACCTCCATGGTACAGTTGAATACTGTGCAAAATGTGGCGCATCCAATTTGCTTGTTAGGACAGATTGTAAAATAATGGACAAAGGATTGGAAGTCCTGTTTGAACTTGAACAAAAATCTCATGGTTGGATGGTTCTTGAAAGGGGAGAGCAGACATGGTTGTACCTCCAGTAAAGGTTGAAATCTTAGACGGCACTGATGAAGTCCAAAAGGCTGCTCAAAGAATTGCCAACAGTCTTGCTGAGGTTGGATGGGAAGGTGATATTACAATGCTAACCCTTCTCGGTTCTTTGCTTGAACAGTGTGGAGCCAAGTTTCCAGAGTTTAACAGTTCGGGTGGGGTCGAGGATACGTAAAAAGGGAGTTTCACCACACGGGAGTTCTCTTATCTGACCCCACCCGATTCTTTGTTTTGGTTGGATTATTTTACCATATATATTACTATATGAAAGTTAAGATATTGTAATCTTAACATGAGGGATGATGCCGATTTTAATCGAGCAATCCTTAACATCAAAACCCTTTTTAGTAAAGGAGAATGTAACATGAGTAGACGTTTTCGTACAAGATCAAGGGGCAACATTGCGTCAACGGCAAGGGAACAGGGTTATGAAGTAACCGTAACCGCTAACACCATAATAATTGAACGAGACCAAAAACACTCAAGAGCTTGGTATCTCACATGGAGTTCATCGGGTTACTGGGAAGTTCAAGAATGGAGGGGTGGTAATGATGGTGATTGGGATATGCCTCGACAATCTCTCAGAGACTGGACCACTGTTACAAAATTCATTATGGAAATTATCATTGCAGAGGAAACCAGAGCCCGAAGTGGTTATAGAAAATTAGAAGCAGCATAGGGGGAACTATGTCTTTAACAAAAGAAAGGGAAGATTATCTTCTCAGAAGAGTACAAACAATATTGGACAAGTTTCCTGACGAACGTAAGAGAAGAACAGCATTCGGTCGATCTTGCGGTACTGTACAAGAGCGGATCGAGTTGACTACCAAACATACGTTCGATGTAGATTCATTAATCATTTTGAATCGTCGTTAATAACTTGGTTGGAAGATGGTCCACAAAACGGACTGTCTTCCAACCTAATTGTTCTAAAATTTCATCTCTCATTTTGTCTTTTTCTGCATCATGCCAATATGAACCATCATATTCAAAAGCTAATTTTAGCTCTGGAACTGCTATATCAATACAATAACCAAAAATAGGATACTCCATCACGGCTGTTGGGTAAACTTCTTTTACCATTTCAAAAAGTTGTTTTTGAGGTTCCGAAATGAATGGTGTGAGGGATTGACCAAGAGCTCCAGAGATGCGGAGTTCTTCTAGTCGTTCTGTGGCTCGTTCTGGTCCAAGAATTTCTTCGTAAGTTTTGCCTTTTAGAGGAGATGGACGACCCGTTAAAGTATTCGAGACTTTTTTTGCTGTTTCAGGATTTCTCATAGGATTCCCATCACCGTTAAATTTACTTGATACTTTCTTATTTTGCATGGGATTTCCTACACCATATATTTTCGTCATTGACTTTCTTACTTTCTTTTCTAATACTTTACTGGCATATCCAATACCACCATATTTCTTTTCACATGTTCTTGTAATTTTATTATCACATTTAATTCTTGCTTTGCTTCTTCTTCTTGATTCTTGTAATGTCATTGTTGGAATATCTGGAAACTCGTTCCTAACATCATAAATTGTCTTATTATGACTATCTTTTAAATGTTTCCAATGCAACATCTGATATTCTTTAGAGTGTTCACAATATGGGCAACTAACAAAAGATACGTCTTGTATATTATGAATTGCTTGTCTTCTATTTGTTACTTTATTCAACATATTCTCCGCCTTTTGTTTTTGTTCTTATAGTAGAATTTTTCGACGGAAAATGTCCAAGGAGTCGAAACTCCTTGGACATTATATTTGTTAATTAACCCGTTTCTTATGCACCAATATTGAGAGCACAAATTCCATTGCTTCTAACAAGGCTAGTCGCATAACGACTTAGAATTGTTAGAGATGGAGTTGCGCCCAACGGATAAGGGTGTAATACTGCAGGCACATAGGGACAATAGAGATATACACACTTGAGCTCTTCGGCTGGTTTGTAAACCATAACCATTGTGCCTTGTGGTACGACTGCTGATGTCAGCACTCTCCATTTTCCGCCAGCTACTGTAGCGCTTCTGTAACCAACATCACCGTCTGTTGAAGATGTTCCAGTGTAATTAAACGTTTGGAGATCTTCGAGGATAGCAGCGTCAAGTGGATTACAAGCGATAGTATTACCAGCTTCCATGTTTGTGTCGGTGTAGATTTGAGCAGAGAGTTCATTCATCGTTGGGATGATGTTCTCATGCCAGTATTTCGTTCCCCAAGCATATCCACCAGGAGGAGTCCTGTTGAAGGTCTTGGTATGTACGCCGGAGTTGAGTCGTGCGTTAGCAGCGATCAAAGCATCGATGATTTCACGGTCAATATCAAGCGCGATTTGTTGGCCAAGGATGTTGACGATTTCAGCTTGCATGGAGAGATCAAATAGAGCTCGCATATCTTGCTCCATATTGATTGTCCAGTTCGCGGAGATCTGACGGTCTCTGGCATAGAGACGAACCTTGTCCACGTTGAGTTTTACGTATGGGTTTACTCTGTTTTCTTCCAAGGAACATGTCACGCTGTATTTAACTGTCTGTACAACGCCTGTAGCACTTGAAATAGCAAGAGTTCCATTGAGATAGTCGACCATACCAGAAATAACATCTGTTCCGGCTGGTGTGGTTACGCTTGAGGAGAAATGACCTTCAACAGCTGGAACGATAGATACTGCAACTTCTGTAGTACCATCAGTTACTGCTGTGATTTCAAAATCTCTTTCAAGGTGAGCTTCGGTTGATGTAAGACCAATAACATTCAAGACGTCGAAAGAGTCTTGAGGAACGGCCACAGATGCTGCTACAGGTGTACCAACTGCAGGTCCGCCAGAGACGTCCTTAGAGGTAACTGGTGCTGCGTATGTGGTGTTCGGAGTTTTTGGGTTGGGAGTAAATTCGGCAGTGATGAAAGCCTTGATTACTTCAGGCTTATCCATTGGACTGACGGTAATAAGTTCTTTAGCAACGAGTTTAGGATAAAACACGCGAAGGATTGGGAGCGTCAATGTTTCATATGGATTGATCTGGAACATTGAATTTTCCAAAAGGTTAACACGTGTATTCTCAGCCAGTTGAACAAAAGCCTTACGATCTTTTTGATTCTCAATGGACTCAGCAAGACCAGTAACATAAATGTTAAATGCGCTGTCGTCTACTAGAATCTGCTTCATGTTGCCCGGTTTCGAAGGATCGATACCAGACATCTTTTTAGTAGTTCTGTAAACTTCAGTTAAAATTTCTTTCATTGGGTTTCCTCCTTAATTATACTTACGGTTTACCAAACCTTTTTGTAATATTTGTCATCGAATCACGAAGATGATGATCTAACTTATCTTCTGGTAATTTATCAATTACCTTTAACAATACAATAGTCTCTGTCCGCAGAGATCCATCATATACTAAACCTGATGAAACTAATTTTGAAACTCGATCAAGTAATTTCTTAATTTTCTTTTTTCTGGAGTAGGCACTAATTAACTGTTCCAGCAGATTCTTTTGTGAAACCACTTGTTGTCTTGTTTCCTGTAAGTTTCGTTTAATTGACTTTATTTTAGTAATCTTATCAGAATGTATTTCATCAAATAACGGATATACATTTCTGATAATCTTATTTGCTAACATGACTTTTGCTTTACTGACGTTACTGATATCAACGTCCGGAATATTCGTTTCAATAATATTCATAATGAACTTCCTAACTGTTCAAGCAATTCATCTTTCATTTTTTCATTCTGTTCATCAATGATTGCTATCTTTTGTCTAACGTCTTTTTCAATCTCCTTGGCATGTGCTGCCAACGAAGTTTGTTTTTGAAGTTTTTTATTGAATGTTTCTACTTGTGTATCAACGTCTCCAATTTTGTTTTTGACGCTTTTAAAGACTCCATCATTTCTACAAATTAAAAAAATTTCATCAAGAACAGATGAGATAAAATCTCTGTTATTTTGTATTTGTTCTATCTTTAAGTCGGAATCGGTTTTCACTATTCTCATAGTTTTTCTCCTAGATTGTTTCTTAAACAAATAGTTTGTTTCTAAACCCCTACCTGGGATTTATTTTTGTCTTTACCTCATTGAGATTCACATGGAGTTTCTTCCTCAACCTCTTTTCTGATATTGAATATCTCATGATTAGAAGAGCTTGACTTGAGAAGATCTAAATAATCTTTTTCTTTTAGTGTCGGAACCATTATACCCACCTCGTAAAAAAGTTGATCATCTTTGTTTCAATGAGTTTATCAAAATAGTTCGGTAGAAAACATCTGCCATTAAAACAAATCATTTGTTGATTCTCTACTAACATATTAGATTCAAATTTCATTTCATTAAAATCAACAACTGCTCCTTTATGACTAGGTAGTGATACAGAATCATAGGAAACAATCATGAGCGGGTCTTTTACAACGTTATGATCTTGGAGTCGTTCTAACTCAGCAAGTCCCCGCATGCTCATACCAATACCAGATTTATCTTTCAATAAACCATGTAGGATAGATCCATTTGGTGTTGATGCAGTTTCAATTTCACCAATAAGCAAATTGCCACGTTGTTCAAAATCTCTAATAATATGGGATACTTCTTTTAGAGATACAGTGGTTTGTCTAACTGCATCAAATTGCTCGTTGCCACTAGGAAATGGATGATCAAGTTCACCAAAGAAGGCACCTCGACTACATCGTTCTCTACAATTTTCCATCCCTTTCATTAATACGGTATCGGGATATAATCTATGATTTTGGTTAATCTCGTTCATACCTTGTAGAGTCATTCTAAATCTTGCTTTGCCTGGGGTTTGATGCACAATCTTAGCTTCTTGATAGATTGCACCCTCTTGGATGAAAAAAGACATTATTATTCTCCTTATATGCAAAGTATATTTGCTAGTGAACCTGTAGAACATTCTGTTCTTGGTGTGTGTCCATATTGATGATGACAATCTTGGCAGCATGCAATTCCATAATCTGGATCAAGAGCAAAAAATGGTTCTAATTTTTGCGGTCTTGAATGATGAACAATTGTTGCTTTACTACCACAGTATTCACATTTATAATCTGCTCGTTTTAGAACTTCTTTGCGAAAAACATGATACTCACTATCTGTATATTGTATTTCTTGAACACGCCCGCCTGTGATTTTATCATCTTCTATAAGTTGGGATACTCTTTTATTAAATAAACTACAACTATTTTTACATTGGTCTGAACAATAAAGATAACTACCACCTTCTCCATATCGATCAAGTGATGCCATTCTATTGTCAATTTGTGAACTAGTTGGAGTAAACCAACCATCTTTCTCTTTTGAATTTATACAGTTATGATTTTTACATCTTGTTTGTATTTCTCTTTCACCTGGTTTATCTGGATCATATCTCATCTCTTCTTCAATTGCAAAAATTGGATATCGTTTTTTAATTTGAGAAATTGTTCTTTTTGATTTAATACTTTGGTTTTTAATAAATTGTTCACCACTGTGAGATTTTTTATGTTTCTCAATTCTTTTTAGCTTTTGTTCTGGTGATTCATTTTTGTAGAATTTACGAACACGTTTTCTGTTTTGTTCTATAGCATCTGGTGTGTTTTTGTAGTATTTTTGTAAAGCTCTACTCTGTTTTTTTATGAATTCTTCTGTATTGTGTGAACACTTTATTTTGTTTTTGACATTTGGGCATGAACTTGCATGTTGACTGCAACACCAATTACCATTTTTAAATTGATGTTTTGCTTCTTGCCCGCAGCCGTATTTACATAACATTATTTCTCCTTGTTTGCCTTGGTCTTATAATACTTACTTAGCATATCATAAACATGCACGACAAACTTATAAAATACTATAAGAACTTCATCAATTTTTTCTTTGTACAAATCGATGTTATTTATTAACACTTTAAACAAATTTAAAGCTTGTGATACAAAGTTTCTTATATCAATCAACTCTTCATCTGTTGCTGTATTTAAGTGAGCTTGAATAGCAACTAATCTTGTATATATTTTCTTTAACTCAAATCTACGACCGACTTCTGTGAGATCTTGTGGACCTTCATCCTCTTCACCCATACCACCCATGTCACCCATACCTTCTTCGCCAGGCATTCCTTCCATACCACCCATCTCTGCATCAGGAGGCATCTCACCACCTTCTTCAGGTGCTTCCTCAGCTGGCATTTCTTCTTCTGGTGGAGCTTCTTCTTCCTCAGCTTCTTTGACTTGTTCCATTGGGAAGTCTACATTAGTCTTATATTCATCGTCATCATCTGCAGTTGGCACATCAGCAAAATCTTGGCGTGCATCTGGATGCTTATCGGTATAGCTGTCAAACTGTGTATTTGAGGCAAATGATTTTTCTAACACATCTTTCATTTGTCGTATTATATGTTGAGCATCAAGATTCATATCTTAACTCCTATGGTCATGTTAAAATCCTCCCATACCGCCACCCATACCGCCTAGACCACCATCATCATCTTTCTTGTCTGTTCCAAGTTTCTTATCAATTACTTCATCAATTCCGTAGTTCTCTACTTCATCCCAATCGATATTGGTGAGATACTTCTTCTTTGAATATTCTTTTGGAACACCAATTCTTTCAAGAGATTCAATGAGGTTAGTTAAATCCCCAATGTATTTTGCCTCTCGTTCAAACTGTAATGATTTTGGTGGCGGAAGAGTAATAATAACCTGATCTAAAATAACAAGAGCACCCTCAGGATCTATAATATCAAACACTTTTTGTATTAATTCATTTAGTCCATGAGTTATGTCTTTTTGATGTGCAATAATAGTTCTTGCAAAAAGAATGTTCTCTTCACCAAGTGCTGCTTTGTTGGATAGGTTTTCTTCTATGTTTAAAAAGCTTGGTGGAACACCAAGGGATGCGACTGTTGAATCTCGCAGATATTTCAATTCATCAACTTTACTTCTTACGTCAACATTTCCACCAGTAAAAGTATCTACATCCACAAACGCTTTACCATCCTTTTGAGGAATATAAATATCTTCAAATGTTGTTATTAAACTAGGAATGGTGTCAATGGTTCCGAAAGAGTCTAAACTAACCTTTCTTTTTCTGAATTCCTCTTTCATCCTCTCAATCATTTTACGAGCATCACGAGGAAGACCAAGTTCAATAGCTATTTTTCTTTTCTCAGTAGATCTTGAGATACGTTGAATAGCAAGAGCTGTTTCTAAAGCAACCAAAACTTTAGCTGAATATTGAGTACTATCAAAAATAGATTCACCGTATGGAGCATATTTCATAGATGGAATCAAAAAGTGTTGAATTCGATCTGGTGGAATATAACGAATGTTCATAGATCTTGATTGATCAGTTTCTTTGATCATGGCGTTGACAATGTTCTTTAACTCATCATCATCAGCAACCTCTTTAATTTGAGGAATTCTTTTTTCAAGACTCTTGAGAATCTGCGTGCAAAGAGTATCAACAACCTGATCCTGCATCATTTGTTGTGGGTGAGTGACTGATTTTGGAAAAATTAAATATCCAAAACAAAGGGGAAATAAATCACTCTGTAACTTTACTACTCTATTAGGATCATGAAATACTAAGTTAAGATTCTCTACTGGGATTTTTCCAGATTTGTCTTTCTTATCTTTAGGTGTTGAGACTACTGTATTTTTAGATTCAAAAGAAGCAGTATAATCCATAGTGATTGTCATGTTATATTTATCTTGGTTATATGATATAACTTCTTTTGAACCAATCTGTACTGCTTCTTCAAGTTGCTCCGCTAAATATGCTTTACTAGTTAGAGCTGTTTTAGCGTCAGCAATCTCACAAAAGAAGTCGCCATATAACAAAGTAAATTTTATCACTTTATCAAGATTGTCTTCTAATTTCAATTTCTTAATTGCTTCTCTGATTGATAGAATTTTTGATTCCGTAGGAATTTCATCTCCTAGATAAGATTTTGGTTTGATCTCAAGAGAAACTTTTGTGATATCATCCGGTGATAGTATATTATCAGTAAGAACATTAAGAGCGCGATAACAGTAATTAATATTTGAGATAATAGATTGATAAGTCTTATATCTCATCATTCTACTACCTTGACCAAATGTTGCTGGGGAAGTTGCCCCCTGTCCAAATAATCCACCAGTATTGTCAAGTCGAATATCACCACCAGCTGTTTTTGTAATAAGAGAACGGACCAACTCCACGTAACCATTTCTTCCTGAGTTTGCTTTAAATGCAGAAATGTCGTTTACTGCATTGTTTAGTTTTGTATCGATGTCAACAGTTTTTGTACCAACGATACTAGTTTTCAGTTTATGAAATGTATCTTTAAGAGTCGGCATATTATCTCCTTGCCTTGGTTCTTACACGTGGTGAGTATTTTCTATGAATCATATCTCGATACTTAAAATATAATGTTCGATATTTGACCATTTTTTGATAAAGCGGATCATTTTTCTTTCTCGCAGCGACACTAGATAACTGTCCAGTTGCTCGTTTGATTTTTGTATTTCTTGTTACTGTTGTGCGAGAGGTCCGCTTGCCTTCTTTCAAATATTGAATATATTCTTCATAGAGTTTCATGACTCAATCCCATGTTCCATTAAGTTGTTTTGAGCAGTTTCACGTATCTCGTCATCGTCAAAACGAGTATTGAAATACTCAGTAATATTTAGTAGAAGAGTTTCCTCATTACCGTAGAGAAGGGTTAGTTCTTCTATAAGAGTAGGACCGAGCAGTTGTAAAACTAATTTGGCAAAATCTTTAGCTGTATTCTTATATTCTTCATCATCAAACTTTGTTGCTTCAATTGACCATATTAAAATTCGATCTTTATAAATTATATCATATGCTTTTTCCATATGAAACATCAACACTGCAGCATAACTTTGGAAATCTTTTACACGTTTATTATTTCGAACAAGTCGAATCTCATTGCGTAATAAGAGAAACAACACTATGGCTACAGCGAATGATGCAACTAATATTGCTATATCCATTTTTAATCTCCATCCGTTATGTAGTCCTCTTCTTCATCAATAGGGTCTGGTTCTATTGGTGTAGTTTCTGGCAAAATTGTTTCCTCAATAGGCTCAGTAACATAGTCTAAAGGTGATACTTCTCTAACATGCACTGAGTCAATTTTATGAGGACGTATAATTACATTTCCAGATTCCATTTCAAGAATAGTAACATTTCCAGCCTCTAACATAGAAGATAGTTTTTTAGTGAAATCTGAAATGTTTAAATCCTCATCATCCGTGAGTTGGATAGGCGGATTGTTCGCTTGATAAATAGTAATTTCTTTCATAAACTTCTCCATTCACACTATTCATTTTCATCTTTGTCTTCATTAAGAATCTTCCCTAGGGTAGTGGTCTCATCTAGTTTTTCCTCTTTAATCTGAGGTTTGGGTTTGGGGGATTCTTTTATAACGGTAGGTTTTTCTTGTTTCACTTGTTTTGCTTTAAACGGTTCTATCGTATAATCTGAAACAGCATCAGTTCTAATTTTTAACTCGATATTTTTTAAATCTTCTTCAGTAGCAACCCATTGAGCCGGTGTCCGGACCGGTCGCCCTTTTACATAAAATATCTTGTTAGGTGTACGAATGTCAATTTGATACTTCATGAAATATCTCCTTTCTCAATTCGAAAAAATCAAGCGGACCCCAGTTGGAATCCGCTTGATTCGAATATCGATTAAACTAGAATTTCGTCGCTATCAAAGTCGAAAGCCTCAGTTGTTTCCTCAGCTTCCTCTTCTTCCTCATCTTCTTCATCAGCTTCTTCTAGAATTTGTTCTTTAAAGATTTGGAAGGCTTCTTCTACATTACCGTTGTCATAGACATCGTCATAATCATTACGTGTTCTGGCTTTAGTGAGGGCGCCTTCAGATTTAACACCCTTATCGAGGTCGACTTCTTCCTCTTCATCACCTTCTTCTTCGTCTTGTTCTTTAGTAATGTCTTTACGGTCAGGTACTTGGTCATCAGCATTGCCTGTTCCAGCAGCTTCTGTCCCTTCACCTTCGTCGCCAGCAAAGTTGTTGGATTCTTCAACTTCTTCGTCACCGGCTTCGTCTTCCATCTCACCGATCAATTTTTCGATGACGGAATTTTCCAAATCAACGATAGCAGAACCTTCTTGTTCAACTTCCGCTGGTTCTTCTTCATCTTCCTCTTCCGCCTCAGTTACTTCCTCGCCCTCAGTTACTTCATCCTCAATGTCTTTCTTTGTTGCTTGAGGGTCTTTGCCGGGAATCGCATCGATCTCATTGTCATCGGCTGCTAGTGTATCCTCGTTTACGGATACACCTCTGTCTTCGTCTTCTTGAAAATAATATCGTTCAAGGATTGAAGCAGCATCCTTATGCGTCGGCAGTTCTCCACCACCTTTGTAAGATAGAATTGGATCTAGCATTGGACCTTTAACATCAACACTTTTACTAGTATCGAACTCAGAAATGGCTTCTTTAAGAAGCTTCATGTAACTAACTTTTGCACTCATTGTATTTCCTCCTTAGTTATTTCCATAATACATGGACCACTATTAAATATTCCCTTTGTATTATGTTCTAAATGAGGAGGAAACTTTTAAGCAGATTGTTTCTTACATTTGATTTTTGCTAAATTACCAGTACTACATTCATCTTTATGAGCGTATTTAAAATGACATGTAGAACAAACTGAAATACCGTTATCTGGATCTAGTGAGAAGGAAGGCTCTAATTTGATTGGTTGAATATGGTGGGCATGCTCTGCGGTTTCGCCACAATAGACACATGTATAATCATCACTTTCTAATACATGCAATCTCCATGTATTATATTCTGATTGTGTATATGGCAATTTTGGACTTGGTGTTTTAAAAAATATGTCAACTCGAAATGAATATAAAGGACATGTTTGCTTACAAATTTCAGAGCAATAAAAAAATCTTTGATCATTACCGTCATCATTTTCTAACGCCCATATTCTATCATATAACTGACTTCTATTAGGTGTAAACCAACCATCCTTTTCTTTACTGTTTTTACATAAATGATTTTTACAATGTACTTGAATTTCTTGTGTTTTAGGATGATTTCTTATTTCTTCTACTTTACAAAACAAAGGAAAATCTTTTTGAAAGTCTTCAACTAATTTACGTCCTGTATTATATGTTTTTCCGGTTAATGATTCACTAATTTTCTTACTTCTAGTTTTAGAATTGTAACTACTGTTTGGATCATTCCATAACCTTTTTTGGGCCTCTGAATTTTTTTGTCGAACTTCAGTTTTGTTCATTGCAATAGTAGTCCTAATACTGTTTAATCTTCTTTGTTCAGGACATTGTCTTACGTTTTTTGAGCAACACCATTTGTTAGATGTTTTTATGTAAAAATTTGGTTGTTCCCCACATCCATATTCACAAAAATTGGGTTTTGGTCTTTTTCTTTCTTTTAATCTTTTTTTCTTTAGACATGTTCTAGCATTTTTTTCACAACACCATTTATTTGTTGTTTTAAAATAAAAGATAGGGGGATTCTCTTTACAATAATCACAAACGTCTGGTTTTGGTCGTATTATTTTTGTAGGTTTCTTCTTCTTATTTTTTTGTTTTATTTTAGACAAAACTGCTGGGCATGAGTTGTAATGAGGTTCACAACAAAATTTCCCACTTGTTTGAATGTATTTACCTTCTCTCTCTTTACAATAATTACATAGTTTCATATATTCTCCTATTTTTATTTCTAAATTGAGAGGAGACCTCCGAACTCTGTTACTCTGTCGTCTGTTCCAGTTCCGTCTGCTTTTTTGGCATTAGATAACTTTTTACCTGTTACAAAAGAATAATGTTCAAAATTCACTTCCCAATCCATTGAAACATCTGATTTTCCACCTCTGTTTTTTCCTACCTTCATATGTACTAATTTATCGTTAGTAGGATCTTTACTCATCAAAGCAACAAAATCTGAGTGCTCAACTTTCTTGATAGCTTCTGAAATTTGGTCCAAATTCAAACTACTAGAATCTTGGATACGATATGCTGATCGTCCAAGTTGGGTGGGAACTACTATGGGGATGTTATATGTTACTGCTACTGTTTTAAGAGCCATTGTAATATGACCAAGTTCTAAACGATATAAATCATATTTAACATCAGTTCTTAAAAGATCAAGATAATCAATATATAACCCTCTAATAGCATCTTTGCCATATTCAGCAATGACATCATCTAACACAGCCATAACATCAAGAGCACTAATTGAATATGCAGGAAAGTACTTCATGATAATTGTACTACCTGTATCTTTCAATCGACTCATGAAAGCTTGTTTAATGTTGACACCATTTGTAATATCTGAAAGTGCTTGGGTTGCATTTTTACCAAACATATTTTGATAACATCGAAGCAGTGATTCTTCAATTGTATTTTCCAATGTTATGCTTATATAAACTTTATTAATTCCGTTTTTTATGGGTGGTGATTCCTCCGTTTTACCATCAACAGATTGTAGTTGACTGGTTGCAGCATTAATCATCATATTGTTAATTAAAGTTGATTTACCTGAACCGGATGCTCCACCAAATATATACAAACGAGAGGGTTCTAGTCCGCCTCTAAAAACTTCATTGTCTAAAATAGTAAAACCAGTTGGAATTGTATTCTGTCGTTCATACTTTCTTTTAATCATAGTAACAACAGATTCAAAATCATCATCCACTAGATCAAGAGATGCAGATGCTTCAATAGCAACACCTCTATTCTCTTCCATCATATTTGTGTAAAGTGTTTTGACAATAGTTTCATAATCAACAACGAGATCGTCAATCGCATCAAAGGATCCATCTTTGATTTGCTCCATAAATTTACTAAGTTCATCATAGTTTGAAAATAAAGAATTAACTTTTTTCCGAAGCCTTATTTGACGTACATAATCTACAGCATCTGATTCAGCTACAGTTTCATGTTCTATTTTTGTTTCTATGTAATCTGCTAACGTAAGAAACTTACCCTCTGACATAAGACTATCAAATACACTCTTATTAGATCTGTCGTCGAGCTTCAATTCTGCCACTTTCCTAAGACAATCAAATTTGTTTTTAATTGTCATCGGAATATCGAGCTTGTCTTTCTTCTCTTGAAAATCTAGGATGGACAAAATATCTCTATACAGAGCTTTATTTTTCTTTACCCTAATCTTGTCATTAAAAATTAGACTAAAACAAGCATTCAAAAATGATTCGGTAATCAAAGGGTTAACTCCTTTTAAATTATGTTACAACGTCCTCAACAACGTTCCATTTCTGACCATCATATTGCATCAATACTACCACACTAGAATCTGTATTATCTATAAATAAATCACCTGGTTGTGCTGATGGTGGTTGACTAGAATGTAATGACACAGTAATACTAGACGAATCAAATACGAATGGATTTTGGACTCCGACAACATTCTCTATCCAGTCGACTTTTCCATTTCCCCAGCACCATGTACAAGTGGTATGTAGATCACCAAACTCAGTCTCTTCGTACCAACTACCTTTTCCATCACACTTATGACAGATATGTTCGCCTTCTTTTAATTTCATATCTTTAACAGTTTGCTATCTCCTGGCATTTCAAATTCATCTGAACCCAGATATTGCCTGATTAGTTGAAAGACTCTTTCCTCATTGAGATGTGTAAGAAGTTTTAAAGTGTTGTCAAGACCCTCTGACTTCAATTTTTGTTTTCTTGTAATTTTACCAAAGTTTGCTCTACGAGTAAATTCACCAAGACCCTGACTAAACAACCCAAGATCTTTGGTATACGCGTCATAAAGTTCTTCAGCAATTGGTGTTGACAATTTTGTTGCTCGAGCATAACTATATAAATAGTACAAAGCAATGTATAGTCTAACAATAGGATGAAATCTTCTAACATATTTTATAGATCCATCTTTCTTTTTATCCTCAGCAGTATAATATACGTCATGCATAATTTGCTCTGGAGGTGGTTTAAGGCCTGTCTCTTCACACATTTCAAAAATAACTTCATTTAATTTTTGTCGGTTTGTTTGACTTTTACTTCCAATAAACCTGTGATCCATGTAAGCTTCTTTCAAATTAATTTTTGATACATTGAAATTTTTATCAATAGTTCTAATTGTCCTTCCAGTCATGACTTCACCATACAAACCAGAACTATCAAAACCAATTCTTACATTGATTCCATGGACGTGTCTAATATGATGTTCCATGAGCTGATAAAATAAAATATCTTTGAATGTTGCATTACCCAAAACATGAAAATCTAGACTTGTTCTTTTAAACCGTATACATTCATTCAAAAGTTGTACTAAAGGAAATGAAGAAATTAAATAGGAAACTTTTGTATCAGTTGATTGATTTGCTACAAGACCACCTGTGCCATGATATTGAAATTCATCAAAAAGATTTTCTTCTCTCATTAATCTTGTTGACCCTAGAAATAATTTTGGTGAACGAAAATGATGAATGTATACAATCTTTTTCTTAATTTCTGGCGGTAAATTCTTTGCTAGTAAATAAGAAATTTTATTCAACTCATAAAGTTCATCAAAATTTTCAAAAGCTTCACAACCAGGACCAGGAGGAAGATCAAGTATAAATGCACGATCTATATCTTCATGATATTCCCCAAGGAATTGGTTATAATACATTTCTGTAAATTCTGGAAGATCTTGTTTTGGTAGTTTGTTGATTGAAATTTGATATCCACCAGAGTCGTAAATTAACTTACACCCTTGATATAACTTTCTACAAGATTTTAGAAGATGAATCTCACTCTTCAAATGGGGTGCAAACTTTCCTTTAAAATTCTGA
>Ga0180431_10001957_pt1 | contig 28014 bp, 22 predicted proteins | sample SS_ome_11_FD_132459 | JGI IMG/M metagenome (GOLD analysis project Ga0180431, IMG submission 132459) | Hypersaline lake sediment archaeal communities from the Salton Sea, California, USA - SS_1_MS_1 metaG | ecosystem: Environmental > Aquatic > Non-marine Saline and Alkaline > Hypersaline >... | reverse complement strand
AGGGGATGAGTAGGCGGATAGAAGCCGAAACCAGCGAGCCGGCGAAGAGGTGGAAGTGCCGGCATCGGCTGCCGCTGAATGTCGCCCCGGAGCTGCGGGTCTGAAAGCGGAGACGCGACTAAGGGCCGGTCGGGTGCGCCCGTTAGAGCGCTTTGAGGAGCTGAATGATTCGCCTAAGGCGGGCTCATTCAGAAAGTGGGTGGTACCGCGAGAGTCTAGCGCTCTCGTCCCATGACCAGGGGCGAGAGCTTTTGTCATACCAGTGATGGTCATAGGCACTTGGCCGGGGAGGTGCGTGATGGCCGACGATAGAGATGAGAAGAAGAGCGCCGAGGACGAAGAGGTCCTCGATATCAACCTCGATGACCTGCCCGAAGAGAAGGACGAAACAGACGTTGGGCTGACTGGCGGTGTGCTGGAGATCACGCTCGACGACCTCGAGGGCATTGAGGATGAAGTGGGCCAGTACCCGGGAGTGGACCCGGCGGCGTTGGAAGCTGAGAAGTACGCGGCAGAGGAGATACAGATGTACTGCCTGTGCAGTGATACGGGACAGGCGTTCCATATCTACTGGCAGGAGACTTCGGCCGGGGTATTCAGCGTCTCACGAGTTGATACGGCTGCGGAGGAAGGCGCGGGTGGCGGCGGCGACGCGAGCGCGCTTCAGGGCCGGTTCTCGCTTGAGGATTTCCCCGGGTGTCCATGGTGCGGTTGCAGGCAGATGGGTGTTTGTGATGCATGTGGCACCACGATATGCGAGGGGGCCGTGCAGACAACGTGGACCGGCAGGCGGACGCTGAAATGCCCGAACTGCGGACAGCGTGGGGATCTGGGCAGCGATGCAAGTACTGCCTACGGGACGCGTGGCGGCAAGGGGAAGGGCAAGAAGGGCTGAGGGAGCAGGGGAGAGATGTGGCTACGTGGCTTCCGCAGTTCGCTAACTGGAGTGTGAGATGATGTCGAAGGAAATGGCAAAGACTTATGAGCCGAAACAGGTGGAGCAGAGGCTTTACCAATACTGGGTTGATGAGGGGCTTTTCCACGCGGAGGTCAATGCGGAGCAGGAGCCGTTCTGCATCGTGATTCCGCCGCCGAATGTGACCGGCGTTTTGCATATGGGCCACGCACTGGATGTGAGCATACAGGACCTGCTGACGCGTTGGCACCGGATGCTGGGTCATGCGGCACTATGGTTGCCGGGCAGCGATCATGCCAGCATCGCAACGCATGCAGTGGTCGAAGCGCGTCTGGCCGAGAAAGGACTGACGAGGTACGACCTCGGGCGAGACCAATTCATCGAGGAAGTCTGGAAGGTGACCAAGGAACATCAGTCCCATATCCGCGAGCAGTTAAAGCGTTGCGGAGCCTCGCTGGACTGGAGTCGCGAGCGTTTCACCATGGACGCAGATTACAGCCGTGCGGTGCGGGAGGCATTCGTGCGCCTGTATGAAGAGGGTCTCATCTACCGTGGCGAGCGGATGATCAATTGGTGTCCCCGCTGTGGGACGAGTCTCTCGGACCTTGAGGTCGAGCACGTTGAGACCGACGGCCATCTGTGGCATATCAGATATCCGGGTAAAGACGGCGGGCCGGGTGTCGTTGTGGCCACGACGCGACCGGAAACGATGCTTGGGGACACCGCCGTCACCGTGCATCCGGATGATGAGCGGTACGAGGGACTGATCGGGGCGAGTGTGGTACTGCCGTTGATGGAGCGGGAGATCCCGGTGATAGCTGATGAGTATGTGGATGTTGAGTTCGGTACCGGTGCGCTCAAGGTGACACCGGCCCATGACCCCAACGACCTCGAGATTGCCGAACGGCACGGTCTGCCGTCTGTCACCGTCATCGGTCCGGATGGGAAGATGACGGAGGAGGCCGGAGCGTATGCCGGGATGGACCGTGCAGAGGCGCGGGAGGCAGTGGTGGCTGCGCTGGAGCAGCGCGGGCTGCTGGAGTGTGTGGAAGAATACCGGCACACAGTCGGGCATTGCAGCCGTTGTCACACGACTGTGGAGCCGCTGGTGTCCCTGCAATGGTTCGTGCGGATGGAATCGCTTGCCGAACTCGGTCTGCAGGCGGTTCGGGACGGAGAAGTCAGCTTCGTGCCAGAGCGGTGGGCGAGTGTGTATTGTGACTGGTTGGAGGACTTCCGTGACTGGTGCATATCGCGGCAGTTGTGGTGGGGCCATCCGGTGCCGGTGTGGTACTGTGACGACTGCGGAGAGGTGACATGCACACGGGAAGACCCGACTGAATGCGCCCACTGCGGGAGCCGCAGTCTCACTCCCGACCCGGATGTGCTGGATACGTGGTTCTCTTCGGCGCTGTGGCCGTTCGCAACGCTGGGCTGGCCTGATGAGACGGCGGAGCTGGAGTATTTTTATCCGACCTCGGTGCTGGTAACCGGCTATGACATTATCTACTTCTGGGTAGCACGGATGGTGATGATGGGCAAGCAGCTCCGTAATGAGCGACCGTTCGAAAGGGTTTTCATCCATGGACTGGTGCGCGACTCAGATGGGCGAAAGATCAGCAAGAGCCTGGGTAACAACATTGACCCGATTGATCTCATCGAGGAGTATGGAGCCGATGCGGTTCGCTTTGCGCTGGTGCAGTTGATCACGCACGGTCAGGACTTGAAATACTCTGAGGACCGGATCCTGGCGGCGCGGAACTTCGGCAACAAGCTGTGGAACGCGGCCCGCTTTGTGATGATGAACCTGGATGATGAAGACGAGACGGTGGAGCCGGTGGAGGCAGAGCTAAGCCTTGCGGATCGGTGGATACTGTCCCGACATGCCGCAACGATGGAAGTTATGAACAAGGAACTATCCAGGTACAACCTGGCACAGGCAGCCGACGCCCTGTATGAGCACACTTGGGGCGAGTTCTGCGACTGGTATCTGGAGTTGTGCAAACCGGACCTGTATGGCTCCGCGAGCGGGCAGCGGAAGGCCACAGTGCAGAGCGTCCTGCGGCAGATGCTCAGCGGGATACTGCGTGCCCTGCATCCATTCATGCCGTTTGTGACGGAGGAGGTCTGGCACGGGCTTGTGGGCGACTCGCACAGCATCAGCGTAGCTGAGTACCCCCAGGCGGACGGCTCGATGCTGGATGCGGATGCCGAAGCACAGATGAGCATGATGCAGAGCGTTGTTTCCACAGTACGGAATCTGCGGTCAGTCGTGGCTATCCCTCCGTCGCAGAAGGTGGAGGTGACACTTCAGGGCGATGCAGACACCGTGGAGATGCTGAGAGAGCAGCGGGCCGGTATCGAGGCGCTGGCCGGGGTGGAACGGCTCAGCGTGGAGGCCGAAGCGGCCGCATCACCTGGGAGCGCACTGGGCGATGTGGCGGACGGCATCAGGGTTTTCTTGCACATCGGGGAAGGTATTGACCTGAATGCGGAGCTTACGCGGCTGGGCAAACAGATGGCGGATCTGGAGAAGCTCAACGCGCAATGCCGGCGCAAGCTTGACAATGAGAACTTTGTGCGGAATGCACCTGCCGAGGTGGTAGAACTGGAACGGATGCGGGTGCAGGAAAACACTGCCAACCTGGAGAAGCTGCAGGCTCAGGCTGAACTTGTGAAGGCATCGTTGTAGGACTCTCGTCGCGGGGTGGAGATGAGCAGACGGGCGGATTCAAGGCGGAAGACGGATTGGGGGCTGTATCTGGGTCTGGCGGCGTTCGGGGTCGCCTTCGGGCACATTGAGGCGGTCGTGGTTGTCTATATCCGCCACATCATCGGCATCGTGCCAACGCCCGAACACCTCGATGCGGATGTGATGGCGCAGGTGCCCGGCTGGCTCATCGCCACGGAACAGACGCGGGAGGCGGCGACGATCGTTCTGCTGGGAGCTCTGGCGCTGGTAGTCGGGCGGACGGGTCTGCAACGGCTGGGGGTTTTCCTGTATGCTTTCGGGATTTGGGATGTGATATACTACATATCTCTGAAGGTTATGATTGACTGGCCGGCATCACTGGCAACAATGGATTGCCTCTTTTTGATACCGGCTCCGTGGCTATTACCGGTGTGGGTGCCGGTGAGCATAGCAGTGCTAATGACTATCTGGGGAGCGCGGTTCATCGGGGCTCCCGGTAAGGCGGGGTGAACAATGAAAGGGAAACTCTACCTAGGACTTGACGTGGGAGGGTCGAAGATTTCGGCGGCATTGGTTGACAACACGGGTCAGATGTATGCGTTGCGTCGGCAGTCGACGCCTCCGGACGGTAAGTTGGCGCTGGATTTGCTCCTGGATATGGCACGTGACCTGCAAGAACAGGTGACAGGAGGCCAAGCCACGATTGAAGGGATCGGGATCGGTTTTGGTGGACCGGTTGATTACCCGAATCAGCGGATTCGCCGGTCACATCACACGTCGGGCTGGGGCGTGAACATACCGCTGGCACAGACGCTCGGCGAGGAGCTTGGTCTTCCAGTGCGGCTTGACAACGACGCGAATACCGCGGCGCTCGGGGAAGCACTGTTCGGAGCGGGCAAGGGCAAGGAGCGGATTCTGTACATCAATGTTGGGACAGGGATCGGCGGGGCACTTGTGCGGAAGCAGCAGATTTACCACGGGGCACACAGTAACGCGGGCGAGATAGGCCATATCATCGTGCAGAAGGGCGGGCCGGAGTGCGCGTGCGGGCATCGGGGCTGTCTCGAGCCGCTGGCTTCGGGTACGGCAATGGCTCAGGCGGCGCTTGAGGCGCTCAGCGAAGAGCCGGATATCGAGACCAGACTGCGGGAGGTGGCACCCGAAGAGATCACCGGGGTGGTAGTGGGTGATTTTGCGGTGGAAGGAGACGAGTTGTGCAGGAAGATCGTTGCAGAAGCAGCCGGTTGGCTGGCACTGGCAGCGGCGAATGCGGCAAACCTGTGGGATCCGGATGCTATCATCATCGGGGGCGGGGTATCGGGTACCGGCGAGGCGCTGATGGAGCCGTTCCGCGAGAGGTTCCGTGCCTGCGCAACGCCACCGCAGGCTGAGGAGACTGATCTGCTGATTGCGCGACTGGGCTACGACGCCGGCGTCGTGGGAGCCGCCGCACTCGCGCTGACGACGCTATAAATGACGAAGAGAGGCCCGCTTCGTCCGTGCAACAATTAGCCATTGGAGGGATGATATGCTGAGAGACCTGACCGAGGTAAGCGGGCTGCCATACCTGTTTGACGACAGCACGCATCACTCGATCTTTGGGCCGGAAGCCCGTGACCCGCTGTATGGAGTGCGGACCGACGATGAAATCCGCAAGGTGCTGCTAGACGAGGATGCGCTCTTGCCCAAGATCGTGTACTGGATGATGCGGGATACGGGCCTGAAGGATGGTCCCTATCGCAAGCAGACGCATGACCTGCGGTATGACATCAGCGTCTTCATTGCAGCGATGTTCGGGCGAGAACACTTGAAGACCTCGGGGCATTACCATCCCGCGGCGTCCGATGGAGGCCCTGCGTATCCAGAGGTGTATGGGGTGCTTTCGGGCAAGGCGATTTACCTGCTGCAGAAGGTGAGGGACATCGAGGCCGAGATGGAAGATATCGTTGTCGAGGACTGCCTGATTGTCGAAGGCAACCCCGGGGAGAAGGTGGTTATGCCGCCGGATTATGGTCATGTTACCATCAATCCGCTGCCGGCGCCGCTGGTGATGGCTAACTGGGTCTCGAATCGGTTCCAGTCACAGTACGGTGCGGTCGAGCAGGGCCGTGGATTTGCCTACTACCGTATCGAGGGCGAAGGGGGAGCGCGGTGGGTGAAGAATCCGCGTTACCAGGATGTTCCCCCACTTCGGATTGCGAGAGTAAGGCAAGTTCCGGAGTTGGGCTTGCGCACTGACCTGCCGCTATTCACCTCCGGTCGGGATGAACCGGGGGCGATGGACTGGCTCAATACCCCCGCGGAGTATATGGACGAGATATGGAGCGGCCTGGAGATCATAGGGGAGCAGGAAACGTGCGAGCTTGAGTAGGGACGCAGGGTATTGGCAAACATAGGAGGCGCCAACTTTGGAAGATGAACTGCGATTGGCATTGTCTTTTGATGATGTGCTGCTGGCTCCCGCGGCCAGTAACGTCTTGCCCAGCCAGGTAGATGTATCAACGCGCTTGACCAGGACCATCCGGTTGCATGCGCCGTTACTCTCCGCGGCGATGGACAGAGTCACCGAGGCAGAACTTGCGATTGCGATGGCGCGTGAAGGCGGTTTGGGCGTCATCCACAAGAACATGAGCATTGAGGATCAAGCCAACGAAGTTGACAAGGTCAAACGTTCCGAAAGTGGCATGATTGTGGATCCGGTGACATTGGGTCCGAACCACAATGTGGGTGACGCACTGCAGTTAATGGCCAAGTACCATATTTCCGGACTGCCCATCACGCAGGACGGGAGGCTCATCGGTATTCTGACCAACCGCGATCTGCGGTTCGAGACAGATCTGAATAAGCCGGTGACCGAGGCGATGACGTCGGTGAACCTGGTGACAGTCGGCGAAGGCACTACGCTGGATGAGGCCAAGGCGATTCTGCACGAGCACCGGATCGAGAAGCTGCCGGTGGTTGATGGGAATATGATGCTGCTGGGGCTAATCACCATCAAGGACATCGAGAAGGTGGCGCGCTATCCGGACGCGTGCAAGGATGAACTGGGGCGACTGCGGGTGGCGGCGGCGGTCGGTGTGACGGATGAGACATTAGACCGGATAACTGCGCTTCTGGAGCGGGGTGTGGACGCCATAGTGGTTGATAGCGCACACGGCCAACACATAGACGTTTTGCGCACAGTTGCCGGCATCAAGGAAGAATTCGTAGATGGACTGCAGATAATCGGCGGCAATATCGCCACTGCTCAGGGAGCCGCAGATATGATCAGTGCAGGTGCCGACGGGATCAAGGTGGGCGTCGGCCCGGGTTCAACCTGCACGACGCGGGTGATTTCCGGCGCAGGGGTGCCGCAAATTACGGCTATCATGGATGCCGTCTCGGTGGCCCGAGAGCACAACATCCCCGTAACTGCCGACGGTGGTATCAAATACTCGGGGGACGTGACAAAGGCGATCGCTGCAGGAGCGGATTCGTGCATGATCGGCTCGTTGTTTGCAGGGACCGAGGAAAGTCCGGGCGAGACCGTTCTCTACCGAGGACGCGTGTATAAGGAATATCGAGGCATGGGGTCGCTGGGGGCGATGCGAGAGCGCGTCTCGAGCCGTGACCGCTACGGATTGCAGGCAGTGCCGGACGATGAACTCGTGCCCCAGGGTATCGAGGGTCGCGTGCCGTACAAGGGGGCACTGTCAGTGGTCGTCAGGCAATTGCTGGGCGGACTCCGTGCCGGTATGGGCTACTGTGGGGTCACGAGCATCGAGCAACTGCAGAAGGAAGGGCAGTTGTATCGCGTGACGGCGGCCGGCCTCCAGGAGAGTCATCCCCACGACATCACCATCACTGAAGAGGCTCCCAACTACCAGCTACCTGAATAGGCATAATCATGAGTACATATTCGCTTGCAGTGATTCCGGGTGACGGCATCGGCCCGGAAGTTATCACCGAGGGCCTCAAGGTACTCGAGCGCGCTGCTGAGATGAGCGGGGTGGCTCTCGATTTCGAGCAGTTTCCGTGGGGTTGCGGGTATTGGCTGGAGCATGATATGGCGATGCCGCCGGATGCTCTGGAGATACTCGCCGAGTTTGATGCGATCTATCTGGGTGCCGTGGGGCTGCCTGGGCAGGCTCCGGAGACCGTTGGCGTGGGAGGGGTGGTGCTGGCTATTCGGGCGGGCTTCGAGCAGTTTGCCAACGTGCGGCCAGTGCAGCCGATACCGGGATGTCCGTGGTATCTGTCTCATCGGACAGCGAATGAGATTGATTTTATCGTGGTGCGGGAGGCCACCGAAGGGTTCTACTGCAATCTTGGTGGTCGTTACAGGAACGGCGAGAGGGAATTCGCAGAGGTTTCCAGCTTGCGTCCCGCGTTTGCCGAGTCTAAGGAGATCGCACTGCAAACAGGGGCTTTCTCCGAGCTAGGGTGCCGGCGGGTCATCACGTATGCTTTCGAGTTGGCGCGGAAACGCGACGGGAAGAAGCACGTCACCTCGACGACGAAGAGCAATGCTCTGCCGCACGCAATGGGTATGTGGGACGAGATCTTCGAGCAAGTGGGGGCGGAATACCCCGACATCTCGCATGACTGGTCGCATGTTGATGCACTGGCGATGCGGTTCATTACCAACCCGGAGCGCTTTGACGTGGTAGTAGCGCCAAATCTGTTTGGCGATATTCTGACCGATCTGTCGGCTGTGTTGGTCGGGGGTCTAGGCTTTGCGCCCGGGGGCAACTTGTCGCAGACGGGTCCGTCCATGTTCGAGCCCCCCCATGGCAGTGCGCCCGACATCATGGGCAAGGGCATCGCCAACCCGATAGCGGCGATACTGAGTGCCGCATTGATGATGGAGAGTCTGGGCGAGAAGGCAATGGCGGGCCACATCCGCGAAGCAGTTGCGAAGGTTGTGAGTGAGGGCATTGCACTGACACGGGACGCCGGCGGCGATGCAACGACGGCCCAGGTGGGTGCCGCGATAGCGGATGCCATTGGCTGAATTAGCGGCCGTGAGACCTGCCGGTGCAGTTGTTAGCGAGTTTTCTTGCTCAACGGAACTGGTGCACTAAGGAGGGCGGATCGTTGTGCTGATTGATGTCAATACATGCTTCGGAAAGAACCCCAAACAGCGAGTGGATTGGTCGCCGGAGGTTCTCGTCGGCGAGTTGGCGACCAAAGGGATCGATCGGGCTCTTGCTTGCAGCCTGCGGGGGGTCGAATACGATTTCGTGAGCGGCAATGAGGAAACATGGAAGATCTGCAGTCAGCACGAGTGCCTGATTCCGGTGGCGACAATTGACCCGAGACGTCACTTCGGCTGCCTGGACGAGGTCGAGCGTTGTGCTGAACGGGGCTTTCGGGTGGTGCGGTTCTTCCCACAACGACAGGGCTGGAGCATCAACAGCCGGCCGTTTTTCAATATTTGTGAGGCGGTGGCTGAATACGGGCTGGCGGCATTGTTGCCCGCCGGACCGCCGGGACATCAGAGCCTTATCGGGGAGCTGATTGCGCCCTTCGGCTTCAACGTCGTGATCCTGGGGGCCGGCTACGGGGCCCATGCCGAGACCTATGCCGTGACCTCGGCCTATGAGAATATCTTTTGCGACACCCAGCTCTTCAATACGCCGGGGAGCATCGAGGGGCTGGCGTTCGTATCCGGAGCGCACAAGCTGATGTACGGTTCGGGCCTGCTGGAGCGATATTCTGGGCCGTCGTACACGATGTTGCAGAATGCCAGTCTGAGTGAGGACGACCGGTGGGCGATTTTCGGCGGGAATGCCATGGAATACCTGCACCTGGAGGGGGCATAGATGCGAAAGATTGACACCCACACGCATCTCGGGATATGGAACTTTCCGATCCCGGGGGCAGGCACGGTTGATAACCTGCTGCGGCTGTGTGAGAGGTATGACATTTCGCGAGCTGCGTGTTCATCAGGTCTGGCGATACTTTATGACATGGAAGCCGGCAATGCTGAGGTTGCCGCAGCGGTCGCAGCATACGAGCAGATTCTGGGATATGTGTATGTCAACCCGAACTACATTGCCGAGTCGGTGATTGAGCTGGAGCGGTACCTGGGGGAGCCCGGTTTTGTAGGGACCAAGATTTATACCGGCGGCTATAGCGGCGTGTCTGCCGATGCCCCGGAGTTCGAGGAGATGGTTGCGGAAGTGGCGCGGCTGAGCACAGTGATGCTAGTGCATACCGGGGGCATGGCGGCCGCAAAGGCCCTGGCGCGCTACGCTGACAAGCATCCGACCCTCAACATCATCATGGGGCACGGTGCAGTGAGTGATGCGCCTGCGGTGGCCGACTTGGTCAAGACAAGGCCGAACATGTACTTCGAGTTCTGCAGCAGTTTCGCCGAGCGGGGCAGAGTCGAGCGGGTAGTGGAGGTCTGCGGGGCCGAGCAGATTGTGTTCGGGAGCGATATGGACCTGCTGGAGCCGGGCTGGACCATGGGCATGTTCGAGGACGCAGGCCTCAGCGATGAGCAGAAACAGATGGTCTATTACGACAATGCAGCACGTTTGTTCGAGCTCTGAGGGTGGGGTTACAGTACCTGTTCGGCTTGACGTATAAGGCGTCGGTTCTGTATAATTGACAGTGTTGCTGGTGTGCGCCCATGGTCTAGTGGTAAGGATAACGGGTTCTCAGCCCGTAGGCCGGGGTTCGACTCCCCGTGGGCGTACCAGCAGTCCTCCTCGTGATTCTACCTGCTCTCATCTCCGGCGCGATCCTGTGACACAGCTTCTGGACACTGACACAGGGAGACGGCCCAACATGGCAGATAGCGCGTTTCGATTGAGACTACCCATGAGACGCTTGAGATGGCGCCCAGCTATTGGCGGTCTCCGCAGCTACATCCCGGCCATCATCGTTGCGGCGGTGCTCATCGCCATACCGGCTGCGGCGGAACCCGATGAGGTGTACTCCGAAAAGCCCGCGGAGGCTGCTGCGAGGTATTTGGCCGCGCGGCGCCAGCTGGAGGCGAAAACGGATCTGAGCGTGGAGACAATTCTCGCCAGGGGGCCCGCCGTTCGGGGCGCGGTTATCGAGGTCGCCGGGAGGGTAGCGGGACGCACGACGGACGGTGTCGGTGCAAGCGTGCCGCTTAACTTCATGCTACGCCCGGTAGGGGTCCGTGAGCCTATCTATATTGATGCGACTGCCGACAGCCCGCTTGTTCGCGTTGGGAATATGGTACATGTCCTCGCTCAACTGCCCTCAGACGCGCAGCCCCTGGACCACTACGTGATGCGCGAGATCGTACTCAGCGCAGACCTGCCTGAGAGCGAACGCAAGGATATTGCTGAGAAGGGCGAAGACATTGATGTTGCGCCGACTACTGATCCGGCGTCGGCCTCTCAGTTGCCGGTTATGCTGCAGGCCGATGATGTGACCACAAAGCATCTCACAGGTTCGGTCAGTGCAGGCACTGCAGGCAATGGCGGCGCACCCAATGGCGGGATACCCAATAGCGAACAGGCGCTTCCGGGACGCCCAGGCACGGAGTTCCCTGACAGTGAGCAGTGGGGTACGAATGAGGCAGTAACTACGTGGATGCAGTGGGTCATGACGCAGAACGGCGACCTGACGCAGATGCAGGCGAGACTGGTCGTCGAGAGCGTGCTCTACTACTCCTACAAGTTCACGATAGACCATCGGCTGGTATTTGCGATGATCAAGTATGAGTCGAACTTCAGCCCTTCGTGTCGGTCTCATGCCGGTGCGATGGGCCTTACGCAACTGATGCCGGGTACCGCCAGGGGCTTGGGCGTGACTGATCCGTGGGACATCCAGCAGAACATCATGGGCGGCGTGAAATACCTGTCGCAGCAGTTGTACTGCTTCGAGGGGAAGGGCAAGTCGAATTACGAGCAGACGATTCTGGGGCTGGCCTGTTACAATGCCGGGCCGAATGCGGTCAAACGGGCCGGCGGAGTGCCTAACATCACTGAGACGCGCCGCTATGTGAAGAGAGTCGCCGAACTGTTCCTGCAGTTGTGGCAGAATGGCATGCCGTAAGTGAGGTTGCGGCTGTTGCGGTTTTCCTCATTACTCTTCCACCGAGGCCGTCAGGTACGTGAGTGTGCGTGGACTTGACAAGCGCTCGGAGATGACCTATATGACTCCTCGGAGCACAAGTAACCTGCAGTCGGAGTTTCCCAGGTAATAGTTGTCAAACGGGTGTTGCTGGAAACGTGATATGTAAGCGCTGCCACGGTCAGATGAAAGAGCAACCGGGCAGGCATCACGGCAAGCGTAAGTTTGTCTGCCGGCGGTGTGGCAGTGTGCGTATGCAGCGGCAATCGTGGCCGCGCAGGGAGCGGAACGGCCAGGGGTGACATATGGCGTACAGGAGAACGGCGTTGGCGCTATTGGCGGTGATAGTGCTTGCGGCAGGTTGGCACCAGGTGTTTGTGATGACGGGGATACTGTGGTGGGACGCTCCAGGGGCAGTAATTCAGCAGGAGCCGCCGCCACCGGTGGCATTTGCGGAGTTGGATACAGCCTGGATTGATCTGGATGCATGGCAACGCACGCATCCGGTCTGGGCTGCGTTGGAGTAGGGCGGAGTTTTTCGCAGATGGCTGCGGTGCCGGCGAGAAGGGTATACCGATGGCCACGGGCCAGATCACTGTAGTGGGCGGCGGCCTCGCTGGAGCGGAGGCAGCATACCAAGCCGCCTGCCGTGGTGCGGAGGTGCGGTTGTATGAGATGAGGCCTGAAGTGGGCACGGCCATGCACGGTGGCGCACTGCTGGCCGAGCTGACGGGGAGCGGATGCTTTGGGCCCGAGCAGGTTGACCGCGCCACGGGGCTGCTAATTCACGAATTGCGCGAGTTGGGCTCCGTCGTCGTAGAAGCTGCGGACGCGACGGCCATCATCCGTGATGCGGTACTATGCGTGGACCGACGGGCATTTGCGGAGCATGTAACCGAGGCTATTGAGCAGCATCCGGGGATCGAGGTAGTTCGTGCGGAGGCGGCGCCGATGGCCACTGAGACGCCGGTGGTCGTGGCCACGGGGCCGCTGACGAGTTCACTGGCAGCGCGGGCGCTCTTCAGACTAACTGGAGAGGAGTATGGCTTTTACTATGGTGCCTGCGAGCCGCTGTTGGCGGCAGATTCGCTGGATGATAGCCGCATCTGGAGTCAGTCGCGCTTTGACGAAGGTGAGCCGATTTATCGGAATTGCGCCATGGACGAGGAGCGGTTTGAGCGTTTCGTGGGGGTTTTGGCCGAGTACGGGAACGGCTTGGGAGAAGGAGTGGCGACTGCGGAAGTATATCATGAGTACAAGCCGCTGGAGGTTGCGGTTGCAGAGGGTGAGAAGCCACTTAATGCCAGTCGTCTGAGCGCCAGCGGTTTCACCGATCCGACGACCGGCCGGCAGCCGGCAGCAGTTTGCCAACTGTGCCCGGATGACGCTGCCGGGACTACCTGGCGGGCCGTCAACATGCACACGGGCCTCCCGCCGACACAACAACACCGTCTTCTGGCCGAGGTGGGAGGTCTGGAGCGGGCCGAGTTCGTGCGGTACGGCCGGCTGCATCGGGCGGTATGCGTCAATGCACCGCTGGTGCTGGAGCCGACATACGAGTTGAAGCAGCATCGTGGCGTGTTCATCGCCGGGGCACTGACGGGCATGGTCGGGTACACTGCGGCTGCTGCATCGGGTTGGCTGGCCGGCGTGAATGCCGTGCGCCACTTGGAGGAGCGCGACGCGGTGGCGTTGCCGGTGACATCTCTGTGCGGGGCGATGGCAGAAGCATTGGTTAGGGGAAGCGGTGCGCACTCGCGACCTTTCGCGGTGAATTTCGGGATGGTCCGGTCAGATGAGACAGAGGGCGAGGGTAGCAAGGAGCAACGGCGACTTGCGAAAGCTGAGCGGGCAATTGTCTCCCTGGTGGAATTCTGCAGAGACAAGGCACTGGGCCCGGCGGGGCCGGGCATGAACGGGAACTAATGTCAGCTGCGTATATTGACGCGTTCATCGCGTACATTACAGACGCGCGGGGCGTCTCGGCGCACACTGCTGAGGCCTACGCTCACGACGCCGTGCAGTTCATGGATTTCCTGGCAAGCATCTGGGGTGAGGAGCGGAGCGGAGACTTCGCGGCTGTGGACTACCGCACCATGCGTGCCTACATTGCTCACCTGCACCAGCAGAAGTACGAGAAGCGCTCGATATCGCGGAAGGTCACGTCGCTGCGGAGTTTCTTTGGTTTCCTGATCGCGTCAAGTCTGGCGGGTGCGAATCCAGCTGCATTGGCGCAATCGCCGAAGCTGGACAAGATGCTGCCGGAGTTCCTGTACGGGCAGGAGGTGGCGGCTCTGCTGGCGGCGCCGGACCCGGATAATACACTCGGATGTCGCGACCGGGCAATGCTGGAGATCCTGTACGCGACGGGGATGCGCCGGTCGGAACTCGTCGCCTTCAAGCTCGGCGACATTGACATGGAAGAGCGACGGATACGGGTGATCGGCAAGGGCGACAAGGAGCGAGACGTGCTTTTTGGTGAGCCGGCGGCTGTGGCGCTGCACGACTATCTGGAGCGTGCCCGCCCGGCGTTGCTCCGTAAGCGTGCGGACGGCCGAGATGAAGAGAGCTGTTTTTTATCGAAAAGCGGGCGCCCCCTTGCTGCATCGTATATCTACGTCGTAGTGCGCAAGTACGTACTGGAAGCGGGTGTGAGCAGTAACATCTCGCCGCACGATCTGCGGCACACATTCGCGACACATATGCTAGAGGGCGGGGCGGACCTGCGCACGATCCAGGAATTGCTGGGGCACGCCAGCCTGCGCAGCACCGAGATATATACGCATGTCACGACAAGGCGCATGAAAGATGTTTATGCGGAGACGCATCCACTGGCCAAGGGAGGCGCAGGTGCGGATGAATAATACGGATGAGACGAGGACGCGTTCGACGACGATCATTGCGGTGCGGCGCGGAGACAAGCTGGCTATGGCCGGCGACGGGCAGGTGAGCATCGGGGATACGGTATTCAAGAATCAGGCGTCGAAGCTGCGCCGGATGTACAAGGACGGCGTGCTGGCGGGATATGCGGGTACGGCAGCCGATGCGCTGGCGCTGTTTGAGCGGCTTGAGCGCAAGCTTGAGGAATACTCGGGGAACCTGCAGCGCGCGTGCCTGGAACTTGTGAAGGAATGGCGGACGGATAAGGTGTTGCGGCAACTGGAGGCGCTGCTGATCGTGGGGGATAAGGAGAACCTGCTGCTGATATCGGGAACGGGAGACCTGCTGGTGCCGGATGACAACATGCTGGGCATCGGCTCCGGGGGGGGCTATGCACAAGCGGCCGCGCAGGCGCTGCTTGCCCACACTGATATGACGGCAGAAGAGATCGCGCGGGAGGCCGTGCAGATTGCTTCCCGAATATGCGTTTATACTAACGACCAGATAACAGTGGAGGTACTGTAGTGAGTCAGGAACTGACGCCACGAGAGACCGTAGAGCAGCTTGACCGATACATCGTGGGGCAGGATGCCGCGAAACGAGCGGTGGCGATTGCAGTGCGGAATCGCTACCGGCGACAGCGCATGTCGGATGAGCTTCGAGACGAAGTGATACCGAAGAACATTCTGATGATCGGGCCGACCGGGGTGGGTAAGACGGAGATCGCTCGGCGACTGGCCAATCTTGTGAGAGCGCCATTCTTGAAGATCGAGGCCAGCAAGTTCACGGAGACCGGTTATGTTGGCCGGGACGTGGAGTCCATCGTTCGGGACCTCGTTGACGTGGGCTACCGGATGGTGGAGCGGGAGGCCTTCGAGGCGGTCGAGGAGGAGGCCGCTGCACGTGCCGAGGCTCGGCTTCTGGACATTCTGGCGCCTCCACCTCCGCCCTCTGAGCAGTCTGCGGATGGCATGCTGAGTAGTATGTTTGGGGGGGCGGGCTACGACGGTTTAGAGAACCCCGCTCAGGATGCCACGCGCCAGGAGATGGAGCGGAAGCAGTACGAACAGGCAGCGCGAGTGCGAGAGTTCACCGCGCGTCGTCTCGCGGCCGGCGAACTCGAGGACAAAGAAATCGAGTTCGACATTGAGCAGTCACAGACGCAGAGTCTGCAGATATTCTCAGCCGCGGGGCTGGAAGAGATGGGCATTGACATGCAGGAGATGCTCGGGAATATGTTTCCGCGGCAGACGGCGACGAAGCGGACGACGGTGGCCGAGGCGCGGCCGATACTCGCCGAGCAGGAAGCCCAGATGCTTGTGGACACTCATGCCATCGCGCGCGACGCCATCGAGCGCGTGGAGCAGGGGGGAATCGTTTTCCTCGACGAGTTAGACAAGATTGCGGGGCGCGAGAGCGGACACGGCCCCGACGTATCTCGGGAGGGCGTACAGCGAGATATCCTGCCGATAGTCGAGGGCTCGACGGTCATCACCAAGTATGGGCCGGTGTCAACGGATCATGTGCTGTTTATCGCGGCAGGTGCGTTCCATGTCAACAAGCCTTCGGATCTGATCCCGGAACTGCAGGGTCGGTTCCCGATCCGCGTCGAGCTCGACAGCCTGACGCAAGAGGACTTCGAACGGATCCTCCGCGAGCCGGAGAACTCGCTGGTGCGGCAGTACACCGAACTGTTGGCGACCGAAGGCGTGGAGGTTGAGTTCAGCGATGACGCCATCGTCGAGATAGCGACATTAGCACAGAGAGTCAACGAGCAGACGGAGAATATCGGCGCACGGCGTCTGTACACGCTCGTCGAAAGGCTGCTCGAGGAGGTGTCTTTTGTGGCCCCGGAGATAAGCGGCCAGCATATCAATGTCAATGCCGATTACGTGCGGGCTGAACTGGAGGGGGTAGTGGAAGATACCGACCTGAGCAGGTATATGCTGTAGCTGTAGCCGCAAGTGGCAGACAAGATGCTATCTAGTGACGCATTGCAGGACTCGCTCCGTGGGTCCTGCAAATTGCGTTTGTGGGTTGGTGAGTTCGAGTGCCTGGTCGCCACTGCCCGGCCACCAGCCGAGCCGATTCAGTTCATGCGGATAGGGTATCTCGGCGAAGTTGGCGGGCTTGGCGTCGAAATGCACGGTGCCAGTGGCCTTAGATACCTGCTCATGCGAGCAGTTGGTGAACTGGTTGTCCCAGGTCCAGACGTCGTCGCAGGCGCCCGCTATGTAGATGCCGTTGGTACAATTGACGAAGGTATTACGATAGATCCAGCCCGGATTTCCTCCGAAATAGGTTCCATACCAGAGCATGGCGTTGTCAATTTTCACCCAGTTGTCATGCACGTACATCCACGAACAGCCGGGATGGACATCAATCTGTTGGGCGACCATCTGTTCCCATCCGGTCTCCGGAACGGCCGAGGTGTCCTGCACGAAGCGGTTGAAGCGACAGGTGTAGGAGGCCATGGAATTGCCGCCACCGGCGACCCCGTGGCGGTGGTTCTCGAAGCTGTTGTCCTCGATGTAGCACTCCTTGGTGCCGTAGGGGACTGCGCCATAGCCGTAGCCGGAACGAAAGTTCTCATGGAAGAAACAATGATCAATGCAGATTTCGCGGCCCTCCCACATCACCAGCGCGCAGAATCCGAAGAGCGTGAGTTCACAGTGATCAACGCGTGTTTTGGTACAGCCGTCGAGCTCGATGCCGTGGCTGAGTACGGAAGGCCTGCCGATGTCCTCGGGGCGCTTGACCCAGCGCTTGTCATTGTAGCCGCGGAAATGGGTCATGGGCAGGCTGCGGAAGTTGAGCCGCGTGATGCGGAGGTTGCTGCACTTCGATGCCTTAAACAGGCCCTTGGGTTTGCACCAGGTGCCCTGAATGATGGTGTCGCGGCCATCGCCGTAGATGATGATATTGTCGCCTGTGATGGTGACCTGATTGTTGATGATGTATTCGCCGGCAGGGATATAGACGACCCCGCCGTCTGCGCCCAGTGCGTCGAGAGCAGCCTGGATGGCCTTGTCGTCAGTGCCTGCAGCAATGACGTCAGGTTTGGGGAGCTGCTCGCCGGTGCAGTGGAACTCCAGACTCAGGACATCCAGCTGCTCGCCCTCGGCATAGATGCGGACGGCTCGGAGCATCGCGAGGGGGCGGTCGAGCTTGGTGATGTCTATGCTGATGTTGGCAAGCTGATCGGCGGGGATATCCACGGTTTCGCCGCGATGCTCGCGATTAAGGAAATCAAGGAGCGCCAGTTGCGCACGACACCTGCCGGTCGCCTGCACTTGTGCGGTGACCTTGAGGTAGTCACGGGGGGTACGCTCGAGGTCACTGGATGCGAGCACGTTGAAGCCCTGCATTCCGTGTGGGCTGAGCTTCACCGGCGCGAATTGCGCATGTTTGAGCACCACTACGTCCGCCATGTCGTCCTCGGCCTGAGATGCACCCAAGCAACAAAATAGTGCCGCGACAACGGCCAGGACAATATATATGTCGAGATGATTCATCGGGCTAGGTCTCAAAGCCTCCCTCCGTGGAGCTTGTTGGCTACTTGGGGGTTTCTGGTAACTGGAGCACGGCGTCGTCGGCCGGTCCGGCGAATTGCGCCTGAGCTTTGACGATCTCTGCGGGTTCTTCGCCGGCTCCAGGCCACCAGCCGAGGCGGTTGAGTTCATGGGGATATGGGATCTCGGCGAAGTTAGCGGGTTTGGTATCGAAGTTGATGGTGCCGGTGGCCTTGGATAATTGCTCATTCGGACAGTCGGTGAACTCATTGTCCCAAGTCCAGACGTCGTCGCAGGCACCGACTACGTAGATACCGATGTTGCAGTTGATGAACACGTTGCGATAAACCCAGCCCTGGTTACCACGCAGGCAGGCTCCGGAGGACATCATCGCGTTTTTCATCTCGACATAGTTGTCATGGGCGTAGAGCCATGCGCAGCCAGAATGTACGTCTATCTCGTGCGAGGTAACCTGCTTCCAGCCCTCGTCAGGTACCGCCTTGATGTCCTTGACGAAGCGGTTGAAGCGGCAGATGTAGGAGGCCATGGTGTCTCTGCCGCCCGCCACTCCGTGGCGATGATTCTCGAAGTTGGTGTCCTCGATATAGCACTCTTTGGTGGCGCAGGGCACGACGCCATAGCCGTATCCGTAGCGGAAGTTCTTCTGGAAGAAGCAATGATCCACGCACACCTGGCCGGGGCCGCGGACGATTACTCCGGCATGTCCGCACAGCTCTGCAGTGCAATGGTCAAAACGGATGCGGTCGCTGCTGATGATATCTACGGCCCGGGTCATGACGTTGTCCTTGCGGCCAGCGTCCTCGGGCCGGGCCGCATGTTGGGCTTCGTTGTAGCCACGGAAGTCAGTCTCTGGCCAGCCACGGAAGAGCAGGCGCGTGATGCGGACGTTGTTCCTGTCCGACACGACCAGCATCGGCTTTGCTGCATACCACGTGGCCTTCAGGATCGTGTCGCTCCCGTCGCCATAGATAGTGACGTTGTCACAGGGTACGGTCATCTGCTCGTTGATGGTGTATGTGCCGGCAGGGATATAGACGACGCCGCCGTCTTCGCCGAGTGCGTCCAGAGCAGCCTGGATGGCCTTGTCGTCCGAGCCCTGGGCGACGGCGTCAGGCTTGGGTAGCTTCTCGATGGCGCAATGGAACTCCACTTCCAGCACCTCCAACTGCTTGCCCTGGGCATAGACGCGGACGGCTCGGAGCATCGCGAGGGGGCGCTCGAGTTTGGAGATGTCCATGCTGATTTCGGCAATCTGACCGGCGGCAATATCCATGGTCTCGCCACGGTGTTCGCGGTTGAGGAAATCGAGGAGTGCCAACTGCGCGCGGCAGTTGTCAATCGCCTGCACCTTCGCCACTACCTTGAGGTAGTTACGCGGGGTACGCTCGAGGTCGTCAGATGCGAGGACGTTGAAGCCCTGCATTCCGTGGGGGGTAAGCTTCACCGGAGCGAATTCGGCAGGCTTGAGGACGACGACCTCGGCTGTGTTCGTCTCGACCGCCTCAACCCGACAGCCGACAGAGCCGCACATGAGTGCACCGACAAAGACGAGAACTAGACATGCGTGGAAACGTATCATCAGAACACCTCTCTCTTCCTGGAATTGTCCTTCATCAGTCCATGTTGACCAGTTGCAGAACAAGTGCATCAGCCGGTCCAGCGAATTGCGTCGCGGGCTTGGCCAGGGTCAGAACGGATTCCCCGCCTCCCGGCCACCAGCCCATCCGGTTGAGCTGATGCGGATAGGGAATCTCGGTGAAGTCGGGCGGCTTCTCACCGAAATGTATCCGGCCTTCGGCAGTGGAGACGTGGTTGACAGTCACCGACTGGAACTCGTTGTCCCAGGTCCAGACATCATCTGAATCGCGGGTGCAGGTGATCCCAATCGTGCATGCCTTGATGAGGTTGCGGTAGAGCCATCCGGAGTTGCCGCGCATCTCTGCGCCCGTCCACATGAGTCCGGTGGTTATGGCGATGTAGTTGTCATGGACGCAGAGCCACCCGCAGCCGGGATGGGCATTCACCTGGTAGCTGGAGAGGTACGTTATGGACTTGGCGTCAGTGTACCACTCAGGGACGACGAAGGGATCCTTGACGAGGCGGTTGTAGCGCTCATAGGACTTATGGCAGCCATTGTAGGTGGTGATTCCGTGGCGATGATTCTCGATGTTGTTGTCTTCGATGTAGGTCTCATCACAGCCTCGTGCGCCGATGCCGTAGCCGGATGCGTAGGGGAAGTAGCCGTGGGCGAAGCAGTGATCTACGAGGCTATTGGTGCAATCGGTGAACATGATGCCGACATTGCCAAACAGCTCGACTTCGCAATGATCCACGCGGACGTTCTCGCAGCCGATGATGTGAAGGCCACGTTTCTTCGCGGAGGCGGGAGGTTTCTCATCCAGCGGCTTCGTGCCGGCTGGATGGCTGCGACACTCATCCTCGGACAGACTGCGCAGATGCAGCCGCGAGAAACGCAGGTTCTGTTTATTATCAGCTACAATGAGGTCGGCCGCGCCGGTCCATGTGCCCTGCAGGATCGTGTCAGGCCCGTCGCCATAGATGCTGATATTGCTCGTCGGTATATTGACCTGCTCGGTGAGGAGATAGGTGCCTGCGGGGATATAGACGATGCCGCCGTCTGCTCCCAGCGCGTCCAACGCGGCCTGAATAGAGCTGCTGTTCTGCGGACCCTCGATGGTCACATGCGGGCCGGGGAGCCTCTCGGCGGCACAGTAGAAGCGGAGGTCGGAGACTTGGACGGCGGCGCCCTTGCAGGAGAGCTTGACGGCACGGAGCAAGGAGACGGGGCGGCCGATTGCGTCCATGTCGAGGGAAATTGTGTTCTCTTTGTCTGCTGTGAGTTCCACGGTTTGCGATGTGTATTCCCGGTTGAGGACATCCACGAGTGTGAGCGCCACTTCCGAGTTGCCGGCGCTCTTGACCGTAGCCGCTACTGCAAGGTAGTCGCGTGGAGTTCTTTCCAGGTCCCCGGGTCCAAGCAGTTCAACGACCTCGCCCTGCTGAGCTCCCACGGTGACTGGCTCAAAGCCAATCGGGGAGAATACGGCGACCAGAAATGCAATTGCGGCAGTTGTCAATGTCACTAGTGTTACCCCCTCGTGCGAAGTAGTTTGTCTATTTCGCGTCAGGAACTAGCTGGAGGACCTGGACATCCTTGGGCCCGGCGAATTGGGTCTCGGCCTTCACTATCGTGGCTGAGGCCTCTTCTGCGCCCGGCCACCCGCCGGGGTGGTTGAGTTGATGCGGATAGGGGAACTCATTGAAGTTGTCGGGCTTCTGGTCGAAGTGGATTTCGCCGGTGGCTCGCGATATGTCAGGCGCGCATTCTGTCAGAGAGATGTTGTCCCAAGTCCAAACATCATCGGAGTTGCCAACGCAATAGATGCCGGGAGAGCAGTTCTCCCAGACGTTGCGATAGAGCCAGCCGGGATTGCCGCGCATCATGGCGGCGCCACCCATGACCGCATCATACATCGCGACGTAATTGTCGTGGGCATAGATCCATCCGCACTTGGCATGAGCGTCTATCTCATGGGCGCGCAGCTGGTTGATGCCCTTGGCGCTCTGGTTCCATGAGGGGAACTCGGCGGCGTATTTGACGAGGCGGTTGAAGCGGGCGATGTAGGAGGCGCCGCCTGCGTTGCCGGCGATGCCGTGGCGGTGGTTCTCGAAGTTGTTGTCCTCGATGTAGAGTTCGGTGGTGCCGGGGGTGGCGACTCCGTAGCCATATCCGTAGCGGAAGTTCTCATGGAGGAAGCAGTGGTCCACCAGGTTGGCCTTGCCGCCATAGAAGCAGATGCCGCAATGGCCGAAGAGCTCGATTTCACAGTGGTCTATGCGGACATTCTCACAGCCAGCGAGACGGAACCCACGGCTGGTGACTGAGTACTTCTCGGCGTCCTCGGGCGTCTCGGCGTGTGCCTTCTCACTGTAGCCTCGGAAGGCGGTGATGGGGAGGCTGGCAAAATGTAGGCGGCTGAGGCGGAGGTTCTTGCGATTCTCCGCGTAGAAGAGCTCCTGCGACTGAGGCCAGGTGCCCTGAATGATGGTGTCGTGGCCGTCGCCGTAGATGGTGATGTTGTCGCGGGGGATGGTGACCGTCTCGTTGATGATGTACTTGCCGGCGGGAATATAGACCACGCCGCCGTGTTCGGGAAGGGAGTCGAGAGCAGCCTGAATGGAGGTGTCGTCGAGCGGGCCTTTGACGACAACGTCAGGCTCCGGTAGCTTCTCGACGGCGCAGTATAGCTTGATGGAGAGTACCTCAAATGCTGAACCCTCGACACGAAGCGCGATGGCTGAGGGCATTGCAATGCCGTATCCAGGCACGGTATCAGTGGCCACGCGGTTCATGTCCAAACGGATTTCGGCGTCCCGGCCCTTGACTGCCTGGAGGGGCGGCGTTGTGATCTGGCGTCTGAGCATGTCCGCCACTACGAGGCGGATGGTGGTGCGTCCCGTGCTGCGGACCGTGACCGCGGCCCTGACGTAATCTCGCGGGGTGCGTTCGAGGTCCTTGGAGGAGAGCAGAGCGAAGAACTTGCTGGCGCTGGGGTCGAGCTTGCAGGGCACGAAATCCACCGGCTCATACGCGACCAGCACTGAGCCCGGGGGAGGCGATTCACCGGTCCCAAACGCCACACTGCAGACAACAAACACAACCAGGAGAGCGATGAGATGGGGGATATGGCGTCGTGACATTGTGACCATCTCCTCTGGGTAAAAGCGTCAATGGAGTTTTTCGTCAAGGATAGCTTTGAGTTTGGTCATGTCGGCCTCGAGGTGGGGGAGGTATTCGGGCCTGTGGAGAGCGGCCGCGGGATGAAACAGCGGGACCCAGATGATGCCGTCTTTGCGGACGGGTATCCCGTGCGACCTGCTTATCGAGCCGCCCGGTTCGAGGAGAGCCTGGAGCGGTACGCGCCCCAGCAGACAGATGGCTCGTGGCTGAATCGTCGCTATCTGGGCATCTAGGTACTCGGCGCAAGCCGCTCTTTCCTCGGGACCTGGATCACGGTTCTTCGGGGGGCGACATTTCAGGATATTGGCGATGAAGACGTGAGTGCGGCTCAGGCCTGCACGCTCGAGCAGGTTATCAAGCAGCTTGCCGGCCTGTCCCACGAACGGCCTGCCCTGTTGGTCCTCGTAGTAGCCGGGAGCCTCGCCGATGAACATGATGTCGGCGTCGCAATCACCCTCGCCGGGCACCGCGTGACGGCGGCTCTGGTGCAGCGGACAGCGCCTGCAGACGCGCACCTCCGCCGCTATCTGCTCGAGCATCGCTTCTTTAGCAGCTCTGTCCATGTTGCTCTACCGCCTACGGAATGGGCGTTTGCCTACGCAAGCCCCAGGCTCTGACACGCCGCCCGAATCGTCTCTGTGTCGGCGTCTGATGCCGGCACGACCGGCAGCCTCGTCCCGCCGACGGGGAAGCCACATATCTCCAGGGCTCTCTTGACGCACGGGGGATTGCCTGAGGCGAGGAAACATGCGTCAAACATTGGTAACAGGCTATGGTGCAATCGAGCCGCGCTGGCGGTGTCTGCGGCATTGAAGGCGGCGATCATGTCGGCGATGAGTGTGCCGGCGACATGGCTTGCCACGCTGATGATGCCGACACCTCCAACGGCGAGGATCGGCAGCGTCATGCCGTCGTCACCCGAGTACACCTCAAAGCCTTGGGGGGCGCCGGCGACAATCTCCCCGATCTGCCCGATGTCGCCGCTGGCCTCCTTTACAGCTACGATGTTGTCCACCTCGCCGGCCAGTCGGAGCACCGTTGAGGCCTCGATATTCTTGCCGGTTCGGCCGGGTACGTTATAGACGATGACCGGCAGGTCGGTAGCCGCCGCGCAGGCCTTGAAGTGCTGGTAGAGGCCCTCCTGCGAAGGCTTGCTGTAATATGGGCCGACGAACATGACGCCATCTATGGGGAGTTGGCAGGCCTTGTGCGTCAATTCGATGGTCGCAGCAGTGTTGTTACTGCCCGTGCCTGCCACGATTGGCGCATCACCTACCGCGGCCTTGGTGACCTCATAGAGCTTGAGCTTTTCAGCGCTGGTGAGTGTCGGCGACTCGCCAGTCGTGCCCGTCACAACAAGACCGTCGGAGCCGTTATCCACCAGATAATTCGCTAGCTCAGCCGCGCGGTCGTAATCAACTTCCAGATTCTCATCGAACGGTGTTACCATCGCAGTCAAAAGGCCTCCAAAGCGCGCCATCTTGCTCGCCTCCCACACCATGGATAATTGTCTCGTCAGTAGAACATTCGCCGCCGGCTATCAGAGTCCTTCGTGGAGCAGGCGTAAGACGATATAACATCACGTAACCACAAAGGCCCGCATTCATCGACAATGCGGGCCTGTAGATAACTTGGGAGTTGGCAGCAGGCTCAGCCGATAATGCCCCGCTTGATCATCTCCTCGGCGATCTGTACGACGTTGGTTGCGGCACCCTTGCGGAGGTTGTCGGCGACGCACCAGAGGTTGATAGTGTTGGGGCGGGTTACATCATCGCGGATGCGGCCGACGAGGGTGGCGTCCTTGTACCGTTCAGTGAGGACATCGGCCTGTGTAGGATAAATGCGCTCATCCACATACCGATGTCCCGCCCAGGGCTCCTGGTCGGAGTCCACCCGGCCGCGGAGGGTGCCGTAGTTGGGGTCGGTGCTCGGGCCGTCAATGAGTACCACGCCGGGCGACTGAGCGGGATCCGAGAGTATGCGAGTTGCCTGCTCGGCATTCATCCGGCCCTCGAACTCGACATTGATGGCTTCGGCGTGGCCGATCTCCACCGGCACACGGACCGCCGTAGCCGTGATGGCGATGTCCGGGTCCCCGAAGATCTTCCGGGTCTCATAGACCATTTTCATCTCTTCCTTGGTGTAGAGGTTATCAAGGAATGCGTCTATGTGCGGAATGCAGTCAAGGGCGAGCGGTCGGCAGAATACACAGGGGTCCCATTTCTCCACACAGCCACAGGCAAGCTGCTTGATCTGGGCGTCGAGTTCCTCCTGGCCGCGCGCACCCCATCCGGAGGCGGCTTGGTAAGTCGAGACCACGACGCGGTTCATTCGCGCCGCGCGGTGGAGCGGAGCCAGAGCCACACACATCTGGATCGTCGAGCAGTTGGGGCTGCAGATGAACTTGGTGTCCTCATTGACTAAATCCATGTTGACCTCGGGCACGACGAGGGGGATGTCGGGGTGGAGGCGGAAGTCGCCCCCGTTGTCAATTACATAAGCGCCGGCATCATTGGCGACCTTGCCCCACTGCACGGAAGCGCCTTTAGCGCCCTCGCGGCCGGCGAAAAAGACTACGTCAAGGCCCTCAAAGAGCTCCTCGGCAATTTCCTTGACAAGGACTTCGTGTCCGCCCAGGATTTCGCGTCGCTCGCGTGTTGCCATGACCCGGAGTGGCTCGGCGAGGTCAAAATTGCGCTCCTGCACGCACGAGTAGATCCTGTCACCGACGGGTCCGACCCCTACTAATCCGGCCCTGATTCCGGCCATCAAGCTTCACCTCTACTAATCGTTATTGGTTGAATTGGATGCGTTGGTGAGAGGGCGACATAGGCCAGGTTAATGGCTTGACACTCACTCCCAGCGCACATCGGACACGGCTCACTAATCTCCTAGGAGCTTGTCGAGACCGTAGGTGAGGCCGCTGAGGCCGCGGACGGCGCGAGCGGCCAGGAGCACTCCGGGGATGAAACATTCTCGGCTGGTGGTCTCGTGGGAAATCGTCAGGGTTTCGCCAGGGCCGCCAAGGACTACCTCCTGGTTGGCGACATATCCGGGCATGCGGACGGCGTGTATCGGGACATTGCCCAAAACGCCGCCCCGGCTGCCCGCGACATTGTGGCGCTCGGTGGGAATCACTGACAACGGTTTGTTCGCGCGGGCAGCGGCCATCATCTCGGCCGTCTTGACTGCTGTCCCTGATGGAGCGTCCTTTTTGTTCTCATGGTGGCGCTCGATGATCTCGGCATACTCGAACGATGAGACGGCCTCGGCGGCGAACTTCATCATCAGATTGGCCCCGATGCTAAAGTTGGGGGCAATGAGACATGGCACTCCCTTACTCTCCGCCATACGGGCGACGGTCTTGATGTCAATGTCGCTGAAGCCGGTGGTACCAACCACACAGGCGGTCCTCGCATTCAGGGCTGCCTCGATGTTGTTCATCACTACTGCGGGACTGGTGAAGTCAATCATGACGTCGGGCTCGGATTGCACCAGAGCCGAGGCGAGATGTCCGCTTACCTCGATGTTCTTGTGCTCTTCGGAGAGGTCGGGAAGGCTTTCTCCCAACTGGTGGCCGATTCCGGCGGGGTCAACTGCGGCCACCAGTTCCATGTCGTCAGCAGCGTCCACCCCCCGGCAGACGTATCCGCCCATACTCCCGCACGCTCCGCTCACTAGTACTCTGAGCACGCTCATTAATTAGTGTCACCTCATCCTCACGCCGGCGGGTCGGTCCAGCGCCTCACAGCGCAGGCCTCTGCTTGTGCCAGTCCGTTGATTGCTCATAGGCGTATGCCACCTGCAACAACTTGTCTTCCGTGAACGGCGCACCCATCAGTTGCATGCCGACCGGCAAGCCATCAGCGAATCCGCAGGGGACATTCATCGCCGCTATACCCGCCAGATTGACCGGAATCGTGCAGATGTCGGCGAGCTTCATGGCCAGCGGGTCATCCGCCTTCTCACCGATCTTGAACGCCACTGTCGGCGAGGTGGGGGAGACGAGGAAGTCACAGTTCTGGAAGGCTTTATCGAAATCACTCTTAATCAAGGTCCGGACCTTCAGAGCTTTGAGGTAGTAGGCATCATAGTAACCCGCGGAAAGCACATAGGTGCCCTTGATGATGCGGAGGCTTACCTCGGGTCCGAAGCCTTCGGCCCGGGACTTGGCGAAGAGGTCGTAGATGTCTTCAGTGGGCTGCTCGGTGCGATGCCCGTAGCGAACGCCGTCAAAGCGGGCGAGGTTGGAGCTGCACTCCGCTGGCGCGATGATATAGTAACACGGGAGGCTGTACTCGGCATGGGGGAGCGAGATGTCTTCGAACTCTACGCCCAGCGAGGATAGTTGCTCGATGGCGACCTCGACGGTCTCGCGCACGCCCGGCTCAATCCCCTCTCCGTAGAGAAGCTCATGGGCGATGCCGCCCTTGAGGCCGTTGATATCACGCCCAAGGATGCCGGTGTAGTCGGGGACTGGAACTTCGGCGGAGGTGGCATCTTTCTCATCATGCCCGGCGATGACGGCCATCATCATGGCAGTGTCGCGGACGTCCTTGCATATCGGCCCGACCTGGTCGAGTGAGGAAGCGTAGGCAATGATGCCGTAGCGGGACACCCGGCCATATGTTGGCTTCATACCGACGAGACTGCACAGGAAGGCCGGCTGGCGAATCGAGCCGCCAGTGTCGGTGCCTGTAGCGAGGAAGACCTCGCCGCCGGAGACTGCTGCCGCCGAGCCGCCGCTCGAACCACCCGGGACACATTCGAGGTCCCACGGGTTCGCCGTGACCTGAAATGCCGAGTTCTCGGTGGATGAACCCATTGCGAATTCGTCCATATTCGTCTTGCCGATCATCACCATACCGGCATCGGTGCAGCGGTTCACAACCGTTGCATCGTAGGGAGCTACGAAGTTCTCAAGCATCTTCGAGCCACAAGTAGTTCTGACGCCGTCAGTGCAGAAGAGATCCTTATGGGCTATGGGGATCCCTGCCGTAACCGGTAGTGGTCTGCCGGCCGCGCGCGCTTCATCAATGGCTTCAGCTTGCTGGCGGGCGATCTGGGGTGTAAGTGTCAGAAACGCCTTGATGCTGTCCTCGACGGCGTCTATCCGGGCGTAGCAGGCATCCACGGCGTCCACGGCCGATACCTCACCCGTCTGCAAGTACCCGGCAAGTTCCCATGCCGT
>Ga0180431_10001955_pt1 | contig 28023 bp, 25 predicted proteins | sample SS_ome_11_FD_132459 | JGI IMG/M metagenome (GOLD analysis project Ga0180431, IMG submission 132459) | Hypersaline lake sediment archaeal communities from the Salton Sea, California, USA - SS_1_MS_1 metaG | ecosystem: Environmental > Aquatic > Non-marine Saline and Alkaline > Hypersaline >... | reverse complement strand
CCCATTATTCAATCCTTTTATACCGTGAAGTATTTCTACCTGTTTAAGACCGGGCGATACACCCAACCTGCAAACGCAACAGGGACAATTTCATGTCCTCCGTAATATTAAACATCCAGCACTTCCGTAATCAGTTTGAACTGATGATCCGCATCCGAAAGATCTATATCGAAGGGGGGATGCGCCGCATTCCCCTGCGAATCCATCAAGACGAATAGATCAAAGACTTCGTTCCCGGACATCTGCTGAGCCAGGAACTCGTTGGCTTCCTTGGCCCCGTCAGATCCCCAGTAGTCACAAAACAGGTCATCATTGGGATCATCCACATCGGGACCGGATGTGGCGATCTCTTTGCAGATAAGCGCGTTATCCATGATATAGTACATCAGACTCTACCAACCAACAAAAGAGGTATCAGGCTAAACAGCATCATCTGTACTATGATCCTGCCCCTGATACTCTTTAACATTGCCTTTTTGCGTACCATTTGTTTAACGCTCTTTTGTCACTAATGACATGATAGAACCCATCCTGAATTCTGACTTTTCCTCTCATTTGTCATTTGACATTTACCCCTAGCAATCAGCAATTTCACGATGAACGTCGTTCCTTTACCGACCTCACTTTCACAGGTAAGGTCTCCCCCATGTTGCCGGCAGATACTGTGACAGACCGACAGCCCCAGTCCGATTCCCTGTCCGACCGTCTTCGTCGTATAGAACGGGTCGAATATCTTCTTGAGAACTTCTGGCAGCATTCCAGGTCCGTTATCGGATACAGCAATTTCGACAAAACCATCGCTGAGGCGACCTTCAATTCTGATTTCCTTGTTCTCGGTATCTGCAAGCGCATCTATCGCATTATCAACCAGGTTGAGAAACACTTGTTCAATATTGGTCGATTGCACCGATACTTCCGGCAAATCCTCAGGGTAATCTGTCGTTACTTTGATTTCCTCAGACTTAATCGGGTAAGCCAAGAGCATTAATACGCGATCCAAAAGTTCTGGAATATTGTGATCCCCGAATTCTTCCTCTCCTTCTGCTTCCATCCGGGCAAACGTCACCATATTCCAGATGATATTGGCGCATCGCCGCGCTTCCTTTTCGATATCCTTAAGCACGGGGAGCCGAGTATCTGTTTCTTCTGTTTTCTTGATGCAGTGCTGAGCGTAATTTATGATTCCCGTCATCGGATTGTTTAACTCATGAGCAACTCCGTTTACCATCGTGCCCATTGAGCTCATTTTCTCGGACTGGATAAGTAACGCTGTCTTTTCCTTGAGTTCCGCCTCGGCCCGTTCGCGTTCGACCACTTCTTCCTTCAATTTCTTCGTTCGATCTTCTACCATCTGCTCCAAGTTAGCATTCGTTTCCTCCAGTTCTGCCTGAGAGTTTTTAACAATCCCGGTCATCTCATCAAATGCACGGGAAAGTTCACCGATTTCATCCATGCCTCCACTACCGACTCTATGATCAAGGTTTCCGCTCATAACTTCTTCTACACCTCGATGAAGATTCAATATCGGGCGGGTAATGTTCCGGCCTAAATAAAAAGCCATCCCCAGCACTCCAATTATGACCGCCATAACAATGGCCACCAGAGTGATGATCATATCATTAGTAGAATTCTCAAGATCATCTTCCAGAACATCCAGCGGATTGAGAGAGGCAAACGCATCAGTATGTGGTTGTTGCACGATAACGCCTATCCAAGTGTTGGAAGCCATTCCAAAAAGCTTCTCCAGGACACCAAGGCCTTCAACAGATCCTAAATTAGTACAATAATACCCGGAAATGCTGTCACCCATCATCATATGTCCGGAGGTATATCCACCCTCACCACCTTCATAAGTATTTACTACGGCCTCCTCAAGATCAGTTTTGATCCATGTTTCCTCAGCAGCCCGGTTGATATCTGCCGTATCCCAGACAAGGCCACTGGCGCTACCAAAAATGATCACCCTACCGCCCTTGAATTTCTCTGCGTGCTCCGTAGCTCTTTGTACCAGATCCCATTCCATCACACCCCTCAGCACTCCTACAGCCGAGGAAGGATCGGTGTTGGTGGGATCAGCCGGATCAGGGATGGGGATTGCCATCGTCGCCTCGATGCCATCCTTGCCCGAAGCAGTATCAAGTCCACCATAACCAACACCCAGTGGAGACAGGGCCATCCTGAACCACGAATCATGCACCTGATTATCCATTTCAGATACTGGGACACCATATTTATTCGAAGTCGCCAAAGGATTCCCTGATCTATCGATCACTGTCAGATCTTTGATGTTTGGGAGAAAGCTGCGCTGAGAATCAAGAAAAGCTGCAACTGACGCAGCATCTCCCTTACCTACAGCCAGATTCATGAGACTTGGTGCGCAAGCGATTTTCCCAACTTCCTCAGCAAAGTTTGTGCCATGATAGACCATTTGCAAATTCAGGGCATGAGCTTCGTTGGTAAGTTGAACCCCCACTACGTTATCCTGCATATCAGCCCTAGCATCATCCACGCTGGTGTCGGCTGTGTCCTGAGCATTTGACATGCTGTAATACACCAGACTGCCCACAACCAAAAGGGGTATCAGGCTAAACAGCAGCATCTGTACTATAATCCTGCCCCTGATACTCTTTAACATTGCCTTTTTGCGTACCATTTGTTTAACGCTCTTTTGTCGCTAATGACATGATAGAACCCATTCTGAATTCTGACTTTTCCTCTCATTTGTCATTTGACATTTACCCCTAGCAATCAGCAATTTCACGATGAACGTCGTTCCTTTACCGACCTCACTTTCACAAGTCAAATCTCCTCCGTGTTGCTTGCTGATAATGTGAGAGACCGATAATCCCAATCCGGTTCCCTTACCGACTGCTGATAAACCGCCATCAATACTCGTTATTTCATATTGTATTATCGCTAACAAGTTTTCAGCTCCCGATCGGTAATACCCGGCAACTACACTGGCTTCTTCATCGACCAAATAGTCATTTACGGTTTGCAGGACATCGCTTTCTTTCATTTGCGCACCCATGCTTTAGATTATCTCGGGACTGTCTTTTCCACGTTAGTCAATTCGCCATCGTCCCCAAAAGACCTGTAAAGATCACTGAAATCGCTCGTAAATTCCCCTGCATTGGAAGTGACTATCCAGCCCTGATCAATCCTTCTACTAACGTGAAGTGTTTCTACCTGTTTGAGACCGGGCGAGACACCAAATCTGCAAAAGCAACAGGAAAAAAATTTCATGTCCTCCGTAACATTAAATATCCAGCACTTCCGTAATCAGTTTAAACTGATGATCCGCATCCGAAAGATCTATATCGAAGGGAGGATGCGCCGCATTCCCCTGCGAATCGTAGCAAATACGGACAATCGGTCTGCCAACATGACCAAGATTCACATCGATTATGATTCCAGTCTGGTTGGTGTTCAACTTGACCATGATCCCGCTGGGGAATACAGGAACCCGCCGGGCAAAAATCTGCACCAGTTCGGGATCGAACCATTCCCCCATATAGGCCATAACACATTCAAAGGCATCCATCGGGGAGTAAGCCTTACGGTTGGGCCGGGTTGATGTGGCTTCATAAAATGTCTCGGCCATTCCGATTATCTGCGCAATCGGGGATATGTCCCAGCCCTTTAGTCCATTCGGGAAACCGCTCCCATCCCACCGCTCATGATGCTGAAGTATGGCATCGGCCACTGCCGGGGGCGTTCGATCAAGCTGGCTAGCAGCTTCATATCCATGTACGGGATGCTTCTCAAATTCCTTACGTTGTTCCTCCGTCAGATCGTGTTCGTTTTGCCATATCTCGGGGGGCACCCAGATATACCCGATATTCTCCAGCATCGCTGCCCGGGCCACATTGACCAAATCCTCTTTGGGGAAACCGGCTTCCTTGGCCAGCAATACCGCTAGAGATGTAATCTGCACCGGCAGAACAAAGTGGAATTCTTCCGGCACACCGCTACCGGTGAGATCGGGTTCACCGAGAGGAGACTGGAGCACAGCCTGAACTATGGCAAATCCCAGCCTGTCCACTTCCACCCGTGCCGCATACATGTCAGGCTCTTTCATATTTTTCTTTTCATTCGCATCCCGGCTGATACTCATCAGTCGCCGCATCGCACCGATTGCCTCCCTCTGCATCTCCGGCTTAATAAGGGGTTTGATGGTCAGTTCAGGAACCCGTCGGTCTTCGATCAAAAGCTCCCATATAGGCTTAGTCTTCAGAAAATCAATGTGCTTTCTCGTGATCTCCGTAGTCACAGGCAGCAGCATGGTGCCATACAGGTCAAAGGCAGGCTTGGCCAATTCCATACCGGGCTGGGCTTTTTCCACACTCACTCGTCGCAAAATCGAACTCCTTCTCAGACCTTCAGACCTGCTATACGCGCTTTCATCGTTCTGGATACGCTGCCGGCGGGCAACTTGCGATAAAAGGACGGGAACGCAACTTCAAAACCCAGTTCGGCAGATTCGAAAATGATTTCACTCCCGCCAATAAACAGGATTCCCCCTTCACTGAGACCGCCGGAGAACCCTTTGTAGATTTTCTGCTTGGCCTCATCGGTGAAGTATATTACAACATTGCGGCACAGTATCAGATCACAGTTGCTTTCGTAGGGATTGCACAGCAGATTGTGATTCTTGAACTCTACCTTCTGTTTTATACTGTCAACCACCCAGTATTCATCACCCGATTTGCGAAAATACTTCGCCAGACGTTCCGGCCTTACGTTCCTTACATCTTGGTACAAGTAGGGCCCGCCCGCCTTCGCCCGTGCCAGAATCGTCTCATCCAGATCGGTGGCCAGTATTTTGTGATGCTCTCCGGGAGTCAGTTCCTCCAGCATGATAGCCATAGTGTACGGTTCCGAGCCATTGGAACAGCCGGCACTCCAGATTTTCAGTTGAACTCTGTCATGTAGCAATTGCGGCATAACAGACGTTTCCAGTTTTTCAAACTGGCGATCATCACGAAAAAATTCTGATACGTTGATCGTCAGGAAATCCTTGAGTTCCCGGAGCATTTTTTGATCTTTTTGGGCAATATCAAAATAGTCTCCCAAATCAGTGGCATTTTTCCGTTCCATGAATGAAGCTATCCGACGACGCATCTGCTTCTCTTTATAATAATCGAGATCAATATCCACTATATCCCGAATCCTTTTCTTGATATATTCGTATTCATTATCATCCATGGGTTAAACCCTCGCTTTCAATCTGCTACCCGCCTTGCACCGTTTGCCGATCTCCTCTGCAATCTGATCCAGAGGTAAAACGCTATCAGCAAGACCTTCATCAACAATGCTCTTGGGCATTCCGTAGACCACGCAGGTGGATTCGTCCTCCACGATCACCTCGCCTCCGGCTTTTTTAATCAATCCCGCTCCCCTGGTGCCATCACTTCCCATGCCGGTAAGCACCACCCCCAGCACAGAATCGCCAAAAGAGGCGGCTGCCGATTCCATAGTCATATTCACCGTCGGGCGGAGACCATACTCCTGCGGCCCCTGATTGAGGCTCACCATGCCTCTCGAATCAACGACCATGTGGCTGCCTCCGGGGGCAACCAGCGCCAGGCCGGGAGCAATCCTGTCTCCATCCACAGCTTCCCTAACCTCAAATTCCGAAAGACTGTTAAGTCTTTCGGCCAGCGACCGGGTAAACCCTACCGGCATGTGCTGCACCAGTAAAATAGCCACCGGGAGGTCTGCCGGAATCCGGGGGATAACTCTGTTCAAAGCCCCAGGTCCCCCGGTTGAGGAACCAAACACCACTAATCTTCCGATGCGGGAAGCGCGTTTTCTGGCTGGTTGCGAAACAGGCTTCGGAATCTCCTTCGTTCCCCGTTTGGTCAGCTTCGCCCCGGCTGCGACTATGAGCTTTTCGATTAGCCCCCCGGCCTCTTCGTCACCACCTGCCGGGCTGACAATAGATGGTTTGAGGAAAAAATCCACTGCCCCCAGTTCCAGGGCCTGAATGGTCACATCCGCCCCTTCCCGGGTAAGAGCACTGAGCATGACCACCGGGGTGGGACACTCCTTCATAATATGTTCCACCGCCTCGATTCCATCCATCCGGGGCATGGTCACATCCATAGTCACCACATCGGGCTTGAGATGCTTAGTCTGTTCAACCGCCTCGATACCGTCACGCGCCTGAGCGATAACCTCGACCCTTGGGTCGGCATTAAATCGCTTGGAAATAGCGACCCGCGCAAAGGCAGAGTCGTCTACCACCAACACGCGAACTCTCTTAGGCATGGAAATCCTCCTTCAGCAATCAACTTAATAATCAGCGGTCAGCTTCAAACTTCCCCAAATCCCGATCCTCATCAGCCAAGCATCTTCTGGATTGCAGCCAGAACCCTGTTAGGATCAAACGGCTTAACCACAAAATCCTTGGCGCCCGCCTTGATAGCTTCCATGACAATGGACTGCTGCCCCATCGCAGTAACCATCGTCACCTTAGCGTTAGAATCTATCTTCTGGATTTTCTTCAGCGCTTCCAGTCCATCCATATCAGGCATGGTAATATCCAGCATCACCGCATCCGGTTTTTCACTTTTGTATTTATCTACCGCTTCCACGCCATTTGCAGCCTCAATGCACTCATAGCCGTTCTGACTGAGCATTTTAACAGCCCTCATGCGCATAAACTGAGCATCATCTACCACAAGTACTTTGGCCATAGTTCACCCCTTTGTGATTTTTTCCGCCGGGATTTTGTTATGAACATCATAGTTCGTTCTCCGGTCCGCCAACGGTTTTTATCGTTATCTTGCCCGAACCGACATGAATGCGAACCGTTCGTCCTTTGGTTCCACCCGTATCTTCACCACTTATCTTAATAGCCTCATCCGCCAGCACCTTTTTCACCGCCTCAACATTGCGTTTGCCGGTTTCCATAGTAGCGCCCGCTCCTGCCTTGAACATCTGGGCTCCGCCGGATATTTTGGCAACCAGACGGGAGCGCACCGCACCGGCATCGCGCATCTGCTGGAGCAATTCCGGGATGGCAATATTGGCATACTTGGTGCCATTCCCCCTCGCCCGCACGCCATTATCGCTGAAGGGCAACACTACATGAGCCATGCCTCCAACTCCAGCTTTGGAATCATAAATGCAGACCGCGACGCAGGAACCCACCCCGAGGCAGGAAAGAGTCATTTCCGGGTCACTGGAAACCTTGATCTCCCCCAGATTGGCTACGAGTGATTTATCCTGTGCTGGTGCTCCTACTGCCATTTAACCCTCGCATAGGATTGCTTCTGCTGGATCATCACATCCATGAAATCGGCGGTGGGCAGAATCAGCAGAGTCCCGGTAATATTCAGATCATCGGTGGAGAAAACCGTTTCCATGGCGAACAGTTCATCACGGTTCATCATAATCTCGGCCAGAGCGGTATCCAGGATCGAGCCTGCCATGTCCATCATCACAGTCGGCGGCGTGGGCATAAGGCGAATACCGGTGTTATCGGCCATGGAATTGAGGAAGAAACTCCCGGTGACATTGCCAATTTCCTGCAGAGCGGATTCCTCCATTTCCCCCAGTTCCTGAGTATTCCCCGGCTCCTCGCCCATCATCATATCAACCAGACCAAGGGCCACGTTTATCGGATAGACCAGCAATATATGTCCTGTAGCTCCACCCTCGATACCCACATAAATGGCAACCACTTCGTTTGCCGCTCCGCCAAGCATATCCGGTGCCTTTTCCACCGGGACCACCGTGAGATCGAGGGCCGTAATTCTTATCTGGACACCCACCATTTCCGAGAATCCGGCAACTGCATTATGGGTTCCTTCTCCAACCAGTTCCGTCCATCTCGCCAGCTCGACTTCATAAATACCTGATTTTTGCTCCTGATCCATTAACTCCTCCCTTTTTGAATTATCTACCCGGTCATCGTATCAGGTACAAAACGACATTTTTGAATTTTCATTGTGGCATCCCTACCCTTTCTTCTTCGAACGAGTATTTCGCTTCGAACCGGGAGTTTCTGCCGCGGTGTCTGCTTCCAGCGTCCGGGCAACATCCTCTTCAAACTGATCCGAGGAAATCTGCTTGGCCGTTGGGATTGGCATATCGGCAAGCGCCAATGACTGTTTGCGGGAAAGGACCTTATCCAGATCAAGCAGGATTATCATCCTGTCCTTAAGCTTGGCAATGCCATTCAAATAATCGGAATCGACGGATTGTATGATCGATGAAGGAGGCTCCACCGCATCGGATGAAATGGTTAATACCTCCGTCACTGCATCCACCTGAACACCGAGCGGTTCCCCTCCGATATCCACCAACACAATGCGGGTTTCCCTGGTAATTTCCCCTTCGGGCAATAAAAAGAGCTTGCGCAGATGAATTACCGTAATAACCTTGCCTCTGAGGTTAATTACCCCTTCCACAAACACAGGAGTCCGGGGAACCCCTGTAATTTCCTGCATCCTTTCTATTCCTCTGACTTTGGCAATATCTACCCCATAGGATTCGCTCCCCAGGCTAAAAACGACCAGTTGCTGTTGCGAACTTAAGGAATCATCACTCATTCATAGACCTCCCGTTTGTTCAGTCGTCGGTTGACAATCGTCAATCCGCAGGACGGGCGTCTCGCCCGCTGAAAAAATTTATCAATCCTTTGCCCCTGCTTTTCCACATCATTTGCATCTAAGATCACCCGACCTTCAAATCCTTTCACTCCTCCTTATGTAAGAGGGGGAGGTTTAATCTGTCACTGCAAGTCCTTCCCCGGCGCAGCATTCAGGTACGCGTTACTCAAAAATGACACTTTCAGTTTTCCTCTCAATGTTATGTCACACTTGAAATGTCATCCCGGACTCGATCCGGAATCCACTATCCCCACTCATCTGGATTCCCGCCTTCGCGGGAATGACATAATTTCGCTTGGTTAAATCCGAGCAAAAAACAGGTTATACGTCATTTGACATGCGACATAGCACTCAGTTGCTGAGCTTGAATACCGCCACCACTTCCTGCAATTCGGCAGCCATTTCCTTGAGCGATGACGAAGAGGCGACGATCTGCTGCACCTGCGCACCCATCTCCTCGGCAGAGGCAGAGACCTCCTCGGTGGCCGCGCTGTTCTCTTCGGCTATGCCGGCTACGCTCTCAATCGACTTGCTGACCTCCTGACTGGTAGTGAACATCTCCTGTGCCGAAGCCGTAGTCTGCTCCGCGATGCTGCCCACGCCATCGACATTGGTCACCAGCTCGTTGGCCACGACGTTCAACTGTTCCCCGACCGCCGATATCTGCTCTATTTGATCACTCACGTCCGTGGTGGCTTTGAGGATATCTTCCAGGGCATCTCCAGCCTCGCTGGCCATCCGGTAACCATCCTTCACCTCATTCGACCCCTCCTGCATGGCCTTTACCGCCTCCGCAACACCCTTCTGGATGTTGGTGATCAGATCAGCGATCTCCTTGGTAGCCGAAGCCGTGCGTTCCGCCAGCTTCCTAACTTCATCAGATACCACCGCAAATCCCCGGCCATGTTCCCCGGCACGCGCCGCCTCGATAGCGGCATTCAACGCCAGCAGGTTTGTCTGGGCCGCAATATCATCGATGACCGCCACGATTTTGCCTATTTCCTCTGATTGCGAACCAAGAGCAGTCACTTTGACGGAAGCATCATCCACAGTAATCGTGATCTTCTCCATCCCTGTAACGGTCTGCCAGGTCTTCTCAGCGCCATTCTTAGCAGCCTCGGCAGCAATCCGGGAACCTTCCGCGGCAGCCCCCGCATTCTCCGCCATCTTCTCCATGGAAGCGGACATCTCATTAACCGCGGTGTTCGCCTTGCCAATCCCATCGGATTGTTCCTGAGAACCTTTGGCTACCCCATCAATCATCTCGGTCAGTTGCTGCATTGTGCCAGCCACTTCCTGGGCCGTGGAAGCCTGATCCCCGGCGCCACTGGCCATTTCCTGGCTGGTGCTGGCCACCTGCTGAGTCGCTTCGCCGGCCTGATCGGCTGCGGAAGACATTTGGCCACTGGCCTCGGCCAGCGCATCTGAGCTTCGCTGGACCTGGCCGACAACTCCCATCAGGCTCTCAACCATCCGGGACATGGCCTGCATCAGGATATCCTGTTCGGAGCGTGGAGTAACCGTCACTGTCAGATCGCCATCAGCAATCTTTCCGGCTACTTTCGCCACCTCATCCTGTCCCTCGATAAGCCCGTTGAGGGCATCTCTGATCTGATTGAAATCGCCGTTGTAGTCTTCGGTGATCTTCTCCATAGGCATACCTTTTGAGATAGGAGTAAGGATTTCGATAGCATTGGTAATCGTTCCCACAAAAACATCAATAAGCCCATTCACTCCCGAAATAATGTTCGCGTAGTTGCCTTCGTACTGATTTTCATCAGCCTGCGCGTTCAGATCGCCCCCAGCGGTGGCCCTCACCAGCTCCTGCACGCCTTCGGTGACTGCAACTTCTCTGGTGATATCGACAACATATTCCTGGGCCCCAACGACATTGCCGTTCTCATCCTTCAGCGGCGCACCGATGCAGCGACCGGGCAGCTCCACATCGCCCACCTGTGCCGTAATGTCCTGCGTGAACACATTGCCCTCATTCATAGCCCGGACGCAAGGACAGTCTTCCGTCCGGCAAACATTCGAATTGAAGAGTTCGTAACATTTCGCTCCCACGCATTCCTCCGCCGTCCTGCCGGAGGCAAAAGCCGCGGCCATATTGGCATATTGAACATTAAAATCAGTATCAATGGCATAACAGGGCATCGCAATATTATTGAGGTACTCCACCTTTCTCTGGGCATCCGTTATGGCATTATTGATTGCCGTAACATCTCGCACCATCACGACTACGCCGGTTAGCTTTCCTTCATCATCCACCAGGGGAGTGGCCGAAGAAGCTATCGGAACCACAGTCCCATCCCTATGGGGAAAGACAGTCTGAATATCATGCACGGCTTCGTACGTCTCTATAACCCGTATAACCCCTTCGCAAACCTTGCATACCCCATCCATGCCAAAGATATCGGAGCCGAGCTTGCCCAAAGCCTCCTCGCTAGACCAGCCGGTAAGGCTTTCAGCCTGGTCGCTCCACTCGATTACACGCTTGGTTTCGTCCACGATGAACAGGGCATCGGGCAACGCTTTCAGAACCGCTTCATTCTTGGCCCCTGCTGTTTGAGCTGCCGCTACCTGCTTTTCCGTTTCATCCATTAAGGCATCGAACTGGTTCAGGAGGGTCTCTTTTTCATCGTTGGCAGCTTGCAATTCCGCTTTGAGGGACTCCAGTTCTCCGTCCTCCTCTTCTTCGGGCATCAGTTCCACTTCTAATTGAGCCACCAGTTCTTCATCTTTGCTGGCGGCTGTTTTTTTCTTTACGGGAGTTGATTTCTTTGTTTGTGTCGCTGCCTGCGCTTTTTCAATTTTTGATGTTGCATTTTTCGCCATTGTTTTCTCCTAAAGTTTCCTGCTTTTTTAAATTTAAAGAAAAAGGGGGCCTTTATAGATAAACGCTCCATCGTTAAAGGCCTGCATTCATACGAAGCTACCTCCAGGTTTGCCAAATACTGCGGGGAATCAGCCTGTTTTCCACCGTGTTGATTTTCCTCATGTATTACTCCGCAATAAACGAATACACAATCCTCTGCCGACTATACTCCACAAATCGATACTAGCACCGACACAACAGATGAAAAATTAAGCAGCCACCAATCTTTGATAGTGGTAAACACCCAATATTGAGGAAGGGATTTCCACTAAGCAGAAATCAAGGATCAAGGAAAGCCACGTTGTATTGTGGCCGCAACCGGACGGGTTAGGAGAGAGTAATGGAACAGAGAGCTTCTCAGGTCAGGGTTCAGAGGGGAGGGGAGGGTGGATTGGAACCCCTCCCCTCTTGGCAAGGAGAGCAACTCCCGCAAAGGAGATTGCGGGTACATGGAAGATAGTTTAACAATAGCACGAAACTGCCGGGCGGCGAATCGGGAACACCCCTCAATTTCCGTGGGGGTTAGCCCTCAAAAAACGAGTCGGTTTTCAGTTCCTAGCAATGACAGGGAAAAGGGATAAAAAAAGGGCCTTCCGATCGGAAGGCCCTTTCTGTAGCTCTATTAACGCCAAAGTATCTAGGTTCCGGCACGCGAGTATCTGCCCTCAGCAAACACTTCATGCGAAGTATAATCAGCCGGGAAGTAAACATCGCTCTTCTTGTATCTCTCGGGGTCATAAGGTTCGAGCTTGAGCGCTGCGCGCTTGGCATCGATATGAGCAATAGCATCAGCGATTGCCTTATCAACATCAGGCTCGAAGTAGAACGAAGCGCCAACTTTTTCCCTGAAGCCTTTCTCCATCAGCTCAACAACCTCGGGGCTGTTGTTGTATGGATGGTGTCCGATCATCCAGGTAGTAACACCGGAGGCCACGACGTACGTTCCGATGGAGATAGCCTTTTCGCTCATCCACTCAGGCGCAAATCCGACAGTAGGCGCATCGCAAATATCTTCACCCAGACCACCCTCACTAGCAACCTGTCCTACAAGGGTAAGTATGCGGGAGTTATCAACACAGGATCCCATATGCAATACCGGAGGAATACCAATGGTCTGGCAAATTTCCCTCAGGCCCGGGCCACACATATCCATAACTTCAGGTGAGAGCAGGCCCCACTTGGCATCGGCAATCGCGTTGCAACCGGTAGTAACCACAATGATATCGTTCTTGATCATCTCCATGACAATCTTGGTCTGGTTATCATCATGAGTCAACCGGGCATTGTTACAGCCAACCACGCCGGCGGCTCCCCTGATTCGGCCATTGGCGATGTTATCGATCAGAGGACGCAAGGACTGGCGGAAACTTCCACCCAGCGCATAATTGATATATTCATGTGAGAAACCGGCTACCAGGTTATTCACATAATTGGGGATATTGGTCTTTTTCCGGTTCGGGTAGTTATCGATGGCTTTCCTCAGTATTTCCTTGGCTAACTCCAGCGCCCGGTGCTCATCGAACTCCATGTACGTGCTTCCGGTGATCTTGGCTTTGGGGGAGGTGCAGATGATCTCGGTATGATAATTGTCCGCTACAGCCACGATTCCCTGCATGATACACTGGATATCCACCACCATCGCTTCGACAGCACCGGTTACCATTGCCAGTTCCTGAGAAAGGAAATTGCCCAGCAACGGCACGCCTTCGCGCATAAGAATCTCATTGGCTGTGCAACACATGCCCGCCAGATTGATTCCCTTCGCCCCCTTGGATTTGGCATATTCCAAAAGCTCAGGGTCGCCAGCCGCCTCCACGATCATCATGGAAAGGGTAGGCTCATGTCCGTGAATAACCACATTCACTTCGTCTTCACTCAAGACCCCGAAATCGCACCTTGCTTTCACAGGACCAGGAGTTCCAAAAAGAATATCGCTGATATCGGTTCCAATCATTGAACCTCCCCAGCCATCACCCAGCGAACACCTGAGAGCATGATTCATGATATGTTCTGCGTCCTGATCAACCCCGATGTGAGTTCGATGCAAAACCTCCACGATTTCACGGTCAACGCCTCGCGGGAAGATGCCAATGTTCTTCCAGACTTCCTGGCGCTTTGCAGGCGCCCTCTTCGCGAAATCGCATTCTGTCTGGGTGCTGCTGAAATTACTCAGCGCGGCGAGAGCAACTTCTTTGCCGATCTCAACAGTTTCTTTGCCCTCTGTCTCAACACCAACGATCTTGGCAACTGCCATCAATTTGGAAACATCCTTGATTTCATAATCCGGCGCATGTCCTTCGCACGCTGCCAGCAGTGTCATTGCCATATCACGGCCATGATCCGAGTGAGCAGACGCACCACCAGCAACATCCCGCGCATAATTCCTGGCGGCAACAGTAGCCCTGGTTGCTCCGCAAAGGCCTACTTCATTTTTGCCGGTCAAGCGGCACGGTCCCTGAGAACAGTTTTTACAGCAAGCACCAGCACTGCCTATGGGACACGCTTTGAGTGCTGCTGCGCGGTCAAAAATAGTGTTTATTCCCTCAGCCTCAGCAATTTCGAGCAGCTCAAATGTAGATGGGTCAATGGTTTTGTTGAATTCCTTCTTTTCGTCGGACATAATCCCTCCTGCCTGGTAATTTATAGTTCAGCCAAAATAGACCATCTTAAATGTTATCACACCCTCTTTCAACTGTAAAGGCTCATATTTGGATTAGAAAAAAACTGGCTTTAGGCACCTTATCTTTACACCTCTTACCCGCATAATGTATGCTATACCCAAATTCCACCGGGGGTAGAAATGCGCTACCAGGCTCCGCGCGGCACATATGATATTCTGCCTGAAGAACAGGCTTACTGGCAATTCATCAAAACCAGAGCTGCCGGCATTTGCAGGCTATATGGTTATCAGCGCATCGACACCCCGATTTTTGAGGATGCCGGACTTTTTATGCGCAGTATCGGGGAAGAAACCGATATCGTACAGAAGGAAATGTATACCTTTGACGACCGTGGTGGCGATCAACTCACCCTTCGTCCCGAAGGGACAGCTTCGGTTTGCCGTGCCTACATGGAACACGGGATGCACAATCTAACTCAACCGGTCAGGCTTTTCTACATCACTCAGATTTTCCGATACGAAAGGCCACAGGCAGGGCGATTTCGCCAGCACTGGCAGTTCGGGGCCGAGGCCATCGGCAGTTCCGATCCTTCCTTGGATGCCGAGAGCATCGATATGGCATGGTCATTGTACCAGAGCCTCGGGCTGCAAGGACTGGTTTTGAAACTGAACAGCATCGGATGCCGCAACTGCCGACCGCCATACCTGAAAACGCTCAAGGATTACTACTCTCAGAAAATCGATCAGCTTTGCCCCGACTGCAAACGCCGGGTGGAAACCAATACTCTCCGGCTGCTGGACTGCAAAAACGAATCCTGCATCCCCCTGACAGCGCAGGCGCCAAAAAGCACCGATTACCTCTGCGAAGAATGCGGAGAGCACTTCGATTCACTGAAGAAATACCTGAACATCCTTGGCCGGGATTTTGAGGTTGACCACCGGCTGGTCCGGGGACTTGATTACTACACCAAAACGGTATTTGAAATCCAGCCGCCGGGAGCGAAAGGAGCACAGAGCACCATCGGCGGCGGCGGCAGATATGACGACCTCATCGAGGAACTGGGCGGCAAATCAACACCAGCAGTAGGATTCGGCACTGGCTTTGAAAGGATAATCCTTAACCTTAAAAATCAGGGGATTGAGATCCCATCTGAAGACAGCCCTTCCACTTTCGTGGCTTTCCTCGGGGAAGATGCAAAGGACAAAGCTATGGAATATGTTGCCCGGATTCGTCGGGAAGGGATGGGGGCCATTCTGGCTTCAGGGAACAGAAGCCTGAAAGCACAAATGAGGCAAGCCAACACACTGAAGGCAAATCATACGATCATCATCGGGGAGGATGAAATCAGGGATAACGTGGTGATGCTGCGTGATATGTCCGGAGGAGAGCAGCAGCGGTTGGGCTTCGATGAAGTTTTGAAACTGCTGAAAGGATAGGAGCATGTTCACTGTCGGCATATTGACTATCAGCGATAAAGGGTCCCGTGGCGAGCGTGAGGATGAAAGCGGTGCAGTTATCCGGGAAATTATTACCGGGATAGGCGCACAGGTGACTCACTATGAAATCGTTCCCGATGAGAAAGACGCTATCGCCGGCAAACTGATCGGGTGGACCGACACCATGAAAATCGATCTGATCCTCACCACCGGCGGCACCGGACTTTCCCCCCGGGACGTTACCCCCGAAGCGACTCTGGCAGTGGTACAAAAGCTCGTCCCCGGCATCTCCGAGGCCATGAGAGCCGAAAGCATCCGAAAGACTCCCCACGGGATGCTGAGTCGAGGCGTTTCCGGCGTTCTCGGCAAAACCCTTATCATCAACCTTCCCGGCAGCCCGAAGGCCGTCCGGGAGTGTCTGGAAGCCATTCTTCCCGCTATACCCCACGGCGTGGAAACGGTTCGGGGAGAAGCTTACGAATGCGCCGATAGCGGGAATCAGGAAGGGCAGTGAAAAGGGAGCCCTGATCGCTGAAGACTGATTACTAACAATGTTCGCCAAAGCATACAAACAGGCAAGCAGCTTCACCCTGCCGGTGATTATACCCACGCGCCGTTTCGATAAGACCGTCGATTGCGGATGCGGGGCTTTCGTAGTAATAAACGAGGAAGGCTGGATAGTAACCGCAGCGCATTTGTGGGATTCTTATTTTGCCTCACTGCAACACATTGAAGAATTGCACGAATACTATGCTCAGATTGACGTTATTAAACAGAACATTAGAATGAACGCCCGGCAAAAACGGGACAATATCGAGAGGCTGCATATCGATCCGCAATGGATCACCAACCACTCTTTCTGGTGGGGACACGACGGAGTTCAACTCAAAGACATCAAACCCTTCCCCGATGCCGATCTGGTGCTCGGCCGACTTGAACCCTTCGATCCGGACAGTATCGACTCCTATCCGGTCTTCAAGAACCCCCAGACACTGAATGCGGGCACCAGTTTGTGCAAGCTCGGGTACCCCTTTCACGAAATAGAGGCCGCTTTCGACGAAAAGACTGGCGCCTTCGAACTGGCGCCCAACGCAGTCCCGCTCCCCAGATTCCCGCTGGAGGGCATTTACACCAGAAACGTGAAAGCCGGGAAATCAAAAGATGGGAAGTACGATATTGAATTCCTGGAAACTTCGTCACCCGGACTCCGGGGACAAAGCGGCGGCCCGATATTCGATGTGAAGGGAACCGTCTGGGCCATACAGAGCAGGACGATGCATTTTCCGCTGGGATTCAGTCCGAAAATCACCCGAAACGGGCAGGATGTTGAAGAGAATCAGTTTTTGAATGTGGGATGGGGTGTTCACCCCAACCTGCTGGTAACAATATTGAAGGACAATGGAATCAAATTCAGGCTATCGAAATACTAACAGCTTCTCTCATAAAAACACCGCCCCCATATTAAGAGAGCGGTGATCCGTGCTGACTTGAGATGGGGATTATTAATTCTCGGAGCGAATTGAGTTAAGTTTTTTCGCCAGTTGCGACTTGTGGCGAGCCGCATTATTGCGATGCAAAATCCCTTTTTGCGCCGTCTTATCCAGAACGCTGATTGCCTGTTTTACCGCTTTTTCCGCTGCCTGAACATCACCGCCAGCGATCTCTTTCAGCGCCTTGCCGGTGTAGGTTTTATACTGGCTCCGGATCGACTTGTTGCGAATATTTCGCTTCAGGTTCCGGCGTATCCTCTTCTTTGCTGATAAACTGTGTGCCAAAGCTCTCGCCTCCTAAGACTCTATCTATATTACATCAGCTATAATGGTTTGTCCAGTTTTGCTTTCTTCGCAATACTGCTCTTTCTCCCAAAAATAGACTTTCCGGGATATTTGGTGTAATATGTCAAACGATGCAGGATCACAGGAGGAATCCGATGAATTTCAACCTGACCGATGAACAAATCATGTTCCAGCGAGTGGTTCGTAATTTTGTTGCCAGCGAGGTTGAACCTCTCGCCGCCGAGTGGGACGAGACTGAGGAGTTTCCCTGTGAGACCATCAGGAAAATGGCAGAGATAGAACTCTTCGGCATTCCTTTCCCGGAAGCATACGGGGGGAACGAAGATGAACTCTCATTCGTCATCGCCACTGAGGAAATCTCCAGAGGTTCTGCCGGGTTGGGAGTAATATATCTGGTCAACTCCGGGCTGGCGATGAATCCCATTACTTTGCATGGCAGCGATGCTCAAAAAAGCAAATACATGTCACGGGTCATCAATGGAGAGACATGCGCTTTTGGGTTGACGGAAACAACGGCCGGCAGCGATGTGGCCGCGCTGGAAACCAGTTGCAAAAAAGAAGGCGATCATTACATTCTCAATGGCAACAAGATATTCATAACCAACGGCGCCGAGGCCGGTTTTGTTACTACTTTTGCTACAGGCAACAAGTCACAGGGAGCCCGTGGTATAAATGCGTTTGTGGTAGAGAAAGGAACCCCCGGTTTCTCCGTGGGTAAATCGGAAAAGAAAACGGGATTGCACCCCGCTTCGGCGGCAGAGCTGATTTTTGATGATTGCAAAATACCGGCGGATAACCTGATTGGCGAAGAGGGACAGGGATTCAAGATAGCGCTGAAAGCTATCGATGCCAGCCGGGTCAGCATTGCCGCCCAGGCGCTCGGAATAGCGCAGGCAGCTTTCGATGTCGCGGTTGATTATTCAAAAGAACGCAAGCAGTTCGGGGCGGAACTGGCTCGCTTGCAGGCAATTCAGTGGATGGTTGCTGATATGGCCACCGATATCGATGCAGCCCGGCTCCTGACTTACCGGGCTGCTTCACTAATCCACGAGAAAAAACCATACCTCAAAGAAGCAGCTATGGCGAAATTATTTACTTCCGAGGCGGCCGGACGGGTCTGCCACAAGGCGCTTCAGATATTTGGCGGATACGGCTACATCAGGGATTTCCCCATAGAACGTTATGCCCGCGATCAGCGAATCACTGAAATTTATGAAGGCACTTCGGAGATGCAGCGATGGACAATCGCTCGTCAGGTGCTGAACATGAAATAGTCGCACCCAAAAAACTGACTCAACGCTTTGTCTGGATTCTCTACTAACGTATTGGGGGTGACAATGATGAAAGTGTCCAACATGTTGGGAATCTTTGTCATGGCAATCCCGTTGCTGGTATCCTCTTTGTGTGCAGCATGTTCTTCCGATGGAAATGAAACCCCTGCTTCTCTGGCCAGGCCGAACCTCTCGCCAGAGCCATCATCCACCCCGGAATTCACGGCAACCCCCGTTATAGACTTAAATGAATCATCGCCAACACCCGCTGATTCTTCGGTAACTGCGGTGGTCACCATCGGCAACCTGACCGACATCTCAGGCCCGGGAGCAAGTGCAATGAGCTACGCCAGTATGGCGCTGGAAGATATGGTCAGACTTTACAACGACGGGAACCTCATACCCGGAATCGAATTTGAAATCGTCACCTTCGATGAACAGCTCGATCCCTCCAAGGATATACCTGGCTATGAAAAGCTGAAACGAGAGGGCGCTGACCTGATATTCAGTCCCGTACCATCAGCGGCAATTATTCTGAAACCCCGCCTTGAAGAAGACAAAATCGTCATGTTCGCACTCGCCCCTACAGAACAATCACTCATCCCCCCCGGATATGTGTTCTCTCCGGGCAGTATCCTCTGCAAGCCACAGAGTTATACTCTCCTCAAATGGATTGCTGAAAACGATCCTGATTTCCCTGAAGGTCGACCGGCAAAGATCGGCGGGGCCTTCTGGGCGGAATCGTACGGGGCTTCAATGCTGTCCGGGGCAAAGGAATACGCCGGGGCCCACCCCGAGCAGTATGACTGGCAAGGAGGCCATCTGACGGATTTCGCTTTCAACTGGCTGGTTGAAGTGGAAGAATTGAAATACTGCGATTATGTGATTCCCCCGATCCCCATGACCCAGTTTGTCAAGCAGTATCGAGAGGCAGGATACACCGGCAAATTCATCGGGTTTGATGCTCATCTTGGTTTCATGGGAATGCTGAATGACGCCGGGCTATGGGACGAAGTTGATGGAATGCTGCTTATCAAGCCCGGCCGATGGTGGAATGAAGAGGGTAAAGTGATAGACCTGTGCAAAAAACTCCTGTACGACAACCATCAGGGGAAAGCTGAATCGATTATGGAGGCGGGCTGCGGGTATCAGGCAATTTACAATGTGTATGTAATATTTGAGCTTATAGCGGATGCGGTGGAGACTACCGGAGCCGGGAATTTCAGTTCGCAGGCTATCTATGATGCTGCCCAATCGTTCTCGATAGACATAGAGGGATGCCATCACAGCTTCAACGAAACTAAACGAGCTTCCAGTAATTGCCTCGGAATATACGAATTACGAGCTGACGAGCAGGATATTTTCAGAATCGATCCGGAGTGGATTCCCGCTGTTACGACCCCGTGAAATACGTGCGAAAGGGTGGTAAATGATGTTATTATAATAACATCAGATATTGATCAGGAGGATTGCATTGGCTGAACAACTGGATATCAGCACCAAAAACTGTACCATCGAGAAAGAAGGACACGTCGTGATCGTGACCCTCAATCGACCCGAGGCAAAGAATGCCCTGAACGGTCCGATGCTTCTGGGTATGTATAGGGCATGGCGAAGGCTGGATGAGGATGACGATCTGTATTGCGCTATTCTCACCGGCAAGGGTGATACCTTTTGTTCCGGCATGGACCTCAAGGTCGGGCCTGAAGGCGGTGAGGATGCGGAGGAATTCCAGCGCATCATGCAGGATGTGCCGAATATCCACTGGCAGGCATTGCTGAGAGAGAACCAGCCCAACAAACCGATAATCCTGGCAGTGGAAGGATATGCCCTGGCCGGGGGAACCGAAATACTGCAGGGCACCGATCTTCGCATCGGCGCCGAGGACGCCACTTTCGGGGTCACCGAGGTAACCAGAGGTCTTTATCCGCTGGGCGGCACCACGGTTCGGTTGCGGCGCCAGATTCCATATTGCCGGGCGGCTGAGATATTGCTTCTAGGTCGCCGAATCACCGCCCAGGAAGCCTTGGAATGGGGACTTATCAATCGAGTGGTTCCCAAGGGCAAGGTGCTGGAAGAGGCTCTGAAGATGGCCGGGGAACTTAGCGAGAATGCGCCCCTTTCCATCAAGGCCATCACGCGTTCCTTGCGTGAACTTGAGTTCTTACCGGAAGCGGAGGCTATGCCTAAGCAGGATGAACTCGGCTGGCCGGTTTTCGCCTCCGAAGATTCCAAAGAAGGAATGAAAGCTTTCAAGGAAAAACGGAAACCAGCTTACAAAGGACGCTAATGAAAACGAGACCGCGGGAAGCATCGTTTTCCATTAGGAAAGAGCGCCTATTGACGGATGGGCTTGCAGATGTCAGAATAACGACTAACAAAACGCCTGGCAGTTTTATCAGGCAGGGAGGGAGTGTATGGCTAAAATTACTGACAAATTAGTGATCCTTGTTTTGGCGGGTTTGCTGTTGATATTACCTTCGTTGGTAGCCTGCGGTGGCGGGGAGGATGAGGCTTCCGATATTACTATTACCATTGGGAATTTGACTGATCAGACGGGCGCTTCAGCGACTGCACTGGAGATCATAAATAAGGCACTGAATGATGCGGTTGAGTACTATAACGAGCAGGGGCTAATCCCCGGCGGAGCCCATTTGAAGGTAATCTCCTATGATACAGCCTACGAGCCTTCTAACGATATCCCCGGTTATGAATGGTTGAAAAGCAGGGGCGCAGATCTGATCATTACCAACGTGCCTTCTGCCCCCATTAACATGAAACCTCGCGTGGAAAGAGACCAAATGGTGCTTTTTGCAACGGCAGCAAACTATGATACCGTATATCCTCCCGGTCATATTTTCGTTCCCGCAACACTACCTGAAGAAAACGCATATACAATTCTGGGATGGATCGCCCAATACGATCCGGATTTTCCAACCGGAAGGCCGGCAAAAGTGGGGGCGGCTGGCTGGGCGACTTCTTACAATGAGACGCTTCATGAAGCCATGAAGGAATACATCGATGAACACCCCGATAAGTTTGAGTGGATGGGAAGCCATACTATGGAGATCAGTTTTGACTGGCAGACAGAGGTAGAAGCCCTGAAGGATTGTGATTATTTGATGCTTCCCGTTATGCCAGTTACTTTTGTCAAACAGTACCGGGAAGCGGGCTATCAGGGGAAATTCCTGGCATCGCCGGCCCAGGCAGCGTTCCTTGGCATGATAACCGATGGCCACTTGTGGGATGAGCTTGACGGGACATATTTCATTCTGCCTTCCGGGTGGTGGAATGATGAAAATGAAATCATCAAACTTACTAAAGAACTCCTGTTTGAAAAGCATCCAGATTCGGCTGAGGAAATTATGGAAGATGGAGCTTCATACATTGCAATTGACGGAATATATCAAATGCTCGACATCATCGCAGATGCGGTCGAAGCGGTAGGGCCGGAGAACTTCGATTCACAGGCCCTTTATGCAGCAGCACAGTCATATTCCCAAACCGTCGATGGAGTGACTCGCGTCAGCTTCAGCGAAACCAAGCGGTCTTCCATTGATCGCGTGGGAATCTATAAAGCCAGTGGCGCTGATGAAGATCTATTTTGTGTGCAAGATGAATGGTATCCGGTCATTCGGTCGGCTAAGGAATAAGAGTTAGATTTTAACATTCAAACAGATAAAGCAAAAAGGGGGGATTAAATAGAAAAATAAGTCGAAAGTTCGATGTTGCAAGTGAAAAGTATTGGCAAAACACAATTTTCCCAAGCGGAGGAGAGAAAGATGAAAAACAAATGGATAGCACTGATTGGCCTTTTGGCAATTCTGCTACTCGCCTTACCCATGCTGGTAGCCTGTGATGGTGATGATACTGGAGGAACCCCGTCAGGCACAGATACGCCATCCGAAGTAACTATCATTATTGGTGAAATCGTAGACCTTACCGGAGTGGCGGCAGAGGCAATGGACAAAATAGACAAGGCTCTAAAAGACCTTGCCGTATACTACAATGAAGAGAACCTCATTCCGGGTGTCACCCTTGAGGTAAAACACTACGATGATGAATATGATCCGGCCAGGGATATCCCCGGATACAATTACCTGAAATCCAAAGGGGCGGATGTGTTCTTCACTCCTGTGTCAGCCGCCGCTTCAGTTGTCAAGCCTTTCTGCAAACAGGATAAAAACGTGATGTTCACGGTGGCTCCTGACCCAGTGTCATTCGATCCGCCGGGATGGGTTTTCGCTGCCGGACAGACTGGTGTCAACTGGGAAATCCAGACCATGCTTAAATGGATTGCCGAAAATGACTGGGACTACGAAGCCAACGGTCCGGCCAAAATTGGTGGGGCGATGTGGGCTGAAGCCTTCGGGGAAGGCTGTATGGACGGGTTAACAACTTACTGCAATGCACACCCGGAGCAGTTTGAGATAGTGAAGACCTTACTCCCGGATATCAAATTTTCCTGGGCAACTGAAGTTGAGGAATTGAAAGATTGTGATTACATACTTCCCCCTGTCCCCATGAATAATTTTGCCAAACAGTTCAGGGATGCAGGCTATGAGACAACGTATATTGGCACCGATGCGCACATTGCTTTCCTGGAAATGATATCTCAACAGGGTCTCTGGGAATCTTTCGATGGAATGGTGCTTATCAAACCTGCTCTGTGGTGGACTGATGACGACCCGATAATCACTCTGACCGAAAACCTTCTGCAAAGATATCGTCCCCGTGAAACGGAAGAGATCAAAAAAGCCGGCATTGCCTATCTAGCGGTACAGCAGATAACTGTCATGTATGAACTGATAAAAGCCACGGTGGAAGAAGTAGGAGCCGAGAATTTTTCCTCCGAGGCCCTCTACAACACCGCGCAGAGCTTCACGATAGAAATAGGCGGCTGTCCGCACAGTTATGGGCCGAATAAGGTCACCTCCAGTGATGGTTTAGCGATATACAAGGTTGATGGTTCGGCTACCGACTTGATAGACAAAATTTACAGAGCCGACCCTAATTGGCTCCCTGTAGTCTATGAGCCATAATTTTACGATAATGAACTAAAAGAAATCAGCACTCCCAAAGGTAAAGGCCAAAAAGATGGGGCGAGCCGGTTGGCTCGCCCCATCTTTTTCGATTTGAAGGATGCCACCATCGTCTTGATTGCAACTCTCCCCGCACGATGCTAATATACCTGAGGGATACAAGCTATTTCCTGGAGGCAAATCAAATTGAATCAAGCAGAGATTGATCTTGAATGGAATGATGACCACGTACTGCCGGAGGTAATAAACCCTGATGTAGCATTCCTCTTTCAGAGGATGATTGAAGTTACTCATCGGAAGATCAACCCGAAACCGGGCGAAATAATACTGGATGTTGGCTGCGGCAAGGCCACTGACGGCGTGGAATTAACCAGAAAAGGCGCCAGGATAGTGGGACTGGAACCTTCAAATGTTATGGTCGCCTGCTCCAGAGAACACATTGCCGCAAACAACGCTGATATGGCAGTGGTCCATGCAATAGGAGAGTGCCTGCCATTTAAACCCGGAACTTTCGATAAGGTCTACTGCAAGGGATCGCTCGATCACTTTCCCGATCCGGCAGTGGCAATAGACCAGATGAGCAAAGCGGTTAAATCTGACGGAGAGGTCATAATTGCCATCGCTAATTTCGAAAGTCTTGGCTTCAAGTTAGGGAAAACCATTTGCTGGTTGAAGTGGAAACTCGGATTCGGGAAGGTTGAGGGTAAGATGGTATGGGATACGCCTGACGACCATACCTACAGATTCCATCATTCCAACTTGAAGAAGATGGCAGGCATGTACCTGGAGATCAAACAGGTCAGAGGGGTCTCATTACTCTTTGGGCTTCCGTGGTGGGGGTCATTCCTGGCCAAGTGTCCCGCTATTATTTCAAATGCCACCTTAAACACCCTGGATGCTATCGCCCGCTATATTCCTGCCATCAGTGATGTAGTCGTGATCAGAGGCAAACCCCGGAAAAAGTAGTTACCACCCAATAACGTCCTCCTTCATTTAACAGCTATCAAATCTTCACTTTCTGCTTCAGGTAAGCCCCCAGAGAAATAGCGCTAAATTCCGCGCTCAAGTTAATGGCTGGCCCCGTTTCCTCTCTCATGTTAAATCCCGTAATCTTATGATAAGTTGCGGGATTTCCGTGTCCGGTGACTCTCAACATGTTCGTATCCATCAGCATGAAATAAAAGGAAAGCTGAATGAAAATACATCTGAAAGTCCTCATAATAATCCTTCTGGTTATCACAGTAACAGGCATCAGCGCCATCCTGATTGGCAGAGAATACTCCAAGAACGCTCTCGAGGATCAAATACGCGATCATCTGGTGTCCGCCAGCAATGACAAAACCCAGCATCTGGCTACCTATCTTAACAGTCGAAAGGAATCCGTTGAAGCTCTGGCAACCCAGACAGAAGTATTCGAACTCATGGTTGAAGAAGTAGGCGGATTTTCCCGGGCTATGAGTGAATATATCATGGACATATCGGCTGACCGTGATCCGAATCACATTTTTATTATCAATGATGAGGGTAACCTGGTATGGGGAGCAGGCCGCTACGGACTTCAAACGGGCATGTATGACGAATCAAAAACAGATATGAATGACTGGGATATTTTCATAGAAGGCAAGAAGGGCACAATTGTAATGGACACCCGTGTGGGGGAATTCACTGAAAATGTTGTGGTGGGTGCAGCTTCCCCATTCTATTTAAATAAGGAGTTAACCGGAGTAGTGGTAATTATTGGCGGAGAGGAAGACGTGGCTGCAATTACCGACAGCGATTATGGGTTCGGCAAAACCGGTGAAGTCTACATCGTAAACAAAGACGGCCATATAGTAACACCATCAAGATTCATGGAAAACAGCGCCTCCCTCAAAGTTGATTTAACAGGCAAAACAACTGACCAGAATAATGGCTCGCTGAAAGCCATCTCATATAAAAACTATATGGGGACTGACGTCATTGGCGTTTATTCATCGATACCAGAGACGGGATGGACCATTGTATCCGAGATATCTCAGGAAGAAGCTTTCGCACCTATTTCCAAATTGACCACCACGATGATATGGGCCATGGCTATCCTTCTCGTAGTTGGGACGATAGCCTCTCTCATTATATCCCGCATAACAACCAGACCAATCATAAAGCTGCATCGGGGTGTTGACCAAATAATGCATGGGAATCTGGACTGTAGAATTGAAAATACCGGGAAAGATGAAATAGGGCAATTATCGCAAGCATTTAACAAGATGTCTGACAATCTTGAAAAATCCCAAATAGAACTTGAGTCTTATGCAAAATTCCTCGAAGTAAGGGTGAATGAAAGAACCGCGGAACTGGAAGAGGAGATTACTGAAAGAAAAAATGCGCAGGACAGTCTCAGTGAAAAAAACCAGGAACTGATGGCGATAGAGCAGGAACTACGTGCCGTAAACCAGCAACTTGAAGATAATGCTTTGCAACTGAAAAAGGAGGTCACTGAAAGAAAAACTGCACAGGACAGCCTCAGCGAAAAAAACGAGGAACTGACCGCAGTTGAGGAAGAGCTCCGTGCCGTAAACCAGCAGCTTGAAGAAAGAGTTTACCAACGCACTGTTGAACTTGCGGATACCAACAGGTTACTTCGTAAAGAGATAGACGAACGCAAGCAGGCGGAGAAAAAAATTGTGGCATCGCTAAAGGAAAAAGAAGTGCTCCTAAAAGAAATTCACCATCGAGTTAAAAATAATCTGCAGGTAATTTCCAGCTTGCTGTATCTCCAGTCCAGCAATACCTCGAATGAAGAAGTGCTCACAATGTTCAACGACAGCCGGAACCGTGTTGGGTCAATGGCTCTCGTCCATGAGAAGTTATACCAGTCCAAAGACCTGGCAAAGGTGAACTTCCCTGATTACATCCAGAGCCTGACAGATCAACTGATACAGTCCTGCAGCAAGCCGTCCGGAGTAGAACTCATCATAGACGCAGAAGACATTTCGCTGGATATCGATTCCGCAATCCCCTGCGGGTTGATCATCAATGAACTCCTGATAAATGCGTTCAAGCACGCTTTCCCCGCCGTTGATCCTGCTTGCGATGAAGATCAGCACGAAGACAAAATCCGCATTGAGTTCTCTGCTAACGATGAACATAGATACACTCTGAAAGTAAGTGATAATGGTATCGGCATACCGGAGGATATGGACCTTCGCAATACAGAATCGCTGGGTATGCAACTGGTCAGCACACTAACAGAACAGCTTGAAGGTATCCTGGAAATCAATGGAAAAGAGGGGACGGAATTCAAGATCGAGTTTACAGATCAGAATGTCGGGCAGGAGGTATCACAAAATGGATAAGTCACGCATACTGGTTGTCGAAGACGAAGCTGTTACTGCCAAAGCTATACAGATGATGCTGATAAACATGGGATATGACGTCACTGCTGTAGCTCATACAGGGGAAAGCGCAATTCAAAAGGAGGCAGAGACCTCTCCGAACCTCGTGCTTATGGATATCAACCTGCGGGGTAAGATGGATGGTATTCAGGCAGCCGAATATATCCTTGCTCAATCTGATATCCCGATAATCTATCTCACCGCGTATTCGGACCCCGAAACTCTTCAAAGAGCCAAAATAACTTCACCATTGGGATACATAGTTAAACCATTTCAAGAAAGAACCCTGAACGTCACCATCGAGATGGCGCTCTATCGGCATTCCATGGAGAAAAAGCTTTATGAGAGTGAACAGAAGTATCGATCTATTGCTGAGAATGTAGAAGACCTGATTGCCATGCTGGACACTGAAGGCAGATATACCTATGTTAACCAAACACACGAAGAAGTGCTGGGCTATCAAACAACAGAATTAATGGGAATGGAATTAATGGAATTCCTGCATCCGGATGATAGAGAAGATGCAGTCAAATCATTCGCCGCAACCACAGGGAAAAGAGAAAAGGCGGAGTTTCGGTTCAAGTGTAAAGATGGATCGTACAAATGGATCGACTGGCGCAACCAGGTTCTAAACATCAGTAATGGCAAGGAACTGCAAATCCTTATGGCCGGAAATGATACCAGCGAGCGCAAGCAGGCAGAACAAACCATTGCCAGGAAAACCGAGGAATTACTGGCGACTGAAGAGGAACTCCAGTACCTTAACCAGAATCTGGATAATGAAGTAAATGAACGGACTTCGGAATATGCAGACCTCATTAAACAGAAGGATGAATTCATTTCCCAGTTGAGTCACGATCTAAAAAACCCGCTGACACCACTGGTTTGCCTGGGTCCCATACTGCGGGATACCCAATCTGATCCTAAATCTAGAGACCTCATGGACGTAATAGTCAATAACATCGACTATATGAAGGATCTGGT